>Ga0187782_10003989_pt1 | contig 11022 bp, 11 predicted proteins | sample 0715_SJ02_MP15_2_FD_132454 | JGI IMG/M metagenome (GOLD analysis project Ga0187782, IMG submission 132454) | Tropical peat soil microbial communities from peatlands in Department of Meta, Colombia - 0715_SJ02_MP15_20_MG | ecosystem: Environmental > Terrestrial > Soil > Wetlands > Peat | place...
ACATACGCCGCACGGTTCCTCAACCGGATGGTCCTTCGAGCGGCAGTTCAAGGCCATGGCCAGGATGCGCGCGATGGTGGTCTTGCCGATGCCGCGATGCCCGCTGAAGATGTATCCGTGGGCCACCCGCTGCTGTGCGATGGCGTTCTGCAGCGTGCGGCTGACGTGCTCCTGCCCGATCACATCGGAGAAGCGCTGCGGCCGGTACTTGCGCGCCAGGACCTGGTAGCTCATGGAAAATCGATTATACGTGATGGCTGTAGAGACGCAGCTCGCTGCGTCTCCGGCCTGCGGCGCCGCTTGCCGGCAAGTCGCACCCGGGGTATTCCCGATGGTTGTGGCGGAGACGTAGCCGAGCTACGTCTCTACCAGGAAAGGTCCGAACTTGCAAAGCACTGGCAACGGCGCTAGGCTTGCAGCACATTTCTGCGGCTTATCGCACGGGGAGGCGATTATGGCTCTGAAAATCTCGACTCACGAGGTGGGAGGCGTCACGGTAATCGCTTGCAGCGGGCGTATCGTCTTCGGGGAAGAGGCTGCGGAGCTTCGCGAATTGGTCAAGAGCCTGCTGCAGCGCACCAAACAGGTCGTCATGGACCTGGGCGGAGTTACCTATATCGATAGCGGCGGACTGGGAACGCTGGTTGGACTCTACACTTCGGCCCGCAACACGGGCGGCGAGATCAAGCTGGCCCATCTGACGCAGCGCGTGCGCGACCAACTCCAGATCACCAAGCTGATCACCGTCTTCGAATGCTACGACAGTGAGCAGGCCGCCGTGTCCGCCTTCGCGCAGCGGGCCACAGCCTGACCTGGGGGCTATCAGTTCCATTCATTGAGTCGTGATCGTGGCGAGGTCTCCGTCTAGCCCTGGCAGCCATGGAGGCTGAGGTGCGCTTCGATGCGCGCAGTGCCTCGGGCCAGGCGGCGCTGTAGATAGGCTTCAAAATCGCCGCGACGCACCAGCGCCGAAACCACCCGGGCGTCGATGACACCGGCAGCAGCGTGCAGGCGCGCGCGCCGCCGGCACAGGTTGAGGTCCTTAAACACCAGCGAAGCCTCGCGGCGCAGGGCCATCAGTTCAGCGCATTCCATGCGAGCGCATTATACCGCGGCACGGCGCGAAACAGCCCAGCACTAAAAGGCGCGATACGTCCGAGAAGTAACGGAACCGGGTACGGAAGTCATAAGTGATTCCCGCGCGCGCAGCAATTCCCGACGCCGGGTTCGACCCGAAAGCCAGGCTTCTGCTGAGGCCGCAGTGGGAGACTCCGCCGGAAAAAGCGGCTATGTGCGGGCCGCCGCCTTTGATTTGGACTCCATCTGCTCCTGCTCGTTGAGCAGCCGCTCGCGCACTGCGATACGGTTAAAGACCGCATTGAGGATGAATCCGCCTACGGTGCGGCGCTCCGCCTTGGCGGTGCGCCGGATCTTCTCCGCTTCCTCCTCGCTGCAGCGTACGAAAAGAGCAGCTCTTTTCAACCGTGCCACCCTGTTCCCCCCTTTTTACCAAGGATAGCATATTCAAGCATTCGCAATACCCATTTGGCGGGCGACGGGGTTACTTGCGTGCGCCATCCCCCCTTTGGCTTTGGCATTCCAGACGGCCAGGCTAGTGCCGGGCGCGCTCCTGGATGGCTTGGGTCGTCTCCGCCGCCTGCTGTGCGATGCGCTGGGAAAATTCACGCGGCGGGTTCGTATAGGGCGCGACGGCTGGAAGGTCGTCGGGCTGGCCTATGGCGTAGAGCGCCCGCAAGGCTTCCCACACCTGCTGATCGCCGGGATTCAACACCGCGAGCTGGCTGCCCTGGGTGACGTCAGCGCCCGGCTGTGCTTCGATCGAGCGGATATGTCCTGAGATTGGAGCCCGAACTTCGACCAGTTGCCCCTTACTGTCCAGCTTTACAAGAACCGTGCCGTGGTTCGCTGGTTCGCCGGCGCGTGCGACCGCGGTGACACGGCCCGCGGTTGGCGCCGTCACCGCCAGCGGCTTGAGCATGGCGACGATCTGTGGCCGCCCGGTAGCATCGCCAAACCGCACCAGCGCCAGCGCCGCATTGCCGCGCACCAGCGGCGAGGGATCGTCCAGCATCTTCAGCAGCGCGGCATGGAACTGCTGGTTGGAGTTGTCCTGGCCCATGATCCAGGCGTCGGTGTTGCGGACTTCCTCGACCGGATAAGTGGCCAGGCGGACCAGATCGCCAGTCCATTGCCCGATGTTGCGGTCGCCGCGATTCATGCGCTCGCCGATCTGCACCAGCGCGTGCTGGATGTGGCGCGGCTTCTGATCGTCGTGCAAGTATTTGGTGATCTCGGCATCGCTCAGCGGACGCCCGAACCAGGTGCCGCGCCAGAACAGGAACGGCATCAGCACGATCAGCCATGCCACCAGGTAGAAAATGATCTTCGTGCGCCGCGGCATGGGCGCTCGCTTGGGTTTCTCTGCGACCTTTGACTCGGCTTGCATCCAGGGCCGGCGTTACTCTACATCCGCGTCCAGCACGCGCTCCTGCTCCAGGTAGTGGGCCATGGCATACTGCGCCAGCAGCGGATCGCGCACCTTGATGAGCGCTCCGCGCCACTCTCCCTTGGCGTGTGGCGCGGTGGGCGGATGCTTGCACTCGCCGCTGGTGCCATATTGCGGGCCAAAGGCGGCGCTCTGGATCTCGTCGAACTGGTGGATCTTCTGCCAGGCTTCGTCGCCCACGGTGCCGCTAATGTCGATCTTCAGCCGGACATTGGGCATCAGAACCCCGCGACCACTTTCGGCGCCGCGTACAGGTGATAAAGCATCACGTAGATCACCACGCCGGTGACGGAAACGTAGAGCCAGATGGGATACGTCCAGCGCGCGATGGCGCGGTGCCGGTCGAAGCGCCCCCCCAGCCCGCGCACTAGCGTAACGATCACCAGCGGCACCACTACTGCGGCCAGCAGCGTGTGCGAGATCAGTATGGCGAAGTAGATGGGCCGCACTACGCCTTGTCCCTGGAAGCGCACGCTACCCACGCCGGCGTGTGCGTGATACCAGAGATAACAAACCAGGAATGCGCTCGAAGAAACCACCGCAGCAATCATCAAGGCGCGGTGTGCCGCGACCCGTCCGCGCCGGATCAGCACCCGCCCGGTCGCGATCAGCACGGCGCTGGTGCCGTTGAGACTCGCGTTGATCACGGGGAAAATGGTGTAGTCAGTCATTTCAATTCAGTACCCAGTACCCAGTACTCAGTACCAAGTACCAAGCAAAACCCAGGTGCCACAAAGGCGGGCACTTGGTACTTGCAACTTGGTACTTGGTACTCGCTCCTCACGCCGCCGGCTTCGTGCTCCTGCGGTTTGCCAGCAGGAAAGCCACGGAAAAAACGGCCGCCGAAAAGACTGCCAGTATCGAATCGATGATCCCAGCGGGAAAAGCGGGCTGGCCATGGCCGGGAACAGCGCCGCCCGCAGCGCCTCGACGCCATAGGTCAGGGGATTAACTCGCATGAGCGCACGGATCCATCCCGAAGCGCCGGCGATAGGGAACAGCGCGCCCGAGAGCAGCCACAGCGGGATCAGAAACAGATTCACCACCGCGTGGAAGCCCTGCGCCGATTCCATCTTCCACGCCACCGCGAATCCCAATGCCGTCAGGCAGAACGAAACCAGCAACGTAATCAGGACGATCAGCCCGAATTGTGCCAGTCCGAAGCGCACGCCCACCGCCGGCCCGAAGATGAGAAAGATCAATCCCTGGATTGCCGAAAGCGTAGTCCCGCCCAGCACCTTGGCCAGCACGATGGCTGAGCGGCTGATGGGCGCTACCAGCACAGACAGCAGAAATCCTTCTTTCCGATCTTCGATTACCGACATCATGGTGAAGATCGAGGTAAAGAGCACGATCATGATCAGCGCGCCGGGATAGAAGTATTCGAGGTAGTGCTGTCCGCCGGCGCCTGAGCCGGAGCGGAACGATGTGCCGAAGCCCGAGCCGATCACCAGCCAGAACACCAGCGGCGAAAGGATGACGCCCGCCACGCGGCTGCGCTGGCGGTAGAAGCGCACCAGTTCGCGCCACCACAGCGAGGCGACTGCGAGCCACAAGCGGCTGCGAACGGCCGGCGCCCGTGGCGTAATTGCTCCGATGGTTGCGCTATTTGCCATTCGCTAGTCTAGAGCAAACCAAAATCTCTCCCCTTAACGCCGCGGAAGAGGGCATATCGGGATGGTATACGTTGTCATCCTTCGCGAGCCAAAGGCGAGCGGAGGATCTGAGGTGACCGCTTCCGCCACCAGTACTGGCGGCGTTGATTGCTCTCCCAGCGAATATTCTCACTATGCCTCGCGTTCGTTGCCGCTTGAAGTCCAGAATCTATGCCCAGTGCGGTCGATAAACACGTCTTCCAGCGTCGGTTTGCTGACGGAAATCGAGTCGATCTCGCCGGGGAAAGCTTCCACCACCTCGGTGACGAAGCGGTGCCCATGTTCGCGCTCCAGGCGCACCTTACCATCGATCACGTTGCAGGGTCCGCCGAAGCGCTCGGTGATCCGCCGCGCCAGCGATTCCGGATCGCGCGCTTCCATCACGATGACCTCGCCGCCAATCTCGTGCTTCAGTTCCGCCGGTGTCCCCAGGGCCACGAGCTTGCCTTCGTTGAGGATGGCCAGCCGGTCGCAGTGCTCGGCCTCTTCCATCAGGTGCGTGGTTACGACGACCGTCACACGCTCCTGGTCACGCAACATCTTCAAATAAAGCCACAGGTCACGGCGTGCGCCGGGATCGAGTCCGGTCGAGGGCTCATCGAGCAGCAATACGGATGGGTGGTGCAAAAGGCCCTTGGCCAATTCGACGCGACGCTCCAGTCCGCCGGAAAGCGTTTCCACGCGGTTGCGGGCGCGATCGGCAAGGCCGACGCGGCCGAGCATCTCCGCGATCCGCCGCGTGAGCCGTTGGCCGCTCAGTCCGTAGAGGTGGCCCTGATGGCGCAGGTTCTCGGCGACCGTGAGCTTGGCATCGACGCTCGCAGCCTGGAAGACCACTCCGATCTCGCGCCGCACCCGGTTGGGCTCGCGGGCAACATCGTGTCCCATGATGAGCGCGTGTCCCGCTGCCGGCAGCATCAGCGTAGAGAGGATGCGGAACAGCGTGGTCTTGCCGCTGCCGTTGGGACCGAGCAGCCCGAAGATTTCGGCCGGGCGCACATCGAACGAGACATCGTCGAGCGCCTGCCGCTGGTCATAGCGGTGGCCCAGGCGTTCGATCCGGATCACTGGCGATTCGGTTCGTTCGTCCTGCGAGGCGGGAACGGCTTCCACGTCAGGCAACGGCATTGAGCATCATCAGCGCGAACAGCAGCGGCAGGTAAAAGACGCTGGCAATCAGCACCTGGCGCGCCCTCTGCTTGGATCGGGGCTTGCCGGGCGGCATTTCGAGCCGCGCCAGGCGGAGGCCGGTCCACAGGAATGCCACGCCGAGCGCCAGCGCGCCCGCGAAATATACCCGGCCCGCCATGTGCAGCAGCGTGGGCATCAGGCTGACCGGGATGAGCGCCACCAGGTAGAACAGAATGGCGCGGATGGTGGACTTTCCATCCGAGTCCACGACGGGCAGCATGCGAATGTCGGCGTTCTGGTAGTCCTCGCGATAGAGCCAGGCGATGGAATGGAAGTGCGGAAACTGCCAGAAGAAAACAATGGCAAACAGAATGAGAGCTTCGACATCCAGGCGGCCGCGCGCCGCCGTCCAGCCCAGCACGCCCGGCATCGCGCCCGGAAACGCGCCCACGAAGGTGCAAAGCGGCGAGATCTTCTTGAGCGGTGTGTAGAGCCCGAGATAGGCGACCGTCGTTGCCAGCGCCAGCAGCGCTGTCCCGGGATTGGCCATGTAGTAGAGATAGACCAATCCGCCCGCCGTTGCCAGAAACGCAACCACCACGGCATGAACGAGTCCCATGTGGTTCGCCGGCAGCGGACGGTGCTGGGTACGGCGCATGAGCCCGTCTTCGCGGTACTCGATGATCTCGTTGAAAGCCGCCGTCCCACCCGAAACCAGCCCGATCCCGAGCAGGGCGTGCAGCAGTCCCCACTGCAGCGAGGACGCGCCGTTCTTGAGCGAGCCGAGGTAGTAACCGCACCAGGCGGTCATTACGATGAGCGAGGTCACGCGCAGCTTGAAGAGTTCGGCGTAGTCCTGGAGCAGCGGCAGCACGCCGGCGCGCGGCGCGATGAGCGGTTGCGTCGCGGTGCTCATGCCATCGCCCGGGTTTGCGCAGGATGCGCGACGACTGCCTCCGTCTGCGGCGAGGTGTGCCGGTACGCCTGCACTGCAAGCACGACCGAGGTTGCCAGCACCAGCGCGCCCACGGCCACGTGCGCAACCGTTGCCAGCACCATGCTGAGCACCGGCTGCGGCGTTTCCTTGCCCCATTCGACGCGGGTGAGATAGGCCGCGAAACCGAGCCCGAGCTGGACGAAAACCAGGACCAGCAGAATCCGCGCCGGCCGCAGCAACTCCGGAACCGACGAATACTCCGCAAAGATGCGGATGATCGTCCAAAGCAGAAGCACCGTGACCACCACGGCGCTGATCAGATGCGGCAGCAATTTGATTCCCGAGTGCCGGAAGGCTGCTCCCAGGATGAGCTGCACGTAGACCGAGGCAGCGGCCAGCGTGGCCAGCGTGCGCAGATGCGGCCGGCGGCGTTCGGCCACTGCCGCGGGCGGAGCGTCCATCCAATCGCGGCCGGTCGCCATCATCATGATCACGATCAGGCAGAAGAAGCTCTGCGCCAGCGTGGCGTGCGCGGTCGAAACCGCCGGCGGCAGATAAAAGAGCACCGTGATTCCACCCAGTACTCCCTGCGCGACGACCGTCCCCAGCGCGATGATTCCCAGCTTGCGCATCCACGAGCGCCGTTCGGCGCGCCACGTCCACACCGCCAGGATGATTGTGAGAAACCCGATCAGCTCGGCGACCATGCGGTGCCCGTGCTCGAACTTCACCCCGCCGACCATGGGCGGGATGCGGTAGAGCGAGCCGAAGGTGGTGGGCCAGTCAGGCACGGAAAGCCCAGCGTCGTTGCTGGTGACCAGCGCCCCCGCCACGATCAGCAGAAAAGTTCCGCACGCCAGCAGCGTGAGGAAGCAGTGATGCGCCCTATTGTAAGGAGTGGCTGCCGAGTTCAGAAAATGATTCCCCCGGGATCAAACTGGTGCAACTGGTTTCAGTGACCTTGTTGTGGCCTGAGCCAGACCCCCAACCCCCGGCTCAGTGTACCAAAAAGTAGCGCCGGCCTCCGGCCGGCTGTCGCGAGAGCCCGCCCTGAGCGAAGCCGAAGGGGCGTCTTGCCCGCGCCTGCCGCTGTGGGCGAGACGCCCACAGGACAGCCGCCGAGACGGCGGCGCTACTGTAAATCTCTACTGGCCGCCGGCGCCGCCCATTCCGGGCTTAAAGCTGAAATCGGCGGTCTTGCTGTCCTTCGGGCCGACCGTGACCGTCTGGTCCTGCTCGCCGTATTTCTCCTGCACCGCGGCGATGGTGTAGGTCCCCGGAGGCAGCCCGGTCAGGGTAAACTTCCCATCCTTGCTGGTGACCGCGAAGAAGGGGTTCTTGACCACGCCGATGTACATCTTCATCCATGGGTGCTGGTTGCACTTCACCGGGATCAGCACTTCCTGGCGAGCGAAATCCTTGTCCAAGGGAGCTGCTTTAGGCGGCTGCGATTCGTTCCACTCGCGGTTGTCCTTGGGCGAGGGATGGATGTTGTGCGTGGTGTTGTCGCTGTTGACGATCTCCACCGTCTGCCCCGCCATCACCCCCAGCACGTGCGGATGGTAGCGGCAGCCCTGTTGATCGAGCTTGGCCGGTTCCTTGGGAACATCGAAACTGTAGTTACCAAGCCCATCCTTCACGTAGACGAACACATTCGCCAGGTCACCATTAGTCACCTCGACCGTCTCGGTCTCGTTGGTGCCCTTGCAGGCGGGGTCCTGGCTCATGTCAATCTTGGTCGGTTTGGGCGCGGTGCCGTCAAACTTCACCACACCTGAAATCGTGGCCACTGTGGTGGGATCGATCTTGGCGGCGGGCGCGGCGGCCGCTTCCGGCTTGGCGGCCTGCTCCGGCGGAGCTTCCTTCTTGCCGCAACCGGCAAAGATCAGTCCCAGAACCAGCAGGGAAGCAAAATAGAGCCTCTTATTCATATAGTCCTCGCACAGTAATCTTCAAAAACCTCCAGACAAAATCGTCATTGTACTCCTGCCGGTGCCGAGCCTGCTGGCTTGCGTCTGGACGCCTTCTTGCCCGCAGGCGCGCGGCCCATCTGGCTGGAGACGCGCCGCTGCTCCTCAGGCGTGAGCTGGAAGATGTACCGCACTAAGAGCTCACGATGATCCTTGTCGTAGCCCTCGAAGGAAGGCGGCGTCGGACCGGCAAAGACGTAGTGGTCCCCCTGCTTGCGGAACAGGCCCGAAGGCATCGACGTGCCGGGACTGATGCTCTGCGGATCGGTGATCCAGCGCTCGGTCCATCCTGGCTTCAGCCGGTCTTTGGCCATCAGGAAGTTGGGAGCGGTGGCCGTCTTATCGTGCGCAGCATCGCCCGTCGCGTGGCACTTCAGGCAAGGCGCACCGGTGCTGCTGAACAGGCTGCGTGCCATGTCGGTCTCTTTGGCGGTCAGCGCGGGCAGCCGCTCCGGCGTATAGGGCATGGGCTGCTGCGACATAGCCTGGAAGAAGCGCACCAGCTTGCGCCGCTCCGTATCGGAGAAGAAGAACGTGGGCATGCGGATCTTCAAGTACGGGCGCACGCCGTTGCGGTGGGTGTCCGTCTGGCTCAGCGATGGATTAGCCAGGAATCGCATCAGCCATTCAGGATCGACGCGCGCGCCTTCGGTCAGCAGCTTGGGCGGGAATTGCTCTTTCCAGTCCGGGTCCTGGTAACGCCGCACGTTCTGCCACGAAGTGGTCTGGCCGGGGGTGAACTGATGGCAGCCGACGCAGTTGTATTTGCGCACGATCCACCAGCCCTCTTGCACGTCGCGCCGCCAGTCTTCCGGCTTGTACTGATAGCTGGCGGGCAGGGAAGTCTCCTGACTGCCGAGCAGGAAGGTGACCAGCTCCTGAATCTGGTCCTTGGTCAGGTGCGGATCGGGCATGCGCAGCTTTTCGGTCTCCGCCTTGATCATGCCCTGGTCGTAGATGTTGGGCATGGCCAGCTTGTGCTCGAAGAAGCCTTTGTGGTCGTACCAGTCGGCTTTGGCCGGGCCTTCGGGCAGCCGCGCCAGAATCGCCTTGTCGGTGATTACCTCTTTGCCTTGCTGCGCCTTTTCGGTGTGGAGGGCAAAATCGAGGCGCTCGAGCGGCTTTGAACCTTCCACCGTCAGCTCGGTGCCGATGCGGCCTTCGTCCTCGAAGCCCGAGATTTCGTGGCAACCCGCGCAGCCGAAGTGGCGGATCCACCTCTGGCCTTCGGCCTTCAGCCTCGGATCGTCCATGAACGAGGCTTCAGGATAAGATGCCGGGTCTTTCTGCCGCTGCGTCATCAGATACGTCGCAATGTCGGCCACTTCATCGTCGGCGAGGCGCAGGTTCGGCATTACCGTCATCTGCTCGACCTGGAGTTCGTGTCCGTCGTTGGGACAAGTCGAGTGCTCGAAGTCGAACTGATAAGGCAGGTTGTGCTTGGCGTAATCCTCCGGCCCGATGTCCTTTTTCTCATATGGACAATAAGGACGCGTGCGCGTGCGCGGGTTCTTGATCCAGCGGAAGAGGTAATCGTACTTGACCTTTTCGCCTACGCGGGTGAGGTTTGCGGCAAAGTCTCCGCCCTGCATCTCCGAACCTTCGCCGATCGAATGGCAACCCAGGCAGCCTCGCGTTTCGAACAGCTCTTTGCCGCGCGTGGCATCGCCCTTGGGCGCCGTTGGCAGCTTGTCAGTCAAAGCAGACTGCCACAGATAGGCCGAGATCGCCTTGATCTGATAATCCTGCAGGCGGAAGTTCGGCATTTTAGTGGTGGGGCGGAAGTCGGTGGGCTTGTGCAGCCACACCGGAATCCAGTTCTTGTTGAGCTTGGTGCGGACTTCCTTCAGGTCGGGCCCGATCTTCTTTTCGTCGCGCAACAGGTCGCGGGAGTGGAAATCGAGCTGCTCGATCTGTCCAGCGATCCGGCTGTTGGCCACTTTCAGCGCTTCCGCCTCAGCGTACAGGCGGTTGGCGGTGGCGTTGTCGGGAGCGTTGTCGGCCTGTTTGGTGACCAGGGCCGCGGTGCGGAGATTGGCCTGCTGCTCTTCTTCCTTCTGCTTGATCTGCTGCTGGATGTTAACCAGGTCTTCGGGCTCGCGGTCGTAGCCTTCAAAGCGATGGCAGCCGTTGCAACCGCGCTGGCGGAACAGGAACTTGCCTTCGCTGATCACCTGTCCGACGTTCCCCGTGGTCAGGTGCAGCATCATGTCGGCGGCGTGGCAGGTCTGGCAGCCCGACTCGACATTCTGCGTCTGAAAGAGTGGCCAGAGCCAGTGCTCGTAATCGCCGTGTCCCTTGTCGACGCTGGTGGTAGCGCGGCCGTTGCCCTGGTGGCAGGGCGAGCACCCGAACTTCTCGGGATCGTGGATTTTCAGCAATTCCATGTCCGGATGGCTGACGAATGCGCGCGAGTACTCATCCGGCTTGGCGCCTTTGAGCGCCATGTTGGCAGCCGTCAGCTTGACCGGCTCACGGATGCCCATGTGGCAGGACTCGCAGCGGTCCACGATGTTGGCCGACGCGACGTTGATCTGCAGGATCTTGTTTTCCCAGTCGGCGGTCTTCTTCTGCAGGCCGGCAATCTGCTCCGGCGTAAGACTGACCAGATGCTCCTTCAAGTAATCGTCGCGCTTGGTCTTGGCTTCGGTGACCGGCTTGAGCAGTTCGCCCAGCTCCGCGTTCAGCCTGGCTTTCTCCTCGCGCAGGCTGTTGTATTCCTCTTCCAGTTGGTCGAAGTTGAATTTCTTCCTGCTGCGGTCGGGAAACTCCACGCTGAACTGCTGCTTCTTGTAGTCGTCG
>Ga0187782_10003990_pt1 | contig 11022 bp, 9 predicted proteins | sample 0715_SJ02_MP15_2_FD_132454 | JGI IMG/M metagenome (GOLD analysis project Ga0187782, IMG submission 132454) | Tropical peat soil microbial communities from peatlands in Department of Meta, Colombia - 0715_SJ02_MP15_20_MG | ecosystem: Environmental > Terrestrial > Soil > Wetlands > Peat | place...
AAACCGTGAAGGTCAGGGATGAGATGAGAAAACGAGGTATCCTAGTAGGTAAAGGAGGGACCTCGCGAAGCGTGCTTCGAATCCAGCCTCCACTCATCATGACAGAGGAGCAAGCACACAAGCTCATCAACGCCTTCGACGCATCCCTGCGATCGGTTGTGTGACGTTCGGTGGATCCGTAAGAAACAAGAAAAACGCCTCACCATACCTCGGCTCCGCTACGTAGCTAGCACTACAAGTAATCCTGCCGCATCATACATGCGCCCTCGTGGATCACGGATTAGATCGAACTCGCGACATCCGAGCAAACTGTCCACGTCTATCATTGGATGCTGGTTTGTCCAACGACTCTGGAAAAGACGATGCCTGGGATCTCCAAAGGGCTGAGGCTTCTCTCTTGTGCCGTCAGCGAGATTCCAAGAACTTGCGCACTGTTCAGGAGTTTTGATTTGCACGTCCGTTTCCTACGGCAGATATTGCATCTCCGAGACTATTCTGATAGTAGACAACCCGCGCACACAATTACTTTCGTCATCTCAGAACATTTCGTTTGGCGGGCGTTACCTTGATTTCTATCGATCTCATCATCTAAAGCAATCAAAATTGAGGCTAGCACGATACGTATATACCGCGCATCGATGCCGTCGTTCCTGCTGATTTTGGAAAATCTGGTTGACATCGAATCTAACAAGGGAGAAAAATGTTCGAGGTATTATCGAACGAAGATATCTTAAGAATTCACGAAGCGTCGCTTGACGTCCTAGAACATACTGGCATTATGGTCGAGAGTGACGAACTTGTTCATGTCTTAACGAAAAACGGTTGCAACTTTAATTCAAAGACACGAGTGGTCTGCTTACCTCGGAGTCTTGTTACGGAGCACATTAAGAGGGCCCCGAGTCAGTTCGTCGCATACGGCAGAGCTCCGAAACGCGATCTGAGAATAGAGAAAGGAAAGGTCTACGCCAGGACTGGAAACGGTCGCATTAACGTAGCGGATCTTGCTACAGGTGAACAGAGAAAAAGTACAAGAGCCGACGTTAAGGCTTGCGCCATTCTTATTGACGCTCTAGAAAATGTCCATATTGCGACAGGCGTTCTTTATCCAAGCGACGTTCCTCCAAGCGCTGTCGACTTGATTAGCTTCGAAACTATGTTGGAGAACACCGACAAACACATCAAGGTAGGAGCGGAGACCGCTAGAAACCTAGAATGTCTAGTCAAAATGGCAGAGGCAGTTCGAGGAGGAGCGGATGAGTTCGAGAAGAAGCCGCTAATGACACTGATCCTCAGCCCGGTAAGCCCTCTTTTCTGGGATAATGAGGCGTCTGACTTGGTTCTCTATGCGTCTAAACACAAACTGCCCGTAAATGTGGAACCGGCTCCAATAGGCGGATCGACCGCTCCAGTAACCCTTGCGGGCCACTTGGTTCTTGCCAATGCAGAAACCTTAGCGGGCATCACAATCCTCCAAATTCTAAACCCACGTAATCCAATATACTATTCACCACGTTTCACTACAATGGAGATGAGAAGGGGAGGCGTGGCATTCGGATCGATCGAGAACGAAATAATGGATGTGGCTGCAGCTCAAATGGCGCGATACTACAACGTTCCAGTCGATTTGGAGGGCATCGAACCCTACTTAGGTGCTCTTGCCGGAATAAACGTGATGGGCGGAGTGGGTTCTGCTGAGGCCGGCTTGGTGCAAGATTTCACGCAGACGGTACTGGACGATGAAATGCTAGGAATTATTCTGAGGATGCTTCGCGGCATAGAGCTCAGCCCAGAAACACTAGCAGTAGAGGTTATAGAACGCGTCAGGCCAGGGGGCAATTATCTCGGCGATAAGCATACCCTGACCTATTACGCAAAGGAGCATTATCTCCCGCAGCTTCTAGCGTCAGGAAATATCTGGGAAAGAGCGTTGATATCATTGGCTTCGAAAGAAGTGAAAGAAAAAGCGGGGGACAAGGCACGAGAGATCTTGAAGCAGCACGAGCCAGCTCGGCTTGACGGTGATATTGTGAAGAAGCTCCATTCAATCCTAGATGATGCAATGCGTGCGTCACGAAATCTCAACCCCAATGCGAGCTAAACATTAGAGATTCAGCACGCAGGTGATAGTGGGCATGTTCCGCTAACCGCGAACTCATGACAAGGCTCAGCTGAATCACCCGTAGGCGGCACAGTACATGCAACGATAGCGGTCCCGACGTACAGGGTATTACATTAATTACGATAAATACGGAGGCGTTAACTTCAGCGCATAGGTCAAGCAACTAACCTCCGGAGCCGAGAATTTGTGGTACTAAGACCGCGAGGGCTGCTTGTTTTCATAGCAAGACGAATCGTCCTCTCAGTGGGCGTTTTGTTTGGTGTAATATTCATAACCTTCTTCATCTCAAGGGTGGCAATTCCTGACCCCGCAAGGGTTTGGGCCGGACCACGGGCGAGTCCTGCAGCAATCGCGGCACTCACGGCACGCTTTCATCTTGCTGACCCCATCTACGTGCAGTTCTATTATTACCTAGTTGATCTTCTCCATGGAGACTGGGGCGTCTCGCCCAGTTCTGGCCAACCCGTATTTACCAGCATCGCGACATACTTGCCCGCAACCGTTGAATTAACTATCGCAGCGATAATCCTGACGGTTTTGATCGGAATACCTCTTGGAGTCCTAGCTGCCACAAACAAAGACGGAGTTATGGACCATTTATGCAGGGTGGTTTCTCTTTCAGGAGTTGCTTCTCCCCCGTTCCTTCTAGCTCTTCTGCTTCAGCTAGTCTTCTTCTATTTTCTGAAAGTCTTTCCCGATTCCGGTGGTAGGCTATCCCTCTCTATAGCCCCACCGACCACCGTAACAGGATTGTACACGGTCGATAGCATAATCACCGGTGATTGGCCTGCGTTCGTGAGCGCGATACAGCATTTAATCCTGCCCTCATTCGCACTAGCGTTCCTGATCCTAGGCCTGATGAGTAGACTCGTCAGAGCCTCCATGCTAGAAGCGCTTACGAGCGACTATGTCAGGACGCTCAAAGCGAAAGGCCTGACCAGACGATTGGTGGTCTATAAACATGCACTGAGAAATTCGATGACGCAGCCGGTCACTGCTCTTAGTCTTTACGTCGCATACACCCTCGGAGGCTCCGTTGTAATCGAATCAATCTTTAGTTGGCCGGGCGTGGGGAGATACGCGGCCCAAGCAGCCCAAGTATTCGACTTACCGGCAGTCATGGGAACAACAATAGTCTTTACGATTGGAGTGGTGTTCGCGAACTTAGCCGCGGACATCCTCCTAGCAGTAATCGATCCGAGGATTAGGCTGAGGTGAGGAAAACGGGCATAAGCTTTGACCGCAAGGAAGTCTCAGTAGTCCTCACCATCCTGAGACGAGATAGGCTCTCGATCTTCGGGATATCTGTGGCGGCCGCCTTCATTGCGACCTCCATTGCCGTCGTGATTTTTGGCAAGAGCTTGGTACCTTATGATCCGACTCAGGTGAACATGATGGCTGCATTCCAAGCACCGTCTTTTGAGCACTTGTTCGGGACGGATAATCTTGGAAGAGACATCTTCAGCAGGTGCGTGATTGCTGCTCCCATAGACGCGGAGATAGGATTTTCGATAGTTGTAATCTCCGTTCTCATAGGAACGGTCCTGGGCTCATGCTCGGGGTACATTGGAGGAAAGGTAGACGAGACATTCATGAGGATAACAGACGTCTTCATTGCGGTTCCACCCCTAGTTCTTGCAGTAGTCGTTGCCGTCGCACTTGGGCCGGGAGTGGAACACGTGATCGAGGCTAACCTAGTCGGTTGGTGGCCGGTCTACGCTAGGTTAGCTAGGGCTGGGGCGCTTTCACTCAAAGAATCACAATTTATCGAGGCCGCGAAGGTAGCGGGCATCTCAAGGCCCAAGATTATTCTCAAACATATACTTCCGAATAATATCTCGCCCATACTTGTCTACGCCACACTTGACATTGGAAACGCAATACTCTACGCGTCAGTGTTAAGCTATCTTGGACTGGGCGCTCAACCCCCACAGGCGGAGTGGGGAAGGATGGTGTATGATGGACAAGTGTATTTGCTAAATGGATGGTGGATTTCCATCATACCTGGCCTCGTAATATTCGGCGTCGCACTGGCCTTCAACTTGCTAGGTGATGCTCTAAGGGATGCGTTCGACCCGAGGTACAGGAAATAGCAATGACGCACCCCGTTCTCGAAGTGCATGATCTAAGCGTCGTTTTCGAGACGTTTGAGGGCAGGTACAGTGCCCTCAACAACATTGACCTGACGATCAATCAAGGTGAGGTTCTAGGGCTCGTAGGCGAATCTGGGTGCGGTAAGTCTACGCTTGCACTAGCGATAATGGGGCTTTTACCTCATGCCCATGCTAAGATTCCCTCAGGCAGCATCACGTTCAACGGAAAGAATATCCTCTCGTATACAGAGAAGGAAATTGAACGGGTACGTGGTACCGAAATTAGCATGGTCTTCCAGGAACCGCTTACCTCTCTCGACCCACTGTTCACGATCGGCGATCAACTCTCCGAAACGATCCAAATCAAACTGCAACGAACGGGTGCGAGCGTCAGATGGAACTCAGGCAAAGTCAGGACAGAAGTTTTGAATTGGATGAAACGCGTTGGCTTGGCGGATCCCGAAAGTGCGATAGAGCGGTATCCACACGAATTCAGCGGCGGAATGCGGCAGAGAGTCATAATCGCAATGGCGCTAGCCGCCGAACCACAACTCATGTTGGCAGACGAGCCTACAAGCGCACTCGACGTGACAACTCAGGTCCAAATCCTCAGACTCGTGAAATCTCTCGTTAGTCAAGTCAAAGCATCCGTCCTTTTCATCTCACACGACCTTGCCGTGGTTGCCCAAATTGCTGACAGGGTAGCGGTTATGTATGCTGGGATGGTCGTGGAAGAGGCTTCGGTCGAAGAAATTTTCGAGAACCCTCTTCATCCTTACACACAGGCACTTATAGGATCCTTCCCGAAGGAGAAGGAAGTGAAGAAGAGAAAGTTGGCAAGCATACCGGGCTCGGTGCCGAACCTTACCCACATACCTCCCGGTTGCCCATTTAATCCTAGGTGCACCTTGACGGAGCGCGTGTGTTCTGCGACTAGACCAAAGCTGCGGGAGACCTCGCCGGGGCATAGAGTGGCGTGCGGGTTGTATGATGAATCATGAACAACAACGGCCTTTTGCGCCTTGAGGGCATTGTCACCCACTTCCCCGCTAAGGGGGCCATGTTCTATAGCGAAACTGGTGACCTAGTTACGGGGACAACCATACATGCAGTCGACGGTGTGGATCTGAGCCTAGAACGAAATACAACTCTCGGAATCGTCGGCGAAAGTGGCTGCGGCAAGACCACACTGGCTAGAACCATCCTGCTATTAGTTAAGCCCACATCGGGTAGGCTCTATTTTGAAGGACACGAGATCACAAATCTTTCTTATGCGGACCTGGCCAAGATTCGACCAAACCTGCAGATGATTTTCCAAGACCCGTTCTCGTCCCTCGATCCGCGAATGCGTGCCAAGGATATCATTGCCGAACCGCTAACCGTCGTAACTAATGACCGGGAGGCAATAAAGAAGAGAGTGCTTGAGGTTTTTGAGCAGGTGGGTCTCACTGCAGATCAGTTGAACCGCTTTCCCAATGAATTCAGTGGGGGACAGAGGCAGAGGATTGCGGTTGCTAGGGCGCTGGCGACGAGGCCCAAGCTTGTAATTCTCGACGAACCCACTAGTGCGCTTGACGCTTCAATTCAAGCTCAGATTTTGAATTTGCTTCTGGATATTCAGGAGCAGTATGAGGTGAGTTATCTGTTCATCTCGCATAATGTGAGTGTCGTGCGGCATATGAGTGACCGGATTGCGGTAATGTATCTGGGAAAGGTGGTGGAGGAGGGCCCGGTGGAAGATTTGATGAGCAAGCCTAAGCATCCGTACACGGCCGCTTTGATAGCGTCAATTCCGAAGCCTAATCCTAAAGCGAGGGGAGAAATGGTTGAGATACGTGGTGAGACTCCGAGCCCGATTAATCCGCCGAGTGGTTGCAGGTATCATACCCGGTGTCCGTTCGCGAAAGACCTTTGCTCTCAGAAGGAACCACCGCTTCAAGAAAGCGAGAGCAATCATCCTGTAGCATGTCATTATCCAATCGAAGCATAGCAGATGACGTGAAGCTCTGCTGAAAATTGCTTCTGACACATTCACGCTAAGGGCTAGAGGATTTCCACGAACTGGGAACAGCCGACTTGTCGAAAGCGGGATAAGAGAGACGAGCTTTTCATTACATTTTGCCAAATGCCAAGTCAAGTTAAGATCTGCAAAATACTCAAAGACAGAGCATTATATATCATAAGTGCATAAATTCCTTAAACACTACCGCACCTCCCTCCTAGAGTTCATTTGTCTCAACGTCAGGATAAGCGGATGATTGTAGCCATCGTTCTGGTGGCAATAATTTGTGTTGGCGGTACTTATACGATTATGAGTTTCAGAATGTCTAGCACTTCAAGTACTACCGCCGTGCAAACTTCGACTTCGGCAACTGCTCAGAGTGGAGGCACTTTAGTGGTTGAGGAGCTTTGCTGCATCGACTCATTCGATCCCGCTGTAGTCACCTCGTCAGAAGGAGGCGAAGCAGTTCAGGCAGTGTACCAAGGACTGTTAACGTATGCGCCGAATTCGTCCCAGATTGTCCCTCTATTGGCAGAGAGCTATAACATAAGTTCCGACGGCCTAACGTACACGTTCAAGTTGCGACAGGGCATCACGTTTTCCAACGGCGATCCGGTGAACTCTTACGTGTTCTGGTACTCAATATACAGAGCCGCAATAATGTCTCAGTTCGGCTCATACCTCGTAACCGTATCTCTGAATACGACTAGTATAACTGCTTCCATGCTCAACGAATATACTAACGCAACTCCACCTCAGAGCCTACTCTCGATCATGCAAAACTCGTCCAACGCCATTGTTACCCCAGACCAGTACACACTCGTCTTCCATCTATCCCACCAGTTTGCAGGTTTCCTAGCCACCCTCACTCAACCGGAGCATGTGGCCGTTGACCCTGTAGTTGTTTCGGCCCACGGAGGCGTTGTTGCCGGTCAGACCAACAGCTGGATGACTTTGAACGCGGTAGGGAATGGCCCATTCGAGGTCGTGCAGTATCAAACAAACGAACAGCTCACGCTTGAGAGAAATCCGACGTACTGGGGCGGCGTCGGCAACGTGCAGCCTACACCGAAAATTGCTCAACTAATCATAAAGTACGTTCCCAACGGACTAACTAGAGTCGAAGACGTCGAACGGGGTTCCGCGCAAATAGCATATGTAGATCCCACGCTCGTAGCCCAAGCCGTTTCAGCGGGAGGAATATACGTCCCCAACATTGGGCCGATGCCAGCGATTAACGTCTTCTGCCTGAACATGCAGAAGTTTCCGTTCAGCAACAAACTGATTCGTGAAGCGGTAGTTCACGCCATTAACTACACCGCCGCCTTACAGGAATTCCACGGATTTGGCTTACCCTACGTAGGCCCTGTCCCTATAGGCCTAACAGGCTATGCATCGAATCTGCAACAGTACACCTACAATCCTACACTTTCTCGACAACTTCTCGCTCAAGCAGGATACCCGAACGGACAGGGAATCCCAACAATCACCATCATGGCGCAGAGTGACTCGCCTCAGGGACCCGATCTCGCGACGATCTATCAGTCTGACCTTGCCCAGATAGGAATAAACGCGAAGATAATTACAGAGCCGTACGCTTCAGAGCTAAGCTTCTTCTCAACCACGAGTCCGTCGAACAGTACTTATCCTGACCTCCTATACACAATTTGGGCCTGGTACCCAGACCCTTGGGCATTCTCAAATTGGATGGTTAGCCCAATAGGGTTTGCGAGTTCTAATCTGGGCGGTTACAACAACACTGCTGTCAATAGTCTTCTTGCCCAAGCAGATGCAACCCTCAATCAAACACAGCGAGGCTTAATCTATGAGCAGGTTGCGCAAATTGTGTATAACGACTACGCGTTCATATGGACAGCTCAGGGAAAGAATGAATTCGAATCGGGTGTACCAATAGTTAGTACTTCAGTGGGAGGCATCGTAATCAATTTAGGCTTCTGGGAATCCGATTTCACCCACGTATATCTGACATCCTGACACGTTCCCTTGGCCCGTCGTGAAGACTCTTCCACCGGGCTAAGGCCGAACCGCGTAACTCTTGGTTGAGCGAACCGCTAGCGTTCGAACTCAACTTTCATGCGAATCCGAGCCAGGATACGCAGCTAATTAATTCCGACCATCACCTCGTCTACAGTCGAATCGCTTGACGGATTATAATAAAATGTAGCGCCAGCCCCGCACTAACGGGGCTAAGTCATTCCCGGATGTCTGACCAAGCTGCTTGGCCTTGACTTTCCGAGTCGCTGGCGCTGGAGTTTGCTCGAACGTTCCGACGTTCGATTGATTTGATGCTGGCGGCCTTACACTGTGCTAAAACTTGCCTTTTCGAATAGTCTTGTAACTGAGTTAATTCTGAAGTCACATGTTTTGGCGATTCTTGCTTTGGCTGCGAGACCTTTCGCGTATCCCGTGAGACCTATGATTAAGCCGATGTCGAGCTTCTTCCTAAGCTCTGCCATGGCGTACTCATCTGATAGCGTCATTGGTTCCACGGCAAGTTTCTTCGCAACGTACGCTTTTGCGTCCCGGATTTTCAGTTTGTTTTCCATCTGTGCTCTTGCGATGAGGTCACCGGCGGTTCTTAAGCCGCCTAGGCCAATCGCCATTCTGTATGCCAAGTCTATTCCTGCCGGGTCGCCAGCTCCTAACTATACGCCGTCGATGTCCGCAATTTCCACCATTGCCTTTGCGGCTCTGGTTACTGCATCTATTGGCGGAGTCTCCGACATTGGTACACCACACACGCCCATGCCCATGTTACAGTGAATTGGTATCTGAACTTCCTTAGTTACGGCTTTGATGAAAGTCAATGCCCTTGCCAGGTTCCATGGGAATGATTTTGTCGTTCTTGTATTCACGACCGGCCCGAACATGCTAGCTCCAGCCTTTTCAACCAACTTTCCCTGTTGGTGTGGCCAGAGCCCCGCTAGGCGCGTGCCTTGATAGTCAAGCTCGCAGTGCATTCCCGAAATTAGCTCTCCTGCCATCCCTACCTCAATTGCCAGGTTAGTTTCTTTCTTAACTTGTTCAATTCCCCTGAGTGTGGCGTAGAACTCAGCATCGCCGTATGCAGCGGCAGTATCGAAGTCGAATCCGTCCGATCCGGCTCGATCCATGATCTTAGCTAGGTAAATGATGTCCGTCTCCAGGTCTGCGGCCGCTCGTTCTTGAGTCTCTCTAGATTCCTTGATCTTACCTTGTTTCAGGAGCTCCGTCGGTGCCGGCCATGGCCCACCGAGACTTTGGTAGTAAGAACCTAGGTTAGGCATGGCTCCGTAGAAGAGGGGTATTATGCTAATCATCTGGGCGTTTTCCATGTGCTGAGCCTCATCGAAGGCTATGGCCTTGCATGGTTTGAAGCTGTAGTCCGAATTACCGAGTTCCATGGTGTCGAGTCCAACGATCCTCTCACCAACGCTGACTGCTTGTTCCTTCGATAACACAGACCCGCTGTAGCGTGAGGCTCCAGTATACTTCAGGACGCCCCCATCCCGTGTCAACACTACTTCTCTTCCTCGTTCTACCGACACGGTCCTGTTCGGCTCGGTGATTATTTCCAGAACATGGTCGAACTCGTCAGCAGTCAGCCCAGGGATATGTCCCTTTTCGGCTGCATCATTAGATCCCGTTTCCAGCTCCGCTTTGATCTGTTCTTTAGTCATCTTGATTAGTGCGCCGCTTCCGTTTCTAGTTGCGATTTCCAAGCGTCTTTTTCACCTCCCCACACGCGAAAAGTCGAAGCATTCAGACTGGAAGAAATAGAAAAAAAGTCAGATATGTAGCTCTGTTCTAGCGCCTCCTCCTAACCCGCAAGCAATTGTCTGGTCTTCTTAGTCGCATCAATGGCATCCTCACCGTAAGCATCAGCTCCAATCTCGTCAGCCCATTCTGGGGTCACAGTGGCGCCGCCGACTATCACTTTCACATCATTTCGTGTTCCGGCTTGCTTTAGGGCCTCTATAACGTCCTTCTGCTTTGTTCGCGTAGTGGTCATCAATGCGCTTAGACCCAAAATGCTTGGTCTCAATTCTTTCGTCTTTTCAACAAAGGCTTTGTCAGGTATGTCCACACCCATGTCGACAACATCAAATCCCTCTGCGGTGAGCATCGCCGCCACAATCGATTTCCCGATGTCGTGAATATCTCCCTCAACGGTTCCTATCAAAAACTTCCCTGACACTGCGAGTTGTTTCTTCTGCTTGAGCATCTCAGGTTTCAGTAACGCAAGGCCAACCTTCATCGCTTCCCCACTCAGAATCAACTGCATTAGGAACATTTCTCCTGCCTCGAACCTGCGGCCGACGTCCCTCAACCCCTTCGCAAGACCATTCTCCACGGCTTCTAGAGGATCAAGGTGTTCCGCTAGTGAATCCGCCGCGGCCTTTTTCGCGGCCTCACTGTTCCCCTCGATTACGGAATTTGACAATCTCTCCAAAATGGCGTTCTTGTCGCTCATTGAGTTACAACCGCCAGCAATATGATTGCGAGACAGCCGAACCGGACGTTATGCCAATAAACCTGATGGTACTTTTCCACCAGTGGTTAGCCTTCTTAATGATTCCACTGCGATTGTTGTGATCGACTACAAGCGATTGAGGCAGCTCATTTGAAAGGTTACACGTTCTACAGGACCGCGGGTTACTGGGACGGTGAACCGGAAGAGAGTCTAGTTCGGACGAAAACCCGTCACTGAACAGTGGATTAAGGAACGATTCTCCAGTTACAGACCGCGCTAATCAGTCTCTTTTGATTAATTGAGCGACTGTCGGAAATCTAGTCATGTCCTTGTG
>Ga0187782_10003991_pt1 | contig 11021 bp, 6 predicted proteins | sample 0715_SJ02_MP15_2_FD_132454 | JGI IMG/M metagenome (GOLD analysis project Ga0187782, IMG submission 132454) | Tropical peat soil microbial communities from peatlands in Department of Meta, Colombia - 0715_SJ02_MP15_20_MG | ecosystem: Environmental > Terrestrial > Soil > Wetlands > Peat | place...
GACGGCGACGACGGCACGGCCCTGCTCGGCAAGCACCTGTCCTCGCGGGCGATCACCCGGCGAGATCACGGACCACCCCAGGCGCATTCCGGCGGCAGCCGCCAGAAAGACCGCGGTCAACTCCAGCAGGCCATGCGGAATCAGCAATCCCAGCATGACGTCGCCCTTCCCGGCCTGAAGCATCAGACCGGCCACGACTCCGAGGTTGGCGGCGTTGGCGAACAACACGAACGGGATCGGCACACCCAGCACCACGGAGAACGCAATGCACTTCGCGGCCACCCAGGAATTGTTGACCCAGACGTGCAGCCCGAACGCGACGGCGGAGTGCTCACTGTAGTACGAGGCGAAGTCATGGTTGACCAATTCATCGATGTCGCTTGGTGTTCCGATCATGGACTGGACTTCCGCGCTGCCGATTACCCACACTGCGATGACCGCCGCGACGGCGAAGAACACTACCGCCGTCGCCAGCCACCACCGCCAGGCACGGTAGGCCACCACCGGAAATGACACGGTCCAAAACCGGGTGAATTCACTGGACAGCGGGGCGTGGGCACCGGTGACCGCGGCTCGGGCACGCGCCACCAAACTCGAAAGGCTGCCTACCAAGGCTGAATCGGAGGACCCCGAGCGCAGCATCGACAAGTGCGTCGACACCCGCTGATAGAGCTCGACGAGTTCGTCGATCTCGGCGCCGCTCAACTGCCGGCGCTTTCCCACCAATCGGTCGAGGCGATCCCAGGTGTCGCGGTGCGCAAGCACGAACGCGTCGACGTCCACCACTGGGAGCCTAGCGGCGATCGCAAACTCGGCGCAGCCGAGTGCAGCGGGTCGCCGCCGGAGGCCAGCCGGGTAGCGTTCGCAGTATGCCGCACGTGGTGACCGGAGACGCGGTAGTGCTCGACGTGCCGATCGCGCAACTGCCGGTGCGGGCGGTCGGCGCGCTGATCGACATCGCCGTCATCGTCATCGGCTATCTGTTGGCACTGACGTTGTGGGCAGCCGCGCTGACCCAGTTCGACGAGGCCGTGACCGCCGCGATCATGATCATCTTCACCGTGCTTGTGTTCGTCGGCTACCCCCTCGTCTTCGAAACCGCAACGCGGGGTCGCTCGGTGGGCAAGATGGTGATGGGACTGCGGGTGGTGTCGGAGGACGGCGGCCCGGAGCGCTTCCGCCAGGCGCTGTTTCGCGCACTGGCCTCGGTCGTCGAGATCTGGATGTTACTGGGAAGCCCAGCGGTGATGTGCAGCATGCTCTCGCCAAAAGCCAAACGGATCGGCGACATCTTCGCGGGCACGGTGGTAATCAGTGAACGTGGGCCGAAATTGGGCCCACCGCCGTTGATGCCACCGCCGTTGGCCTGGTGGGCTGCATCGCTGCAGCTGTCCGGGCTGAGCGCTGAGCAAGCCGAAGTGGCGCGCCAATTCCTGTCCCGTGCACCGGAACTCGACCCGCGGCTGCGCGATCAGATGGCCTACCGGATCGCCAGTGACGTGCTGAGTTGCGTCGCCCCTCCGCCGCCGCCCGGGACCCCGCCGCAACTCGCCCTGGCCGCGGTGCTGGCCGAACGACACCGCCGGGAGCTCACACGGTTACGGCCCAACGGGTACATCGCGTGGCCACCCGCCGGGCCTCCTCCTTGGCTGCCGCCCGATCCGCCATCGGCCGGCGGCTTGTCGCCGCCCCGCTAGAAGCATCGACCTTCACGTGACGGCTTTCTCCGTTCATCACTGCTGCGCTACCCGCTGCTTCGAGCCACAAATCCCAGGTCACAAGGGCCGCCGCAAACCCAACGTTGCATCACGATAGTTTTCGATATATCGTCATCGTATCGGTAGTGCATCCGACGCTACCTTTCCAGAAACGAGATGACATATGAACAACCCATTCCCCCATGCAGAAGGGGCGTTCCCCGGGGGCCCCGGCGCGCAGGGCTTTGGCCCCCATGGCTTCCATCCTCATGCACGGCGTGCACTGCATGAACAGCGCAGGCAGGCCCGTCGCGAGTTCCGCGACTATGTTCGCGGTCACGACGCCGGCCAGGACGGGCCGTTCGGCCCGGGATTCGGACCCGGTTTCGGCCGGGGTTTCGGACCCGGCGGATTCGGCTTCGGCTTCGGCCCCGGCCCGCGCGGCAGACGGCGTGGCGGACCCGGGCGGCGCGGCCGCCGCGGCGACGTCCGCGCCGCCATCCTGGTGCTGCTGGCCGAGCGCCCGATGCACGGCTACGAGATGATCCAGGAGGTCGCCGAGCGCAGCCAGGACCTGTGGCGACCCAGTCCAGGGTCGGTCTACCCGACCCTGCAACTACTGGTCGACGAGGGGCTGATTACCGGCTCGGAAACCGAGGGCAGCAAAAAGCTCTTCGAGTTGACCGATGCCGGCAAAGCTGCCGCGGAGAAGGTCGAGACGCCACCGTGGGACGAGATCGCCGACGGTGTCGATCCAGCCCATCTGAACCTGCGGGCGGCCGTCGGGCAACTGTTTGGCGCCGTGGCGCAATCGGCTCATACCGCAACTGCTGAGCAGCAGCAACGCATCATCGATATCGTCAACAACGCTCGTCGCGAGATCTACACGATCCTCGGCGAAGACGACTGATCGTGCTGCGACGGTGGGGGCCAGCCCGTTCTGGTTCCCGCCGGAGCTTTCCTTCGCACGTCAGCCACCGAAATCAGGACACCTCAACCCAATCCAGGGTGCGCTGCACCGCTTTGCGCCAGCCTGCGTATCCCGCGGCGCGCTCGTCATCGCTCCACTGCGGCGTCCACCGCTTGCCCTCCTGCCAGTTAGTCCGCAGGTCGTTCGGGTCGGCCCAGTAGCCGACTGCCAGGCCCGCCGCGTACGCCGCGCCCAACGCAGTGGTCTCCGCGACCACCGGCCGCACCACATCGACACCCAGCACGTCGGCCTGGATCTGCATGCACAACTCGTTGGCGGTGATCCCGCCGTCGACCTTCAGCACCTCAAGGCGCACACCCGAATCGGCTTGCATCGCGTCGACCACGTCGCGGCTCTGATAACAGATCGACTCCAACGTGGCGCGGGCCAGGTGCGCGTTGGTGTTGTAACGCGACAGCCCGACGATCGCGCCACGGGCATCGGAACGCCAATACGGCGCGAACAAGCCGGAAAACGCCGGCACGAAGTACACCCCGCCGTTGTCATCGACCTGGCGGGCCAATGCCTCACTCTGCGCAGCCCCGCTGATGATGCCCAACTGGTCGCGTAGCCATTGCACCGCCGAACCGGTCACTGCGATCGAACCCTCAAGCGCGTAAACGGGTTTCGCGTCGCCGAATTGATAGCACACCGTCGTCAACAGACCGTTGCGGGACCGCACAATCTGCTCGCCGGTGTTGAGCAGCAGAAAATTGCCGGTGCCGTAGGTGTTCTTGGCCTCTCCGGGGTCCAGGCATACCTGGCCGACCATCGCCGCGTGCTGATCACCGAGAATCCCGGTGATCGGCACCTCACCGCCGAGCGGTCCGGCATCCAGCGTGACGCCGTAGGGCTGGCATGGCGACGACGCCGCGATCGACGGCAACATCGCGCGGGGGACGTCGAAAAAAGACAGCAACTCGTCGTCCCAGTCCAGCGTCTCTAGATCCATCAGCATGGTCCTACTGGCGTTGGTGACATCGGTGACATGCACGCCGCCGCGGGGACCGCCGGTCAGATTCCACAACAGCCAGCTGTCCGCGGTGCCGAAGACCGCCTCACCGCGCTCCGCTGCTGCCCGCACCCCTTCGACGTTCTCCAAAATCCATTGCAGTTTGCCGCCGGAGAAATACGTCGCCGGCTGCAGACCGGCTTTACGCCGGATCACGTCGCCGCGGCCATCGCGGTCCAGTGCCGACGCGATGCGGTCGGTGCGGGTGTCCTGCCAGACGATCGCATTACAGTAAGGTCGGCCGGTATGCCGGTTCCACACCAGTGTCGTCTCCCGCTGATTCGTGATCCCCAGCGCGACAATGTCTTTCGATGATAGATTGGTCGCATTGAGCGCCGACATCAGCGCCGAGGTGGTGCGCTCCCAGATCTCGATCGGATTGTGCTCGACCCAGCCGGCGTGTGGCAGAAGCTGCTCATGCTCAAGCTGATGGCGGCCTACCTCGGTGCCGTCGTGGTCGAAAATCATGCACCGGGTGCTGGTGGTGCCCTGGTCGATCGAAGCGACGAACTCGGCCAATTGCTCTCCTCCGCAGGATGGCGGCGATCATTGCCTATAACTGTCCATGATGGTCTACCGGGCAGCGAGATCATCGACATTGAGACCATCTCGACGTCTTGACGGCCGTCGCAGCTGGCCCGACACGATGGCCCGCCGCTTGCGCAGCTCTCCGTAAACCGGTTGCATCGGCGATGTGGGCGAAGAGGTCGAGCGGACCGCCTATGACCGTGTGCACCGGCAGGAGTACCGGCGCAAGGTGCAGTTATGTCTGGACGTCTTCGAAACCATGCTTTCCCAGTCAAGCTTCGAGTTCGAGCGCCCACTTACCGGGATGGAAATCGAATGCAACCTGGTCGATGACGACTACCAGCCGGCGATGTCGAATCAAGACGTGCTGGCCGCCATCGCTGACCCGGCGTATCAGACCGAATTAGGTGCCTACAATATCGAATTCAACGTGCCGCCGCGACCGCTGGCAGGCCACACCGGGGTTGAGTTGGAAGCCGAGGTGCGAGCCAGTCTGAACGCCGCCGAGACCAAGGCCAACGCCGGGGGCGCCCACATTGTGATGATCGGAATCCTGCCGACGCTGATGCCCGAGCACCTCACCGGGGAATGGATGAGTCACTCGAGCCGATATGCGGCCCTCAACGACTCCATCTTCAACGCCCGCGGCGAAGACATCCAGATCGACATCAGCGGACCGGAGCCACTCAGTTTGAACTCCGCATCGATCGCCCCCGAATCGGCTTGCACCAGTATGCAGTTGCATCTACAAGTGTCGCCCGCTGATTTCGCCAACAACTGGAACGCCGCGCAGGTGTTGGCCGGACCGCAGTTGGCGCTGGGCGCGAACTCGCCATACTTCTTCGGTCATCAGCTGTGGTCCGAAACCCGCATCGAACTGTTCACGCAGTCCACCGATACCCGGCCCGACGAGCTCAAAACCCAGGGTGTGCGGCCGCGGGTGTGGTTCGGCGAACGCTGGATCACCTCGATCTTCGACTTGTTCGAGGAGAATGTCCGCTACTTCCCGTCATTGCTGCCGGAGGTGTCCGACGAGGATCCGATCGCCGAACTCGCCGCCGGACGCACCCCTCATCTCTCGGAGTTACGCCTGCACAACGGCACGGTATACCGGTGGAATCGACCGGTATACGACGTCGTAAATGGGCGGCCGCACCTGCGGGTGGAGAACCGCGTGCTGCCAGCCGGGCCAACGGTGATCGACATGCTGGCCAACTCGGCCTTCTACTACGGGATGTTGCGGACGCTGTCCGAAGAGGACCGTCCGCTATGGACCAAGATGAGCTTCGCTGCGGCGCAACAGAATTTCGTCGAGGCCGCTCGGCGTGGCATGCAGGCAAACCTGTACTGGCCCGGCTTGGGTGAGGTGACGCCTGAGGAATTGGTGCTCGCAGAACTGTTGCCGATGGCGCACGACGGGCTGAAGCGGTGGGGCGTCGCCAGCGAGGTACGTGATCGCTTCCTCGGCGTCATCGAGGGCCGTGCGCGCACCGGACGCAACGGCACGGTCTGGCAGGTGTCTACCGTGCATGCGCTGCAAGAGAGCGGAATGTCTCGGCCTGCGGCGCTGGCGGAGATGCTGCGGCGTTACTGCGAGCACATGCACACCAACGCGCCGGTGCATACCTGGGACACAGCAGCGAGTTAGGGCGCCGAGACCGGCCGCGGCGACCACCGCCCACAGCACTTCGGGGTGTTGGATGTCGCTGTGCGCGCCGCTGAAGGGCGACTGGTTTGCGCAGATGACGACGTTAGCGTCCAGGCTGTAGAAGCAACCGGCAACCCGGCCGAGCAGATGTAGATGACCATGGTCATCGTTCTCTCCGTTGATAGCGTTGACATTTCATCGTCGCCGTTGCCTACTTCCCAGTTTGGCCGAGCGCATCGGCACCGACGGAAGAAAGGTACTGCGGAGCACACCCATTCGCATGAGTAACGGACTAGCTATTCCTGAGGCTCGTCCGAATTGCGCACAGGCGTAAATGAGGTAGTTGGCTACCCTATCCGGCACCCGGTACCACCCGTGAGCATGCTTTTCATCAGCAACTGCTGAGGGACATGGGAGTGTGCGATGGCGAAGATCGGTGACCACGCCGTGGTTCTGGGTGCGAGCATGGCCGGACTGCTCGCCGCCCGGACATTGTCCGACTTTTTCGAGAAGGTCACGCTAGTGGAACGCGATGTGCTGCCCGACGACGCCGCGAACCGCCGGGGGGTGCCGCAGGGACACCTGCACGCGCTGCTCGCACGGGGCTCGCAGGTGCTGGAGGAGCTCTTCCCCGGACTGCTCGACGAGCTGGTCACCGACGGCGTGCCCTATTTCGACGGCCGCGATTTGTCGAAGGTCTACTACAGCCTGGGCGGACACCAAGCGATAAGGACCGGTTCGGCCGAGTCGTTTACCGGCTATGCGTCAAGCAGGCCTTTCCTGGAGTGCTTCGTCCGGCGCCGGGTCCTGGCCATCGCCAATGTGACGTTGCTGGACGGTCATGACGTCGTCGAACTGACCTTCACACCCGACTGCAAGCTGATCACCGGGGCCCGAATCGCGAACCGGCACAGCGGCATCCAATCAGGGTTGGCTGCTGATCTGGTCGTCGATGCGACGGGCCGCGGCACACACGCACCGGCGTTACTGGAAAACCTGGGTTATGGTCGCCCAACCGAAAGCCACATCAATGTTCACCTGACCTATGCCAGCCAGTTGTTGCGGATCCGGCCCGGCGCCCTACACGAACATACCTTCCTTATCGGTCCCGTTCTGGGCCGACCTACTGGAATGGGCCTTCTGGGCTGTGAACATGACTCATGGCTGTTCACGGTGTTCGGCGTCGCGGGTCGCGAGGCTCCTCGTGAGCGCGGCGGAATGTACACATTCGTAGAGGAATTCGCGCCTCCGCAGGCACTCGCGGCGATACGCGATGCGACGCCGATCAGCGAGGTGGTGCGGCACCGCGTGCCGTCCAGCGTGTGGCGTCGCTATGACCTGATGCGGCAATTTCCCTGCGGTTTGCTGGTGGTCGGCGACGCGATCTGCGGCTTCAACCCGATCTACGGTCAGGGCATGTCCGTCGCTGCTCTGGAGGCGCTGGTGCTGCGCGACTGTTTGGCCTGCGGCACAGACGATCTGGGGCGGCGTTTCTTCCGAGCCGCGGCACGATCAATCCGGCAGGCTTGGCAACTGGCCGCCGTCTGCGACCTCGCCCTACCTGAAATCGAGGGCGAACGATCGCTGATAACGGCACTGTTCAGCAGGTATGTGGATCGAGTGCTCACCGCCGCCGCATTCGACCCCGCTGCACTGAATCAGTTCGCCCGCGTCACCTCGCTGGTCGACCCGGCGACCCGGCTACTGCAGCCGAGCATGATGTGGCGCGCTGCATTGGCGAAACACCGCCACCGGCTGTACGAACATCAGACTAACGACCCGACCGGCATGATTGAGAGCTCGGTGATCTGAGAGCGAAGCGACGGCAGGGCTGTTCGGACAGGACATTTTCCATGAGCGGCACGGCCACGGTAGACACCACCGCGATGTAGTCGGTCTTCGACCGAGCGCTGTGCCATTGTTCTTTTTCGCCGAAGACTGTCCGGTGGCCCCCGACAGTGTGTGCCGTGCCCCGTCACGCGATCCCGCTGTGACCGTGGTCGGCGTTGGTGCGGATTACGACGGGGGCAGCGCGGGCCGCGGCTATCTGTTCAAAGAGCGGGTCGCAGGTTTCAGCTAGCTCAGCGTTCGCCCGGACCGGCGCGCAGGATTGCGGCCAAGTCGGCGCGCGACGTGGCCCCCACCCGTTGACACGCGCGATAGATATGTCCCTCCACGGTGCGTACCGACATGACAAGCCGGTCGGCGATGTCGCGGTTGGACAAGCCGGCAATAACCAATTCGATGATCTCGCGCTCGCGAGGAGTCAACGGAACACCCACCCGAGTGCGTAGAGCTGGCGTGCACAGCCCACCGCATGCATCAGCCAGTTCGCGCGCCAACGCTGCCGCGTACATGCCACGTTTGCGCTGTTGGGCGCGGCCAAAGGCTGCGGCCGATTGTGCTGCGACATCAGCCGCCGTGGCGCGATCACCGATCGCCCGGTAGTCATTCGATGCCGCAAGCAGCCCCTCGCCGTCGCAGGATTGCAGCGATTCAGTATGCCGAGCAACGGCATTGGCCAGCGGTAGCGACAGCACGTCGGCGAGCTCCCGAGCTCGCGCGGCCCCGGAGGCGTCGCCCCACTGAGCCGCCGCCTGCAAGCACGCCAGCTCGTGGGTCGGCTGATTCCGCGCACGCGCATCTGTGGCAGCCGCCTGCACAACCGAGACCGCGGCGCTCAGCGATCCGGCGGCGGCCAGCACCCACCCAGTCGACAGACTCAGCGCGGTCTGCATGAACAGGTAGTCTTGCGGCACACCCTTCTGGGCCTCGCTCAGCGCGTGGTTCGCCTGGTCTGGCTGCCCAAGCTTGGCGTGCGCCTCCGCCAGCGCAAAGCAGGTTGCAGGCCGCAATCCTGTTGTTACGCCGTGCCGTTCGACTCCCGCCAGCGCCTCATACAGCAGCTTCACTGCGGCGGGAACACTGCCTCCTACCAGTTCGGCATGGCCCAACAGAAAGGCGAGGTTCGCATACGCGAGCCCGGGAATGTCTCCGGCTGACTCGGCGATCTGTTTGGCGGATTTGATGCCCTCATCGATGCGGCCAGTCAACCGGCACGCGCGCGCGTACACCGCCCCGAACCAGAACCGCATGTGTGACGCTTGAAACGATGTGATGGCACGGTGAAGAGCCTCGTCGACTACTTCGGTGATGTCGTCAACTCGCCCTAGCGCGCCTTCCGCCATGATCAAAGCCACCGATGCCATCATCGCGTGAAAGTCCGGCAACTCAGCGGACTTCATCGCGGTCCGTGCCTTTTCGGCGGCCGTTTCACAGCGCCCCATTGCCGCGTCCACGCAAGCTTCGACCGCGGCGCGCTCGGCTCGGTCCGCAGCGGACTCATGCCTTGCGGACAGGGCCTCGAGAATGGTCCACGCGTCCGCCGGCCGGCCAAGCATCCAGGTCAGGTTGGCGGCCCGCACCGTGGACCAGTGGTGGCCGTCAGGACGATCGGCTCCACCCATCTCTTCCAGCGCGGCCTCGGCTTCGCCACCGCGTCCGAGCAGCACCAGGTTCATTGCCCGCAGGTTCGCTGCTTCCGCCGCGCCGGCATCGGCAGCGGCCCTGGCGAATCGATCGGCTAAATCCAGGTCGAGCAGGGTCATGGCGAACCGCGCCGCGCGAAGGAAAAGGTCGGGGTCGGGGGCGAGGTCGGATTCCAAGGTGAGCAGTGCTCGGCGCACGGTCGCCGGCATATCAGAGTCGCTGACTTTGGCGAGCCGCTGCGCCAGTTGACCCCGAATCCGCGACAGGTACATTTCACCCGCGGTTGCGCGCCGAAGCTCACCGAAGAGCGGGTGCGCCAACCGGGCCATTCGCGCATCGCCCGTCCGCTCAACGCTCACCAAGTGCATCTGTTCGGCAGCCTCGAGATGGCGGCGGCCGACCAGGTCGCACAGCACATCAACTGCCAGTGGTTCGCACTGCGACAGCGTGTCCACCACCAGCGCAAGCTTCGGCGTCAGGCGGTCGAGCTGGCGGCCAACTATGTCGCCGATCCTCGGCGAGACCGCTACGTTCTCGTCCCACATCCACACTCCGGCCAGCTGCCGTATTCGGCCAGCCTTGAGCTGATCCTTCAACAGCTGCCCCACGAACAGCGGGTTTCCACCGGTCAGCTTCCAGAACCGCTGGGCGCTGCGGGCATCCACTGCCCCGCCGAGGGTCTCCTCGACCATCTGGCGGGTGGAATCCGGCGATAACGGTTCGAGGTCCATCCGAGCGAGTAGCCCGTCTTTCCATAGCGCAGTCACGGCATCAGGCTCGCCAGCGCCTGCACGCAGCGTCACCACCAGCTGCGCGCCGGGCGACTGGGCGAGTTGATGCACCACGTGGGCAGACAGTCCATCCAGCAGATGCGCGTCATCGATGCCAATCAACAGGCGCTTTCGACGTTGTTGGGCGACAATTGAATTAATGAACCGCCGGATGTTTACCTCGGAATCCAAAACCACTTCACCGAACGAGGCGCTGAATGCACCGAGCGGCAGTGGGCGCGCCGATTCGGTGCCGACAATCCAGCTGGTGCGCTCACCGGAAACGCGCGCGCGGCCCAGCACTTCGCGCGCGAGTCGGGTCTTGCCCACACCCGCGGCCCCGATAATCACCACGCCCGAATAGCTGCCGACCCCATTCAGCGCGCGGTGAATCGCGGTTAATTCGCCATCGCGCCCGGTCAGCGACACACCCCCGAACACTCGCCGAATATAACGCGCGCGATGAATCGGCGTCCGAAAACCGGCGACGAATTCGTTGCGAATTCGCGCGAACTGTCTGGCGCCAGGCGTCGAAGGTTACGCCGAGCTTGACCTCACGCCGATGGCGATCGCGGCGGCCAACCGGACGGCGGTCGAACAGGGATGGGACAAAGCCAGTGAGGTGTGGGCCTACGTCATTTCCTTCACCCGGTAGGACGCCCCATTCTCCACGGGGGCGAAAGAGATTAACAAGGTCGATTAGTGAGCGGATTTGCCGCATTTGCCTCGTCGCCGATGACGAGCCGCGGGGTCACGAGTGATAGCAAGCAGCGGGGTACCGGCTCGGTCCGCTCAGCGGACCACGTTGTTGCTGAAAGGAATTCGTTTGGACTGTGATGCTCTCGTATCACTAACGCGGGCGAGGCTAACGACACCGCAAGAAAGGGTTGGCGATTGTGTCCAAACA
>Ga0187782_10003993_pt1 | contig 11019 bp, 9 predicted proteins | sample 0715_SJ02_MP15_2_FD_132454 | JGI IMG/M metagenome (GOLD analysis project Ga0187782, IMG submission 132454) | Tropical peat soil microbial communities from peatlands in Department of Meta, Colombia - 0715_SJ02_MP15_20_MG | ecosystem: Environmental > Terrestrial > Soil > Wetlands > Peat | place...
CCGTCGCGGGCGTCGGGCAGAGCGCGGCCGACGATCACCGACATGGAGTAGTCGAGATAGGAGCGGCGCATCTCCTCTTCAATGTTGATGGGAATGAGATTGGAGCCGCCGGGCGGGGGCGTGGAGTCGAGCGGGAGCTGGGGATTCTGATCGTCTGCCATAGGAAATCTGGTGGCCCATGGGAAGGCGGCAAGGAAGTCCGGTGAAAGCGGGGCCGGGTCCGCAGGGTTCTAAGAGTATTTTAGTGACTGGGACGGGGTTTAGCAAGGTGGAAATGAGGAAATAAGCCGTTTAATTTCTTTTATATAGATAGGAAAGAGGAGGCGAATCGATTTTCGCCAGGGCTGAGGGGGTTGGCTGGAGAGTGCATTGACAAATTAGACCCGCCATCCCCCCCTCCCCCCGGGTATGTTTTGGGTAACATCCTGTTTTCGAGGGAGTTCCGGGTCTGGATACGCCTTAAGCTCGAATGTTTGCAACGACTTGCGGCCAAATACTTCCAACCAGAAGACTTAGCGGCTTTAGCAGTCCTAGAGGTGCGAGCGTAGGCAGAGCCTTTTGCCTAGTATGAGCCAAGGATAGCAGAAGGCTGGAAATAACCTGCAAAGACAGGGACTGAGGGACGAAGGGACTCAAGGCCTAAGAAATCAGAAGGTTAGAGGCGGTGGGGAGGGAGCTGCGGGGCGAGGAAGGCTTGACTTTAAGCGAGCGACGGCAGACTGAGGAAACAGAGCACTGCTTGCGCTAGGAGAACGGCGCCCGCGGCGGCGAGTGCGAGGCGCCTGCGGGGACCGTCGTAGGCGTCGGCGAAGATGCCGCCGATGAAGGTGAGGAGAAAGGGAAGGGACCAGAGCCAAGGGCTGCCGGGAGCGCCTGTCATTACGAGAGGCAGGAGGAGGAGAGCACAGACGATAGGAACCTTATTGCCGAAGTAACGCGAGCGCGGGATGGCGAGATAGAGGACAAGGGCCGCTGCGGCGGCTACGGCGATTCCGCCGTTGGACGGCGTGCTGAAGAAGCGGTTTGCGGGATAGGCAGAGAAGCTGAGGAAGGCTGCGGAGGAGCGGAAGACGTAGCTGAAAGCATCGGGAGAAAAGCTGTAGCAGGCGAACAAGACGAGGAGCGCGCCGAGCGTTGAGACGAGGACGACGGGAAAGGTTTGGCTGCGATGGCCTTCGGCGACCCAGAGCATGGCAGCGAGCCCGAGCAGAGCGGCGATGGGGAGGGCGACAATGTGCGCGGAGGCGGCGAGTGCGAAGATCAGGGTGAGGAGGAGGATTCGCGTGCGCCATTTGCGTGGAGGCCCCTGCATGGCGTGGGCGACGCCAATGCAGGTGTAAACGCCGCCATAGACGCCGAGCGCGGCCAGGACTTCAGGGTAGGGAGTGACGCAAGCTTTGAGGACGGCGGGGGAGAAGCAGTAGAGTGCGAGGGCGGTGTAGCCGCCGAGATTGCCGTAAAGGCGGCGCGTGACCCACCAGATGCATCCGCCGAGAATGAAGCCGGCGAAGAGAAACGGCAGGCGCATGAGAAGCAAGATGTGCGCGATTTGGTGGCGGAGCTCCCAGGTAGTGAGGGGACTGCCTGACTCCGCCACCACGCGGTTTTCCGGCTTGCGGAAGAGATCGATGACGCGCTCGGCGAGGAGGTTGAGGGTGAGCGGGAGACCGGCGAGGCGGTAGGCGGCGATGCCATCGTGAATGTTGCCGCAGGTTGTGTAGTAGCCGGCCAGCGGCGAGGGCTTCTCCCAGGTCTCGCGGCCACAGCGAGCGTATTGGTAATCGACGTCAGTGAGAGTTTGGCGGCTTACGAGCCAGAAGCCCTGGAGGAGAAAGAGCGCGAGCAAGGCTGCCGCGATGCGCTGCGGCAGATTGAAGCGGAAGCGGCGAAGCTTGCCAAACCGGTGGGACATTGCGGCCAAACAAACAGTCTAAATGGCGGCGACGGACGGCTCGATTTTGGGATGCAGACCGGTGCTATGCTTGACCAGGGTCGATCATGGGCACCATTTACACGATTGGGCATTCGGCGCATCCGTGGGAAGAGTTTGCCGGATTGTTGCGAGAGCATGGGTTGGAGGTGGTGGCGGACATCCGCTCTGCGCCCTACTCGCGCTATGCGCCACAGTTCGACCACGAGGATTTGCAGAGGAAGCTGATCGAGGCCGGATTGAAGTACGTATTTCTTGGGAGCGAGCTCGGCGGGCGCCCCGCCGATGAAACCTACTACGACAAGAAAGGGCGCGTGCTTTACGGCCGCATGAAAACCGACGCGGCGTTTGTGGCGGGGATCGAGCGTCTGGAGCGAGGGATGGGAGAATTTCGCGTGGCCCTCATGTGCGGAGAGGAAGATCCGGCGCATTGTCATCGAAGGCTGCTGGTGGGCCGTGTTTTGTCGGAGCGCGGTCATGAAGTGATGCACATTCGCGGTGACGGCCGATTGCAGACGGACGCGGAGGTGGCGGCAGAGTCGGGCAAAGCGCTTCGAAAGGGACAGGCCGCGTTGTTTGCCGAGTTGGAAGAGGACGAATGGAGATCTACAGCATCGGTTTCACAAAAAAGAGCGCCAGCCAGTTCTTCGGCGCACTAAAGTCCCACGGCATCGAGCGGCTGCTCGATGTGCGGTTGAATAACACGTCGCAGCTTGCGGGCTTCGCGAAGCGGGGGGATCTGGCTTACTTTCTGGGCGAGATTTGCAACTCGACATATGAACATGAACCGTTGCTGGCGCCGACCGAGGAAATTTTGGACGCATACAAGAAACAGAAGCAGAGCTGGGAGAGTTATAGCCAGGCGTATTTGGCTCTGATTTGCTCGCGGAAGGTGGAGTCTGCGATCCCGATGGAGAGCTTTGAGAAGAGGACTGTGCTGTTGTGCAGCGAAGCGAGCGCGGAACATTGCCACCGGAGGCTGGCGCTCGAGTACTTGCAGCAGCAGTGGGATGGAGTAGTTGTTCGGCACCTTTAGATTTCGAAATCACAGGTAGGTCGATTTCCGTGAGTCTTGACCGGATACTCTGTCTGGCGAACTCGTACAAACACGAGCATCGCTGTGTGGCAGGCATCAGTCTCTCGGGAAAGAGATGGATGCGGCTCGTGGGCAGACAGGTTCCCGGGTGTCTGACTGTGAAAGAAACCTGCTACCGAGACGGGACTGAGGCCGCGATTCTGGATGTGTTCGAGGCCGATCTTGGGGATGAGTGCGGATCAAACAGCCACCCGGAAGACGTTTCGATCAAGGAAGAGTGCTGGCGGCCGGTGAGGCGATACGATCAGCCAAGCGATTTGCGAACACTTGGCGACTACGTGAACAAGAACCCCGCGGTGTTGATGGGTTACGGCGACCGGATTTATGCTAGGAAATTCGAGAATGGCCGGGCAGACAGGTCCCTGGATCTTGTGCGTCCTGACGATTTGTGGTGGTGGATTCGCGAAGAGAATGGGAAGCGCAGGAATCGCGCGGTGTTTCGCGTGGGGAACGTGAGCCGGGCCCGCTATGATTTGGCGGTGACCGATCCGGTTTGGCTCGATCGACTGAAGCCGCTCGCAGCGGGAATCTATCCGCACAGCTACTTTTTCACCGACGCCGCTCCCAAAACGCTGCTGACAGTGAGCCTGAGCGAGCCGTTCGAAGGATTCCACTACAAACTCGTTGCGGGAGTGATTGCTTTCTCCGGCTAAACACGCAGAAAAGCCGCCCGCGAGGGGCGGCTTTTCGTTTAAGAGTCCGTTCTTAGTAGAAGATGACGCCAACGGTGGCATCGGCTAGAAGAGGCAAGGTGCAGGTTTGCGAGTTGGCATTGGTGTAGCCGGCTGCCGGCGTGCACTGAATGGGATCGTAGCAGGTACTGGTGGTAGTAGCGGTGGCGCCGGTGCCGGTGGTGACCGAATTGCAAAACCAGCCCGCCGGAGGGGCGGCCGGGTTGTTGAAGCCGCATGAGTTGGAGGTGGTACCTCCGGTTTGAATCTCGCACTCCAGAGTTTCGGCGGCGCCGGATGACCAGCCGCCGAAGTAGGTGCTGTTGAGGGGCAAGTTTTCCGTCAAGGTTACAGTGGAGTCGACTTCATAAGTTCCGGTGCAAACCACGCCTCCGGTTCCACCGACCAGGCCCCATTGGGAGGTGGCGCCGCTGCTCCCGTAAGGGCTGCTGACGCTGCTATCGCAATGGATGAGGTTGGGCGTGTTGGTATCGGAGGGAGCTGTGACATATTCGCCGTAAGGGAGGTCATCGGGACCTATTTGTTGCAGGTTAGGAACGAATGTGTTCTCGCTGTCGACGAAAACCGTGAGGGTGGCGAATTGCGGCACAGCGATTTCCGGATCGCAGACCTGTGTAATGGGATCCTTGCAAGTGAATGTTTGCGAATTGGATAGCACCACGGTGTGATCGGGGTTGGTCTTTGTGTCTTCGGCGTAGATGACGGTATTGCCGGTATAGCCCTCGGCCGTGGCCAAGCCGGCCAGTTCGCCCGACGTGCCGCCGGAGCCGACCGAGGCCACGTTGGGCAACAAGGAAATCCAGGTGACCTCATCGGTGATGTCACGCATGAGCGGCGGTGTGGAGTAGGTGCCGAAGGCAAGATATTGGCCCGTCATTCCCTGGCTGGAGACTGTGGTTCCCGAGGGAACCACATTGATCGACAAGAGCGGTTCGGGCGATGTGCCGGCGGTTACGGAGTAACTGGCCGTGGCATAGACCTCGCCACCGCCATCGGCGGCGCTATTGGTATAGGTGGCCTCGATGGTTGTGCTGCCGACTGCAGTTGCCGTCACCAGTCCGGGGGTTCCGTTGCCCTGTGTGCCCACCGTGGCCACAGACGACATGCTGGAGGACCACACTACTTGGGTGGTGAGGTCGTGTTGCACACCGCCCTCGGTGCCCAACACAGTGAACTGGCTTTGCTGGCCGAGAGATGTTGCCGCCTGGGCACCGGGGAAGATGGTTAACGCCGTGACCTGATTGGCCGCGCCGGCAAGCACTTGGAACGTAGCCGCGCCTGTAGCCGAGGTCTTGTCAGCGTTTGTGTATACGGCGGAAATCGTCGCCGTTCCCTGGCTGACGGCCGTGGCGGCGCCGGTCTGGGTGACGGTGGCAATCTGTGTGCTGCTCGAAGACCACACTAACTGCGCCGATCCGGACAGGTTTATCGTGGCGCCTGCGGACGTGGTTCCAATGGGGATGAACTGAGCTATTCCACCGGGCCCGGCGACGGACTGCGTGCTGGGGATTATCGCGATCGAGGTTACGTCGCTATTGGTGGTTCCACCTCCGGTTACGGTGAAGGTCGCTGTCCCGGTGGCAACGGTTTGGTCGGCGGTGTTGGTGTACTGAGCAGTGATGGTTGTGGTGCCCTGGCCGACCGCGGTAGCGACGCCAGAGGCAGCGATAGTGGCGATCTGCGGGCTGCTCGCGCTCCAGGTGACGAGGGTGGTCAGGGTCTTGGTTGCACCGGAGGCCATGGTTCCTGTGGCCGTGAACGCAGCGGTATCGCCGACCGTAGCTACGGTCTGAGAACTGGGAGTGACGGTGACCGAGGTGATGTCGTTATTGGACGATCCGCTTCCGGTGACCGTGAAGGTCGCCGTTCCAGTAGCGACGGTAAGATCGGTGTTGGTGTATTGCGCGGAGATGGTTGTGGTACCCTGCCCGACCGCGGTAACAACGCCGGAAGCTACGTTGATGGTGGCGATTTGCGTGCTGCTCGAGCTCCAGACAACCAGGTCGTTCAAGTTGACATTTGCGCCTGAGGCGGTGGCGCCAGTTACGGTAAAGGTGGCCGTGTCGCCGGGTGAAGCTACGGTCTGGGAGCCGGGAGTGATGGTCAAGGTAACTACATCGCTGCCTGTGGGATTGACGCCCCCGCCCTGGCCAGAGGCAGTGACGGTGAGCGATGAGGTAGCGGAGATCAAGCCGGTGTAGCCGTTCATGGTTGCCGTGATGGTGGTGGTGCCAGGGGAAACGGCGGTGGCGACTCCCGAGGAATTAATTGTGGCGACGGCGGGGAGACCGGAGGTCCAGGTGACTTGGGTGGTGACATCTTCCGTGGTGGCGGGGTGGCTGCCGTGACCGACGGATCCGGTGGCTGTGAATTGCACGGTTTGGCCGGCGGCGATGGACGCGGTGGTGGGAGCGACCACGATGGAGTCGACTAACGCCGAACTGGTGCAGCCGGCTATGGGCAGAGCAAGGCCGATGACGAGAAGCGCGCGCGGTGAAAAGCGATCAAGCATGGTGAATCTCCAGAATGACAAGCCGGCATCGATGACCAGCAAACATTAGTAAACGCAGACTCTGCGTGGAGTGTATGCCTATGACTATAGGCCGCCTGCGGTAACCTTTCTCTCGCACAAAAGTGTTAGGGGACAATTGGAATCAAGGCAGTCAATAAACGATTGTGTGCGCGAGGGATGCGGACAGCGATGGGATTGGCGTTGCGAGAGATGCGCGTGGCGGGCGACTTCCGATAGATTCCCGGAGCGGGAAAAGCGGAGGCCGTGGGCGATGTTCCGCAAGTGAATAGTGAGCGGGCAAGTGGAATGGAGGGGGATGCGGGGGGGGACGAAAGTAACCTGTTGAGCGATGAGGCGGCGAATTCGCCTTGGGCGGAGCGAAGCGAGCGAGTGTTTTTGCTGGGCGCGCGGGATAACCGCTACACTTGCCGTGAGCGAGGCTATGGCCCAAGAGCAAACTCCGGAACGGCTGGTGAGCGCGGCGCGCGCCGACGAGGAGCAGGGTTATGAGCTGAAGTTGCGGCCAAGATGGCTGCGGGAGTTTATTGGGCAAGCGAAGGCGAAGGAGCAGTTGGCGATTGCGTTAGAGGCGGCCAAGTCGCGGGGCGAGGCGCTGGACCACGTGCTGCTATTTGGGCCGCCGGGGCTGGGAAAGACGACGCTGGCGACGATTATTGCGAACGAGCTGGATGTGGGATTTCAGCAGACGTCGGGGCCGGCGCTGGTGATTCAGGGGGATTTGACGGCGATCCTGACGAACCTGCGCGAGCGGCAGGTTTTGTTTTTGGATGAGATTCACCGATTGCAACCGGTGCTGGAAGAGAAGCTGTACACGGCGCTCGAGGATTACAAGCTGGACATTATTATCGGTCAGGGACCGGCGGCGCGAACGCATGTGATGGAGATCAAGCCGTTCACGTTTATTGGCGCGACGACGAGGCCGGGTCTGTTGAGTTCGCCGCTGAGGTCGCGATTCGGGATTTTGCTGCGGCTGGAATTTTATACCGAAGAGGAATAGCGGATTATAGTGGAGCGGTCGGCGGAGGTGCTGCAGATTCCGATTGACGGGGATGGAGCGGCGGAGATTGCGCTGCGCTCGCGGGGGACGCCGCGGATTGCGAACCGGTTGCTGAGGCGCGTGCGCGACTATGCGCAGGTGCGGGGGTCGGGGGAGATCGACCGGCCGACGGCGAATAAGGCGCTGACGATGCTCGAAGTGGATGCGCACGGATTCGACGAAATCGATCGGCGGCTGATGCTGACGATTATGCAGAAGTACGATGGGGGCCCGGTGGGATTGGGGACGCTGGCGGCGACGCTGGCCGAGGAGGAAGACGCGCTCGAAGAGGTGTACGAGCCGTTTCTGATTCAGATTGGTTTTTTGGATCGAACGCCGCGCGGAAGAGTGGCGACCAAGCTGGCGTACGAGCACTTTGGGCTGGCGGCGCCGGGGCGGCAGGCGGGGTTGTTTTGAAAGAGCAGCGAGGCTAGCGGAGTTAGAAGGGCAGCGAAGTGGCAAGGTGGCAGAGCGAGATTGGTTGCGATTTTCGAAAAGAGGAGATGAAACAATGGCGTTGACGGAATCGACGATGCTGGAGCTGGGAACGGTGGCACCGGATTTTGCGCTGACCGATGCGGTGAGCGGCAAAACGGTGAAGCGAGACGACTTCAAAGGGAAGAAGGGGCTGGTGGTGCTGTTTATCTGCGCGCACTGCCCTTATGTGAAGCACATTGAGAAATCGCTGGGGAAGCTCGGTGCGGATTATGCGGGCAAGCCGCTGGGGATCGTGGCGATCAGCTCGAACGATGTGACGACGCATCCGGCGGATAGCCCGGCGGGGTTAAAGCAGCAGGCCAAAGAAAACGGATTTGCGTTTCCGTATTTGTATGACGAGTCACAGGACGTGGCGAAGGCGTACAACGCGGCGTGTACGCCGGACCCTTATTTGTTCGACGCGGATTTCAAGCTGGTTTATCGCGGGCAGTACGACGATAGCCGGCCGGGCAACGGTGTGCCGGTGACGGGCAAGGACCTGCGCGCGGCGATCGATGCGGTGCTGGCTGGCAAGCCGGTGGCGAAGGAACAGAAGCCGTCGATTGGGTGCAATATTAAGTGGAAGGGGTAGGGCAGCAAGTTAGCAAGTCAGCCCGGGTCCGAGGATGAGGCTGCGAGCACCGCGACGGAAGAGCAACCGCAGTCATACGTGGCGCGTTGCGCCAGCCAAGGCCATGAAAAAGACAGGAGGAGCAACCACAGATCCCTCGTCGCTGAAGCTCCTCGGGATGACATCTCTTGGGCGGGAACGAATATTCAGGGCAGATCCTTCGACTTCGGCCGTCCGCTGCTGCGGACGGCCTTCGCTCGGGATGACAATCGTTGGTGGTGGGGTTCCCTGTGCTGGAAAGCAATCAAAGTGCGGGGGAGTTGTCGCCGAGCAGGGCTTGGCGGACGATTTTGATGGGCGGGAATCCCTGGCGCAGAAAATCGTCGTGGAATTTCTGGAGCGAGAAGGCTGAGCCTTCTTTCTTTTTCACATCCTCGCGGAGCTTCATGATTTCGAGTTTGCCGAGAGTGTAATAGAGATAGGTGGGGTCGCCGGCGCCGCGCTTGGTTTCGACGATGGCGTTTTCTTTCGATTGATAGCCTTCCTTCTCAAAGAAATCTTCGGCCTGCTCGATGGTCATCGAGCCGGTGTGCATTTCGATGCCGACGATGAAGCGGGCATTGCGCAGCAGCGCATCCTGCAATTGGCCGAGACGGAGGAATTTTGACTGGCGGTCATCTTTTGCGCCTGTGCCGGGTTGTCCGTAGCCCTCGTCGAGCATCATCTGCTCGCAGTAGTGGGCCCAGCCTTCGATGTCGGTGTTTGCGCCGAGGAGCTTGCGGACTTTGCTTGGCGCCTGAGGGAGCCAAAGGAATTGAATGTAGTGGCCGGGATAGGCTTCGTGGACCGCGGTGGAGATGAGGGTGCCGACGTTGAAGCCGTGCATGTAGCCGTCGGCTTCAGCGGGCGTCATGGATGGATCGGGCAGCGTGACGTTGAAGTAGGCTTCAGTGGAGTGCGTTTCATAGGGGCCGGGCGTATCCATGCTGGCGGTGGTGGTGGCGCGCATGAAGGGCGGCGTTTCCTGGAGGATAGGCCGGACGTCGGAGGGGATGGTGACAATGTGGTGCGACTGGATGAAGGCGACGAGGCCGTTGAAGGTGGAACGGAAGGAATCGAGGAGCTGGGAGGGAGCTGGGTGCTGTTCGCCGAGTTCTTCGAGGACGGCGTGAGGGTCTTTCGTGGGTTCGAGCTCGGCGGCGATTTGCTTGAAGTGGGCTTGATTTTTGCGCAGGTCGGCCCAGCCGATTTCGAGGAGTTTCGGGAGCGGGAGATCGACCATTTCGTCGTAGACAAGTTTCTTCGAGAAGGCATCGGCGCCGATGCGGAAGTCGCCGTTGGAGCGAGGGAGCAGGCCAGACTTGAGCCAGCTTAAATAGTCGTTAAGCGCGGCGATGACGGCGGCGTTGGACTTGGCGAAATCGGATTTGACGGCGGGGTCCTGAGCGTCGGCGAAGGCGGAGGGGACGTCATGCTCAAAGAAGCTGACGATGCCGGGCAGCTGCTCGATGGCGATTTCGGTGAAGATACGTGGAGGGTTTTTCAGATCGACGCGAGCCGATGCGAGGAGGGCGGGCATTTGCTTTTCGCGGGCGATGAGCGAGCGCAGGCGATCGTCTGGCGGCGCGAATTTGCGTTCCATGAGGACGAAGGCGGCGTTAGCGCAGGTGCTGGAGTAGTGGTCGGCGTCTTTCTCCCACGGACGGATGGTTTCGAGGGTCAGCAATTGCGAGCGGATGTTGGCGAGGACGATTTCGAGGTCGGTGCGAGGGACGAAATCGGCGGGCAAATCGTCGGGATGAATGGCTTCGATGCGTTGTTCGAAGCTTTTGAGGGCCGCGATTTCGGCGTCGACGGATTTGCGAGAGAAATCTTCGAGCTGCGTGTCGTATTGGTGGAAGCCGGCTTGCGTGCCAAGCGTGGGCGCGTGGTGAAAGTAGACCTGGTCGAAGTATTCATCGGAGATAGCAGCGAATTGCTGCTTCCAGTCGGGGGTTGCGGCGAAGGTAGAGGCGGTTGCGGTCATAGAAATTGCGCAGATAACGATGGATATCGATTTGTTCATCGTGGCTTTCTTGAGAAATTTCAGTTGAAGTTCTGTCGCCCCTACGGGGCTAAGTCATCTTTTCACATCTTTCCCAGGGATTCCCCTTCCCCCTCGGCTTCGCTCGGGGTCAGGGTCCACCCTGGGCTATCCTCTTGCGCTCCCTCCGGGAGCTTGGCAGGGCGCAAATACAGTTGCGCCGCGCCGGTTCAAAGTAATCGTTCATTGCAGCAAGGTCTGAGGCCATGCCCCGGAATTTCTCATGGCAAGCATTGAACGGCCAAAAGCAGATTCGTTCACCACCCCCGAACTCTGCCCCAAAGAGCAAAGATCGCTCTTCGGGGACCCCGAAGAACGTTCGGGGCCCCGTTCACTCAGAATGACAATCCTATATTGTTGTAAACTTTTGCGATACCCGGCAAAGTCGTGACTTGCAAAGCCCAAGATAGTTGCGGGGCGCTATGCGTTGACGGCGGATGGGGCGAGGTTCGAGAGCAGTTCGCGGATTTCAAGCAGAACTTCGTCGGGGCGGGTGGATTTTAGGGGGAGCTTGAGGAGACCCTGAGGCGTGAATTGCGCGCCGCGCTTGGCGTTGCGCGCGACGAGTTGCATGAGGTGCGCGGGATCGACCGAGGCGTTC
>Ga0187782_10003995_pt1 | contig 11016 bp, 11 predicted proteins | sample 0715_SJ02_MP15_2_FD_132454 | JGI IMG/M metagenome (GOLD analysis project Ga0187782, IMG submission 132454) | Tropical peat soil microbial communities from peatlands in Department of Meta, Colombia - 0715_SJ02_MP15_20_MG | ecosystem: Environmental > Terrestrial > Soil > Wetlands > Peat | place...
CATTTCGGGACATCCGGAATCAACGAGCTGATCGTGCCCCGTCCTCACCTGAGCGTGAACGGCCGCAAAGATCCGTTGACCCCGCCCGCCGGGGTCGAGAAGATCCGCAATAACCTGCTCCCGCTCTACCGCCAGAACGGACGCGAGCAGGACTGCCGCATCGAGTTGTTCGACTGCGCCCACGTCAAGCTGCCCGAAATGCGCAAGCTGGTGCTGGAGTGGACGGATCGGTATCTTGTGGAGAAGAAGGTGTGACGAGGGGGGGCTGGCCCATCCTTTCGGCGATTCCCAAAATGGGGCTTGCCCCACCCTTCCCGCGCTTTTTGCGGGAGGGTGGGCCCTGGCGGCGGACTACAATCCCTGTGAATGCACATCAAGCCGGCTCGATATCAAAACCAGCGCTGCCTGCACTTCATCACGTTCAGTTGTTACCGGCGCATGAAGCTGCTTGATACCGCCGCCGCGCGCGATGCCCTTGAGGTGGAACTGGAGCGCGTCCGCCGCTGGTATGGCTGTTACGTCACTGGATACGTGGTCATGGCGGGTGGCCCACCTTTCCAAGGCGCTCTTTGTCGAATGTCATTCCCACAGTGGGTGCCCCATCCTTTCGCGATTTGTGCGAAAGGGTGGGCAGCACAGACCTTGATCGATCCCAAGACCCGAAGCTCAACTGTATAGGCCCGTGGTTCCCACCCTTGCACAGGACCGCAAGGGTGGGGCACCCTTTCTCGTGGTGGTATCAGCAAAATCTAAGGATGGGCCACCCGCCTGGCCAGCCTTCTTCTAGGTGAACTCATGAACCGCCGCGAGTTGTTCCGCAATACCGTAATCCTCGGAGCAGGCCTGGCATTGCCTCACTCCGCCGCATCGGGCGCGACCGCGTCCCGCTCCGCCGCTTCCGCCGCCGAAAGAACTTCCGACGCTCGCCGCCGCATCGCCCTCGCCGCCTCAGCCGGCCTCGCCATGCAGCGCAAAGACTGGGAGCAGGGCACGCTGGCGCAAGCCTTCCTCGAAGCCGGCGACAACGAAAACGTCATTCGGCTCACCAAGGCTGCCATCGTGCGGCGCGTCCCCGACGGACGGCTCGCCGTCGTCGACGACGGAGGCCCGACCGATCCCGCCATGGGCGGCGAGGCTTACTGGCATGCCGCCCAGATCACCGGCGACCCCGAAATCGCCGCCGCCGTGCGCGGCATGCTCGAATGGATCCTGCACAAGGCGCCCCGCGCTCCCGACGGCACGCTCTATCACGTCTTCAAAGATCCGCAAGTGTGGTCCGACGGATATTTCAGCGCCCCCACTTTTCTCGCCGCGATGGGCAACTATGACGAGGCTCTGCGCCAGATTGCCGGCTACCGCAAGCGGCTCTGGGATCCCGATAAGAAATTACTCGCCCACATCTGGGATGACGGCGCGAAAGCCGTCAACCGCAAGGAATTCTGGGGCGGCGGCAATGGCTGGGCCGCCGCCGGATTGGCGCGCGTGGTTCGCGTCCTTCCGCCTGAGCGAAAACAAGATCGCCAGCGCCTGGCCGCCTTCGCCACCGATCTGATTGACGGCTGCCTCGCTCACCAGCGCCCCGATGGCCTCTTCCACGATATGGTCGACCGACCCGACACCTTCCTCGAAACTAATCTCGCGCAGATGCTGGCCTTCGCCATCTACACCGGCATTCTCGGCGGATGGCTTCCCGAGCGCTACCGCGCCGCTGCCGATCGCATGCGCACCGGCGCCCGCGCCCAGATGGATCGCTTCGGCTACGTGCAGCACGTCTGCGGCGCGCCCGATTTTGAGCACTCCGGCACGTCCACCGAGGCGCAGGCTTTCGCCATCATGATGGAAGCCGCCGGCGACAAGCTCGACCGCCGCCAAAAGTAGGTATTGGTTCGGGTTCAGCACGGATTGGTTCCTCCGCGCACCCTGCGGGCACTTCTCCGCGACCTCGGCGGTAAGAAAAGAGACTTAACGCAGAGGGCGCCGAGATTTCGCCAAGCACGCTGAGGGGAGATCTCACCCATGGGCAACTTGAATCACTCCCCAAATCTCCCTGGGATAGTTACTCTTGGTACGATCAGGTCTCACAGCCGCGTGTGACCTTGATCACATTCCACTCTCCGGCTACTATCTACACTACCTGTTGTGGCAATGCGGGCCAGGCAAGCCCCTAGGAGAAGACTATGCAAGTCATGAAATTCGTCAGCCTGGCGGTGATTTTGCTGATGCATTCGGCTCTCGCGGCGGCCCAGCAGGCCCCGGCACAGACGCCCACCGTCAAGCATGTTCCTATCACCAGCACCCCCTCGAACTCAGGCAAAGACATGTACAACAGCTACTGCGCCGTTTGCCACGGCACCGATGGCAAGGGCAAAGGGCCAGCAGCCTCGGCCATGAAGGCCCCGCCCACGGATTTGACTGCGTTGGCGGCCAAGAACGGCGGTCAGTACCCGTCGGCTCACGTTTCCGCCGTGATCCGCGGCCAGGCTGCTCTGCCCTCTCACGGCAGCGCCGATATGCCGGTCTGGGGACCGCTGTTCTCGAGCATCAGCCAGGGTCACGAGGCCCAGGTGCAGCAGCGCATTTCCAACCTGGTCAAGTACATCGAGTCCCTGCAAGTGAAGTAGCCGAAGGTCAAAGGTCAATTGACGCAGGGCCTCGGAATGGGCGGGGCGGATTCGATCCCCCAGTTGGCATGGGCCGTGAAATCTGGGAAGTCTGGGGACAGGAAGTCTGGGGACAGGGGAAATCTGGGGGGGAAATCTGGGGACAGACGGGACGTTCACCGGTTTTTCGGTTCCGTCGGGAAGGAAAATTGGTAAACGTCCCGTCTGTCCCCAGGTTTCTCTGTCCCCAGGTTTCTCCCAGGTTTCTCCCAGGGCGGGCACGATGCTGCCCATAGCATGCGTTGTTCGACAGTCCGCTTCCGTAGTACCCGCCCTTCGCAAAGGACGCGAAGAGCGGGGCACCCACAGCGATGGTGGTGTCGGGCAACTCAAAGGCTGGGCGGCCCGCCGCTTCCTTCGCGGGAAGATGGTTCGAGTTCACCCACAGCTGCCCACACCAAAGGAACATCCTCAGTCATTTTCGCTACCCGTCGGTAACTGCCCCATGGTCAATCTCTTACTGCCCATTGGCCGGGTGGGCAGTGACTTCAGTACCTTAGTCCTCATCCCAATCATCGCCTTATAATCCACTCAAGATCAGGAGATTACAGCGTTCTTGCGGAAAGGCTCACGCACCCACGCGCGCCTCTCTGTGAGATCGCCTCTGAACTCGTGGACCCGCTTTTTGCATCGGCGATTTTTGTCTTCGGGCTGGCGTTTGGCAGCTTCCTGAACGTGTGTATCTATCGCCTGCCCCGCGGATTGTCGGTCGTAGCGCCGCGCTCGGCCTGTCCGCAATGCCAGCACCCGATCGCTTTTTACGACAATCTTCCGGTCTTGAGTTGGCTGATTCTGGGCGGCCGCTGCCGCCATTGCAAAACCCGTATCACGCCCCGCTATCTGCTGGTCGAGTTGTGCACCGGCGCGCTGTTTCTGGCCTGCTACGGCTTTTTTGGCCTGACGCTTTCCACCCTGAAATACTGCGTTCTCTCGTTCCTGCTGCTGGGCCTGATCTTCACCGACGCCGAAACCAAGCTGCTGCCCGACAAAATGACTCTGCCCGGTCTTGCGCTGGGCTTGATTTTCAGCTGGTTTGTGCCGGTCTACGATCTGGCTTCGCAGCTTCTGCCTGGAATCTTGCATCTGCACTTCGCCAGCCTGACGATTCACCTGCTTTCTTTGGCCGATTCCCTGCTGGGCGCGGTCCTGGGTGCGTCGTTCATCTACGGTGCGGGCGCGATTTATCTGCGCTGGCGCGGCATGGAAGGCATGGGCTTCGGCGACGTCAAGCTGATGGCCATGGTCGGCGCCTTTCTGGGGATCAAGTTGACGGTTCTCACCATCTTCGCCGCTTCGGTTGCGGGCTCTCTGTTTGGCTTAGGCACGATCGTTGTGGTCTGGCGGAAACGAGCGCAACGCTTCCTGCGCCGGCCTGCCGCGGCGCCTCCCGCACGCCGCACCGCGTGGCAATCCGCGCAACTGGTCTATCGCTATTACCAGATGCCTTTCGGCGTATTTCTTGGCAGCATGGCCATGCTGGCTTTCTTCTTCGGCAATCAGTTCCTGCGCTGGTACGGAACCCTGTGGTACCGGAGGCTCTGGTGAGAGTCCTGACCAACCCGGTGTTGCTGCGCGCGCTGATCGTGCTGTTCTGCGCCAGCTTCGCCTTTTTGCTGGGCCTGATCTTCATCCGGTTGCTGCGCAAGAGCATTTCCGACGAAGCCGACCTGTCTCCGGACACGGCGCCTTCGCTTGAGACCTTGCCCCTGCACGTCTACAACACGGTGATCCAGCAACTGAAACAGCAGAAGCACGAACTGCACGTGCAGTCGCAGGCCGAGCAGCATCGCGCCCGCCTCACCGAGACCTTCAGCCACGCGGTCCTGTCCAATCTTTCCTGTGGCGTGCTGGTGTTTGGACCGAATGGTCTGGTGAAAACCACGAATCCGGCGGCGAAAGAGATTCTGGGATTCGCCTCCACCACGGGCATGAGCGCGGAAGACATTTTCCGCGGCGCGTCTTTACGTGAGGGAAACGGTCATTCGGAGAATACCCCTCCCGACAACCCAAATCCGGACGACACTCTCGAAGTTTCCGACGCACCCGTAAGCCTGGCCGACGAAGTGGATGCGGTGCTGCACCATGGCAGCAAACGCCGCCAGGTTTATGCGGAATACGAGACGCCCGCCGGCCAGGCGCGGTTCCTGGAGGTCACCGTGTCTCCGGTGCCCGGTTCTGACGACGGCCTGCTCGGGGTCGCCTGCCTGATCAACGATTTGAGCGAGCTGGAACGCATTCGCCGCGAGGAGCAGTTGCAGGGGGAAATCTCGGCCGAGATGGCGCTTGAGCTGCGGACTTCGCTGACCACGATTTCCGGCTATGCCCAGCAACTGGCCAACATTCGCGATCCGGAGCTGGCCCAGCAAATGGCGGCCGACATCGCCCAAGAAGCGCTGCGCCTGGATCGCACTCTGGGAGGTTTTTTGACCGATAGACGGGCCCCCAACGGGCGGGCCGCAAATGCCGGCGCCAACGGTTGAAGGCGCCGCCAGGATTGAGAGCGAGGGGTAAGACGAGAAACACGATACGCAGGACAAAAGGATGAGAGCTATGAAACGCATTGCATCGAGTGGCATCGGAATCGCGCTGTTGGTGGGCTTGTTCGGTCTGCTGGCCGGCGCGCAGAACCAGGCTCCGCAGAACCAGGCTTCGCAAAACCAGGCCTCGTCGAGCCAGGCTTCGTCGAATTCGCAGACTCCGTCGGCGAGTTCGACCGCTGGGTCGTCGCTCGGCGATTATGCCCGGCAGATACGCAAGGGTCCTGCCGCCGAAAACAAGCCCAAGGTGTTCGACAACGACAACCTGCCCAGAGAAGATAAGCTCTCCATCGTGGGCAACGCCCCCGAGGCTCCTGCTGCCGGTACTGAAGCCAAAACGGAGGAAGCGGCTGCGAGCGGCTCGGCTACCGGCGAAAGCAAAGCTCAGAACGAAGCCACGCCCATCGGGCCCTCAACCTCGAACCCTGAAAAAACCGCTGAGGAAGACGCGGCTGCCAAGCAGGCAATGTGGAAACAATGGAGCGAAAAGATCGCCGCGCAGAAGGAGCAGATTGATCTCCTGTCGCGTGAACTCGACGTGCTGCAGCGCGAATACAAGATTCGCGCCGCCGCCATATACTCCGACGTCGGCAATCGCCTCCGCAACTCCGCCGACTGGGACAAGCAGGATGCCCAGTACAAGCAACAGATCGCCGACAAGCAGAAAGCGCTCGACGACGCCAAGCAGAAGCTCGACGACATGATGGAGGACGCGCGCAAGGCGGGCGTCCCGTCGTCGGTCACCGAGCCGTAAGTGCACCAGGCTGAATCCGCGAGCGCCGGAGCCTGGTTCCGGCGCTCCTTTCATTTCAGCTCATCGTTCGCCCATTCACCCCGCCGCCGAATCTGCTTCGCGTGGTGCCGTCCGTGCACCAGGTGGAATTTCCTCCATTGTGTGCCCGTAAGCGGGCCCAGAAACGGATGGTCCAGCAGTTTCGTCTTCGTCCCAAACTTCTCCTCGCACCGCCCGATGCACTCGTCCATCTCTCGAATCTTCAGGCCGATTTCCGCCAGCACGTTCTGTGGCGGCAAGCCGCGCGGAAGCGCCATCGCCGGCGCCTTCCGTCCTGAGGGCATCCATCCCAACCTCAGCACGACCAGGAACCTGCCGCGTTGCGCCCAGGTCGCACTCGTGGCCAGCGGTTTGCCCGCCGCGGTCATGCGCTCCAGTCCTTTCATGGTTCCGGTGTAGGTCAGGTAGAGGTGCTCCAGTATCTCGGCGGCGCACCATTTTCCCGGCGGGCCCGAGTGCCATCGCTCTGGCGGCACGGCCGCGATCGCCGACGCCACTTCCTCCTGAAGTCGCTTGAGACGGGGGTCCACCGGGGTTACTTACCTTTTTCGCCGCTTCGGGTAGAATATTCGGCGGCGACAAATTTCATCCGATAGTTATAACAGGAAGGACGCCATGAAGACGGTTGGCCTCACCCCCACGGAGCCCACCGCGCCTCGCGCGGAGATGTCGGGAGTGACTTTCTCACGCGGCTGGGAACACAGATCGTTCCGGCTCGGAATCACACAGGTGTGGTTTGCTGCCGCGCTCATCCTGCTGGCGCTGCTGGGCGCCTGCACCTCGGAGCCGAGCAAGCCCGCCGAAACCGCGCCCAAACCTGCCGAGCTTATCACCGCGCGCTCCGCGTTCCAGAAGGTATACGTCACCGCTCGCGGCTGGAACCAGGACGCCAAGCCTTATCGCCTCGAAGCTATCGTGACCACCGATGGCAATGGCCATGATGGCAAGTGGGCGGTGTGGCGGGGCAGCTTCGCCTCCGCTGCCATGCGCTCGCAGAAGTCCTTCACCTGGTCGGGCAGCGCGGCCGATGGCGCGCCCGAACGCGGCGTTAACCCCGGCATCGAAGACACCTACAGCCCCACCAATGCTTCCACCCAGGTTTTTGATATCGCCTTCCTCAAAATCGATTCCGATCAGGTGTTTGCCACCGCGCAACAGCACGGCGGCGACAAGATTTTGGAGAAGGAACCGGACACCCCGGTGTTCTACGTTTGCGACTGGAACCGCAACACCAATCAGTTGGTCTGGCATGTCATCTATGGCGCCAGCCGCGAAGGCGCCAAGCTGACGGTTGCGGTCGACGCTTCCACCGGGAATTTTCTCCGAGTAGAAAAGTAGGTCTGCTGCAGTTGCCACTGAATCGAAAATGCAGGAGAACCACAGCGCAGCCCGTACTACTGCTTACGCTGGCTGCTGTCTTCTTCGCGTTTGATGTGGGCCCCAAGATGCGAGAAAAAACGACATAGTGCCTCGGCAGAGACAACGGCTTGCTCGAGCGTCTGCCGGTCGGCGAAGGCTACGATGTCCTCTACTGAGTACTGGAGACGAACCCGGTCGGCAGCGCATTGCGCGCTCAGCAACTCCACTCGAGCCGCGGCCACATCCGCCGTCAGGCGGGATAGGTCGGTCTGTTTCTTTGGTCCTGACATCATTTACAAAATACCCCAGTTTCATAATGCACGCAGGCGGGTTCCGGGACCCGTTTTCGGGAGGGCTACCACGTTCGCGGTGTCCGGCGGAACCCAGCCTGCGAGGTCGTCAGTTGGAACTGAGATTGCATTAAGTATACATCGTTAACACAACAGAGTGCAAGCTATTAATTCGATTTAATTAGGCTTTTCTGCTGGAGGAGAAGTGTCCCGTCAACCTGATCCCGCGCTGGAACAGCGCATTCTCGAGGCCGCTTCGCGGCTCTGGGCCCGCGGCGGTGAAAAAGCTCTCACCATGCGGGCTGTGGCCAAAGCCGCCGGCACCACCACCCCTACGGTCTATGAGCGCTACCGTGACCGCGCCGCGATTCTCCGCGCCCTGCGGCTCCAGACCCGGCGCGAGATGTTCGCCGCCCTCAGCCGCACCCGCACCCTGCGCGAGGCGGTGCAGTGCAAACTGCAGTTTGCCCTCGAGCACCGTCATGCCTACCAGATGCTGATGGATGGCGTGGCCAAACCGCCTTCCCTGCATGAGCCCTGGCCTTCGTTCAATCTCATGCGCGAGCGGCTGGCCGCACACCTCGGCGGGACTGCGCGCCAGCACACGCGCCTCACCCTCGCCGTCTGGTCGCTCACCTACGGCACAGCCATGATCATCATTCGCGGCCAATTCCAGGGGCAGCTTCGCACTCAAACTCTGCACGCTTGCCTCGACGCTGTGGACGCGGTCCTCGAATGCGCACGATCGAGACACTTTGCTCCCACCGGTCCACAATGGCCACCGAATCTCATTCTCGGAGAGGGCAAGCAGAGTCGGCTCGACAATGGCAAGGGCAACCGGCGACGGACAAGGATGAGCAAGCCGAGCTGAGGGATTCCCGGCTATGCGCGCGCCCGCACGCGGTTGAGGGCTGGCCGAGCCAAACTGAGGCTGCTGCGAGAAAGTCCGAGCAACCGCGGAAGAGCGGGCGCTCCAGCGTGTGGGTGAGAACTAGATTTCAGGGATGACGGTGGTCTAAACCGGCAGAATGCAGCCGCGCAGCGGCGGTATGTGATAGCCCGGCACGGAAGTGCCGGGTGAAGGTGGGAAACCCGAACGAGTCCCGGAGGGACGACACAAGTTCTCACCCACACACTCCAGCGCCGCGTAGGCAATGATCCAGGAATCAGGACCTCAGCCCGGTGGCTTTTGGCGCTTCACTTCGCCGGCTTCCCGGCGGCCGCCGGGCTGGTCAGCCGCGTGATCGCTTTTTTCGCGTCTTCGGCCTGCGGACCGTAAGGAAGAATCTTCAAGTAACTTTCGTATTCCTGGCGCGCCTCCTCGGGCCGATCCATTTTTTCCAGGCACACTGCCAGCCGGAAGGTCGCGATCGCGTCGTTATCTTTGTACAGCAGCGCCTCGCGATAGCGGCTCTCTGCGCCGGCGTAATTCTTCTTCTTGAAGTAGAAATCGCCCACTTCGACGTCCTTCGCCGCCTTGTGCGGGTCCCAAGGATGAAATTCGCTCACTTCGCCGCCGCCGGCGGGACTTTCTGCTTCCGTCACCGCTTCCGCGCTCTTGGGATGGGTCCGGGCGTCGTCTGGCGGAGCGCTAACATCAATCTCCGTATCTTTGCTGGAGCTTTCTCCGGGTTCATTATCCAGCGCGCTCACGTCGACGTGGTCCGACTGCGGCGGAACTGGATTCGGCGCACCGAGTTGGTCCGGTTTAGAGGCCGCCTGCGAACCGGGGTCTTTTGTTTGCGAATTCGACGGTGTATTCGACGAGGAATTAGCAGAACCGGAGGAACTCTGCCCTGACACTGCCAAACTGCAACCCAGCAGGAGTACCAAGAACAACGTACGCATAGAAATAATTGTACTGCTGTATTGCCCGCCTAGCCGTGCGTCCTTCGATATGCCTCCAGGCAGCGGCGCGCCGTTTCCAGTTCGGAATACTGGCTGCCCTCCTGCTCGATCAGGTAATACTCGACTCCGCCAACGCTCTCGGCGGCTTGAAAGATGCCCTTCCAGTCAGCCTTCCCTTCTCCAAACAGCGTCTTGTAGCCAATGTTTGGATCGGGCGACCAGTCCTTCAAATGGAGGGAGTGAATGCGCCCCGGGTTGGCTTGAATCCATGCCACCGGGTCCGCGCCCGCTTCAAGACAGGTGCCCACATCAAGTTGCAGCATCACAGTCGGGCGCGTGTTCCTGGCCAGAATATCCATCGGCCGCTGGCCTTCCACGGGCTTCCACTCCGCATCGTGATTGTGATATCCAACCTTCAGGCCTGCGGGCTCGAGTTTCTGAGCGGCTGCGTTCAGACTGTTCGCCAGGGCCTTCCAGCCATCGGGAGTGGACTTGGGATCGCTCCACGCCTGCACTACATACTTCGATCCCAGAATCAGATTGCGGTCGCGAGTGCGCTCGATGTTCTTCGCGCTGAAAAAATCCTCGTCGTTATGGGTTGAGTAGCAGTGAATGCCGAGATCATCCATCAACTTCCGCATCTGTTTGGTCTGGCCCTCGCTCCATTCCATATACGGAGCATAGAACTCGACGCATTGATACCCCATCTGCGCCACCGCGCGCACGGTGGCAAACGGATCTTTCTGTAGTTCATCGCGGACCGAATAAAGTTCCAGCCCGATTGGAATGGAGTTGGAAGCAGCGCCCGCAGTGGGTCCACCATCCGCGGTTGGGAGACCGGGGAACCTCAGTCTCGAAGCCCACGGCAACATGGCTGACAACGCCAGAAACGACCGCCGGGAAAAAGTTATAGGAGTCATGCCTGGAATCTTACTAGGATCGCGGCGATCGATTGTTGAAATAATCGGCCTGCCCAAACTCGGTACCGCCCCGGGAGACTAAGTCACAGCCTTCTTCTCGAACTGCCGCAGTCCGACGACCAGCAGCAAGACGTCAAAACCAAACAGCGCCACCAGGACTGCCGTAATTGATAAATGCTGAAACTGCGGAACCAGAGTAGCGCGCAGTCCTTCGCTGGCATAGACCAGAGGGTTGATGAGCACCACTTTTTGCAGGATCGGGAAATTCTTCAGCGCGCTCCATGGATAGTAGGTGCAACCGAAGAAAATCATGGGGGTCATTACCATGCTGAACATCAACCCGATGTGCTGCTGGTCGATGCTGCACCCCAGGGCCAGGCCTCCGCATGCGGAAAAACCCGCGACCAGAGCGATGATCACGGCAAAGGCCAAGGGGCTTCGAATGCTGATATCAACCCCGGGCCGCAGCACGAGCCACGCCAGCGGGATCACGGCCAATCCCGATACCAGCGCCTGCAGCATTCCGGCAATGACTTTTTCGAGCGCGATCCAGCCGACGCTGATGGGGGCGAGCAGGCGGTCTTCGATTTCGCGCGTCCACTGAAACTC
>Ga0187782_10003996_pt1 | contig 11014 bp, 15 predicted proteins | sample 0715_SJ02_MP15_2_FD_132454 | JGI IMG/M metagenome (GOLD analysis project Ga0187782, IMG submission 132454) | Tropical peat soil microbial communities from peatlands in Department of Meta, Colombia - 0715_SJ02_MP15_20_MG | ecosystem: Environmental > Terrestrial > Soil > Wetlands > Peat | place...
GATTCCCCGCGTGCTGGGCGGCATGGGGATCAACATCCTAACTACTCCCCGAGGAGTAATGACCGGTCGCCAGGCCCGCAAAGAAGGCGTGGGCGGCGAGTTGCTGTGCGAGATTTACTAGAGGAGCAGTGAGCAATGAGCAGTGAGCAGCGAGCAAAACCGAATTGGGTTGCTCATAGCTCATCGCTCACAGCTCATAGCTAATAGCTTATGTCACGAATTGGAAAAAAGCCGATCGCGATTCCCAAGGGCGTTACGGTCAAAATCGAAGGCAACACGGTCCTGGTGCAGGGACCGAAAGGCAAACTGGATACACCGCTGCCGGCCGGCATTAAGGTCGAGCAGAAGGACGGGAACTTGGTCGCCATGCGCCAGAACGATTCGCAGTCGGCGCTGCACGGGCTGGCCCGTGCGCTGGTCAACAATGCCGTCGAAGGGGTGACCAAGGGATGGACGCGCGAACTGGAAATCGTTGGCATCGGCTACCGCGCCGAGATGAAGGGCAAGGGGTTGGTCGTGTTCAATCTCGGCTATTCCCACCCGATCGAGTATCCACTGCCGGCCGGAGTTGACGCGGTGGTCGATCCGAAGCAGACCAGAATCACGCTGACGGGAATTGACCGGCAGAAGGTGGGACAGGTGGCCGCGGAAATGCGTGCCCTGCGTCCGCCCGATCCGTACAAGAACAAGGGCGTGCGCTATGTTGGCGAACGCTTGAAGAAGAAGGTTGGAAAGACGGGAGCGAAATAGCTTTCAGCTGTCAGCTTTCAGCTCTCAGCCGATGCGCTTGAGGGTTTAGCTGATAGCTGACGGCTGACAGCTGAGAGCTTGAATCATGCTTACGAAAATCGGCAAGAATGAAAAGCGCGGACATGTGCACGAGCGGATCCGCAAGAAGCTGGCAGGGACACCGGAGCGTCCGCGGCTCAACGTGTACCGGTCGATTAATCACATCTACGTGCAAGTGATCGACGATCTCAGCGGCAAGACGCTGGTTTCGGCCTCGACCGCCGAGGGCAAGAAAGATGCCAAGGTGAAGGGCGGGAACGTGGCGTCGGCGAAGGAAGTCGGCAAGACCATTGCCGAACGTGCCAAGGCCAAGGGCGTGACCAAAGTCGTGTTCGACCGCGGCGGATACATTTATCACGGGCGCGTGAAGGCATTGGCCGACGCCGCCCGGGAAGCGGGATTGCGGTTCTAGGAATTGAGTAATTGGGAAATTTGGTAATTGGGTAATTGAAAAAGCGGACGGCTGTGGTCCAATTACACAATTACTCAATTTCCCAATTACCAAATGAAACGAGACACGGATGCCAACAGTCATTAAGAAACTCGATGCAGGCGCGTATCAACTGAAGGACCAGGTCGTCGCCATCAACCGCGTTACCAAAGTGGTCAAGGGCGGCAAGAATCTTTCGTTCGCAGCGCTGGTGGTGGTGGGCGATCCGCTGGCCGGTGTTGTGGGCTACGGCTCGGGCAAAGCCAAGGAAGTGCCCCAGGCGATCCGCAAAGGGATCGAGTCGGCGAAGAAGAACCTGATGAAGGTCAACCTGACGCAAACCAGCATTGCCCATCTCGTGCTCGGCCGTTACGGCTCGGGCAGAGTCCTGCTGAAGCCGGCTCCCGAAGGCACCGGCGTGATCGCTGGCGGTGCCGTGCGCGCGGTGATGACTTCAGCTGGCGTGCAGAATGTGCTGACCAAATCGATTGGCACCACCAATCCGCACAACGTGATCAAAGCAACGTTCGACGCGTTGAAGCAGCTGAAGAACAAAGAGAGCGTGGCGACGATGCGGGGCAAAGTCGCGGAAGAGCTGTAAGCGAGCACCGAGCGAGACATAGCAGAGAGGGTTTTGGAATGACGGCGAACAAGACGGATGCGAACAGCCAGACGATCCGGATTAAGTGGGTGCGTTCGGCGATTTGCGCTCCTGAAAAACAGAAGCTGGTGATCAAAGGACTGGGATTCACGCGGCTGAACCAGGTCATTGAACGCCCCAACACGGCGGCCATTCGAGGCATGGTGGCGAAGGTGCCGCATATGCTGGAGATTGTGCAATAGCCATCAGCTGAGAGCTTGTTTATGAATTTATCCAACATTCACGCACCGAAAAAAGCGACCGAGAAGCGCAAGCGGGTGGGGCGCGGCATGGGCTCGGGCATGGGCAAGACGTCCACGCGCGGACATAAAGGCCAGCGCTCCCGCACCGGCTCGCGCATGATTCGCGGGTTTGAGGGCGGCCAGATGCCGCTGCACCGCCGCATGCCCAAGCGCGGCTTCACCAACATTTTCCGCAAGGAATACAACATCGTGAGTGTGGAGCGGCTGGCCGAGCTTTGCCAGGCAACCGGTGAGACCACGATCAATCCCGATGTTCTGCGGAAGGCCGGTGTGATCAAGACCAAGCATCCGGTCAAGATTCTGGGCGATGGAGAACTCGCCGTGGCTCTTACCGTCAGTGCGCACAAGTTCTCGAAGTCGGCACAGGAAAAAATCGTCAAGGCGGGCGGCAAGGCAGAGGTCATATCAGTCAAGGCGGCAGTGAAGGCGGGGCAGTAATGCTGGAAAAACTGACTAACATTTTTCGCATTCCCGATCTGCGCAAGCGGATTCTGTTTACCCTTGGATTGTTGTTTGTATACCGGCTTGGCGGCCATCTTCCCACTCCGGGCATCGATACGGCCAAGTTGGAAAGCTTCTTTACCCAGAGCGGCACTGGGGGTTCGCTGCTTGGCTTCGTCGACCTGTTTTCCGGCGGCCAGTTGCGGCGCATGACCATTTTCGCCCTGGGCATCATGCCGTACATCACGGCCTCGATCATTCTTCAGTTGCTCACGGTCGTTTACGAGCCGCTGGCCAAGCTGCAGAAGGAGGGCGAACTCGGCCGTAAGAAAATCACGCAGTGGACTCGCTACATCACGGTCATCCTGAGCGCGGTGCAATCGTTCGGTATCGCCATCGGCCTGGAAAAGGGCGGGTTCGCACTGAATCCCGGCTGGGGATTCCGCATGATGACCATGCTGACCTTGACCACCGGCAGCGCCTTCATCATGTGGTTGGGCGAGCAGATCACCGAGCGCGGCGTGGGTAACGGCATGTCGCTGCTGATTTTTGCCGGCATTGTGGTCGGCCTGCCGCGCGGCGTTGCGGAATTGATTAACAAAGCGAAAGATGCGTCCTGGGGAGCGATCACATTCCCCTTGATGGTGGGATTGATCGTCTTCATGATCGCGGTGGTCGCCTTCATTGTTTATGTCGAGCGGAGCGAGCGGCGAATTCCAGTGCAGTACGCCAAGCGCGTCGTCGGCCGCAAAGTGATGGGCGGACAATCCACGCACCTGCCATTGCGCGTCAACGCCGGCGGCGTGATGCCGGTCATCTTCGCCTCGTCGATTTTGACCTTGCCGCAAACGGTCCTCTACAACTGGCGTAACAGCCGGTACTTCGGCGACATTATCCGCTGGCTCGGCTTTGGCGAACCTTTGTACACCTTCCTGTACGCGGTCGGCATCATCTTCTTCGCCTACTTCTATGTTTCGATCGTGTTCAACCCCAGCGAGGTGGCCGACAACATGCGGAAGTACGGCGGGTTCATTCCCGGCATTCGACCGGGCAAGCGCACCGCCGACTTCATCAACGAAGTGCTGACGCGCATTACGCTGGTCGGAGCGCTTTACCTGATTCTGATTTCGTTTATTCCGGAATGGATGATCACCGGCATCCACCTTAACCATTTGTATGGTGCGGTCGGACGGTTCTTCGAAAATCTCCCGACATGGATGACCAGCGGGTTGGGCGTCACCTTTTACTTTGGCGGAACGTCGCTGTTGATTGTTGTTGGCGTCGCCATGGATACGGTACAGCAGATCGAGGCGCAATTGATCATGCGCCACTATGACGGCTTCACGCCGCGCAGCGGCCGCATTCGCGGCCGGCGCACCTGGTAGCCGTCGCCGGGAGTTTCGAAGGGTGTGGGGTTGCTGCACCTCGGTCGATGTCTAGGAGCCGGGGAAATTGAGATCGGGAGGCTTTTGCCAAACGATGGCGCAGGAAACCTCGCGTGCCATAGGTCCTGTGGTGATACTCGGTCCGCCGGGCGCCGGTAAAGGCACTCAGGCCAGGCGGATCATGGAAGATTACGGCGTTCCCCAGGTTTCGACCGGGGATTTGTTGCGGGACAACGTTTCCCGTGGAACCGAACTCGGCCTGGCCGCCAAGGCCATCATGGCGCAAGGCGAGCTGGTTTCCGACGATTTAGTTTGCGGCATGGTGCGGGAGCGCTTGATGCGGCCCGATTGCCGTCCGGGATACATCCTGGACGGATTTCCGCGAACCGCCTCTCAGGCCGGATGGCTGGATGCGCTGCTGGACCACGAGCTCTTTGACAATTCGCGTCCCACGCGGGCCTGGCCGATTGTGGTACGCCTCGACGTGGACTATAATCAACTTTTGCTCCGGATCACTGGGCGCCGTTCTTGTCCCACCTGTGGGCGGATCTACAACGTCCACTTCCAGCCGCCTCACATGGATGAGCTGTGTGACGAACCGCACGCGACCAGTCTGGTGACCCGTAACGACGACCGGCTGGAAGTGATTCAGCCGCGGCTTACGGCCTATCAGGAGCAGACTCGTCCCGTGGCGGATTATTATCAGCGCACGGGAAGATTGTTCGCGGTGAATGGCGATCTGCCCATGGATGAAGTTGCGGGCGAGATTCACCGCATCCTGGAAGATCATCACGCCTGATTTTCCGGAACCGTGATTTTGCTGAACCGGATTTTTGACGCACCAAGACCAATGGCGATTGTCTGCAAGTCGGCGGCGGAAATTGAAAAGATGCGGCACAGCGGCCACGTCGTGCGTCAGGTCCTCGACCACGTCAAGTCGCTGGTTGTACCCGGCGTCACCACGATGGACCTGGAGCGCGCCGCCGAAAAAAAGATCCGGGAACTCGGGGCCAAGCCGGCGTTCAAGGGCTACCACGATTATCCCTGTGTGCTGTGCACTTCGGTGAACGAGGAGATCGTGCACGGCATCCCGTCGGAAAGACGGGTGCTCAAGGAAAGCGACATCGTTTCGCTCGATTGCGGAGTCGTGCTGGACGGCTACTACGGCGATGCCGCGATTACGGTTCCGGTAGGCGACGGATTGAAGCCCGAATTGCAGAAGCTGCTGGAAGTCACAGAAGCTTCTCTTTACCGGGGAATCGCGCAGGCCAGGATCGGCAACTCGATCGGCGATGTTGGCGCTGCGGTTCAGGAGCACGTGGAAGCGGCCGGATTCAGCGTGGTCCGCGAATTTGTGGGACACGGGATCGGCACTAAGTTGCATGAAGAGCCGCAGGTGCCGAACTTCGGCAACCGGGGTCACGGCGCGCGATTGCGCGAAGGCATGGTCATCGCCATCGAGCCGATGGTCAATTACGGCAAGCCGGAAGCGCGCGTGCTGGGCGACAAGTGGACCGCAGTCACTGCGGACGGAAGTTGCAGCGCACACTTTGAGCACTGTGTGGCGGTGACAAAAGACGGGCCGGTGATATTGACGCAGTGAGCGGTGAGCTGTGAGCAATGAGCAGGATCGGTTTGCTCACCGCTCATTTGCTCATAGCTAAAGGGGTGCATGAGTAAAGAAGACGCGATTGAAGTGATGGCCGTGGTTTTGGAACCGCTGCCCAACGCCATGTTCCGGGTGGAACTGGAAAACAAGCATCAGGTGCTGGCGCACGTTTCGGGCAAGATGCGCAAGAACTTTATTCGCATCCTGCCGGGGGACAAGGTCGCAGTCGAACTTTCTCCCTACGACCTGAATCGCGGGCGAATTGTTTATAGGTATAAGTAGTCGCAATAGATCTCAGCCGGTTTTGCTGACGGCTGATAGCCGGCGGCTGAGGGCGGGATTTATGAAGGTACGAGCATCCGTAAAAAAGATTTGCGATAAGTGCAAGATCATCCACCGCAAAGGTGTGGTGCGGGTGATCTGCGTTAACTCGAAACATAAACAGCGCCAGGGGTAAACCAGCAAGGAGCGATGAGCTATGAGCAAGGAGCAAACCCGGTCTCTTCGTGGTTTTGCCCATTGCTCATCGCTCACTGCTCACTGCTCAGCGGCGAGCAGCATTTCGAAGGAGTGAGAGACTCATGGCACGTATAGCCGGCGTGGATCTTCCGCGCCAGAAACATATCAACATCGCGCTGACTTATATTTACGGGATCGGACATCCGCGGGCCGGCCGCATCCTCGATGAGGCCAAGGTCGACCCGATGAAGAAGGTGCAGGACCTCAGCGAAGAAGAGGTCAACCGCATCCGTACGGTCATCGAGGCCGAAGGCTTGGTGGAAGGCGATCTGCGCAAGGAAGTTTCGATGAACATCAAGCGGCTCATCGAAATCGGCTCCTATCGCGGATTCCGCCATCGCCGCAACCTGCCGGTCCGCGGCCAGCGCACGCACACCAACGCCCGCACCCGCAAAGGACCGCGCAAGGGAACAGTGGCGCAGAAGAAGAAGTCGACGGCGAAAACCTAGACGCAGCACCCAGTACTCAGTACCCAGTTGGACGACTGGTTTCTCTGAGTACTGAGTACTGAGAACTGAGTACTGAGAAATGGCAAAACCAGCAGCAGCAGCGGGCGGCACCGGAGCCGCACCCGAAAAAAAAGGCAAGAAGAAAACCTTCAAGAAGAAGGAACGCAAGCACGTGCCGCATGGGCTCGCGTTTGTGCAGGCGTCGTTCAACAACACGATCGTGACCATTTCCGACATGAACGGCAACGTTCTGTCGTGGAAGAGTTCCGGCTCGCTCGGGTTCCGCGGATCGCGCAAGGGAACTCCCTTTGCCGCGCAGCAGGCCGCGTCGAATGCCGCGAACATGGCTCGTGATCATGGAGTGCGTAGCGTGGACGTTCGCGTCAGCGGTCCGGGTTCAGGGCGCGAATCGGCGGTCCGCGCGCTCGCTGCCGCCGGCATCGAAGTGCGTTCGATCCGCGACGTCACGCCGATTCCGCACAACGGCTGCCGTCCGCCGAAAAGACGCAGAGTGTAAGAAACGCAGTACCCAGTACTCAGTACCCAGTAAGAATCTGGGTTTTACTGAGTACTGACAACTGAGTACTGAGTACTAGAACGGGACGAAGGGTGAAGCCAAACCTGTAAACCGGTCATCAAAGGAGAAGAAACTTGGCACGATACACCGATGCAGTTTGCCGTCTATGCCGCCGCGAGGGCATGAAGCTGTTCCTCAAAGGCGCAAAATGTTTCAGCGACAAGTGTCCCATCGAGAAGCGCAACTTCGCTCCCGGACAACATGGGAAGGACCGCAAGGCCAAAATCGTGGGCTACGGCCTGCAATTACGCGAAAAGCAGAAAGCCAAGCGCATCTACTTCACGCAGGAAGGCCAGTTCCGCAACTACTTCGAGAAGGCGGCGCGCTCCCGGGGCGTCACCGGCGAAAAGCTGTTGCAGCAACTCGAGCGGCGCCTCGACAACGTGGTTTTCCGCCTGGGCTTCGCGCAATCGCGGCGCCAGGCTCGGCAATTGGTTCGTCACGGCCATGTCGCCGTCGACAACCGCAAGGTCAACATTCCTTCGTATGAGGTGAGCGCCGGCGAAGAGATTTCGATCCGCGAAAACAGCAAGAAGCTCGTCGTGCTCGAACTCGCGAAAGAATTTGCCAGCCACGCAACGCTGCCCAGTTGGCTGGAAGTCGATCGCGACAATTATAAAGCGCGGGTGCTGAACCTGCCCAAGCGGGAAGATATTCAGTTGCCAGTCAATGAGCAGTTGATCGTCGAGTTGTATAGTAAGTAATGGAATTGAGTAATTGGGGAATTTGGTAATTGAGTAATTGAAAGGCAAATTCGGGATTGAGTTTCAAATCACTCAATTACCAAATTTCCCAATTACCCAATCGGTCCATATTCGATCCAGAACAGCCTTCGTCGGCGTCTGACCTGATCCCGGACCGGAACAGGGAGCCGACGTTGAGCCACATGGTCGAAGGAGAGAAACACAATGCTTTGGAAAGGTTTTCAAAAACCGAAACGTCTCGCAGTCGACAACTCCACCCTCACCGACAAGTACGGCATCTTCTGGGCGCAGCCTTTCGAACGCGGATTCGGCACGACCGTGGGCAATGCCCTGCGCCGTGTGCTGCTGAGCTCGATCGAAGGCGCCGCCGTGACTGCAGTAAAGATGGAAGGCGTACTGCACGAGTTCCAGTCGATCCCCGGCGTGGTCGAGGACGCGACCGACATCATCCTGAACCTGAAGCAGATTCCGTTCAAGCTCGCCGGCGACGCGCCAAAGGCAATCTACCTGCGCGCCGACCAGCCCGGCGTCGTGACCAGCGGCATGATCGAGGCCGATGGCGATGTGGAAGTGCTCGATAAGGATGTTTATATTGCGACCGTCAGCGAAGGCGGCAAGCTCGATATGGAAATGCGCCTGAAGCGCGGCCGCGGCTACGTTTCCGCCGACAAGAATTTCGACGACGACCTCGGCCTCGGGTTCATTCCGATCGATTCGGTGCATTCTCCCGTGCGCAAGTGCAATTACACGGTCGAAGCTGCCCGTCTCGGACAGATTACCGATTACGATAAACTCACGCTCGAAGTCTGGACCAATGGTTCCATCACGCCCGCCGACTCCATCGGCCTGGCGGCGAAGCTGCTGAAGGACCACATGAACATCTTCATCAACTTCGAGGAAGAGATCGAAACCGGCACGTCGACCGCGGACGACCGCAAGCCCGAGATTCACAACGAGAACCTGAATCGCTCCGTCGAGGAACTCGAGCTCTCGGTTCGGAGCTATAACTGCCTGAAGAATGCGAACATTCAGACCATCGGCGAGCTCGTGCAGAAGACCGAAGCGGAGATGCTCAAGACGAAGAATTTCGGCCGCAAGTCGCTGAACGAAATCAAGGAAATCCTGTCTTCGATGGGACTGAGTCTTGGGATGAAGATCGACGAGCACGGCAACGCTGTGCCCGGACCGACGTCAAACATGGTTCTGCCCGCGTCCGCTTATGGACCGGACGACCAGCTGTAGAAAACAGGTTTCAAGGTTTCAGAGTTTTGAAGAGGGAGCGGCTCTTGGCCGCGCCGTGAGTTCACAAGCACCACTCGCTTTAGCCGCTGATTCTGAGCTAAGGGCTAGAAGCTAACAGCTAGAAGCTGAGGTTCTCATGCGTCACAAAGTTGCAGGCTATAAACTCGGACGAAATACGGCGCACCGGCGCTCGCTGCTGCGCAATCTGGTTACCTCGGTGATTCTGGAAGAGCGCATCGAAACGAGCGTGCCCAAGGCAAAGGCCGCCAGACCGCTGGTCGAAAAGATGATCACGCTCGGCAAGCGCGGCGATCTCGCTGCCCGCCGGCTTGCCGCTGGCTACCTCATGACCGATGAGGCCGTCGTGAAGCTGTTCGACACCGTCGGCCCGCGCTTCGGCGATCGCAACGGCGGATACACGCGCATCATCCGCACTGCATGGAACAAGGGCGATGGCGCCGACAAGGCGTTCCTCGAACTTCTCGGCAGCGAGAAGATTCTCGACGAAAAGAAAGAGAAGCGCGCCGAAACCCGCGCCAAGAAGGCCGCAGAAGCCAAAAAAGCCATGGAAGAGGCCGAAGCGCAAGCGCAGAACGAGACACCCGCAGGAGGAGAAAAAAAGAAAGAGTAATCTCCAATTCACTTCACCAGGGCAGGGCTCAGCCGTGCCCTTTTCGTTGTGGTCGGATCACTATGCGTCTTTCGCCCCACTCGTACATGTCCTCGCGCATCTCGCCCGTAATCTTGCCGCGTGCTTCGTCCTTTTCCTAAACTTCCTCTAATGGCTTTCACCAAGACCCAGATCGGCATTGCCGTCGGCGCTGCAGTTGTGCTGGTGCTGGTGTTCGTCGGCTATCTCTGGTGGCTGAGTAATCAGGGGCCGGTGCTGGCCCGTTCGGACGATCATGATCCACTCACAGGATTGCCGGTCAGCATCGATATGAATCCTCTGCGTGACCGCTCGACCGAGCGGACGGCCAACAAATTTCTTCGGCAGATTCGCGACGGGCACTGCGACGAACTGCTGGCCAAATGGGAGCACGACTACCACAAAAAGTACGCGCATTTTATCTGCGACTCAGAAGCGAAGCATCCGCTTTTGTCGTGGCAGTTGGCTGACTGGGAAGACGCGCCGCCGTTGGTGATTCTCCACTATCGCGGCGTTCGACAGGCCAGCCCGGACCAACCCGGCACCGATCACGACATCTTTACGGTCACGCTGGAACGTCAGGGCGGTGAACTCGCGGTCACCAAGTACGACGCGATGTATTAAGAAGAAGCCGTCAGCTCTCAGCCGTCAGCCATCAGTTCAGCACCCCAAAACCTTTTCGCACACGCCGACCGGCCATGTGCCGCGTGGGCGCGGCAGCGTCGTCTCCGTGATAAAAAGAGTTTCATGCCTGTTCACCCTATCCCGGATGCGCGGCCCCTGGCTACGCGCAACATCTATTCGTTCGCCATCACTTCATTCTTCAACGACACGGCCTCGGAGATGGCGTACTGGGTATTGCCGGCTTTTCTGGCATCGCTGGGCGCGGGGCCGGCGCAGTTGGGGCTGATCGAGGGCATTGCGGAGAGCGTGGCTTCCTTCGCCAAGCTCTTCTCCGGATATCTCACCGACCGCATTGACCGGCGCAAGCCTCTGGTGGTTGCGGGATATTTGTTCGCGAATGCGGTGAAGCCCTTGCTGGCGGTCGTGACCGCGTGGTGGCAGATTCTGCTGATTCGCTTCACAGATCGATTGGCCAAGGGAGTGCGCGGCGCGCCGCGTGACGTGATGGTCGCCGAAACCGTAGGCAAGGAGCGGCTGGGATCGGCCTACGGACTGATTCAGTCGATGGATTCGGCCGGCGCGATTGTGGGCCCGCTCGCCGCAATGGCGCTTCTCGCGCGCTTTGGAATGCGCAGCGTCTTTGCTGCGGCCGCCGTTCCCGGAGCTTTGGCCGTATTCGTGGCGCTGTTGGGA
>Ga0187782_10003998_pt1 | contig 11011 bp, 9 predicted proteins | sample 0715_SJ02_MP15_2_FD_132454 | JGI IMG/M metagenome (GOLD analysis project Ga0187782, IMG submission 132454) | Tropical peat soil microbial communities from peatlands in Department of Meta, Colombia - 0715_SJ02_MP15_20_MG | ecosystem: Environmental > Terrestrial > Soil > Wetlands > Peat | place...
GATACCGAGAGGAACTGATGGGGATGGCGTGGACACGGAACACCGGATTCGGAAGGTTTGCGGGAGTCGTCGTTCTGGTCGGCCTGGCGAAATTTCTGCACGACCGAAAGAACAAGCGAACCATGTTGATCTGGGTTCCACTCACTCTGGCCGGGGGAATGGCGTTGTTGCTGTCCCAGGCTCGAACCTCTTGGGTGTCGGTGGTAGCGGCCTCCGCACTCCTCCTGGCTCGCGCACCCACGCGGTGGAGGGTGCCGCTGATCATGATCGTCCTCCTCGCGCTCCCGCTGGTTCTGCTCTCCGGCTTTGGCCACGCTTTCTTTCTTTATCTAACCCGTGAGAGAGCGTTTGATCCCACGCTAACCGGTCGCACGGTGACGTGGGCACAAGGTTGGCAAGCTTTACAGCAGTCGCCGTGGATAGGATTGGGGTTCTGGGGAGATCGCTACTTTCTTCACGCCGCCAACATGCAAAGCACGCTCTTCGACGCCCTGATTCAAAGCGGGTTCCTTGGGACAATCCCGTTCCTCCTTGCACAGCTGTGGGTGTGGACCGGGATCCTGCGATTCTACTCGACCAAGCCGGCAGGCGAAGCCACTTCGCTCCCAGGCGAACTGCTTGCTGTCATGGGTTTCTTCGCGATCTATTCGATCACGGAGATTACCTGCTCCTTTTACTCCGTCGGATGGATGGCGATGGCGCCACTCTTCGCCCACGTCCAACTGCGCACCTGGCAAAACGCCAGGAAGTGCCAGCGCGTTCATATTCCATTCGTTCCCCATCCCGCCCCCAGGCTCCAGATTTCGCGGAGTGTCCTTCCTAGCTGACAGTCTCTCTCCCTTTCCCCACCTTCCGCTGCCCGCCTACCTGCCTCCCGACACGCTGCGAATGATCCCTACGACAACTCGCCAAGAATACGCTTGACATCGGAAGCCGCCTCCCTGATGCTTGGCCGCTTGCCAAATTATATTCAGCAGCTAGGAGGTACCATGCGATCGAAATTCCTCGTGATGGCGGCGGTCCTGGCTGGCGCGCTGGTCCTGCACGCTCAAACCCGGCCGAACGACTTGAAGCCGATTTTGGAACAGGAAATCCAGCCTGTCCCGGTTGTGGCTTTCCAGTTGGGTCAATACCTCACGGCGCGAATACCCAAGCTGCCTTCTCCCGGGTCGGCTGAAGAATGGACCTCCCAGGAGAAGCGTCTGCGGGAGCATGTTCTGAGGGATATCGCCTATCACGGCTGGCCGCACGAATGGGTTGACGCAGCGCCGAAGTTTGAGGATCTGGGAGAGGTTGAAACGGGCCTGGGTTATCGTTGGCACAAGCTTCGGTACGAGATCGTGCCGGGATTCAGCTCGACGGCGATTCTCTACGAGCCGGACCACCTGACCGGGAAGGCGCCGGCCATCGTGAACGTCAATGGACACGACCCGCTCGGCAACGCCGCCGAGTACAAACAGAAGCGCTGCATCAATTTCGCCAAGCGCGGCATCGTGGCAATCAGCCTGGAATGGATGGGCTGCGGCGAGCTTCACTCAGCCGAGAACGCGCACGACTTCGGCGCCCACCTCGACCTGGTCGGTGCGAATGAACTGGGTCTCTTCTACCTGGCGATGCGCCGTGGCGTGGATTATCTCGTCAGTCTGCCCCAAGTCGACAGAACCCGGCTGGGCGTCACCGGCCTTTCCGGGGGCGGCTGGCAAACCATCATTCTAGGCGCACTCGATGAGAGGATGAAGGTGGCGGTCGAGGTGGCAGGCTTCGGGTCCCTCGAATCAAACATTACCCATCCGGTCGACACAGATGAAATCGAGGAAGACCCTACCGACTTTGAGGCGGGATTTGATTACACCATCCTCACTGCGCTGCGCGCCCCGCGGCCCACTCTCCTCATTCACAATGCCGAGGACACCTGCTGTTTTCGCGGCGATCTGGTCAAGCCATACATCTTCACCAATATCCAACCGTTTTTCGCGCTGTTCCGCGCGGAATCGGCCTTCGCGTGGCATGAGAATCGCGACCCCGGAACCCACAATTACCAGATCGATAATCGCGAAGTTGCTTACAGGTTTTTTACCACCTATTTCAACCTGCCGGTAGCCACCAAGGAAATTCCCAGCGATGCCGAGATCAAGAGCCACGAGGAATTGGTCGTGGGGTTGCCCAAAGACAACCTCACGATTCTCGGTCTGGCGCGTAAAATGGCGGCGGCGATTCACCGGGAACCGGTACCCGCACAGGCCGCCGCAAAATCTGCCTGGGTGTCCGCAGAGCATTCCAGGCTCGAGTCGGACTTGCGCTACAAACCGCTGAAGATCGCGAGCGCCTGGCGAATGTGGAACACCAAGAACAAAGGGCTCGAAACTATCTCCTATCGGTTTGATTTCGACAACCGGCTCAGCGCCGCGGGCGTGTGGTTGAAGTCTCTCAGCGCTCCGGCCGATGCGCCCGCCACCCTGGTGTTGAACGATAAGGGGAGAAAGGAGGCGGGACAGGTGGCTTCCGACCGTGTCAATCGCGGCGAGCAGGTCCTCGCCCTGGATCCGCTGTTCACGGGCGAAACCGTCCCGCAGAAACCCGATCCGACGGACTGGGAATTGCTCGTGGCGACGACCGGCGACCGCCCGCTCGGCATCGAGACGGCGCAGGTGATCGCCGCCGCGAAATGGCTGCGAGGAATCTCGGGACAGCAGCGCGTGCGCCTGGAAACCAGCGGAATTCGGAGTGAGATGGTTGGACTCGCCGCCGCCGCGCTCGAACCCACGCTGTTCTCTGAGCAGGTGAGCCGCCAGGCGATGAGCAGCCTCGGCTTCTTGCTGGATTCTCCGGTGAGCTTCCGCGCCGCGCCGGAGCTTTTCTGCCTGGACCTGTATAAGGATTTCGATATCGATCGTCTCATCGCCCTGGCCGCGCCCACCAAGGTCACCTTGCTCGACTACGCCCCACCGGCGGCCTATAAGCTGCCCGAGCCCGAACCCTAGGCGTTCAGGATTCCCGGCGATGCAGGATGCCATTGGACGTGCGGGCGCGGGGCTCGAGTCAGCCGGGGTGAATTCCGTGATAGGTCGTTCTCCTGGAAATGGCAAAAGGCGGGGCGGGCGGTCAGGCGGCCGGGTGCGAGCGGATAGCCTAGTTAGATGGTCTATGGGACGCCGGGCCGATGACCCCTCCGGAACGCCACCCGCCGGCTGCGCATCAACCCTCCCACGCTCCTATTCCGAGCGCCCATGGGCCTGCGGCCCACCCCTCGAGATGAAAGCGAGACGGAAGGGCGGGGCTTCAGCCCCGCCGCCCAACGCGCCCGACGGTGAGGGGGCTTGAGCCCCTGAAGCGGGGCGGCTTCAGGGCCTAAAGGCCCTACCTTTGGCCGGCCCCAAGCGGCGCGGCTGAAGCCCCGCCCTTCCGCAGCGCTTTCGAGAGAGCGCAGCGAAGAAACTCTGCAGTTCCGCGCCGGCCCTACTTCTTCTGATGGCGCAGGTAGCTCTCGATCGCTTGCGATTCGGCGGGAGATAGCGGCGGCGAGACTTTCTCGAGCATCTGCATGAAGTAGTCGACTTCTTCGGGCGCCGTGGGATGGCCGATGTTTTCGCCCTCCGATTTGCCGGGGAGCGGACGAATAGAATTGACAATCAGTTCACCCTGTTCGTCCAGGAACGCGAAGAAGGGCAGCCCGTTGCGTCTTGCACCCATTTGGGTCCCGAGTTCCGCTCCGCCCGGCGTGTTGAGGCTGGCCTTGTCGCCGTGCTCCTGCACGTCGATGCGCGCGAGCACGAAATGCCTGGCAAAGATGGGCTGGATTTTGGGAGCCTCGATAAAGTCATCGAGGCGCTTGCACCACGGGCACCAGGACGCCCCGAACAGCAGCAAGATGGTTTTGTGCTCTGCGGCAGCCTGTGCTTTAGCGTTCGCGATGACGCGCTGGGCGGTGGGAACCCCAGCTCCCGCTGTCCCGAGAACGGCAAGCATGAACCCCAGCAGCAGTGCTGGTAAGCTCCGAAGCATGAGCCGTATCGTACCGACAAAATGTCCAGGAGTCAACCGCTGTCCTCTTACTGGATTCCCACCGCCGCCCGCTGTCGGGGTTCGGCTTGCCGTCCCCTCCGAGTTTCTACATTCCTGGGAGCGCGGGCTTCCAGCCCGCTCGCCCCTGCGCGAGAAGCGGACTGGAAGCCCGCGCTCCCAGGACCTCGTCGAATGAAATGACCACGGATTCAGAAATGTAGACACTCCAATGATTCGTCAGTCGCCAACCCGGACGCGCCACTGATCTTTGTAACCCTTCAGCTTCTTGCATCCGGGCGGCCGCGGCGCATTGCTCAAAGATTCCATCTTCTGGAGGACTCGGCTCAGCACGTTATCCGGCAGCGATTCGAGTTCCTTTCGTGCCGATGGCTTCACTTCAACGGAGTAATTATGCACGTAATCGCCCACGTCTCACGAGGTCCGCTTTGATCTTTTCAAGCGGAATCCCTTTTTCGTGGCGGCGCGATTCTGAAATCAACCCGTCCCAAAAATCCTCTAACAACGCGCCGTACCTTTTAAGGTCGATTTGAATGGCAATCTTGCGGCCCTTCTCGTCGGTGACGAACTGGATTCCTGTCATAGGCGGTCCACTCCTTCATTGCCTACCCCCACTTTAGATACCACAATTCTCCCTGTCAATCTCAGGCTTGGCATCGCAGAGTCCCTGCTGTTGGGACTCAGCGTCTTTCCGGTGTGGCGATTCAGCGCCTCCGCATAATTCAACCAAATAATCATGCAAGGTCAGAAGCCGCAGAGTCGCAAGGACGGCGAATCTGCATTGCAAGTTCGTAAATCCTTGTTTTTTTAGCTAGAATTTTTCACGTCCGTGCACGACGGGCGCGTAAATAGCGGCTGCGGCCACATCGACGTTCTAGGTGACCAAGGCACAAGGAAAGACTCACCACAGAGGGCACAGAGCCCACGGAGAAGAACGTCCTTGATGCTCTGCCTCCGTGGTCTCTGTGGCCTCCGTGGTGAGCTTGTTTGATTGCGGCTCGGTCGTGCTGCGCTACTTCCTGGCCGGGCCTCGCAGTTGGCCTCGACCACCGATATGGTTATACTGACGGCTTGAAATCTGGGGTGTGGGCCATGACGCTGTCATCGCTTTATGAATCAATAAGAGCCGCAGACCTCAAAAGCGGAGGTCTGCGCTACCAGCTTCCCAAACGACGCACGAGCCGCGGACCTCAGAAGCGGAGGTCCGCGCTACCTGCGCTGATCGCGATGGGGGTTTTATTTTCCGCTCGGTTTGCTGTGGCTGGGGCTCCGCGAGCGGCGAATCCTGTCAGCGGCGATTCTTTCTTTCCGGTGGCGGTGTGGTATGGCGGCGGCAAGGCTCGGGCGCCCATGCTCGAGCGCGTGGACGGGTCGAGCGCGGAGCGCTGGGGAAAAGACCTGGACCAGATCAAGGGGGTCGGGTTCAATACCGTGAAGTGCTGGGTGGATTGGGCCACGGCGGAGCCCCAGTCGGGCCGCTTCGACTTCCAGAATCTTGATCTTCTGATGCGCCTGGCGCAAGAGCGCGGTTTGCGCGTGGTGGTGCAGATCTATCTCGATTCCGCGCCCGACTGGGTGGGCGAAAGGTATCCCGACGGACGGTTCGTGGATCGCAGCGGAGCGGTGATTACCTCCGAAGCTGCTCCGGGGTTTTGCATCGACCATGCGGGCGTGCGCGGCGAAATTGTGAAGTTTCTCGCGGCCCTCTCGAGTGAGGCGAACAAATTCTCCGCGCTCTACGGCTGGGACGTTTGGAGCGAGCCGCACGTGATCAATTGGGCGGAATTCCCTTATCTCTCGAATCCCGAATTCTGCTTCTGCCCCTCGAGCCAGGCGCGCTTCAGGGATTGGCTGAAGAAGAAGTACGGGACGCTCGAGTCGCTGAACGCCGCCTGGTACCGCCGCTTCGAGCGCTGGGAGCAGGTGGAACCGCCGCGCGCCTCGACCATACTGTCCTACACCGATTACCTCGACTGGCGCGCCTTCATCGACGACAAGCTGGCGGGCGATCTGGCAACGCGCGTCGAGGCCATTCGCAGCCAGGATCACACGCACGCCATCACCAGCCACGCGGCGGTGCCGGCGCTCTTCACTTCGCCCACCGACGGATTCGGCGAACCCGACGATTTCAAGATGTCGGCAAGCGCCGACTACTTTGGGACCTCGCTTTATCCCAAGCACTCCGAGTCCACGCATCCCTGGTCCTACCAGATGCTGGCGGCGGGGCTCGACTTCGCGCGCTCCGCCGGTCATAGCTCGGGCAAGGGCTTTTGGATTGGCGAACTCCAGGCCGGCCAGGGCGTGACGGGAATGCGCATCGCGGAACCCGTGGACTCACACGATGAAGAGTTCTGGATGTGGAAAGTGGTCTCGCACGGGGCGCGGGAGATTGCGGTGTACGCGTGGTACCCGATGAACTCGGGATACGAATCCAACGGCTACGGGCTGATCAACCTGGATGGCACGCTGACGCCGCGTGCCCGCGCGGCCGGGGCGGCGGCGCGGCAGATCGCGCAGAATGGCGGCGCACTGCTGGCCGGCGAGCCCGCGCCCGCTCAAGTCGCCGTCCTCTTCAATCGGCTCTCCTACATGGTGGGTGGAGCGGAGGCTTCACTTTCGAAGCTGGGGAATGCCACGCGCGATTCGATCGAAGGCTTGCACCGCGCCTTCCTCGAGGAGCAGATTCCGGTTGACTTCGTTCACCCCACGGACGTGGTAAACGACAGGCTCAGCCAGTATAAGATTCTGTTTTTGGCCTTCCCCGTGATGCTCTCAAAAAGTGTCGCTGAGGGAGTGTCGCGATTTGTTCGGAACGGCGGCACGGTGGTTGCCGAAGCGCGCCTGGCCTGGAACGACGAGCGAGGCTTCTCGAGCGACGAGGTGCCGGGCATGGGCTTGGCCGAGGTCTTCGGCGCACGAGAGAAAGCGATCCGACCGGTCGAGAAGCCGGAAGTGATCTTCGAGCCTAATGCCGGGTTGCCAGGCTGCGCTCCCGGCACGCGCGCCGTCGCATCGGCCTTCGAGGAGGAACTGGAACCGCTTCCTGGGGGGCGCGTGCTGGCGCGCTTTGCGGACGGCGCGCCGGCGGTCGTCGAGAACCATTATGGCAAAGGAGAAGCTATTCTGGTGGGATCGTTCCTGGCGATGGCTTACCAGCGGCAGCACGAGGAGGCCACGAAGCAATTGTTGTTAGGCCTTGCCCGCGCGGCCGGCGTGGCGCCGGAAATCAGCGTTTCGGGCGACAACACTTCCCAAGTGGAGGTCCGGCGGCTCGAGGCAAACGATGGACAATTCCTCTTCGCGTTTAACCACTCGGACCAGGCTGCGGAGGCGAAAATCTCGGTTCGACTGCCGTGGGATGTGCGTGAGGCGCGCAGCTTGAATAACGAGCAAAAGGTAACGTTCCGACAGTCTGCGGATGGGTTAAGCATCGAAGCTCCGCTGCCTGCTCGAGGAATTTGGGTGGTTCGATTGGACAGGAAATGAGTGGGCGGGCTGAGCTGGAGCAAGGTGGCGCAAGCCGGTTTCACGCAAAGCGCCTGTGCCGACTGACGTCGGCCTCCATTGTGTAAGGAAACTTAGCTTGAGCTGGCAAGGGGTTGTACCTTAGAGGAGGTCCAAGCCCGGCAAGCTGTAGTCGTTTTATGACCTTGGTGCCTTAGTGCCCGTCGCAAAGCGTGATTTCGGTTGCGTGGATCGAATGCTTGGTGGCGAGTTGGCCCCCCGAAGGCCAAACTCGACCCCGTCAGAGAGTCTGTATCAGGACTGCCAACCGAGCCGAGCTTGGCCAATTTCAAACCAGGAGAGTATGGCATGGCCAAGCGAAAGATGTCCACCTTTGAGCGCCTCCGCCGGGGGGAGAGATTGGGCCGGCGAGAACGTAAGGTGCTGGAGCGCTGCCTGCAAGCCGAGGGTCCAGAGTTAGAAATTGTGCATCCCCACGCCGCCGGTATTGACGTGGGCAGCAAGAGTCATTTCGTGGGGATCAAGCCTGGGAGTTGCGAGCAGCCCGTGCAAGAGTTCGGATCCTGGACGGCCGATTTGAAGCGGATGGTGGCTTGGCTCAAGTCGCACGGGGTGAAGACGGTGGCGATACAGTCGACCGGGATGTACTGGATCGCGCTGTATGAGGAATTAGAGCAGGCGGGTTTTGAGGTTTACCTCGTCAACGCTCGGGGGAGCAAGAATCTGCCGGGGCGGAAGAGTGACGTGCAAGAGTGCCAATGGCTGCGCAAGCTGCACACCTATGGGCTGCTGCGCAATTCCTTCCGTCCCCCGGAAGAGATTCGCGCCCTGCGCACCCTGTGGCGGCTGCGCGAGCGGCAGGTGCGCGAAGCTGCACGGGCCATTGAGCAGATGCAAAAGGCGCTCACCACCATGAACGTGCAACTGGCCAACGCCGTCAGCGATATCAGTGGGGCGACAGGGCTGGCCATCATCCGGGCGATCCTGGCTGGGGAACGAGACCCTGGGCGGCTCGCGAAGCTGCGGGACCGGCGGGTGGAAGCCAGCGAAGCAGAGATTGCGCACAGCCTGGAAGGGAACTGGCGAGACCACGTGCTGTTCGAGTTGCAGCAGGTCTTGGAAGGCTACGACTTTCTGGGGCGCCAGATCGCCCGCTGCGACGAGGAGTTGCAGAAGTATATGGCCGCTCTGCCCCAGCGAGAAGTATCCCCAACCTCGACCCCGGCCCTCGCAGCCGGTCCCGCCAGGAAGAGGGCGCGGCCGAAGCGCAAATCGAAGCATGCCCCCGGCTTCGATTTAGCGGCGGAACTGCGTCGCATCACGGGAGTGGATCTGCTCAGCATTGACGGGATCAACGTCATGACCGCCCAGACGATTCTCTCCGAGCTGGGTACAGACTGAACGGCCTTTCCCAGCGAGTCGCATTTCAGCGCCTGGTTAGGATTAGCACCGCAACGAGACATGAGCGGTGGAAAGGTGGTTGGCCACAAATCGCGGCGGGTCAAAAACCGGGTAGCCACCGCCCTCCGCATGGCTGCTGAAGCTCTCAGCCATAGCGATTCCTATCTGGGTGCTCGCTACCGTCACCTGCGGGCCCGACTGGGCGGACTGAAAGCCGTCAAAGCCACGGCGCGCTACTTAGCTTGTTTAGTCTACCGACTGTTCACCGACGGCCAAGCCTGGGTCGACCGCGGGAGCGCCGAGTACGAGAGAAAGCGGAAGGAGCGCGAGCTTATCGCCCTGCAGCGAAAAGCCTCCGAGATCGGGTTGCGCCTCGTGCCCCTCCAAGTTAGCTAAACTATGCCAAGGGAACAAACCCCACGGCCACCGAATTACGGGAAGTTTCCAGAGAGGCGCAAAGGGCGCAAAGCTCGCAAAGAACAGCCGGGCCTGCCACTTGCGCCGCAGGCGCCTTGGAGTGCGGCGGCTTGACGCCGCCTTTCCACCACTCGTACGCAGTCGGCGGGCCGTGGCGGTCCCAAGACGGCGTCAAGCCGCCGCCTTTGCACCACTCGAACGCAGTCGGCGGGCCGTGGCGGTCCCAAGGCGGCGTCAAGCCGCCGCACTCCAAGGCGCTTCGCGCGTGAGGATGAGGAATAGTGGCGACTGATTTAGTTATCGGTCTGGACTTGGGCGGCACAAAGATAGCTGCCGGTGTTGTTAACTCCCGGGGAAAGCTCTTTTCTAACGTGCGGCTCGCGACTCCCGCCCAAGGGGTGAGAAAGGACTTGGCCGCACTGTTCGACGCGGCGCACGCCGCGGTGAGCGCAGCCAAGGTCCCATGGGCGAGAATTCGAGCGGTTGGCGTGGGAGTGCCCGGGGCCTGGGACCCCTACGCTCAAACCGTCTGGGCGCCCAACTTGCCGGGGTGGGAGAAGGTTCGCTTGAAGCAATGGCTCGAGGATGCTCTGCGGCGGCCCGTGCAGGTTGAAAGCGACCGCAATGTGCAAGCCCTGGCCGAAGCGTGGCTGGGAATGGGGGCGCAGCGCCGGATTCGCAATCTCGTTTATCTTACGGTGGGAACAGGCATAGGCGCGGGATTGATCGCGGAGGGGAGATTGATTCCGGGAGCGCATGGCGTCGCCGGCGCGGCGGGCTGGATGGCGATTGACCGCAGGTGGAAGCCGGAATATGGCCGGGTGGGTTGCCTGGAAGCGCTGGCCGCGGGGCCGGCCGTGGCCAGGCTGGGAAAGAAGGCTTGGGAGAAAGACCCCGGCAGCCTGATTGGCGCCATTGCTGCGCGTGGCAAAGCCCGAAATCGGGATTCCAGATTCCAGATTCCAGATTCCAAATTCAACCAGATCCCAGATTCCAAGTTCAAAAATGAAATTACGGCTGAAGTTGTGGCGGCGGCGGCGCGACGCGGCGATCAGGTTGCTTGCCGGGTAATCGAGGAAGTCGGCACAAACCTGGGATTGGGTGTGGGCAATATCGTGTGCCTGCTGAACCCTGAGTTGGTGGTGTTGGGCGGGGGGTTGGCCGGCCTGGGAAGTTTAATACTTGCGCCGCTACGCAAGGCCCTGCGCCAATGGGGACAGCCGCTGGCGCGAAAGCAGGTTCGAATCGTGATCTCGCGTTTGGGAGAGGAGGCGGGAATTCTCGGCGCCGCCCGGTATGCCTTAATTCGGCAGGCCGAAGAGCATTCCGAATAGTGCCGGGGAGCGCACTCTGAACATCGGGCGGGCTAGTCGCGGCAAGACAAAAACATTCACCACAGAGGTCACAGAGAACACAGAGAAATGGCGCTTTCTCCGTGATCTCTGTGAACTCTGTGGTGAATGTTTTGCTAACGTGCATTTCAACATCCTAGAGTGCAAGGAGGAAGTCCGATAATGTCAGCCGAAACGTACTTTGCAGAAGCCCAAAAGATTTACGAACGGATTCGCTCGACTCAACTGGGGAACATCCGCACGGCCGCAGAATGGAGTGCGGATTCCATTTCGAAGGGAGGTTTGGTGCACCTGTTTGGCAGCGGGCACTCCGTAATCCCGGTGATGGACACATTCCCGCGCTATGGCAGCTTTGC
>Ga0187782_10003999_pt1 | contig 11011 bp, 17 predicted proteins | sample 0715_SJ02_MP15_2_FD_132454 | JGI IMG/M metagenome (GOLD analysis project Ga0187782, IMG submission 132454) | Tropical peat soil microbial communities from peatlands in Department of Meta, Colombia - 0715_SJ02_MP15_20_MG | ecosystem: Environmental > Terrestrial > Soil > Wetlands > Peat | place...
CTCCAGCGACAGGTGATTTCTGCGCGAACGCACGGGTGTGCGTAAGAACGAGAGGAATAGGCTCAAGTAGCGAAGAACAAGATGCAAAACCCAGTTGACACAGGCCGGCCTCGTTAGAGATACGCCGTTAATCAGGCATATACTTTCTTAGCGGAAGAGTCGGATGTCGCAGAGCTCCCACCTAGGAGGCATCGCCCTTCATGCGACCCACGATCTGTAGTTTAACTTTCCTTATGCTTACGTCGCTGGCACAAGCGCAGATCTCCTTTATCGGTCCAGGACAAATCTCTTGTGAGAAATTCTCGGCTCGCCGAAACCTCCTGATAAGCAGGTTCGTCCGTCCGGCCTTGGATCTGGCTATGCCCGGAAGAAAAATAATGGTAGGAGGCGGCGTAGTGGATGCACAGCCCCCGGATTGGCCAGCTATTAAAATGTTGGGGGATGGTTTTTCTGTCGGCGTGTTAAAGACAGTCAGCCCGAAAGACCTTACGAAACCAGAATTCGTGAAGGCCTATCTGCAAGTAATTCGAACTGTGTTCTCAGAGCCGAAATGGATAGTCTGCGCGGAAGACAAAAGTCCGGAAGTTACACTATTCCTGCTGCACTATCTAAGTGAGAAAGTATCGGATGAAGAGCTACAACGCGAAATCGAGTCTACAACAGAATACGTCCTAAAGCAGGCCGGCCCAGCCAGGCAGTCGCCTTTTCCAGGACCATCTCAATGACCAAATATTCGAGCAATTGGGCGGTTAGTCGGATAACCGGACATTTCGCGTACCAAAAATCTATTCGTCCGGTGACCCCGTTAATCAGGCCCTCGGTCCGAGTGCGAAACATATCTGGTTTTTATACTCAACCTTGAGAGTCCACGTTTGCACGCAGTTCCTTTCTTGTCATCTGTGAGCTGTGCGCGAGCGCGAAGGCGATATACTTTGCGAAGGAGTCTTCGTCTGTGAGCGACGTTACAGCTCAGAGGCCTTTCTTTAGACACCGACGTGCAGCGGTGCTCTGCGTCGTGCTCTACTGCTTGGTTGCAGCAAATTCCCGCGCGCAACAATCTGACAACAACGCGGTCGCAACGACTTCCGAGACTGTGGGCTATCCTGAAACACCCGACGGGCTAAAGCACTTCATCGAAGAAGGGCTCCCCTCCTCGGAGCGAGCCGGAACGCCAAGCGATGATTACCTTGCTCGACTTGAGATACCTAGCCACGCCTCATGGTTTTCGCAAGTCTTCGGGCCAGCAGAAGGGGCGCGGCTGGAGGCTAAGTACCAGGAATTAGTGCCTCGGATGCCCGATGAGATGCGGCGGTACCTTCAATTCGTGCTCCCCTTTCAACGAGTCGAGGTCGATACAACTGAACCGATGCAATTCGACCCACTCATTACGGCCGCATCGGCGGCGATGAAGGGACCGGTCGAGATTTACGGCGCTAAGGTAATTGCTTCCCACCCAAAAGATCCCGCGGCACCGCTTCGAGCGAAAGCAGAGTGGCTCAGCGGTTTTGTATACGTAAATGGTGGTTACCGCTATCTGAGTCGAGGCGTCCTTGCGGCGCTGAGCTCAGCGCCCGATCTGCACCTCCACTCGGGAGGTAACATAAACCAGCCCGCAGTCGTACATAGGGTAGAACCGGTCTATCCAGTAGCCGCTGAAAGGGCTCATGTCCAGGGAACCGTCACCCTAAGGGTTGTTATCGCCAAGGATGGCTCACCTCGACTAATCAGTCTTGTGAGTGGCGACTCACTTCTCGTTGATGCGGCGGTTGATGCAGTGCAACAGTGGAAATATCAGCAGTCTCGATTGAACAACATACCGATCGAAGTGGAATCAATTACAACAGTGAACTTTTCGCTGAAGTGAGAACAGGGCCGCTTGAAAGCGCGCCTTAAGTCCCGATTAGTCGGATTACCGGACATTTGAAGTAAGACTCTACTTCTCCGATTACCCCCTTAAGCGGGCGCTGGCAACTAGTCGCGATCCGCTGAAACGGCTATATTGTCACCGCGTCAGGACTCGGGGCGGTTCGGAGTCACTGGGATGATCTTCCCCCAATTGGCCCGCTTTACCGATGTCGCGCTTCTGCTGCTGCGTTTCATGGTGGGCATCGTGTTCGTCACCAGTGGCTACAAACATCTCAAAGACCCGGAAGCGCGAAGCAAGGACATTGAGATGAGCAAGAGCTTCACGATTTTTCTGGGCGCAGCCGAACTGGCCGGCGGACTCGGAGTGATTTCGGGAGTGCTCGCGCAACTCGCCGCGATCGGTTTGATTCTCCTGATGCTCGGCGCGGTCCAAAAGAAAATATTCGTTTGGCACTCGGGCTTCTGGGGCAAATCAGGGACGAATGGCTGGAGCTACGACACGCTGCTGATCGCAATGAATCTGGTGATCGTCACCACGGGCGGCGGAAACCTCGCCCTCACACGCCTGTTCACGTAAGCGAGACTATGTGTCCATCCGTTCGACCCATTGAGCGCGGAATGCGGGAGCCGCGAATGGATCCGCAAAGTACTGTGTTTCCCGCGCAACCTTGTCGCCCTTGAATTCCATGATGCTCACGGTGTAGGACGGCTTGCCGTCATACGTCAGGATGAATTCGGTGACCCAAAGCTCACCGCTGCCAATGATGCGCCGGATAGAAAACCGCTTTTTGTTCGGCTGACTGGCGCGCTGGCCCTGTATGTTGCGCCGGCCGCGGGTTCGCTCGCCTGACTGCGGGTATTCCAGCACCGCGTCCTCGTGATAGATGCGGTGCTCCAATTCGAAATCATTGGCATCGGACGCCGCCCAATGCTGATCCAGGGCCGCGCGGATCTGTTCTTCGTGCACGGACTGCTCTCGTTGCGGTTTCGCGTTCATGCTCCTCTACCTTTACCTTGTGGAATGAAGCCCGGGACGCCGGTTTGCACCACGGTATTCAGCCTTTGTCTGGTCTGAATGCGATTGATTTCCTCGAGCGCGTCTTCCGGAAGCGGAGAGATGTCGAAATTCTCTCTCGCGCGAGCCGCGGTCCTGGGCGTGGTAAGCACAGCCGTGCCGCGCTGCACCTCCAAGCTATTGGCGTCCGGCATCACGCCCGGATTCCGAAATTAGATGCAGGTGCAGCAGGCACGGCGCCAACTTCTGATGAGTCGGCTAATTGGATTTCTGGCTAGTACTGAACATGTCCGGTTAGGCCGTTCATCAGGAGCTTTCGATGTTCCGCGGTAGCAATTAGCGAGCCAGATACGGAGAAATCTCTTTTCAATAAGGGGGTTCTCCCACCCACTGGCCACCTTTGCACTCCTCTGGGAACCCTTCGGACAGGCGAAGCAGTTCGTCGTTCTCGTACATTGCCACATAATCGTCGATGACCCACCGGTTGTGCTCTAGTATTACCGTAGCAACACCCTCATAACGCTCATGCGCCACTTGATAGTCGCAACATGACTGTTCGAGAGTGAATTTGAGGTGAACGTCCACGCGACTTTCTCCGATGGCCCTGCTGCCGAGAATCGAGAATTTCACCGGATCTGCCGCTTCGTTTGGTCCTGAGAACAAGCCTTCTTCTAACCATGGGGTAGCAGGTTTGTACTGATTTGCTTTAAGAACATCACCGTAACGTCGGTAGTAGTCGGCGTCGCAGGACTCAAGGCTGTCGAGTTCCCGGGCGAGTCGTTTGCTTAGGAGTGGCCAGAGTACCTTACTCGGATGGGGGATACCCAGTGGGCGGTATCTGGTGATGGCGGCATAGAAAACACGCACCGCGTCGAGCGCGGCTTGTGTGGTATTGCTGCGCAGATGAATAGGACCCGGCAGCGGACCTAGCACGCATACCTCGATACAGAACGCGGCTTTCGTCGAACGGAAGATGCCGGCCGGGATCTTCGTCTCGCCTGCAAATCGCGCAACGCTTTCTGGCGGACCTAAGGAGTATTCGGCCGTTAGAGAGTATTGACCGGGCTTATCGAAAACAAATCCTGCTCCGTCTTTGAGAGAAATTACTCTTTTGGCGGAAATCTCGTGATATCCCTCAAGCACAGCGAAATCAGAGGGAGAGTATTCCGTAGAACCGATTCGAGCCTTGCCCTGCCACGGCACGTCCCTGCCGTCGGGCCCAATTACCTCGAAATCCACAAATTCGTCGTCGTTTAGGCGACCCACGAAAATCGGCTTGTCTGACCAGTTGTAAATTGAAAGCACAAGGATTACAGGCTCACCTTGTGCAAACAGCTGCGTTTCAGGAGTAGCCCAAAAGCATAGTACACACGGTGTAATTGGCGTCGCTGAAGTTTGACCCCGCGTGCTACTAGCGTGAACTAAAGAAGAGAGTAGAAATAGGGAAATCCTCACAAACCAGCGGCTTGGCCTGGTCATACGGATATTAGACACCCCAATTTGATATTCGGCCCGGCCAACTCCTGATGATTTCGCTAACCGGACATTTTTCTGGCTCGTACTGAACTGGTCTGGTTCGCCCGTTAATAAGGACTTACCTCCCGAATTGCCTTATGCGCTTACGGGCGTGGCACATGGATCGAGAAAAGAACGAGCGTTCCATTTATCGAACTGAACCAATGCGGCGTGTTTTCCGGGACCAGAATGAAGTCGCCCTTTGAGACGGGGCGCGATGTTCCACCTTCGATGGCCGAACCACTAAGATTGCTGGGATTCATTCGATTCTCATTCACGAGTTTGCCTCCCGTCACCAAAGTTCCTGACCCTTCGATAACGTAGAAAATCTCCGCTTCCTTTTCATGTACTGCAGCGTTGCCAACCGAGGCCCGGTACTCCAAGTGGCCGTCGTATGAACCCAGCTCTAGCATCGGCTCCGCGACCGTCGCTTGACCCTCTTTGCGTTCGCTCTTTGCTTTGGCAATCAGTTCGGCGACCTCTCCAGACGATACGAAGGTCTTAGTGGGCTTTTCTGATGATTGAGCCGACTGTTTCGCTGCGGCCAGTCCGGCCGTAAGAATGAAAGCGAGGCCCATGATCACTGTGCGCATAAAACCTCCAAGGAACTGAGACTCACGTGCTGAGGGGCACATACTACCCTGAACAGCCCTTACGGCGAACTTCTCCGGTAAGCGCGTTAATCAGGTAGTCGCCGCTTACATGCCCTAACGAAGGGTGTTTCCTTGCTAGAAAAGCCCCACGGGTGTATAGGATGGTTAATGCGCACGCCCGCAACGATCGCCAGCCGCGGCTATCGGAAGAGCGCTCGGCACAATTCCGACATTGACCCAACCGAGCTCGTTCCATTCGGGCGCGGTGGTGCGGGCCTTTACCCGGGCCATCCGGTTGGATTGGTCGTTGTGTTCGGCATAATCCTATTGGGCTTGCTTGCATTGCCGGAGGCACGCTGGTTTCTTGCTGGTGCTCTTGTTCTCGGCGGCACTTGGGGATTCTTCCTATGGCTTCGTCACCGATAGCAACTGCGCCCAAATTCTAACTCTTGAATTCGTCGCCGCCCGAAACTGGTTCCGAGGAACATGGCCGGTTAGCGCGTTAATCAGGAGTTACGATTACGAGAAGACCGGTGCTACTCTCTCCGTCGTGCTCCGGCCATATGAACACACATCCAGGAGACCTTCGATGCTACTTCGCGTACTGAGCGCATTCAGAAATCATCCATGGGCAGGCGGAGTACTCGCTGCGTTCTTAGTGGCGCTCGCAGCAGCTCCTCAGGAGCTTGTCCAGCACCGCCCGACCACGCTCTCGGCCCTGATCGATCGAGCGCAGATCGAGGACATGCTCGTCGAGTATTACGAGGGTCTGAGCGCCGGGAGTACGCACCTCGATTCGTACTACACCGACGATGCGGTGCTCGACGTGAACGGGATTGTCAAGCAAGGTAAAGGGCCCATCGATGATCTTTACAAGACGATTCCGAAGTCGAAAGGAACGGTCCACGTGCTGCTCACGAACCCGAAAATCGTGGTGGACGGTAACTCCGCCACAGCGGATGTGATATGGACAGAGGTCTATTCAGAAACTCACGGAGCCGCCCCCCAAATCCTCGAACAGGGTCGCGAGCATGACGAGCTCGCTAAGCTTAGCGATCGCTGGTATCTCAAAAAAAGAGTAGTGACGAACGACGGCGGACTACCGGCAACGCTCGAGAAGTACTACAAGGCGAGATAGGCGATTCGGAAACCGCGCGTTCGTTACCAGTACCGAAGTTTTCCGGTTAGCCCGCTTATCAGGACTTTGGTTTGTCGTGGCTGCTTGCGAACCCGATTTCGCTCGTGAGATGGACGGTGGCACGTTGGTGTTCGATTAGAGCCTCGCGGCCCGCGAGTTCAGGGTGAGCATCGAAACTCGCGATTTTGACGCGGTAATACCTGAGGTCGATGTAGTCCAATCGATTCCAATCGAAGTACGCAATGAATTGCAGTTCCGCTTCCCTAGGCCTAATAAGGTTTACCGGACTATCCCAGTAGCCCGTCGACGCCCCAGGTCGTGGGTTCTGGATCATGATTGGCGTTCCTGACGCAATCGAAGGAACTATTTGGAAAAAAGGAATTGGTTCCACGAAGACATCGCACAGGGGCATTTCTCGGTCAAGCTTTGCCAACACGAGTTCATCGAACAGGGTTTTCTCGATTTCGTGGAATTGGTCGATTGAATCCCAATTGCGGAAGTCTGCGTCGGGCCAGAACGCCGTGTTCCATATCGACCGCGCACTTATGCGATAGTGATCAAAGACCGGAGTAACGTCTTTCATCTCGCTTTCAAATTTGGCACGCTCTGACTCGGTCATCACTCGTATGCAGTCAGGACTGACCCAAACGGTGTGGAAGGTTCCGCTGCGGTCCTTGAACTCAAGCTCGGCCCTTCCAAGTTCGTCATATTCGGTCAATCGAATTGGCTCTCCAGAAGCGTCTCTTATCGCCTGCTGATCTTCTTGGGGTAAATCGTCGAGGAACCGTGGCGGCAATTCTATGAGCATTACCCGGCTTCCTGGCTTTGGTGTGGCGTCACCTGGATTCGTCATGCGTGCAGTATACACGACCGCATTCTTCCCAACTGAACGTGTAGTCGGCTAACCGGCCATCTTCACGGCTCGCACTCGATTTGTCCGGTAGCGGAGCTGGTCGGGCATTGGGCTGAACTTGGCGCAGGACTTCGCACGCGAAACCGCAGCTTTTCGTCGTTTCGTCTGCCAGTTTGGGAGGCCCGTCCGATCGTGATCGAGAGCCGACGCTTCTGAGGTAAAATCCCCGCCGCTTTCATGCCCTTGGCAACTGGCTTTCGGCTCGGCCCCTATGAAATTACCGGTGCGATTGGCGCGGGCGGAAAGGAATCGTCGTGAGCGGCAGCATGGTCAACTCGCCGGCAGCGTTGGCTCTCGTCGCAATTCCCTACCAGGTGATCTGGTCCTATTCTGCCGGCGGACTGACTCTTGCCATCGGGCTGGCCACGATTTTTCTTCGCGGCGATTGGCACAGGGCGCGAGGATTCGACAAGCTGATTCTGTTCGGGCCGCTTTTCTACGCGGCGCCGCTCGCGGCTTTCGGCACCGAGCATTTCACGCTGACGGACGTCATCGCGTCGATCGTTCCCTCGTGGATTCCGTGGCATACGTTCTGGGCGTACTTCGTGGGCGCTTGCTTCATCGCAGCGGCGCTGAGCCTGGCGACGAGGATTCAGGCGCGCCTCGCGGCGAGTTTGCTGGCCGTGACGTTTTTCCTTTTCGTGGCGCTGATGGACGTCCCGGCCTGGCTGCAGGACCCGCGAGATCGGTTTGCGGCGGCGCTTGCACTGCGGGAATTGGCTTTCAGCGGCGGCCCTCTGGCGCTGGCCGCCAGCCTCACCGCGCAACTTGCCACGCCGGGGCGCGAGGGCGGCGCGCACGTCCTGGCGACGGTCGCGCGATACTTCATCGCAATTCCCGTGCTGTTTTACAGCTTCGAGCAATTCCTGCACGGCAAATACGTTCCCGCCGTTCCGCTGGATCGGATGACTCCCGAGTGGATCTACGGACACGCGATTTGGACGTACCTCGCGGCCGTGGTTTACGCCGTTGCAGGCACGCTATGGCTGATCGGCAAGAAAACCCGCGCCGCGGCGACGTGGCTGGGCTTGACCGTGCTGCTCGTGGAGCTGGCCGTTTACGTGCCGATCGCAGTCGTGGATCGGGCCAGCCTCGGCAATGGTCTCAATTACGCGGGGGATACGCTGATGTTTTGCGGCGCCGTCCTTCTGCTCGCCGGCGCCATGCCGCGCGAAGCGTAATTCTCGAACGTGCCTCGTAGGCCGGATAACCGGACATCTTCCGCACTACAACTTTACCTGTCGGGTAACCCCGCTAACCGGGACTTGCGGAGATAATCGGGCGTCTTCTCTTTATTGCAGGCAGTTTCCTCAAGACTGTCTTGATAGTGCAGAATCGTTGGAGGTCACCCGCCTCGCTATCAGGCGAAACTCGTGGCGCGGAATTGAATGGACTTGGGAGAGAAAGCGTGAGACGATGACATTGCGTTTGTTGCTCTTGTAAAACCTTTAGAATTGCTGAAGGGGCTGCAAGTCCACACTTGCAGCCCTCTTTTTTTGCCTGGAGGCGGTGGAAAACAGCACCAAATAGCTCAAACAGAAAAGAGAAACACAGTTGAAAGAACAAGGAACAGTGAAGTGGTTCAATGCCAGCAAGGGATTTGGATTCATCCAGCGCCAGTCCGGCGAGGACGTTTTCGTCCATTTCTCCGCGATTCAGTCGGAGGGATATAAATCGCTGAACGAAGGTCAAGCGGTTGAATTCGAGGTCACCCGGGGCCCCAAGGGTCTCCAGGCTGCGAACGTCGCCGCCCTCTAACGGCAGAAGCGGGCCCGCCTCGGCGGGCCCGCGCATTTTACGAACGGCGCGAGTCATGGAGACTCGATGAAAGCCCTTCAAAAAGGGTCCTACATCAAGCATTTTCAGTATGGGCTGGGCGTCGTGACTGAATCTGACGCTGAGTACACACAGATTGATTTCGACGTCCACGGCATGAAGAAATTCCTGACGGGTCTCATGTCCGTCGAGCACGCAGAAGGGACGCCACCCCCACGGCGCAAGAGAGCGCGCAAGAAGGCTGCGGCCAAAAGCCTGAAACCCACAGGCTCCAAATGAGCAAGGAGATTCTGATCCAGTTCCTGGGTTTCGAGTCCAAAGCGTCGACTCGCGAATACACGTTTGTGGTACGGGAATCTTCCACCGAGCCGCGGGAATTCAAGATTGCGATCGCGCAGCAGGCATTCAGCGAACACCGAGCTCGTTTCCAGGATGGGCCGGACATCTGCACGCTCAAGCTCCGCCGCGAGCTAACGACGAGTGACAATCATCCCGCGGAGTCGCACTTCGATATCACGGATTTGGAACTCGATGACTACTATCGGAAGCACACCGCACCGATACGAAGCTGGTTTAATCGCAAGCCCGTCGACGAGTAGCAAGAAGGACGGGCGGACGTTTGGCGCACGAGCCGAGCGCGGCCAGACACTGAGATCGTGCTGAGGAGGAACCAACTAGGATGCGATTTGAAAAGCCAAAAAAATCAACGCGCCCTGAGTTTGTGGCTGCGCGAATAGCAGAGCTTCAACGACAACTTGCAACGGAAACGAACGAAACGAGAAAGAGCGAGTTGCAAAGCGAGATTAACGAGTGGCAACGAAGCCGGCCGAAACCAAAGAGCGATAGAGGCAGGTGGTGATTCGGGCCAAGGAGGCGGCTCAGTTTGGAGCGGGGCGGGCGCGCATATAGCGCCAGCCGGTCCCGTCACACTCGGCGCAACTATTCGCGCCGATCCAGCCTTCGGCTTGGCACGACGGGCATTCAGCCCAATTCTTTTCCTGGATCGCGCTAGAGATTACCCCACAGCAGCGCTTGCCGTAGTAGCTCCGTCCGCAAAGAGATCCAACAATGATCGAGTTATAGCCGGCTCTGCGGCAGACCGTGCATATCGTGAAGGGAGCGGGCTGCTTCGCCATGTAAAGCGATTCTACGCTTCTGTGGACAAGGACACCACAGCCGCATTGCTGAATCGCTTCCCTTCCAAGCACGCTCGCATGCTAGTTTTTGATAAGTCGGATAATCGGACAGGTTCCGTGCTAAGACGCTACCTGTCCGGTTAGCTCATTGGTCGGGACTCGGATAGACCGTCATGCTAGATTCCCCAAGGGGCCATGAACCTCGAACACCTATCCGACGGCGATAAGGCAGCTGTCGGTCAGGCTCTCCGCGCTGCCGCCGATGGGCCATTCTTCGATGAGTGGGAGTTCCATACACTGTTTGGATTAACGCGCAGTGAGGTCCGAGCCGTAGCTGACGCCTGGCCGAACGTCGATCTTCTGAGCGCGAAAGTGCAACTGGCCGTGAACAGTGCGTTCAACAACCTACTGGGATATCCTCACCGCCAGGATTCCGTGTGGTCGCAATGGATTTCAGTCAGCCGAAGCCAACTCGACGAATTGTTCTCTCGCCTGCGAGGCCGTGCTGGTGAGCGCTATTTCGAGCGGATGAGCTAGATGACCACCGAACTTGTCCTGTTGGCCCTGCCAGCTCAGACGGTCGACGCAACACTTGCTTGCAGTCTACTCGCAGGAGTCTGGAATCCTAAAGTTTTTCTCGGGCGTTGATTCAGGCGCAGCGAGACCTGGTCGAGCTGCGCTTGAGAGATGGGAGACAAGTCCGTTCCTCGCGGGAAGTATTGCCGCAACAGCAGGTTGGTGTTTTCATTTGTGCCACGCTGCCAGGGACTTTGGGGATCGCAGAAGTAAACCTGCACATCAGTGGCTACCGTAAACTCCTTGTGTTTCGCCATCTCTAGTCCGCGATCCCAGGTCAGCGAGCGGCGCAGGGTTGCCGGAAGTTTACAAACCTGCTGACTCAAGGCGGCCACCACCGCTTCCGTTTCTTTGCCGGGTACCTTGATCAGCATGAGAAAACGTGAATGCCGCTCCACCAAAGTCGCGACATAGCTGTTCTTCGCGCCGACCAACAGATCTCCTTCCCAATGGCCGGGAATCGCTCGATCTTCGGCCTCCGAC
>Ga0187782_10004000_pt1 | contig 11010 bp, 7 predicted proteins | sample 0715_SJ02_MP15_2_FD_132454 | JGI IMG/M metagenome (GOLD analysis project Ga0187782, IMG submission 132454) | Tropical peat soil microbial communities from peatlands in Department of Meta, Colombia - 0715_SJ02_MP15_20_MG | ecosystem: Environmental > Terrestrial > Soil > Wetlands > Peat | place...
GTTCGTCGACATCGACGAACGCACCTACAACATGGATGCGGACAAACTGCAGGAATACCTGGAGCGGAATTGCGACCGCGATCCGCATTCTGGGAAACCCATTTCCCGCAGAACCGGGCGAGTCATCTCGGTGATCATTCCTGTTCATCTGTACGGGCAGATGGCGGACATGGATCCGATTCTCGAAGTGGCGGAAGCGCACATCCTGATCGTTATTGAGGACGCCTGCCAGGCTCACGGCGCCGAATATTTCTCAAAAAAGGAGCAACGCTGGAGGAAAGCGGGCTCGATGGGAAGAGCCGCCGCCTTCAGTTTCTATCCGGGGAAGAATCTCGGCGCTTGTGGCGAAGCGGGAGCCGTAACCACCAACGATGCGGCACTGGCGCGGAAAGTCCGAATCCTCCGGGACCATGGCCAGGGAGAAAAGTACTACCACGAGATGGAAGGCTACAACGGCAGACTGGATGCAATTCAAGCTGGGATCCTCGGGGCAAAGCTTCGGCGCCTCGCCGATTGGAATGAGTTGCGGCGAGAGAAAGCGCAGATTTATCGAGAGCTGTTTTGCTCCACGGAAGGTGTGCTGCTCCCCTTTGAGCCGGAATGGACCCGCCCCGTATATCACCTCTACGTAGTCCGCGTGGCACGGCGGAGTGAAGTGCAGAACTACCTCAAGGCTATGGGCATTGGCACGGGAATCCACTACCCGATTCCGCTCCACCTGCAGAAGGCGTATCGCAGTTTAGGCTACCGTGAGGGGGATTTTCCGATCACCGAAAAGGTTGCCAAGGAGATCCTTTCCCTGCCGATGTATCCGCAACTCAGCCGCGAGCAGCAAGTCTGTGTGGTTGCAAGCCTGGCGGAGTGCAACCGCCCGCAAGATGAAGCTGCTTTGTTAGTCTCACCGTCAGCCTAGCCGAGCCGACGGGCGGAAATGCGGGTCAATCATTCGGACATGTTTCAAACGGACAAACTGGAAGCTTTGTCGCGAGTTGCATGCGCGGTTGTTTTCGCGCTCGCGTCGGCGATGTGGTGTCACGCGGCGGATGTGGTTTTCGTCCGCTCGGAGACGAGCCCGTCGCAGGAACAGCGTGAATTAGAGACCGCCGCCTCCTTCTATGGCTTGGATCTGACCTATGTCACGGTTGGCGTTCGGTTTAGCGATCGCGCACTCGGCCTGACGGTCCAGCAGGATTCGACGATGGCAGTCGTGGTTGAGGCGCGCGCTCTTTCTTCTTTGAATCAGGAATCATTGCTGCACGCCTTGCGACGAAAATCCGGGCAGGGCGTGCCCTTGCTTATCGTCGGAATTACTCCCGATACGGATGCGAAGCTCCTGAAGAGCTGGTCGGGCGGGGCTGTGATCGGATGCAAAGATCTGCAGAGTTCCCTTCCCCTGCACTATGCATTCGGACATGTGCCGGCGCTTACGCAGCAATTATCCGACTCGAAGATTTCGTTGGCAGCGGGACATACTTTTTATTTGTCTTTGGCCGCATCCGAGAAGACGCAGCAGATCCTGGGCGCAGAAATGGAGACGAGCCAACCAGTTCCGCTGTTTGTTGCTGCTTCGGTGGACCCGCAAAACGTGTTGTTCGCCGTAAAAATGCCTTCATCGAATCTCACGAAGGATTGGAGGGTGGACAACATCGAAGGCGCTTTTGCGGAAATTGCTCCCGTGATGATGTTCGTCAAGCACAGCGCCGGAGATCGAGGCTGGCACGCGCTTCGCCACTACGCGAACCTCACCATCGACGATCCGTGGCTGCGGGAGCCTTACGGCTTCCTGAGCTACAACGGGCTTCTCCAGGAAATGGAGCGGCACAACTTTCACACCACCATCGCCTTCATTCCATGGAACTATGATCGCAGTGAACCCCAGGTGGCGGCGCTGTTCCGCAACCATGCGGACCGCTTCTCCATCAGCATTCACGGAAATGACCACGATCACAAGGAATTCACCGACTTCGACACCAAGCCGTTGCCGGATCAAGCCGCTGCCCTGCAACAGGCTTTGGTGAGGATGGACGGGTTTCAAACCCGGACCGGCGTTCCCTATGACCGGGTTTTTGTATTTCCGCACAGCATCGGTTCAGAGAAGATTCTTGACGAACTCAAGAATCGCAATTTCCTCGCCACCGTCAACGCTTCGAATGTCCCTATGGACCGGCAAGAACCCACTTCGTTATCGTTCGCTTTGCGGCCTGTGACCCTATCGTTTGCCGATTTCCCCAGCCTGTTCCGATACTCTCCGAAGATCGAAACGGAGAGCGGCTTTTTGGCAATGAATGAATTTCTCGACAATCCGCTGCTCTTCTACTGTCATCATGATTTCTTCGCCAGCGGGATCGACGCCTTCAATTCCACCGCGGATGCGGTAAACCGGCTGGAACCGGATACGCAGTGGAGCGGCCTCGGTGAAATCGTAAGGCATCTGTATCTGGTGAAACAGCGGGACGACTCGGCGTACGACGTTCTTTCATTTTCGCAAGACATGCAACTGGACAACACGACCGCGCGAGACCTCACATATTACGTCAGGAAAGAAGAGTCGGCCGTGCCCGCCGGGATGTCGGTGACGATTGACGGAGCCCCAGCCCAATTCGTTTCGCACGATGGTTTTGTCGAGTTCACGGTGTCCGTGCCTGCGCACGAAAGGCGCAATGCTCGCATCGTTTACCGGGAAGCGGCGAACTCCGTTCCGGTTCGTGCATCCAGCCGGTCTGTTCGCGTTTATTTTTTGCGTGAGAGTTCGGATTTTCGCGACATTGTCCTCTCGAAGTCGGCGTTAAGCCGGGGCCTCGTCGACCTTTATTACAAGTATGAGTTAACGCCTACGCTGGTCGTGCTCTGTGTTCTGACGCTGTTGGTGTGCAGCGGGTGCCTGATATGGCGTGTGCGGATTATGGTGCAGGCACACCATCACGCCAGAGCCGGAACGGCTGCGCCGGCAGAGCACAGCGGAAGTCAGGTTTGAATCCCTCAACAACTTGTATCGATCCAGCGTCTGTCTTAAGCAGCGGCTGCCAACACCGCATGACGCGCTACGTCATCATCACGCCGGTACGCGACGAGGAGCAGTACATCGAAGCGACCATTGCCTCCGTGCAGAGCCAGACCGTGCTGCCGGTGAAATGGGTGATCGTCGACGATGGTTCCACCGACCAGACGGGCGCCATTCTGGATCGCTATGCCGCAGACTGCACGTGGATGCAGGTGGTGCACCGGCCCAATCGGGGTTTTCGCAAGTCCGGCGGCGGCGTCATGGAAGCGTTCTATGCCGGTTATGACGCGTTGGGGTCTGCCGACTGGGAGTTCATGGCAAAGCTCGACGGCGATCTGACGTTGTCGCACGATTACTTTGAAAAGTGCTTCGAACATTTTGCACACGACCCCAAGCTCGGCATTGGCGGCGGAGAAATCTACCACGAGCATGAAGACGGTATGAAGCTCGAAGCGAACCCCAGATTTCATGTAAGAGGAGCGACCAAGATTTATCGCCGGGCATGCTGGGAGGCGATCGGCGGCTTGTGGCAGGCGCCGGGCTGGGACACGATCGACGAAGTCAAGGCCAACATGTTGGGCTGGACGAGCCGGAGCTTTCCGGATCTTCGCCTGATCCACCACCGGATGACGGGTACCGCCGAAGGCCTGCTGCGCGACCGAATGAAAAAAGGGGTCGCCTGCTACGTTTCCGGTTATCACCCTTTATATCTGGCAGCGGTCTGTGTTTCGAGATTGGCGCAGAAACCCTATGTCGCCGGTTCGATGGCGATTGGCTACGGTTTCCTGAAGGGATATTGGAAGCGAATGCCGCGCGTCGACGACCTGCGGCTGATCAAATACCTGCGAGCTCAGCAGCTCCGGCGGCTTTGCGGAATGGAATCGATCTGGAGATAACCAGCAAGCGGGAAGCACCGGGAAACTAACAACCAACATGTGCGGCATTTGCGGCAAATTCGAATTTGAGCGGGGCGCGAGTGTAAGTCCGGCGCTGATCCGGTCGATGATTGAAACGATCCGTCATCGCGGGCCGGATGATGCGGGAATCCACGTGTCATCCCAGGTCGGACTCGGCCACGCGCGATTGTCGATCATTGACCTGAGCAGCGGACACCAGCCGCTGTCCAATGAAGACGGAACCGTGTGGATCGTCTTTAACGGCGAGATCTACAACTACCGCGAACTGCGGGCTTTCCTATTGAGTAAGGGGCACGTCTTCAAGACCCAGACGGACACGGAAGTCATTGTGCATTTGTATGAAGAACTCGGTCCCGGGTGCGTGGAGCGGCTGCGCGGAATGTTTGCCTTCGCGTTGTGGGATGAAAATGCCAAGACGCTGTTTCTGGCACGGGATCGGGTTGGCATCAAACCTCTTTATTACTCGCTGAACCAGACGTCGATCGTGTTCGCGTCTGAAATCAAAGCCATCCTGGCCGACCCGGAGATCCGGCGGGAGCTCGCCCCGCAAGTCATCGACCGCTTTCTCACTTTTCTCTATGTGCCCGGGGAAGACACTTTGCTGCAGGGCATCCACAAACTTGCGCCCGGACACAGCCTGATCGTCAAAAACGGCAAAGCGGAAGTTCGGCAGTACTGGGACCTGAAGTTCAGCAAGCCGGACAATCCATTGAGGCTGGAGGATGCGGGCAAGCGCCTGTCTGCGCTGCTGGCTGAAACCGTTGAACTCCACATGATTGCCGATGTTCCGGTCGGGGTTCTGTTGAGCGGCGGGGTCGATTCGACCGCTGTCCTGAGCTACGCGGCCGAACGAACCGACAAGGAGATTTCCAGCTACACCGTGGGCTTTTCCGAGGCCACCGTTGCCGACGAAAGACCGTATGCGAACTTGGCGGCCGCAGCCTTTGGCAGCCGCCACCACGATACAACCATTTCCGCCGCGGATTTTGCCGCATTCCTGCCGCGCTATGTCTGGCACATGGAAGAACCGGTCTGCGAACCGCCTGCCGTCGCCTTGTACTACGTTTCGAAACTCGCCCGCCAGGACGTGAAAGTGCTTCTCTCGGGCGAAGGCGGGGACGAAGCTTTTGCCGGTTACCCCAACTATCGCAGCATTGCGTGGATGGAACGGCTCAAGCGGATTTTGCCCGCGTTGAATGGGACCCTGTCCTCGGGGCTGAGCCGGATCAACTCGCTGATCCACTCCAGCCGAGTGGCCAAGTACGCGCCGCTGGTCGAGGCAACCTTCCCCGACTATTACTACAGCCGCACCTCAACCCCTTACCGTTACTCAGGCAACGGGCTGGGCGAGTTGTACACGGCTGATTTCCTGGGCTCTCTCGACCGTGACCGCACGGTCGAGCCCGTGCGCAAGTTGTTCGCAGCCGTACAGGACGAATGCGTACTGGACCAGATGCTCTACATCGACACCAAGACCTGGCTGCCCGACGACCTGCTCATCAAGGCCGACAAGATGACGATGGCCAACTCGCTGGAACTGCGGGTGCCATTGCTGGATCATGAACTTCTCGAATTCGCCGCGGCTCTTCCTTCCAACTACAAACTGAACGGGTTCGCCCTGAAGTACATCTGGAAGAAAGCTCTCGCCGGGCGGATTCCCGAGCCGATTCTGAAACGCAGCAAGGCCGGCTTCCCGGTTCCTTATGAAATGTGGATACGGAACGATTTCAGAGGTGAAATTCGCGACGTCTTGACCGATCGCAAGACGCTGCAGCGAGGATATTTCCAGAAACGGACAGTCGAGAGCCTGCTCGCGGCCAATCACGAACGTGGAGTGTATTCCAAGGAAATTTTCTCATTGGTGACGCTGGAGCTGTGGCACCGGATCTTTCTCGATGGCGACCGTGCCGAACCAGAAACTGCGGCGCATATCGGCGCTGCGGAACCGGTGAATCTGCTTTCCTAATGACCTTTTCCATGACCAGACCACAGCCTGACAATCGGCGAAACGTTTTGAATTTTCTCGCCGGATCGCTATGGCACGCTCCCGGCTCGTTCCGGATGGCTCGCGCCCTCGGTCCCAAGTATTCCCTGCGCTGCGTCTTGTTTCATGATGTTTCCGAGGAGGAATCGTCCTTCACCCAAGGGCTGGGGAGCACAGTCACGCCGAAGAGCTTCGAAGCGGCGTTAGAATTCCTGACCAAACACTACACGCCGGTCAGCCTGCAGGATGTGCTGGCGAGCTTCGAGGGCGCCGCGCTTCCGGAACGGCCCGTGCTATTGACGTTCGACGATGGCTATGCCTCGGTGGGCAAAATCGCCGCTCCCCTTTGCGTGAAGTTTGGAGTGCCGGCGGTTCTCTTCGTCAATGCCGCATGTCTCGACAACCGGCAGCTGGCGCTGGACAATCTCATCTGCTATGTGGCCAATACGTGCGGGATGGATACGATCCAGGCGGCGATGAATGCCGCGGGCTGGGCCGGAAAGCGAATCTATTCGCTGAAAGAGGTCTTTGCCAGCTTTCTGCCAACGGTTTCGCTGTCCGCGCGAAAAACGTTTCGTGGCGCCCTGGTGGATTGGGCGCAAGTTCGCGAGGCCGAACTGGCCTCCGCGGCAGGTCTCTACCTGGGCAGCAACCAGCTTCGCGAACTGGCCAAGCTCAATTTTGAAATTGGCAACCACACGTATACCCACGTACACGGACGCCCACTCACCGGCGACGATTTCGCCGAAGAAATTGATGTGAATCGAGCGTTGCTGGAAGCCGCCTCGAGGGCGAGCGTGCGGTCCTTCAGCGTGCCCTACGGCTCTTCGGCGGATCTTACTCCTTCGTTGTTAAGACATCTTCAGCAGCGTGGATATGAAGCCATATTTCTTGCTGAAGGCCGGGCCAACCCATCGGGTGCTCGCGGCTCGCATTTTGACCGTGTCAGCATTCACGCCAGCAAGAATGCCGCCTTTTTTTCGGAGATCGAAGTTCTGCCCCGGCTACGCAATATTCGATGGGATTTGTCTGCCAGACAGGCTGCACAAGCGTACTGAACGAAAGATGATCCGCAACGCCAGCGCTATGCGAGAAGCTGCTTTTCTGGAACTTGAGCCCGCCATGCCCGATGCGACTGTCTCGGGCAAGAGTGATCAGATCGAAGTGGACCAAGCCACTCCCGGGGAATGGGCGCGGATGCTGGATTTGTTTTCCGACGCCAACATTTATCAGACCAGGTCGTACGGTTTGGCCCGCTGGGGAGAAAAGCATCTCAGCCATCTGGTCTTGAAACGCGATGGTGAAGTGGTTGCCATGGCGCAACTACGGATTGTTCGTCCCGCGAATCTGAATTGTGGGATTGCCTACTTGCGTTGGGGGCCGCTGTGCCACCGCCGTGGTGCGGCGCTTGACCCGGATATTGTGCTGCGGATGGCGCGCGCGCTGGAGGCGGAATACGTTTACAAGAGAAGGCTGTGGCTCAAGATTTTGCCCAACGCGTTCGTGGGGTCTCCGCGCTCCGAACTGTTTGAAACAGCCTTCTCCACCTTCACGCGGGAACGGGGTCCTGCGGCAGAGATTTATCGAACCCTAGTCCTGGACCTTGCGCCGCCGCTCGAGGTGTTGCGCAGAAATCTCAATCCAAAGTGGCGAAACAAACTGGCCGGCGCGGAGAAGAACGGATTGCAGGTGGTGCAAGGCAGCGGAGTCGAAGAGTACCGAATCTTTTGCCGGCTCTATCAGCAGATGCGCAACCGCAAGAGCTTCGACACGACGGTGGATATTGAAGAGTTTGAAAAAATCCAACAGAATCTGCCCGAAGCCCAGCGAATGCAGGTCCTGATCTGCAGGCAAGAAGGTGAGCCAGTCGCAGGAGTGGTCGCCTCTGCCATGGGGGACTCTGCGATCTATCTCCTGGGCGCTACCAGTGATAACGGCCTGAAAGCAAAAGGTTCTTACCTGTTGCAATGGACCTTGATTCAGTGGCTCAAAGCAAATGGCATCCGGTGGTACGACCTGGGGGGGATCGATCCCGAGCGGAACCCCGGAGTGTACCAATTCAAGAACGGGCTTTCGGGCGCGGATGTTTATCAGTTCAACCCGCTCGTGGCCTGTAACAGCATGGCTTCGTCAGCCCTCGTTCGAACGTCTCTGGCTGTGCAGCGCTGGTTGCGTGCCCGCGCTTCGCAGTTTCGGCCGGCATCCGCCAACAACTAAGGCTGGTTCAGAGGCACGCTTTTGGGCAGTAGGACGGGACCTTTCGAAGCAGTAACTTTCGCACACACACAAACTGCGCTTCCGTGGACTGATGAAAATGGCATCTAGCAAAATCTCAAATCTTTTCGATTCCTCGCCCGACCTGGATATTTCGGTAGTTATCGTTGGCTGGAACGCGAAATCTTACCTGGAACTGTGTCTCGACAGCCTGGCCAGCGCGCGCCCGCACCGGAGCATGGAAATCATTGTGGTCGACAATGCTTCCAGCGATGGCTCGGCGGAAATGATCGAGGCCAGATTCCCCGAGGTCAAGCTCATCAAGAGCCGGGAAAACCTCGGGTTTGCCAAAGGCAACAACCTGGCGCTCCTCCAGGCTCGCGGCCGCTATATCGCTCTGGTGAATCCGGATGTAATCGTGTTTCCCGGCTGTCTGGATGCTCTGGCAGATTTCCTGGACCAGAATCCCAAGGTGGGGAATGTTGGTCCGCGCATCCTCAACCCCGACCTGACCCTGCAGAGCTCCTGCAGAAAATTTCCCAGCTTGTGGAACAACCTCTGCATGGCGACTGGGCTGGCGACCGCATTCAAGAAGTCCCGGCTGCTGAGCGGCGAGCACATGCTTTACTTTCCCCATGACCGTGCTCTCGCGGTCGACGTGCTGGTGGGATGTTTTTGGATGGTGCGCCGCGAGGCGTTTGAGGCCGCGGGCCTGTTGGATGAGGGCTTCTTCATGTACGGCGAAGACCTCGATTGGTGCCGGCGCTGTTGGACGGCTGGCTGGCAGGTAATGTTCTTCCCCGGGGCACAGGCCATCCATCATCGCGGGGGTAGTTCCGCGGCGCAGCCGATCCGCTGTGCCGTGGCGCAACAGCAGTCCATTCTCTATTACTGGTCCAAACATTCCAGTTTGCTCGGGGTTTGGGGGATCACCAGTATCCTGGTTGGCCATCATTTGCTGCGGTATCTATTTGCCGTGTTATCGCGACTCACTCGTTTTCGCGAGAAGACACAAAGCGACGCGCGCAAACAACTGAGTAGTGCCTGCATGCGTGCCGTGCTTTCCGAAAGCGTTTCTTTGAAAACATAGCGGTGCATAATATGAGCGTTTCTACTGCAGTTTTGCGTTTTGCTGTTTATTTTCGGCGCAACGGTTTCCTCGCCACTGTGCAGCGGTCCGCGCAAGCGGTTAAGCGCGCGTTATTTTCCCGGCGCATGGTGACTCTCGGCTGTGAGGTTGCCGCGCAGGGTCCACTTCCGGCGGAATTGCCTGCTTCTGTAAAGGTGGAGCGCAAGAGAAGCGAAGCCGAACTCAGCGCGCCCGATCTGGAGGCGATGACCAGCTTCTGGAACCCAACGCTGGCTCTCAAGAACATCAAGGAGCGCTTCCAGTATGGCGCATCCCTGTGGATGATCAAGTCGGAAGGCCAATTGGCCGGATACGGCTGGACCCTGCAGGGACGTTCGGTCGAGCCTTTTTATGTGCGCGTGCGGCCGGACGACGTTCACCTCTTTGACTACCTGGTGTTCCCTGCCTACCGAGGCCGGAACTTCAATCCGTTGCTCGTGTGCTATATCCTGCGCACCTTGGCTCCGGAGTGCCGGGGACATGCGTATCTGGAGGTGGCAGAGTGGAATCTCCCGCAATTGTCGTCTCTCAAGAAGACTCCTTTTCGACGCTTGGGCTCGGTATGGATGTTGAGCCTGTTCGGCCACAAATTCCCGTTATGGGCGAGAAGTGAAGGCGGCGTGCGAGGATTCAGCCCGGAGACGCCTTTCGGTTCTATTTCGGAACAAGCCTACCCGGTTGCTCCTCTGCGCGGTAAAGCTTCTGGAACCAATTGATTACCCATAGGACCGCAATGATCGTAAGGAGGATGAACCAACGGACACCCATCTCAGACTGCACAAAATCGAAAAGCCTGACCTTTCGACATCTGTTGTCATACCAGCGGGCCCGATAGACTGCACCTTTAAGCCGCCTGCGGCTCGGAGATCTGCGGCTCGCTGCAGTGACCCTGAAAATGGCTTGGCAGGCTCGGCACACGGGAGAATGACGGATGCAGTCCATGGAAAAAGCGCAATACCGGTTTCATAGAGCAGTGCCGACGATTGTCTTGTTGGTAACGGTCTTCTTCTGGTTAACGAGTTCGGCAATGGCGCAAAACACCTACTACATCTCCAAATCTTTGGGTTCGGACTCGAACACCAGCACGCAGGCGCAGTCGAAGAGCACGCCCTGGGCGCATCTGCCGGGCATGCCAAGTTGCACCGGAAAATGCGCGTCATACACGCCGGTGGCGGGAGACAGCTTTATTCTTTACGGCGGCGATACCTGGGGCAATTCCGATCTGGGCGTCAATTGGCAGTGGAGCGGGAGTTCGAGCTCGCCTATTTATGTGGGCGTCGATCAGACCTGGTCGAGCTGTGGGTCGACATTCTGCCGGCCGATTTTTAATTGCGGCGTTGCAGCCTGTTCCGCCAACAGCAATGACTATTTCTATGTCAGCGCCAACTACGTCACTTTCGACAACATCGAAATGACGGGGCTGTACAGGAACGAGACGGCCTATGGACCGGATTCTTATTTCTTCGTCGACGGCACCTACATTGAAGCTGAGCACATGTATTTCCACGGGTGGACGCTCGGTCCATCCGGTGACAATGGCGGCTTCGCAGCTTGGTATGGTTACACCGGAGGCAATCCGTTGACCGGAACCAAACTGCACGACAGTGTATTCGACGGTTCGGATACCGCCAAGAATTCTCTCTATGGCGTCTGGGGCGGAGTGGAGCAGCTCTACAACAACTACTTCCGCTATCTGGTCGCCGATATCGTGGGACTGGTGAACATCGAGCACGACAACACCGGCGAGTACATGGTCACCTCGGCA
>Ga0187782_10004001_pt1 | contig 11009 bp, 9 predicted proteins | sample 0715_SJ02_MP15_2_FD_132454 | JGI IMG/M metagenome (GOLD analysis project Ga0187782, IMG submission 132454) | Tropical peat soil microbial communities from peatlands in Department of Meta, Colombia - 0715_SJ02_MP15_20_MG | ecosystem: Environmental > Terrestrial > Soil > Wetlands > Peat | place...
CTTCGCCGCGGTTGCGGGCTGGCTGAGCACGGGTCTGGAACCTTCGGATTTCGGCCAGGAGATCAGCGACTATGTACGCTTCAGCCTCCCGGCGGTAAAGGCCGCTGCGAATGCGATTCATGGTGTGGTCTTGAAGGTGGACAAATTCGGCAACGTGATCACGAACATCACCCCGCAGGACGTTCCACAACTCTTCGTGACCACCCCCCAGCCATTCAAAATCGTAGTTGGGAAACGCGAAATCACCAGCATGCGAAACTCTTACGCCGAGGGCGCGCCTGGCGAGGTCTTCGGAATCCTGGGCAGCATGGGATTTCTGGAGCTTGCGACGAACCGCGGCTCGGCAGCGCAGGCGCTGGATGCAGCAAAGGGTACCGAGGTCGTGGTAAGTGCTAAGTGGTAAGTGGTATGCCCTTACCGCTTGCTCACGGATTTTTCGGCTTCACATGAGAGTAGCGTTCCATCCGGGCGCTCCATTTTAAGTAGCGCAGCAGTTCCGAGCGTTCGCGCCAAATGAATCCCCAGAATTCGAGGAAGCCGATCTGGCTCATCTTGACGCCGCAGTAGGTCTCGATGCGCCAGCGCAGGTAAGGACTGCGCCAGGGAGCAAGCCGGTGACCGCGAGTCGCGTGCCACAACAGGCGCAGGATCTGCCACATGCCAGGAGTATAGCGTGCGGGCCCGCAGCGGGCTTCAGATGTCGTATTTCTTGGCCAGGTGCCGGAAGGAGCGATAGGAGAGGCGCAACAGTTCCGCCGCGCGGGTTTGCACGCCGCCGGTCTGGCGCAGGGCGGTCTGCAGCATGGAGCGTTCCAGATCAGCCACGTAACGCTCCATGTCGAGGCCTTCGGTGGGGATGGAAACCGACCCGTTGCCGGACACTGCCACGGCGCGGATCTTGGGGCGTTCCGCCGGAAGTTCGACGTTCAACTCGTCACTGGCCTCCAGCGCCACGGCGCGCTCGATGGTGTTCTCGAGCTGGCGCACATTGCCGGGCCAGTCGTATCCCTGGAGTTCGCTGAGGGCCTGCGGTGCGATACGCAAGATGCCCTTGCCCGAGACGGCGACGAACTTCTTCAGAAAGTGGTTGGCCAGCAAGGGGATGTCCTCGCGGCGCTCGCGCAGCGGCGGCACTTCGATGGGGATCACGCTGATGCGGTAATACAGGTCCTCGCGGAAGGCGCCGTCGGCGACCATGCGATCGAGGTTGTTGTTGGTGGCGGCGATGAGGCGGACGTCGATGGCGATTTCCGCCGTGCCGCCGACCGGACGGATCACGCGCTCCTGCAGCACGCGCAGCAGTTTCACCTGCATGGCCAGGCTCATCTCGCTGATTTCGTCGAGAAAAACGGTCCCGCCGCTGGCCACCTCGAACAACCCGGCCTTGTTCTGCGTGGCGCCCGTGAACGCGCCTTTGACGTAGCCGAACAACTCGCTCTCCAGCAGCGTCTCCGGGAACGCGCCGCAGTTGACGGAGACGAAAGGCTGGGCCGTGCGCGGCGAACAGGCGTGGATGGCGCGCGCCACCAGTTCCTTGCCGGTGCCGCTTTCGCCCTGGATCACTACTGTGCTGGAACTCGACGCTACGGTGCGAATGGTCTGCTTCAGCTTCTCCATCACCGGGCTGGCGCCGACGATGTTGTCCAGCGAGTTGCGGATGCCGGCATCGCGTCTGAAAGCAAAGTTCTCGCGACGCAGCGCCACGGATTCGAGCGCCTGCTTGATCGAGACCCCAACTTCCTCGATCAGATGCGGCCCTTTGTGGATGTAATCGAATGCTCCGGCCTTCACGGCCTGGACAGCGGCTTCGTAGTCCTCGATGGCGGTGATCAGGATGACCGCAGTCTCGGATGAGACCCGGCGGGCGTGGCGCAGCACCTCGATGCCATCGGTCTGCGGCATCTTGATGTCGCTGACCACCACGTCGTAGATGTTGGAATCCAGCTTGCGCTTGGCTTCGGAGCCGGAGGTCACGGTCTCGACCTTATGGCCCTCCTTGCGCAAGGCAATCTCGAGCACGCCACAGATGGCGCGCATATCGTCGCAGACCAGGATACTAGCCATTCTTCACCCCGCTCGGGGTTTCAAGGACAACCGCTGTCACCGGTGAATCTGAAGTTGACGGGCTGGGCTGACCGTCCGCAGTGAGCGTGTTGTCCGCAGGGTCGGCCGCCAGCTCGAGTGCGCGGGGCGGCGGCGCTGCCACCTGCTTGAAGTCGATTGAGAATTCGATCCCTTCGCCCAGCGAGGATTGCACCGAAACATGGGCATCATGCGCCTGCAAAATTTCATACACGATGGCCAGGCCCAGGCCGGTGCCGCGGTCGAACTCCGACTGGAAGGGCTCGAAGACCTTTTCGACCTGCTGGGGCGTAAGGCCAAGGCCTGTATTGGCAAAGCGGATGCGCCACTGGTCCTGCGCGGGCGCCAGGGTGAGCGCCAGCCGTCCGCCGTGGGGCATGGCGTGCCGGGCGTGGTTGGCGAGGATGGCGAACACTTGGCGCATGCGATCGGGGTCGGCGAGGACCCAGGCGGACTGCGCCTCGAAGCCGCGCACAATCTCGATCGCGGGCGAGCTCTGGGCCCGGTCCAGCATCGCCAGCGTATCGTTGAGCAGCGGGACCAGGTCGACCACTGCCATCTTGTAGGTCTTCTCGCGCGCGTACATCAGGAAGTCGGTGATGATCGCGTTGAGCCGATCGGACTCGCGCAGCACGATTTCGATCAGCGCCTTCTGGTCGGAATTCAGCTCCGAGATGCCATCCAGTACCTGAACCGAACCGGCGATGGAGGTCAGCGGATTGCGGATTTCGTGGGCGAGGCCGCCGGCCATGCGGCCGATGGCGGCCAGCCGGTCACCCATGCGTACTTCGCGCTCCAGGCGGCGGATCTCGGTCAGGTCGGCAAAGGCGTAGACATATCCGGTCAGGCCGCGTCCGGGAACGTGCAACTCCGAAGCCGTGATGCCGAAGGTCTTCTGCGCCCCGCTGGGCGTGAGGCATCGCACTTCGCTGCGCACCAGGTGCGGCCCGATGGCGGGCAGCGGATCGAGAAAGAACTTCGCGACCGGCTTACCGAAAACCTCGGGGATGGAGGTCTCGAGCAGTTTTCCGCCGGCCGGATTGAGCAGCGTCACCTGCCCTTCCAGGTTGGTGGTGATCAGCCCGCCGCTCATGGAATCGATGACGTTCTTGTGCAGCGCCTGCAGGTCCAGCAGCGCCCCGCTCTTGTCCCGCAGCTCCCCGTGCACCTGGCGCAGGCGAGCCGTCATCTTGCTGGCCAGGTAGGCGACCGCCAGGTAAGCGATGAGGTTGATGAAGACGACAAACTGCAGCGAACGCGCATCCGGACGGGAAGTGGAATAGGAGCGGATCAGATCGAAATAGGAAAGCTCGAGAATGCCGCCAAACAGGATGAACGACAGCAGCGCGCTCAGATAGGCCCAGGTCCGCGAGAGCAGGATCGAAGCCATGATGATGATGAGCGGATTGAGAAAATTGAAGGAAGTGTCGATGCCGCCGGTCAGGTAGATGAGGGCATTGGCGAAAACCAGGTCGGTCACGATCTGCAGGCGCGCCTGGAGTCCCGCTTCGCGCCACAGCGGAAGCAGCAGGACATAAAACAGGGCGATGGCGTACCACAGCGCAATCACGCTGATGAAGCTGCCCTCCGGCACCTCGGCGGCCGTCAGGCGCACGATCACCAGCTCGATGGCCAGCAAGAAGGTGATGACCAGGATGCGCATCTTGGAGAGCCAGGCCAGCCAAGTGCGCTCGTTGAATTCGCTTCTCATAGGAACAGTTGCCCGTCTGTGTCGATTACGGTGACCTGTCAGCGCCAGTTGGCGCCGCACTGGCGGCCGCCAACTGGCAACTGACAACCCGCCGTTCTATCCGCCTCCCGAGAGTTTCGCGATCATGCTGAACAGAGGCATGTACAGCGAAATCACGATGCCGCCAACCGCCACGCCCAGGAAAGCGATCATCATCGGTTCCAGCAGCGTCAGCAGGTCCTTGGTGGCGGCGTCGACTTCATCCTCGTAGAAGTCGGCGATCTTTTGCAGCATGGCGTCCATGGCGCCGGTGGCCTCGCCCACGCCGATCATCTGCGTCACCATGTTGGGGAACACGTTGCTCTCTTTCAGCGGATCGACGATGGTGCGGCCTTCCTCGATGGACTTGCGCACCTTGAGCAGGGCCTGCTCGAGCACGGCGTTGCCGGAGGTACGTGCGGTAATTCCCAAACCCTCCAGGATGGGCACGCCCGAGGTGATCAACGTACCCATGGTGCGGGTGAAGCGCGCCACCGCAATCTTGCGCAGCAACATGCCAATGACCGGCATGTTGAGGAGCATCCTGTCGGTCAACAAACGGCCGCGCGGATCTTTGCGCAACTGGCGTATGCCGACGAACAAGGCCACTATCCCTGCGAATCCGACCCACCAGAAGGTGGAGACGATCTCACTGAGCGACATGACCATGCGGGTGGGAAGCGGCAAGGCCACCCCCAGCCCGACGAACAGATTGGCGAAAATCGGCACCACGAACTTCAGCAGCGCGGCCACGATCAGCACGGCAATGGCGACCACCGAACAGGGATAGATCAGCGCCGACTTCACCGCCGAGCGCAGCTTCACCGTCTTTTCGACGTAGGCGGCGAGCCGCTGCAGAATCGTGTCCAGGATGCCACCGGTCTCGCCCGCCTCAATCATGTTGGTGGTGAGGTCGTCGAACACCTTGGGATACTGGCGCATGGCATTGGCCAGCGTGGAGCCGCCCTCGATACCTGTCCGCACGCCGGTCAGGGTCTTCTGAAAGGTCAGATTCTCCTGATTGGCGGCCAGGATCTCGAGGCATTGCACCAGCGGCAGGCCGGCGTCGATCATGACGGAGAACTGGCGGAAAAAGATGGCCAGTTCCTTGGTGGCGACCTTGCCGCGACCGAGGACGGGCAGGGCGAACTCCTTGCCCTTCTCCTTAATGGTGGTGGGGTTGATGCGTTCGCGGCGCAGCGCCATGGTCAAGGACTGCTTGTTCTCGGCAATGCGCTCCCCGCTGATTTTGGTGCCAGCGGCGTTGGTTCCGCTGTAAGTGAAAACCGGCATTTGGTCCTCCCCTTGCTGCGTTTGGCCCGCCACGGCACCAAGGCCGGTGCGAACCCCGATGAGCCCTTACTTCCGTGCTATGGCGGAGCCGCGAGCTGCGCCCACGGCCCCACGGTTGATCATGTCCTGCAATTCGTCCTGCATCGACGATCGCTGCATGGCAGTTTCCAGCGTGATCTGCCGCTGGAAATACAGCGCCGCCAGCGACTGGTTAAAGGTCTGCATCCCAAACTTGTCCTGCCCGGACTGCATGGCGGAATAGATCTGGTGGATCTTGTCCTCGCGGATGAGGTTGCGCACCGCGGCATTGGGCACCAGGACCTCCATCGCCATCACCCGGCCGCTGCCTCCGATCTTGGGCAGCAGGGTCTGGCAAAAGATGCCTTCCAGGACCATGGACAGCTGGGCCCGGATCTGCGGCTGCTGGTGAGCCGGGAACACGTCGATAATGCGGTTAATGGTGGAGGCGGCGGTATTGGTGTGCAGGGTACCGAAGGTGAGGTGGCCGGTCTCGGCGATGCGCAGCGCTGACTCGACGGTCTCCAGGTCGCGCATTTCGCCGATCAGCACCACGTCCGGGTCCTCGCGGAGTGCGGCGCGGAGGGCAGCGCTGAACGACTTGGTGTCGGAGTTCACTTCGCGCTGGTTCACCAGGCAGCTCTTATGGTTGTGCACGAACTCTATGGGGTCCTCGATGGTGATGATGTGCTCGTGGCGCTCGCGATTGATCTTGTCGATCATGGCGGCCAGCGTGGTGGACTTGCCCGAGCCGGTGGGCCCGGTCACCAGGATCAGGCCGCGGGGCTTCTCGCAGAGTTTGGTTACGATGGGCGGCAGGCCCAGTTCCTGAAATCCTTTGACCTCAAATGGAATGACGCGGAAGACGGCGCCCGCCGCGCCGCGCTGGTTGAAGCAGTTGCCGCGGAAGCGGGCCAGCCCCTTCAGGCCGAACGAGAAATCCAGTTCCAGCGATTCCTCGAAGCGCTGCTTTTGGGCATCGGTGAGAACGCTGTAGGCCAGTTGTTTGGTCTCCGCCGCGGTCAGCGGCGGCAGATCGAGAGGCTTCAGATGGCCGTGCACCCGCACCTGCGGAGGCGAATTCGTAGTCAGGTGGAGGTCGCTGCCCGACATCTCCAACATTCTTTTCAACAGCTCGCTCAGAGTAACTGCCATGGTCCTTCACCCTCCCTCATCAATGGACGGTTTCGCGCGCCACTTCTTCCATCGTGGTGGTGCCGTCCATCACCTTAATCAGACCACTGCGGCGCAGCGTGATCATGCCGTGCTCGATGGCTTTCTTCTTCAGTTCCACCGCCGACGCACCCACCAGGATCAGCTCCCGGACGTCGTCGTCGATTTCCATCACTTCATAGAGGCCGGTGCGGCCTTTGTAGCCGGTGCTGTTGCAGACGGTGCATCCCCGCCCTTTGCGGATCTTCAGCGTCTTGGCCTCTTGCGGCGTAAACCCGGATTCCAGCAGGGTCTGCTGGGGGACCTCGACCACCTCGGTGCACTCCTTGCAGATGCGGCGCACCAGGCGCTGGGCCACGATCATGTGCACCGAAGTGGCCACCAGAAAGGGTTCGATACCCATGTTCATCAGGCGGCTGATGGTCTCCGGCGCACCGTTGGTGTGCAGGGTAGAGAGCACCAGGTGTCCGGTAAGAGCGGCTTTGATGGCAATCTCGGCCGTTTCGAAATCGCGGATCTCGCCCACCAGGATGATGTTGGGGTCCTGGCGCAGAAAGGAACGCAGGGCGGCGGCGAAGTTCAGCCCGATCTGCTCCTTCATCTGCACCTGGTTGACGCCGGGAATCTGGAACTCGACCGGGTCCTCGGCAGTCATGATGTTGGTCTCGGGCGTGTTCAAGCGGGCGATGGCGGAGTAGAGCGTGTTGGTCTTGCCCGATCCCGTGGGCCCGGTGACCAGCACCATTCCGTACGGCTTCAGGATGGCTTTCTCAAACTTGACCAGCGATTCCGATTCGAAACCCAGCTGGGTCATGTCCAGCCGCAGATTGTCCTTGTCGAGCAATCGCAGAACGATCTTCTCGCCCCAGATGGTGGGCAGGGTACTGACGCGGTAGTCGAGCGTTTTGCGTTTACCCGCCAGCTTCACCTTGAGCATGATGCGCCCGTCCTGCGGCAGCCGCTTCTCGCTGATGTCGAGCTTGGACATGATCTTGATGCGCGAGATGATGGCGTCCTTCAGTTTCAGGGGCGGGGTCATGATGGTTTGCAAAATGCCATCCACCCGGAAGCGCACGCGGTATTCCTTCTCGTAGGGCTCGATGTGGATGTCGCTGGCGGCGCGCTTCACCGCGTCGGTAAGGATCAGGTTCACCAGCTTGACGATGGGCGCTTCCTCGGCCGCCTTCTCCAGATCGCTGGTGGAGAATTCATCTTCGTCGCCCGCCTGCAGCTCGACGTCGGCGTCGGTCTCGCCGATATCCGCCATCACCTTTTCCAGGTCTTCATCGTGGGAATCGCCGTAGGCCTTGTCGATGCCCTGCAGGATGGCCGCTTCCGACGCCACCACCGGCTCGATGTTGAAGCCGGTCATGAACTTGATATCGTCCATGGCGAAGACGTTGGTGGGGTCGACCATAGCGATGGTGAGCGATGCGCCCACGCGGCTGAGCGGCAGGATCTGGTAGCGGCGCGCCGTCTCCGGCGGAATCAGCTTGACTACAGACGGGTCAATGTCGAAGTAAGAGAGATTGATGGCGGGAACGCCATATTGCCGGGAAAGAAAGTTGGTGACGTCCTCGTCGGAAACATAGCCCAGCTTGACCAGCACCGAGCCCAGGCGGCTGCCGTTCCGCTTCTGTTCGGTCAGCGCCTTGTCGAGCTGTTCCTTTGAAATGACCTTCTCTTTCACGAGAAGATCGCCGAGCCGTTGAGACATTCCCGGGTCCCTTGCCGCTGCCGCGAATCACACGGCAGTCCTCAGCTACCAGCGCTTGAGCTTCTGAGGCAAAGAGCTTGTTCCGGTTCTTTTCAGGCCCCGCGCGGATCGCTGACAGAATTTGTCAGTTAAGTTTAGGTCATTGAATATGAACTAGTTAGAACCCGTTTGGGCATGTACTTCGGGTACCTGTTTGGGACGCTACCGGCGGTTGACAAAAGTTGTCAACCCATTCGCGAAGCATCTTCGCCTGTCCGCTAAACTGGAATGGAGGAGTGCCGATTTGGACCGCGAGGCGAGCCTTCGGACTTATTTCCAGGCGCTCATGGCGGCGTGGGGACCGCAGGACTGGTGGCCCGCCTACACCCGCTTCGAGGTCATTGTGGGGGCGTTCCTGACCCAGAATACGGCGTGGGCGAACGTGGAGCGGGCCCTGAGGCAACTGCGGGCTGAAGGCATGCTCAATGTGGATGGCATCCGCCGCGTACCGTTGCCCAAGCTCGCACGGATGATCCGGTCTTCTGGCTACTTCCGCCAAAAGGCCACGCGGCTGAAGAGCTTCGTGAACTACCTCGATGAGCAGTATGGCGGGTCGCTGGAGCGGATGTTTGCGCAACCGACCGCCAGGCTGCGGGAAGAATTGCTGGCGCTGAACGGCGTCGGACCGGAAACCGCCGATTCCATTCTTCTCTATGCAGGCGGGCACTCCGTTTTCGTGGTGGACGCCTACACGCGCCGCATCTTGGAACGCCATGGGTTGATCACCGCCAAGGCGCGCTACGAAGAGATCCGGCAACTGGTGGAGCAGGCGTTCAGTGAGGAAACTTCTCGAGCCCACGATCAGCCGCCGACATCGCCCCTTTCTGGGCGAAGGCGCCACAAGTTTGTCATCCGCAAGGCGTCAGCATCGGCGCGAGCGTTCGATGAATTCCATGCCCTCCTGGTACAGGCTGCCAAGCACCACTGCCTGAAGGCGAAGGCACAGTGCAGAGGGTGTCCGCTGGAACGGTTCCTGGTGGAGACGTAGCTTGCTGCGTCTCGTCCTCGGAGCGGATCGCTTAGAGACGTTGCAAGCAACGTCTCTAAAGCAGCGGGGAGATGTATCGAAAAGTTGGCGCCAATGGTGAACAGCGGTCAGCGCTTTCCGGCCTGGCCCGCCGGCGTTTGGCGGCTTTCGGCGGCAGTTGCGCGCGATCTCACGACGAGCGCCAGCGCCGCTCCAGCGACGATCGAAACCAGGCTGGCCACTTGCGCGTTGGTGAGCACGCCGAAGGCTGAGCGCGGATTGATGCGGATGAACTCCACCAGGAAGCGCGCCAGACCAGTGAGCACCAGGTATGCGGCCAAAACGCCGCCCGCCGCTTGCTTTTCCAGACGCCGGGCGCCAAAGCGCCAGAGAAACCAGGCAATCAACGCGCCCACGATGAACTCGTAGACCGGCGTCGGATGCACCGGCACGATCGCGCTCGTCGGCAGGCCTACAGTGACGCCATAGCTGGGGACGAGCGCGCCATGAACCAGGCAGATGAAGTGCTTCACCTGACAGCCGGTCTCCGGATAGAACTTCATTCCCCAGGGAAGGTTGGTAGCGATGCCGTAGTCACCGTCGCCGGAAAGCAGGCAGCCGATGCGCCCGATGGCATAGCCCAGCGCGGCGGCCGGGCTGCACGCATCCAGAAAGGTCAGAATCGGAACGCGGTAGTGGTGCGCCAGCCAGAGCAGGACAGCCAGCCCTCCCAGAAAACCTCCAAACCATGCGAACCCGTAACTGGAGAAAAAAAGGCTGATGGGATTGGCGAAGAATTCCCCTGGACTCTCCAGCAGGTGGTAGAGCTTCGATCCGGCAAGACCCGCGACCACCAGCAACAGAATGATATTGAGCGCGTCCCCTGGCAGCTTACGGCGGCGCAGGTCCGCGTCCAAAACAAAGTACGCGCAGAAAAAGGCCAACCAGACCATCAGCCCGTACGTGCCGAGTCGCAGCGGGCCGACTTGGATGAAGGGGATCAGGCAAGCTCCGTTCAGCAAGTATAAAGAAAAGGCGATTTCTGATTTGCGATTTGTGATGGGTGATGTGTAGCTGGTGACTACGGCAGGTGCGCGATCTCAAATCACAGATCAGAAATCAGAAATCGCAAATTTCAGCGCGGCTCACTGCTGCCGCGGACGGCGTATCCGGCGGGAGCGATCAGCAGGCGCGGCAGGGTGCCATCCTTGCGGCGGAAGCGCGCCAGATCACCGAGAGAACGCAGTTTCATTTGCGCGCGGAGGAAGCCCTCGGCAGGAAGGTCGTTGAAATCCAGCAGGTCGGGAGGGAAAAAACCGGATTGCGCCGCCATCACCAGCTCGCGCTCGCTGCGGAAGTCCTGCTGCAGCGTGGGGTCGAGCACGACCGCCCAGTAAACATCCCATTCCACCGGCTCCTCGGTCGCCGGCAGATCGCTCAAGATGCAGTTGTGATCGTACTCGGGCCACCCCGGCGCCCGGTGCTGAGAACCGGGGAAGACGACGTAGAGATTACGCCGTCGATCGCTCGGCTTCGGGTCTGCGGCGCGCACTCCCATCAGCCACGGACCAACCCGCAGTTGGTTTCGCCGCGTGGCTGGTTCAGCGGCATTGAACGGCACGGCCTGGCCTTCGTAATAGGCCGAGTCGATCTGGATTCGGCCGCTATCGACAGGACCGGCGGCATAGACAATGGCCACCAGCAGCAGCCCGCAGGCCATGTACTTCCAGTTGGTGGGCGGCAGGCGCAAAAGGATCCTCCTCCCGGGGTGGTTATTATGGCTGACTCCCTCGGCGGGCAGAAGGAAATTGCTAGGTGGTGCGCATCCAGAAGGACGTGCCCATCCCGCTCCGATCGGCCACGGGCGCATGCTGGCCGTCCGTGGAAGCGCTGGGAGCGAAGCGCGGGTCGCGCCAGAATGGCGCCAGCACCGCGCTCAATTCCGGATCATGGCTGATAAATGCGTTGGGCAGCGCGATGCGAAACCTTGA
>Ga0187782_10004002_pt1 | contig 11009 bp, 9 predicted proteins | sample 0715_SJ02_MP15_2_FD_132454 | JGI IMG/M metagenome (GOLD analysis project Ga0187782, IMG submission 132454) | Tropical peat soil microbial communities from peatlands in Department of Meta, Colombia - 0715_SJ02_MP15_20_MG | ecosystem: Environmental > Terrestrial > Soil > Wetlands > Peat | place...
CTACCACTAGCGATGAGGTTATCCACAAGCGCTATGCACAATGGGGATGAATCACACGCGTGTGATCTGCCGGGTTGGAGGTTGCCAGCACAGTAAATGCGCAAACCGAAAATGAATTCATTTCGTCGGCGTCGATGTCTACCGCCACCGCATTGTGAGCAACAAGCCACTGATCATGAAAGCAAACGCGACAGCGTAATTCCATGGGCCGAGGTTGGCCATCCAAGTGAGGATGGAGGGTGCATCGGGGCCCGTGGCAGCCAGCTGGAACACCATCAGCCAGATCAGGCCGATCAGCATCAAGCCGACGAACAACGCAACGAACCACACGCTGGACGGCCCGGCCTTGACCTTGACCGGCGTACGGCTCACCGCGCTGACGGTGAAGTCGCTCTTCTTGCGGACCTTGGACTTGGGCATTTCTACCTCGGAGTTACGGTATTCAGGGCAGGTGCAACGACGAGCCTAACGCACCCACCAGCAGCGGACGGAGAGCCGATGGCCAAATGGATCGCCAGACTGCTTGCCGCGCGCCGGACCAGCTCGCGGCGGGAGGAATCGCAGCCCTCGCGTTGGCGGGTCGGCGTTCCACTGGTCTGTGTGCTGGCCGGGTTGCTGGTCGGCGCTACGCACGGGGTGTCCCGCGGCGGCGAGATCCGCCGCAGTGACGCGCCGCGGTTGGTCGACCTGGTCCGCGTGGAGCAATCCGAGGTCGATCGGCTCAATGCCGAAAGGGATCGATTGGCCAACGCCATCGATTCGACACATGGCCGGTCGTCCGACACGGCGCTGGCGGCCATGCTGCGGCGCTCCGCGGAGCTGGCCGGTGACGCCGGTCTGGACCCCGTTCACGGGCCGGGCCTGATCGTGACCCTCAACGATGCGCAGCGGGACGCCAACGGACGCTTCCCGCGGGACGCATCCCCAGATGACCTCGTCGTGCATCAACAGGACATCCAGGCTGTGCTGAATGCGGTGTGGAGCGCCGGCGCGGAGGCGGTCCAGATGCAGGATCAACGCATCATCGCCACCTCGGCCCCCCGCTGCGTCGGCAATACGCTGCTGCTCAACGGGCGAACCTACAGTCCGCCGTACACGATCACCGCGATCGGCGACGCCAACGCCATGCAGGCCGCCTTGGCCGCCGCTCCCCTGGTGATCCTCTACAAGCAATATGTGGTGCGATTCGGCCTCGGCTACACCGAGCAAGTCGGGCCCGATGTCCGCATCGCCGGGTACAGCGAGCCGGTGCGGATGCATTCTGCCCAGCCGGCCGGCCCGGTCAGCTACTGAACCGGCCTGCCTTCGATCCCAACTGTAGCCTGACACGATGCGGATCTTGGTCGTCGACAACTACGACAGTTTCGTCTTCAACCTGGTGCAGTACCTCGGGCAGCTGGGCGTCGAGGCACAGGTGTGGCGCAACGACGACGCCCGGCTGTCCGATCATGCCGCAATCGCCGCCGAGGTGGACGGGATCCTGCTCAGCCCGGGTCCGGGCACGCCGGAACGGGCGGGCGCGTCGATCGGCCTGGTGCGGGCCTGCGCAGCGGCCCGCACCCCACTGCTGGGAGTGTGCCTGGGCCACCAGGCCATCGGCGTCGCGTTCGGCGCCACCGTGGATCGGGCCCCCGAGTTGCTGCACGGCAAGACCAGCAGCGTCTTTCACACGAATGCCGGTGTGCTGGAAGGACTTCCAGATCCATTTACGGCGACCCGGTATCACTCGCTGACCATCTTGCCGGAAACCTTGCCCACCGAACTGGAAGTGACCGCCCGCACCCGCAGCGGGGTGATCATGGGCGTGCGGCACACCGACCTGCCCATCCACGGAGTGCAGTTCCACCCCGAATCGATTCTGACCGAAGGCGGCCACCGAATGCTGGCCAACTGGCTGGCTTACTGCGGTCAGGTCCGAGACGACGCGTTGGTGCGGCGGCTGGAAAGTGAGGTCGTGAACAGTTTGGCGACGGTGCGACGCTCCGCCGACCTGGATCGCGGCCCGACGTCAACCGGACGGGCGCTGCCGGCTATTGACCGAACTTCAGCGTGATATTGCCGTCTTTGTTCACGCCCTGACCCACGGCCGGGCTCTGGAACACCACCCGGTTGTGCTGTGGGCCGCCGGCGTCGACGTCGGAACCCTTGACCAGCACACCGGTCCATCCCAGCGCGCGCAGCTGCGGCTCGGCATCGGTCCAGAACAGACCTGACAAGTCCGGCATGATGAACTGGTTGCCCTTGGAGACCTCTATCTCGATCACCGAATCGACCGGAACAGTCGCTCCCGCGGGCGGATTGGTCCCGATGACGTCGCCGGCCGGGCGGGGGCTGTCGACGGCGGCCTGGCTGAATTTACTGAACCCGTAGACCGTGAGATTCTTTTGCGCACTGTCGGCGGTCTGCCCCGCGACGTCCGGAACCTGCTTGGTCGACGGACCCGAGCCGACGATGACGGAGATCTCGTTGGTGATCGCCGACGTCTGGTTGGCCGGCGGGTTGGTCCCGATGACCTTGTCTTTCATCTCCGGTGTGGACGGCGAGGGGACCTCCTTGAAGCGGCCGAACCCGGCCGACTTCAGTTTCTTCACCGCGGAGGCATAGCTCAGCGAAGTCACGTCCGGCACCTCGCGCTGCTCGGGTCCCGTGGACACGTTGACCGTGATCAGGTCGCCGGCCCCAACTTTGGCGTTGCCAGCCGGGTCGGTGCCGATGACGTGATCGGGCAGGACGGTCGAATCGGGTTTCTGCTGGGTGCGTGTCTTGAAGCCATGGTTCTGCAGCGCGGCGATTGCGTCGGCGGACGCCTGGCCGCGCACGTCGGGCACCGAGACGTTGCGCGTGCCGCCGCCGAAGGTGTTGATCAGGATGGTGACGATGACGGTCAGCACCGCTAACGCCGCGACCGCGACGACCCAACGGCTTATCGATCCGGGGCCGCGGTCACGGGTGAAGTCGAGTTCTTGGCGAGGCAGCGGATCGGTTCGCGGTCCGGCCGCCCCGCTGGGATGCGGTGCGGCCAGCAGCGATGATCGCTCGGCGTCGGTGAGTACTTTGGGCGCCTCCGGCGGCTCACCGTTGTGCACCCGAACCAGGTCTGCACGCATCTCCGCGGCGGTCTGATAGCGATTCTCCGGGTTCTTGGCCAGCGCCTTGAGCACCACCGCGTCAAGGTCGGCGGAGATACCCTCATGCCGCTGCGACGGTGGGACGGGGTCTTCGCGGACATGCTGGTAGGCCACCGCGACGGGTGAGTCACCGACGAAAGGTGGTTCGCCGGTAAGCATTTCGTAGAGCACACAGCCCAGGGAGTAGACGTCGGAGCGGGCATCGACGGCATTGCCCCGGGCCTGCTCAGGTGAAAGGTATTGCGCGGTACCGATCACCGCCGCGGTCTGGGTGACGCTGTTGCCGCCGTCGGCGAGCGCCCGGGCGATCCCGAAGTCCATCACCTTGACCGCGTTGGTGGTGCTGATCATGATATTGGCCGGCTTGACGTCGCGGTGGATGATGCCGTGCTGGTGGGAAAAGTTCAGCGCCTGGCAGGCGTCGGCGATGATCTCGATGGCCCGATTGGGCGGCAGCGGTCCGTCGGTGTGGACGATGTCGCGCAGCGTCACACCGTTGACGTATTCCATGACGATGTAGGGCAGCGGGCCGGCGTCGGTTTCGGCCTCGCCGGTGTCGTACACCGCGACGATCGCCGGGTGGTTCAGCGCCGCCGCGTTTTGCGCCTCCCGCCGGAAGCGCAGGTAGAAGCTGGGGTCGCGGGCCAGGTCGGCACGCAGCACCTTGACCGCTACGTCGCGGTGTAACCGGACATCCCGGGCCAGATGGACCTCGGACATGCCGCCGAAGCCGAGGATTTCGCCGAGTTCGTAGCGGTCGGACAGGTGTTGCGGGGTCGTCATTGCGGTGTTTCGTGTCGGGGCGGCAACGCGCGATTGTGTGTCAACGCGGCCGCCCGCCTGTGTGTGGGCAGGTTGCATTGCCCTACAGGATTACCTGTGAGCCCCCGGTTCGTCCAATTGGTCGGGTGGGCCGGAGCCGATCCCGGCTTGCTGGGCGGCTGCCCCGTGTCGGTCACGGTCGGTGCCGACGGTTGCTGCTGGGAGCCGTTGTCGTGCGAGTTGATGACGATCAGGACCGCGATGATGATCGCCAATGCGCCCAGCACCCCGGCGGCCCACAGCAGCGCACGCTGACCGGACGAGAAGGTGCGCCGCGGCGGCGGCGTGCGGTGCCCGCCGCTGGTGCGCCGGGGTGTGGGCTCCCGGCCAGTGGGGTTGGCCGCGGCGCGTGCCTGCGCGCCCGACGGAATGGCGGCCGGGGTGGCACGGCCGGCGGGTGCCGCCTGGTTGGGTCGCGGCGGCCTGCGTCCGGCGCGGACGGCGGCGACGGCATCGGCAAACGGTCCCCCGCTGCGATAGCGCATGCCGGGGTTTTTGACCAGGGTGAGCTCGATGAGCTCGCGCACATTGGGCGGCAAGTCGGGCGGTAACGGCGGGGGTGGCTCTTTGATGTGCTTCATCGCCACCGTCAGCGCTCCGTCACCGCTGAACGGGCGCTTACCCGAAACCGCTTCGTAGCCAACCACTCCCAGCGAGTAGACGTCGCTGGCCGGGGATGCGTCGTGGCCAAGGGCCTGCTCGGGGGCAATGTACTGGGCGGTGCCCATCACCATGCCTGTCTGGGTTACCGGAGCGGCGTCGACGGCTTTGGCGATACCGAAGTCGGTGATTTTCACCTGACCGGTGGGAGTGATCAGAATGTTGCCGGGCTTGACGTCGCGATGCACCAAACCGGACGCGTGCGCGACTTGCAGCGCGCGGCCGGTCTGCTCGAGCATGTCCAGCGTGTGCCGCAGCGAGAGGCGGCCGGTGCGCTTGAGTACGGAGTTGAGCGGCTCACCGTTGACCAACTCCATCACCAGGTAGGCGGTGCGGCCCTCGCCGTCCATCTCGGTTTCGCCGTAGTCGTGGACGCTGGCAATCCCGGGGTGATTGAGCATCGCGGTGGTGCGCGCCTCGGCCCGAAACCTCTCGATGAACTCAGGGTCCGAGGAGAATTCGCTCTTGAGTACCTTGACGGCGACGCGCCGCCCCAGCCGGCTGTCGACCGCCTCCCACACCTGGCCCATGCCGCCGGTGGCGATGAGGCGCTGCAACCGGTACCGGCCAGACAGCGTCACACCTACTCGCGGGCTCATGGTCCTCCCTGCAGCGCGGCCTCGATCACGGCTCGCCCGATCGGTGCGGCGAGCGCACCGCCGGTTGCCGACAACCGATCGGCGCCGTCCTCGACGAGCACCGCAACGGCCACCTTCGGGGTCTGTGCGGGGGCGAAGGCGATGTACCACGCGTGCGGTGGCGTATTGCGCGGGTCGGTGCCGTGCTCTGCGGTACCCGTCTTGGATGCGATCTGCACGCCGGGAATCGCCCCTTTCTGCTGTGTGACATTCTCGGCGCCGACCATCAAGTCTGTTAGCTTAGCTGCGACCTCCGGGGAGACTGCACGGCGCTGTTGTCGCGGCGCGGTGGTGCTGATGTTAGCCAGGTCGGGCCCTTGCAGGCTGTTGACCAGGTAGGGCTGCATAGTTACACCGGCATTGGCGATGGTAGCGGCAACCAATGCATTCTCCAGCGGCGTCACTGCGACGTCCTTCTGGCCGATACTCGACATTCCCAGCGCTGCGGCGTCCGGGATCGGGCCGGCGGTGGACTCGGCGACCTGCAGCGGAATGGGGTCGGGAACGTCGTCCAGACCGAATGATTGCGCGGTGCTGCGCAGGGCGTCGGTGCCGGTGAGTAGCCCCAACTGAACGAACGCGGTATTGCAAGACCGGGCGAACGCCTCACGCAGCGACACTGTTTCGGCGTTGATGCAGGGGGTGCCGCCGTAATTCTTCAGGGTGGCGGTGCTGTCCGGTAGGGGAATCTGCGCCGCCGCGGTGAGCTGCTCGTCTTCGGTGGCGCCGTTCTGCAACGCGGCCGCGGTGGTGATCACCTTGAATGTCGAACCGGGCGGATAGGTCTCGGAGATGGCGCGGTTGGTCATCGGCGAATGCGGGACGTCACGAAGTTGCTGCCAGGTTTGCGACTGCTGTTCGGGGTCGTGCGACGCGAGCAGGTTGGGGTCGTAGGACGGGCTGGACACCAGCGCAAGGATTTTGCCGGTCGACGGCTCCAGCGCGACCACCGCGCCCCGGCACGGTCCGTTGCAGCCCTGCTGCATGGCATCCCAACCGGCTTGCTGGATGCGCGGGTTGATGGTGGTATCCACGTTGCCGCCGCGCGGGTCGCGGCCGGTGAAGAAGTCGGCCAACCGGCGCCCGAACAACCGCTGGTCGGAGCCATTCAGCAGCGGATCCTCGGCCCGTTCCAGCCCGGTGCTGGAATAGCGCAACGAATAGAACCCGGTAATCGGCGCGTACACCGCGGCGTTCGGATAGACCCGCAGGAAACGGAAACGGCTTTCGGTGGCAACCGAATAGGCCAGCAGTTGCCCGTTCGCGGTGATCTGACCCCGCTGGCGGGAGTACTCGTCGAGCAGAACCCGTTGGTTGCGCGGATCGGCGCGCAAGCCGTCGGCGGTGAAGACCTGAGTGAGCGTGGCGTTGAAGAGCAACAGCACGATCAACGCCATCACGGTCATCGAGATCCGGCGCAGGGAGGCGTTCATACCCGCTCGATCACCTCGGTGCTGGCGGCCGCGATCGGTGACGTGTTGCGCTGCCGGATGCGGAACGGGCGCCGGGCCGAATGCGAGATGCGCACCAGGATGGCCAGCAGCACATAGTTGGCCAGCAGCGACGAGCCCCCGTACGACATCCAGGGTGTGGTCAGCCCGGTCAGCGGAATGAGGTTGGTCACCCCACCGACGACGATGAACAACTGGACGGCCAGCGCCGAGGCCAGGCCCGCGGCCAGCAGCTTGCCGAAACTGTCCCGCACTGCGATCGCGGTCCGCATGCCGCGGATGATCACGATGGTGTAGAGCATCAGCAGGCCGGCCAATCCGACCAGCCCGAGTTCTTCGCCGAACGCGGCGACGATGAAATCCGTCGACGCGGCCGGCACGGTGCCCGGCTGGCCGTTGCCCAGTCCGGTGCCGAAGACGCCGCCGGTAGCAAAGCTGAACAGCGACTGCACGATCTGGTAGCCGGCGCCGTCCGGGTCGGCGAATGGGTCCAGCCAGGTCTGCACGCGCACCCGGACGTGACTGAAAATGAAATACGCTGCAACACTTCCCAGCGCGAACAAGGCCAAGCCGATGACCACCCAACTGAACCGCTGGGTGGCAAGATAAACGACCACCAGGAACGACGCATAGAGCAGCAGCGAAGTCCCGAGGTCCTTCTCGAAGACCATCACGCCGACCGAAATCACCCAGGCCGCCAGCAGCGGAGCGAGGTCGCGCGGCCGCGGCAGGTTCATGCCCAGGACATGCTTACCGGCACTGGTGAACAAACCGCGTTTGGCTACCAGCACCGCCGAAAAGAAAACGAGCAGAAGAATTTTGGAGAACTCTGCCGGCTGAATCGAAAAGCCCGGCAACTTGATCCAGATCTTCGCACCATTCTGCTCAGATAACGACCGCGGCAGCAGGGCCGGGATCGCCAGGATCACCAGTCCGATCAGGCCGCAGATGTAGCCGTAGCGGGCGAGTCGTCGATGGTCCTTCAGCCAGATCACCACGAACGCAAACGCCGCCACCCCCACCAGCGTCCAGAGGATTTGCGGGTTTCCGCGTGCACTAGTCCCGGTGAGGCGATCGTCGAGGTCAAGCCGGTGGATCATCACCAGACCCAGGCCGTTGAGCAGCGCCACTATCGGCAGCAGCAACGGGTCCGCGTATGGGGCAAAGCGTCTGATCGCCAGATGGGCGCATGCGAACACCGCCAAAAACCCTGCGGCGTAAGTGATTAGCTGCCAGTTCAGGCCGCGTTCCTGGTCGGCCTGCACCAGCGCGAAGGCCGCCGCGGTGATCACGGCGGCGAAGCACAGCAGCAGCAGTTCCGCATTGCGTCGAGTCGGCAGCGGAGGCGTCACCGCGACCGGCGGCTGTGGCTTGGTGGTCATGTCGGTGTCCGGCAATCGGTGCCCGGCTGGGGTGGTGGCGGGGAGAGCGCTGTGACGGTGGGCGCGGCTGGTGTCGGCGAAAGGCTTCCCGGAGGTTGTTCGGGGACCGAGGTACCGGCACTCGGTTCCGGTAGCTGGCTGGTAGTTGGTGCGGTTTGTGGTGTCGAGGTCGGTGGCGACTGGGGGTGCGCCGGCGGACAGAGCGGCAGCAGTGACTCGGTCGACAACCTGCGTAGCTGTGCGTCAGCCTGCTCGAGCGTGCCTGCCGGAAGTCCGGCGGCCACCTGCGCACGTGCCGACTCGGCCAGATCGGACAGCTTCATCAGTTGGCAATCGTGGTTACTGCCGGCCTGGCCGTAGCGGATCACCGACAGCTGGTTGCGGCTGTTCAGGCAGCCCTGCGAGTAGGGCTGATGCAGCGGTACGCCCAGGATGGACACCTGGATGCCTTGCATGATCGACACCGCACCGTTGTATTCGGCGACGTAGTAGTAATTGCGGATGATGGTTCGGCCGATGGCCAACGCTGCGAGCACCAGCAACACGATCAGCGCGGCACCGATCGCCATCCGTCGTCGCGACCGACGTGGTGGGGTGAAGGTATCCACTTGCGGCAGAACGCGGTTGACCACATTTTTGCGCGGGTTGATGGCCGAGGCGCGGCCCGCCGCGGTGTTAGGTCGGGTCAGCGTGTCCGGATAATCGGAGTCGCCGGATACCGCCCCGGCGATGATCGGCTGGGTTGGGCCGTAGTCGTAGTTGACGACGTCGGCGACCACCACGGTGACGTTGTCGGGTCCGCCGCCGCGCAGCGCCAATTCGATGAGGCGGTCGGCGCTGTCGGTGACATCGGGAATCTGCAGCGCGTCGAGGATAGTCTCGTCGCTGACCGGGTCGGAGAGTCCGTCTGAGCACAGCAGGTAGCGATCGCCGATGCGTACTTCCCGCATCGTCAGCGTCGGCTCGACCTCATGACCGGTCAGCGCCCGCATGATCAACGATCGTTGCGGGTGGCTGTGTGCCTCTTCCCGGGTGATCCGCCCTTCGTCAACCAAAGTTTGGACGAACGTGTCGTCCTTGGTGATCTGGGTCAGCTCCCCGTCGCGCAGCAGATAGCCGCGCGAGTCGCCGATGTGAACCAGCCCAAGACGGTTGCCTGCGAACAGGATTGCGGTGAGTGTGGTACCCATCCCCTCGAGGTCGGGTTCCATCTCGACCTGCGCGGCGATGGCCGAATTGCCGGCCCGTACCGCGCCGTCAAGTTGGGCCAGCAGGTCGCCACCGGGTTCGTCGTCGTCGAGGTGGGCCAACGCGGCAATTACCAACTGGGAAGCGACTTCACCGGCGGCGTGACCGCCCATGCCGTCGGCGAGCGCCAGCAACCGCGCGCCGGCGTACACCGAGTCCTCGTTGTTGGAACGCACCAAGCCGACATCGCTGCGGGCCGCATAACGCAAGACCAAAGTCACGGGCGCAGCTCGATTACCGTCTTGCCGATGCGAACCGGCGTGCCAATGGGAACCCGTACCGCCGTGGTCACCTTCGCCCTGTCAAGGTATGTGCCGTTGGTCGATCCTAGATCTTCGACGTACCATTCCGAGCCGCGCTGAGAAAGGCGCGCGTGCCGCGTCGAGGCGTAGTCATCGGTCAGCACCAGAGTGGAGTCGTCGGCGCGTCCGATCAACACCGGCTGGCCGCTGAGCGTGATACGGGCACCTACCAATGCGCCCTCGGTCACCACCAAGTAGCGCGCGGCGGTAAGGCGCCGGCGCGACGGCAGTAATGTGCCTCGCAACGTCAACCCGCGTCGCACCATGACCGCGCCGGTCGGAGCATAGATGTCAGTCCGCAAGATCCTCAGCACCGACCAGATGAAGAGCCACAACAGCATCAGGAACCCGGCACGCGTCAGTTGCAGTACTAGTCCCTGCATCTGGCGTCCCCTCCGTCCTGGCGTCGCACGCTTCGCGTGACCGGATATAGCAACGTCACGATACTTGGACGGCGGTCTATACGGGGTGAAGCTGGATAGCTTCGCGACCTACGGGCTCAATGGATGTGGACGACGATTTCCGAGTGCCCCAGCCGGATCACATCGCCGTCTGCCAACTGCCACTCCTGCACAGGCGCGTTGTTGACGGTGGTGCCATTGGTGGAGTTGAGGTCCGACAGTAGCGCGACGCGGCCGTCCCAGCGGATCTCCAGGTGGCGGCGCGATACACCGGTGTCCGGCAACCGGAACTGGGCGTCCTGGCCGCGGCCGATGATGTTGGCCCCTTCGCGAAGTTGGTAGGTGCGCCCACTGCCGTCATCGAGCTGCAAAGTAACCGCGATTCCGGAGGACGAGTAGCCGCCCTGCCCATAGCCGCCGTAGCCGCCGGCTTCCGCGGGCTGGCCGTAGTCGTAGTCGCGCCCCGCCGGCTCGGGGTATCCACCGCCGTATGTCGGAGCAGGTGCGTCGCCGTAACGGCCGTAGTCGGGCTGCTGGCCGTAGTCCTGGCGTCCGTATCCCGACCCACCGGGATAGCCCTGGTCGTAGCCGCCACCCTGCTCGGGATAAGGCGACCGTTGATCGGGTGCGGCATAGCCGCCCTCTTCCTGGCGGGCCGGTCCGCGGCCGTAATCGGCGTATTCGCCGTACCCCTGGCCACCGGGTTGGCCGTAGCCGCCCTGGCGGTGACCGGCGTCGTAACCCTGACCGCCGCCGTAACCGCCGGCCGGCCGCTGTTCGTACTGGGGGTAGCCGCCTTGGTCGGGGTACCCGCCGCGCTGGTCGGGGTAGCCGCCTTGGTCGGGGTACCCGCCGCGCTGGTCGGGGTAGCCGCCTTGGTCCGGATACCCGCCCTGGTCGGGCGGTGGCGCCGGATAACCATGCTGGTCGGGATAGCCGCCCGGTTCGGGCGGATAGGGACCCCGAGGATCCTGGCC
>Ga0187782_10004004_pt1 | contig 11008 bp, 10 predicted proteins | sample 0715_SJ02_MP15_2_FD_132454 | JGI IMG/M metagenome (GOLD analysis project Ga0187782, IMG submission 132454) | Tropical peat soil microbial communities from peatlands in Department of Meta, Colombia - 0715_SJ02_MP15_20_MG | ecosystem: Environmental > Terrestrial > Soil > Wetlands > Peat | place...
GAACTGGAAAAGCTGGTTGAGTCGGAGATTAACGATTTGGCGATGAAGTCCGTTTTTCGCATTGAATTGACGGCGAATGAGGAAGAAGGATCCTGGTCGGCCGCGGGAATTGATCAGGCGGTTTACATGATCGCTACGAATCCGGGCGAGCCGATGCGGCCGCTGGAGCAGATCGCTTCAGGAGGAGAATTGTCGCGCGTGATGTTGGCGCTGAAGGTGAGTGTGGAAGCGACATCTGAGGTTGATCCCACTCTTCGCAAAAAGCGCGAAGGGTGGGGTACCCGCCGCGTCAGCGGTTCAACACTATCCAGACCTTTAGCCTCTGCTCCCCGGGCCTTGGTCTTCGATGAAATCGATGCCGGCATCGGAGGCCGCGCCGCCGAAGCGGTGGGCAAAAAATTGAAGTCGCTGGCGCGATCTTATCAGGTGTTATGTGTGACCCATCTGCCCCAGATCGCTACCTTTGCCGATCATCATTACGTAGTCGAGAAAAAGGCCTTGGGTGGCCGCACGCGGACAGCCATTCGGGCCGTTGTGGGCGATGAGCGAACTGAAGAAGTAGCCCGCATGTTGAGCGGCGCGAAACTCACGGACACCTCCCGCAAACATGCCGAGCAGATGCTCAAGGCCAATGCTTAGAGCCGTCGTCCTGCATCTGGCAGGCTGCCTCTTGTTCTTGGCCTTATGGATCGACCGCTACGGCATCCGTCGCATTTGGTGAATCGCGGACGCGTGCGCCCTGCTGCACCATTGGATGCCTAAAACTCCCCGATTACTGGCTAATCCCCGCTGTTTCTGCGGCTTACATTGACCTTGGTGGTTCTTTCCGGTAGCTTATTAATAACGCTCCAAGGGGTTTCGTGTAGGCTGAAAGTGCACAATTCTGCCTGGATTTTGCATCTTACCAGGCACCTGGGGAAATCATAAGAACAGGAGTTCGCTTGGCGTCAAAGAATCAGCAAAGGAAGTTGCTTTTACTGAAGCCGCGGGGGTTCTGTGCCGGCGTGGTGCGTGCCATTGACGTCGTGCGCATCGCGCTGGAGGCCTTCGGCCCGCCCATTTACGTGCGCAAGGAAATCGTCCACAACAGCTTCGTAGTGGAGGAGTTGCGTGGCAAAGGAGCGATCTTTGTCGATAGCGAGGACGAAGTGCCCTATGGCGAGCGCATCATCTACAGCGCTCACGGAGTTTCGCCCCAGGTGCGCGAGCACAGCGAGCGGCGGCAGCTGCGGGTCATTGATGCGACTTGTCCGCTGGTCACGAAGGTTCATGTGGAGGCCGTGAAATTCGCCAAGGAAGGTTACTCTTTAATTCTCATCGGCCACCATTATCACGACGAGGTGATTGGCACGCTGGGCGAGGCTCCGTTGGTTACGCAGGTCGTGGGCACGCCCGAGCAGGTGTCGTCGCTCACCGTGCCCGATCCGGACCGCGTCGCCTATCTTACTCAAACCACTCTCAGCCTCGACGAGACCAAAGATATTATCGCCGCCCTCAAGAAGAAGTTTCCCAACATCAAAGGCCCCGCGGCGCAGGATATCTGCTACGCCACCGAGAATCGACAGGTCGCGGTGAAGGAAGTGGCATCGGAATCGGATCTCCTGCTCGTGGTGGGATCGGAAAACAGTTCCAATTCCAATCGGCTGGTGGAAGTGGCGCGTAACCTGGGCACCAACGCGCACCTGATCGACAGCTACAAAGACATCGAGTCCGCGTGGCTGGCGGATGTGAAAACCATCGCCCTGACCGCCGGCGCTTCTGCGCCGGAGTGCCTGGTGGAGGAAACCGTGAAGTTTCTTGCCGCCAAGGGCTTCGACAACGTGCAGGAAGTTGAGGTGATGCCGGAAAACGTACGCTTTGGGCTGCCGCCGGAGATTGTCGAGGCAATTGCCGCCGCTCCGGCTTCTGCCACCGTGGACTAGCTATCGTAGAGACGTCGCCTGCAACGTCTCTGCTGGACGAGAAATAAGATGTAGCAAGAAGCGAGATGTAGCAACTACGTCTCTACGAAAGAACGATGGATATCAACTCCCCCGATTCCGGCCTGACTTCCTTACCTTTGGGTTCCAGTCCAGAGCTTCGCTACGGCAAAATCGACGATCTTGATGGCCGCGTGGAAGCAGCGACCGATGCTGCCTGCAGATTTCTTTTTTCCCTACAGCACGAAGAAGGCTACTGGTGCGGCGAGCTGGAAGCCGACACAACCCTCGAATCCGACTACATTCTGCTGCACACTCTGCTGGGAACGGGCGACCCGCGGCGCTTTCAAAAGGCCGCCAACTGGATTCTTCAGCACCAGAACGAAGATGGGGGATGGAGCATCTATGCCGGCGGCCCGTCGAACATCAGCGCGTCGGTGAAGGCGTATTTCGGGTTGAAGCTGGCGGGATACAAGGCCGATCACCCAGTGCTTCAGCGTGCCCGCAAGAAGGTTCTGGAACTCGGCGGCGTCGTCGAGGTCAATACCTTCACCAAGATCTATCTCTGCTTCTTCGGGCAGTACGATTACGACGCCGTGCCCGCGATTCCACCGGAGATTGTGCTGTTTCCCAAGTGGTTCTGGTTCAACATCTATGAGATTTCTTCCTGGTCGCGGGCGATTCTGGTGCCGCTTTCGATCTGCTACGCCAAGAAGCCCTTCAAGAAAATTCCGCGGGAGATGGGCGTGCAAGAATTATTCGTGGGCGGGATGTTGAAGTCACGTATGCACCTCCGTTGGTCGAAGGAACGGATTTCGTGGCGCAACTTTTTCCTCGTCCTCGACCGCCTGACCCACTGGTTCGAGCGCGTCCACATCCGCCCGCTCCGCTCCATCGCGCTGAACAGCGCCGAGAAGTGGATGCTGGAGCGCTTCGAAATGAGCGACGGCCTGGGTGCGATTTATCCCTCGATGATGAACGCCATCATCGCCCTGCGCTGTCAGGGATATTCGCTCGACGATCCCCAGGTGATTCGGGCGCTGGATGAATTTGAGAAGCTTGGGATCGAAGAGGGCGACACCTTCCGCATGCAGCCTTGCATGTCGCCGGTATGGGACACTGCCTATGCGCTGTTTGCCCTGGGCGAAGCGGGAGTTCCGGCGAATGACCCGCGCCTGGTGAAATGTGCCGACTGGATGCTCCAGAAACAGGTGCGCAATTACGGCGATTGGCGATTCAAGAACAAAAAGGGCAAGCCGGGCGGATGGTATTTCGAATTCAACAACGAGTTCTATCCCGATGTCGACGACAGCGCCATGGTCTGCCTGGCCTTAAGCCACGTCGAGCATCCCAACGGGCGGTATCAGCGCGAGTCAGTGCAGCGTGCCATTGACTGGATTTTTTCCATGCAGTGCAAAAACGGCGGCTGGGCGTCTTTCGATAAGAACAACGACCAGATGGTCTTCCAATACATCCCGTTCGCCGATCACAATGCCATGCTCGATCCGCCCACGGTGGACATCACCGGACGCATCCTGGAGATGCTGGCGATTTACGGATACGATCAGACGCATCCCGCGGTCAAGCGGGCCATTGAGTTTATCCGCAAAGAGCAAGAGCCGGATGGAAGCTGGTTTGGGCGCTGGGGAGTCAATTACATCTATGGGACGGCGCTGGTGCTGCGGGGATTGGAAGCGATCGGCATGGACAACCACGAACCTTGCATCCAGCAGGCCGCGGAGTGGCTGCGCATGGTGCAGAATGCCGATGGTGGCTGGGGTGAGAGTGTCGCATCTTACGATGACCCCACGCAACGGGGCGTGGGCGAGAGCACCCCTTCGCAGACCGCGTGGGCAGTCCTGGGATTGCTGGCAGTGGGCGATCTAAGAAGCGATTCGGTGGCTCGCGGCATCGCCTACCTGTTGCGCACGCAAAAAGAAGACGGCTCTTGGGATGAACACCTCTTCACCGGCACCGGCTTCCCGCGCGTGTTCTACCTGAAATACCACCTCTATCGGCAGTACTTCCCGCTGCTGGCGCTGACGACGTACCAGAAGGTGATGGAGAAGCAAGGCTAGTAGCCAGTAGCAGGTGCCCAGTTGCCAGTTGGGCCTATGTAGGGACAGCCACCTCGGCTGCCCAGGAGCGAAGGTCCGAAGACGAGAGTTCATTTCCGCGACACCCTCAGCGGTAGGCTTCGCGCCGATGTTTGACAGCGAGAACAACGATGAACTCACCAAGATCGCGAAAGCGAACACGGTAATCTCCGGCTCTCAGGCGCAGCTCGGGCGGCTCGATATCTTGTAGACGCTTGACGTCGCCTTCACCCGTGGCGAGATAACGGGCCAGAACATGCAGAATGCGAAGCGCGGTAGCCTGGTCAATAGCGCGAAGATCGGCCTTGGCTGCATCGGTCCAGGCGATCTTCTTGGCCATCGTTACCGGCCTTTGTTGTCAGGTTCGAGAGGGGTTCTGCCCATGCGCTCGAAATCTTCGGGAGTGAGCCCAAACTCGGCAAGAACTTCCTCATGGGAAATCGGTTGGTGATGCTTGAGCCATTCCCGCGACGCTTCGACAGCCAGCATCTCTTCTTCGCTGATCGGTTCGTCCTCAACGGGAGCGTAGGCAAGCCTACGGGCGGTGGGATCGGTGATCGCTAGAAGCAAACGAACGACTGCGGTGAGCTTCTCTGCGGGCAAGGTGTCGAGCAGCGCGTGCGCCTGCTGCCGTTCCTGCGTGACGTCGGGTGCCATAAGTCTTTCAATCTATTTTAAACCGGAACGCCCCCGGATCTTAAGAATCAGCGATAGTTGGTGCTGTCTTAAGTAGCGGCGTTTAAGACACAACCCGGTAGTGGGTAACAATTCACCACGTCCTAATTCCCCCCGGTAAAGCGCCTCTGACGGCTAGACACTGCGTTAGAATTTAAACCATGCGCCGCGATTGGATTTTTCTAGCCGCCGTAGTGCTGTGTTTCGCGCCGAGAGCGCTGGTTTCACAACAAGCGCCGTCCGACGAGGACATAAGAGCCGCAATAGCAAAACTGGGCGACGGTACAGACCAAAATGGATTCGCTCGTTTTGAACTCCTATATCGGAATCCTCGCCGCTCGGCACAGCTTCTGATTTCCTCACTTGCTCCAGTGAAACGTGGTCGGTACCCGACGGGTAAACATCCGCAAATCGTTTGGGATATTCGCGCGCTGCGATCGCTTACAGGGCTGGATTTTCGGGGCTCAACACGTGCCAATTTGGCGGAGGACGAGGCTCACTTTCTAGGCCATGATCCAAAAACGGACGAGGTCGAGTTCTTCGGAACTTGGATGTCCCGAGACAGAGTCTGGGTCGCGCCGGTGGATGCGCAAGGAGCGATTATTGAAAAATGGAGGAAGTGGTTTAAAGAACGCGGCGACACGTTCTCGTACGTTAATGACAGGAACTTCGACCGTTGGTATTTCTAACGAGCCTACCTCAAAATGCTCATCTTCCTTACCGGCGCCACCGGCTTCCTCGGTTCCCACGTGGCTCGCGTTCTTGCCGAGCAGGGAGCCGACTTGCGCCTGCTCGTGCGCCCCACCAGCAATCTCAAAAACCTCGAAGGCCTCAACGCCGAAACCGCCACTGGCGATCTGCGCGATCCGGCTTCGCTCGAAAAGGCCATGTCCGGCTGCGAAGTCGTTTTCCACGTCGCGGCTGACTACCGGCTCTGGGTGCGCGATCCCGGCGAAATGTACTGCTCAAACGTCGAAGGCACGCGATCGGTTTTCGAGGCGGCCCGCAAAAATGGCGTACGTTGTGTCGTGTATACGTCGAGCGTGGCGACCATCGGTTTCCGAGGCAACGGCCAGCCTGCCGATGAAGATTCACCGGTTTCGCTTGCTGACATGATCGGTCACTATAAACGGTCGAAATTCATGGCTGAGCAGATCGCGCTGGAAGCGGGGCGTGGCGCGATGCGTGTGGTAACGGTGAATCCCACCACGCCCGTAGGCGAGCAGGACATCAAGCCCACTCCCACTGGCCGCATTATCGTGGATTTTCTAAAGCGAAAATTTCCCGCATACGTGGAAACCGGCCTCAATCTCGTCGATGCCCGCGAATGCGCCCGCGGCCACATCGCTGCACTGGAGAAAGGCAGAAGCGGCGAGCGTTACATTTTGGGCGGTGAGAATCTCACGCTGAAGCAGATTCTCGACAGGCTGGGCGCAATCTCCGGCCTGCCGTCGCCCACAGTCAAGCTGCCATATTTCGTCGCCTACGCCGCGGCCGCGGTTGATGAGACTGTCAATGGCCGGATCCTCGGTCACGAACCGCGCGCCACCGTTGAAACCGTGCGCATGGGAAGAAAGAAAATGTGGGCCAGCTCCGCGAAGGCCGAGCGTGAATTAGGATGGAAGACCGTGCCAGTCGAAGGCGCCCTCAAGAGAGCAGTAGACTGGTTCCAGTCCCACGGCTATGCCTGAACTCGCCATCGTCGCGGCGCTGGAGCGCGAAGTCCGCGGCTTTACTAAAAATTTGAAACGCGCTTTTGGCCGGCACGCCGGCCGCGACTTCATTTTTTACGAGTGCGAAGAGATGGTGGTCGTCTGCGGCGGCATCGGCGCTGAAGCTGCCCGCCGCGCTACGGAAGCGGCAATCTCGCTGTACGGCCCGGCCAAGGTATACTCGGTGGGGTTTGCGGGGGCGTTGCGTCCGGCAATCCGAATCGGCGATGTGATCGTACCTGATGTTGTGATCGATTCGCGCGACGGCAGCCGCACCGCAGTTGCCGACGGAAAAGGCGTGCTGGTCACCTTCATGGCAGTGGCGAGCGCCCAACAGAAAGCCAATCTCGCGCAGGCCTACGGAGCCGATATCGTTGACATGGAAGCCGCGGCAGTGGCGAATGCGGCTGGCGCTCACGGATTGGCTTTCGGCGCGATAAAAGCGGTCTCCGACGAAGTAAATTTCGAACTGGCCGAAACGGCCCGCTTCATTGACGCCAGCGGCCACTTCCGGGCAGGGAAGTTTGCTGTGTTCGCCGCCCTGCGGCCGTGGTTGTGGCTGCGCGTGGCTCGGTTGGCGAGCGACTCCGGGAAGGCAGCCGAAGCTTTGGCCGAGCGCATTCAACAGGTGCGCTTGAGCCTTCAGCGGTCAGCCGGGAAGGTGGCGGTATCGTAAGTTCACGAGCGGTCAGTGACGCCGCATCTGAGCTATCCTCGAAAAAAAACCTTAAAACGCGGAGGACGCGGAAAAAAACACGCGGAGGTCGCGGAGACGAGCACGCGAAGGGTGCGGAGGAGAGCACGCGGAGGTTGGGGAGAAAAGCGGAAGGTCCAATCTGGTACTCTTTCTGTACATGTCGCGTTATCCCTGGCGCGGCCTGAATCGCACCTAACAAAACATTGATCTAGAACTTCATGCCCCTTGCCCGACAGCTCGCCGCAGAGAGCAGAATTATTTCGACTCCGACGACCATGTTGGCCGCGGTTTACCGCGGCGTCAACGATGTGCGCCTCGAAACGGTGCCTGTTCCACAGATCAGTGCGGGGGAACTGCTGGTGCGCGTGCATACCTGCGGAGTGTGCGGCACCGACATCAAGAAAATCGCTTCCGGCTCTCACTCTGCTCCGCGCATCTTTGGCCATGAAACCTCAGGCGTGGTCGCGGCGGTTGGAGGCGGAGTGCGCAAGTTCCAGCCCGGCGACCGGGTGGTAGCGTTTCATCACATTCCCTGCCGGCAGTGCTACTACTGCCGCCATAAGACCTTCGCGCAATGCGCTATGTACAAGAGGGTCGGCTGCACAGCGGGCTTCGAACCTTCCGGCGGTGGCTTCGCCGAATATGTTCGCGTAATGGACTGGATTGTCGAACACGGCACTGTGAAGATTCCCGAGGGCGTCTCATTCGAACAGGCCTGTTTTGTCGAGCCGGTGAATACCTGTATGAAGGGGATTGAAGCGCTTAATCTGGAGCCGGGAGAGACTGTACTGGCGATCGGACAGGGTCCGATCGGCATCATATTGAGTGTACTGGCGCGCCGGGCGGGGGCCACGGTTATCACTTCCGATTTGTACCCCGAGAGGCTTAGAATAAGCGAAAGCCTCGGATTCGATCATAGGATCAACGCGTCGCAGCGCGATGCGGTTCAGGCTGTGCGGGAGCAGACCGAAGGGCGGGGCGCCGACGCCGTGATTTTGGCGGTGGGCAGTAATGCCCTGATACGCCCTGCGATGGATGCGGTCCGCGCTGGGGGCCGGGTGTTGTTGTTTGCGCAAACCCAGCGGGGCGAAGTGGTGGTGGATCCCGCCGCCATTTGTGTGGATGAAAAGGCGCTGGTTGGCTCTTACAGCGCCTCTGTGGACTTGCAGGAGGAGTCAGTTCGTTTTGTCATGAATCGCGAGATGGACCTGGAACGGCTGATCAGCCACCGGTTTCCGCTGCAGGAAAGCGCGCAGGCGTTGGACCTGGCCGCTCATCCGCTGCCCACCTCGATGAAGGTTGTGATTCAGCCGGGCAGTAGCTGGAAACGTCAGGCTTGGGAAGGAAGTCAGCAGTGAATGGCAAAATGACGGCTGCCGTGCTCTACGGCAAAGAAGATCTGAAGATCGAAAAGGTGCCCATTCCCCGTGTCGAGAAGGGGGAAGTGCTGGTCAAGGTGCAGGTGGCGCTGACTTGCGGCACCGATCTCAAGGTCTACCAGCGCGGCTATCACGCGCGCATGATCGTTCCTCCGGCATTGTTCGGTCACGAACTCGCCGGCGTGATCGAAGAAGTCGGGGAAGGTGTGGTCAGCTTCAGAAAAGGCCAGCGCGTGGTGGCGCTCAATTCGGCGCCCTGCCAGATGTGCTTCTATTGCTCCAAACATCAGGAAAATTTGTGTGAGGATTTGCTCTTCAACAATGGAGCTTATGCGGAATACATTCGCGTGCCCAGGCGGATCGTGGAAGCCAATATGCTGGTCATTCCGCACAACGTGAGTTATGAAGATGCGGCCATGACGGAGCCACTGGCGTGCGTGCTTCGGGGCTTGCACGAAACTGGAGTGGAAATCGGCGACACGGTGGCGATCGTGGGCGGCGGGCCGATTGGGCTCATGTTTATGCAGGTGGCGCGGGCGATCGGGTGCAACATCATTGCCGTGGTGAAGCGCGACGAACAGGTCGTCGCCGCCAAGCAAATGGGCGCGCATGAGATTGTGCAGATCACGAAAACGCAAAACGTGATCGAGGCGGTGCGTGCGCGCACTCCGCAGAAGCGCGGCTGCGATGTCGTGATTGAAGCGGTGGGCCGGCCCGAAGCCTGGGAGTGGACGGTCGAGATGGTGCGTAAAGGCGGCACCGTGAATTTCTTTGGCGGGTGCGCGAGCGGAACCAAAGTCCAACTCGATACCAGCCGCCTGCACTACTCGGAGATCACCTTGAAGGCCACGTTCCACCACACGCCGGAGACCGTTCGCCGGGCTTTTGGACTGATTGCGGCAAAAAAAATACGCCCCACCGACTACATTACCGGCGAAGCCCCGCTCTCCAGCCTCGGGAAAGTTCTGCGCCATATGCTGAATCGTGGGGGCGATATCAAGACCGCGATCATTCCCGGGCACTAAACTTCGTCGAATGGAATCTCACCTTAGATGGGTTGTTACCTTCGAGCGCACGAAGGACGTTCCTCGTCCGGTCGCCAACACGATGAGTTCTCACGACGACGAGGGTTTTGCGGCGGGAGACGCGTTTAGTCTATGAGCATGATGACCAGCAGCTCGCCGGTTGCCTCTCGTGCCGCAGCCTGGGCGAAATTGCCTGCCGAATACGCAATTCCACAGTCCGCACCATCTCTTGCAGATGCCCGTGAATACTGCCGCCGCCTTGCGCGCATGCATTACGAAAATTTTTCTGTTGCCACCTGGTTCCTGCCCCGGCGGCTGCGCCAGGATTTCTTCAATGTTTACGCCTATTGCCGCATTTCCGACGATCTTGGCGATGAAGTTGGCGATCCAGCTGCGGCACTGGCGTTATTAGACGAGTGGGAGGGAGAACTCAACGCCTGCTACGCCGGCCATCCCCGGCATCCGGTTTTTGTGGCCCTGGCCGAAACCGTGCGCAAGTTCGAGATTCCGCAGCGTGAATTCTCGGACCTTCTGATCGCGTTCCGGCAGGATCAAACCGTAACCCGCTTCGCAACCTTCGACGATGTGGTGGGCTACTGCCGTTACTCGGCGAATCCGGTGGGGCATTTAGTCCTGTATTTGTGCGGCTATCACGATCCCGAGCGCCAGCGGCTCTCCGATTACACCTGTAGCGCTCTGCAACTGGCCAATTTCTGGCAGGATGTGACCCGCGACTACGCCAAGGGCCGCATCTATCTCCCGCTCGAGGATATGCGCCGCTTCAATGTCAGCGAAGACGACATCCTTTGCGGCCGGAACACGCCTGCGTTCCGCGCCCTGATGCGATTCCAAGTTGCCCGTGTTCGCGAATGGTTCGAACGCGGTCTTCCGTTGGTGAGCAAAGTCTCCAAAGAATTGGCCATCGACATCGAGCTTTTCACCCGCGCCGGGCAGGAAATATTGAATGCCATCGACCGCCAGGGCTTTGCCGTTCTCGGACGGCGGCCGGTTATCTCCAAGGCGCGCAAGCTGACGCTGGTAGCGCGGGCCGCGCTGGGGAAACTACTGTGAGCGTCGGAGCCCAGCCGGTGTTGGCGCCCTGGACTCCCGCGCTGGCGCAATTGACGATGGCATACTCCGTGTGCCGCGGCATCACGCGAACCAACGCCAGAAACTTCTATTACGCATTTCTGGTCCTGCCCAAGCGGAAGCGGGAGGCGCTGTGCGCCGTGTACGCGTTCATGCGGCGCTGCGACGACATCACCGACGATACCAGCCTGAGCCTTGCCGAACGCCGCGTCAAACTGAACGCCTGGCTGGAGGCGTTGCATCGGGTACAGCAGGGTGAGCCGAGTGACGACCCCATTCTGCTGGCGCTGACCGACGCGCAGCGCCGCTATACCATCCCGGCGGGTTTGCTCGACGATCTCGCATTGGGTACGGCGATGGATGTAGCCGAAGTCGCGGCGGAAGGCGGCAATCCCCCGCCTGCGGCGGTGACCTCA
>Ga0187782_10004006_pt1 | contig 11008 bp, 7 predicted proteins | sample 0715_SJ02_MP15_2_FD_132454 | JGI IMG/M metagenome (GOLD analysis project Ga0187782, IMG submission 132454) | Tropical peat soil microbial communities from peatlands in Department of Meta, Colombia - 0715_SJ02_MP15_20_MG | ecosystem: Environmental > Terrestrial > Soil > Wetlands > Peat | place...
GAACTTACAATCAGGAACGGGCTCAGCCGCAAATTGAATGGCAGCCCGATCGTGCCGCCCATGAAGTAACGGTTGCGGATGTCGAACGGGGAGCGGCCGTAATCCTGCATCAAGTTGTGTGGATTTGACGGGAAGCTAGTGGCTGACGCGGTGTCGCCGTTTGCATATGTCAGCGTGTAATTGCTGAAGAGCATTAGGTTCGCTCCCGCACGGATCGTGGCCTGGACAAAGATCTGGTTTTCCCGGTAGATGCCCTGCGATTGGAATTGATAGACGTTGTCAAATCCGCTCATGGGTCGCGTACCCGGCGTCAGGCTCGTGTAGAAAGGATAAGAGTACGTTCCCTGGATCGGAATGTTGATGTTGTTGGTCAACAACTGATCCCACCCACGCGAATTCAGGTAGGAAACAGACATATTCGCGATCTTCGTCAACTGACGTTCGAGGCCCACGGACGTTTGCACGACATAAGGCGCATGCAAGTTGGGCAACTGATAGACGCTGGGAGCGACCACGACTGTGGGCGCCAGGTTCGGGAAGAAGTCGGGATTCGTATAGACGTACTGGGCTTGCAAGACCCCGTTCAGCCGGTTCTCTTCCAGCACATAGGACGAGTTGAAGCGATCGTAGAAAATGCCAAATCCCGCACGCAGTAACGTCTTCGGTGCGCCCCCGCCCCTGCCCCCCATTCCCCACGCGAACCCGAAACGAGGCGCCCAGTCCGCACGATTGCTAATATTGTTTTGCGATTCGAACCGCAAACCGTAGCTCAGCAGAATGTTGGGACGAATCCGCCAGTCGTCCTCCGCATATGCGGCGATGTCTGTTTGGTCGATGCGCAGGAAAGGATTTCCGAGTGTAGTGGCGGTCGGGCCGGCAGTTAGCAGAAACTGGCTCGCGCTCTGGGTTCCCAATGCCAACGCAGACTGATACGCCTCGATGGAAGGAAACACGTAGTTGCCATTGAAGCCTGTTGTCGAGCTGTTGGCGTCAGTGACGGCGCGTAGGCGTCCGCCGAATATGATCAAGTGGGTCCCGTGCTGAATCGACGTGTAATTCCTCAGTTCGTAGTGGTTTGAATTGTCGATCACCGTGCCTGCGTTGCTGCCTCCGCCGTTGAAGGCGCCCTGCACCGTCAAGGTCACGGCCGTGCTCAGGGGGATCTGGTTCGTCGTGTCGTGTAGGTATTGGAAATTTGTTTCATTCACCACATTGGTGCCGATCGTTTGGGTATCGCTCACCTGCAGCGTCTGCTCTGTGGTGAGGAGATTGTAGCCTTGTGACGGCAAGGAAAACCCGCCGATTCCGTCGTTGTCCTGGTTGTCTCGGTAGTATTGGTAGCGCACCGACAGCGTATTTGTCTTCGTGAGTTGGTAATCCACGCGAGGGCCAATGTTGTAGCGCGTGCGCGGGTTCGCTACCGCTGCGCTGAATGGGACAATCGGGTACCCCGGCAAAGTCGGGTTCACAATTTGTGCGTTCACGATCGAGAGATTGTTGATGTCTCGGATGTCCGCGTTAAGGAAAAAGGACGCGTTCTTGCTCAGTGGGCCGCCCACGTTCCCGCTGTACTGTACCGAGTAGTAGCTCGGGTAGGGGGAGGCGGCACTCTCCTGGTGAAAAAACGGATTCTTGGAGTTGAATGCGGAATCATTGCCGTTGACTGAAACCTGTCCGTGCCACTTGTCTGTGCCTGGCTTGGTAAAGATTTCGATGCGGCCGTATCCCACCTTGTCATATTCCGCCGAGAACGGATTTTGATTAATGCGGATTTCCCGGATGGCCGATTTCGGAGGCAGCTGCCCGGCGGTAAAGCCGTCGATATAGAACTGACCTCCGTTCGGTCCCGCTGACGGCCCCGCCAGCGCGGTCAGGTCGCTTTGTAGTTCGTCCGGATCGTCCGGCAGCGCCTCCAACTCTTTGCCGGAAAGCACAATGGCCCCCGCGTTGTTCGTGGGACTGACGTCGAGAGTTGGCCCTGTCTCGGAAACCACGACCTTCTCACGCTGCTCTTCAATCGAAAGCGTAACCTTGAGCGGCTGAACTTGATTGGGACCGATCTCCACGTTGTTGTTTTGATAGACCGCGAACCCCGCGGCAGTCACCTCGACGGTGTACTTTCCCGGCGCCAGACCCTTCAGATTAAATACGCCTTGCTGGTTTGTCGTTGCCTGGATCTTATCCCCGGTGGGTGTGGTCACAGTCACGGACGCGTTGGTCACCGTTGCTCCCGAAGGATCCAGCACCTGACCCGTGAGGTCGCGCCCTTGTGCTTGCGCCATGAGTGAACCCGCATTCAATAGCGCCAGCAACACAGAGCCCGCGATGCAAAAACACAAAAACCGCCGCTGTTGCCAAAATTCCATTTTCTCCCCTGCCCAAAGCCAAATTAAGCGTGCGGCTGACCCTATGACGCTAGGGATTGTCATCACCCGGGTTTGAGCCGCCCAGGCTCCACGGTGAAAGCGTCATCGCCTGGCTCCCCGCCGGTGCCGCAGCTAGGATCGTTTCCACACCGCCGAGCACCGTGATGGCTGTCACCTGGTCCGAAGCCGCTCCTTCTGTTGCGACGATCATTACTGCGTCATCTTTCTTGAAATCCGTGAACGGTACAGTCTGCGTGCGGTTCACGATTTGTTGAAAGTCTCCCCCCTGTGTGCCGCCAGCGCGGCCACTGCCCTCCCACCCCGAGCGCTGGCCGCCACTCGCGCTGGGGGATTGTGCCGGAGGACTTCCTGCGCCGTTCGTTGCATCAGTTGCCCCACCGCCCTTCGTTGCTTTCAAGCGGAACGCGATGCGCTGCGCTAACTCCGGAGGTAGCTCACGCAGCTGCGATTTGTTCGTAATCTTGACCGAGACGGGCTTCTTCGTGGTCAGGTCCATCACGGTCATGACGTCTTCGTTGGCATCGATCGAACGAATCGTTCCGGCGATATTGCGGAAAGACCCGGACACAACCTCTTCCGCCTGGAAATCGCTCCCATCGGCGCTGCGCGTGCCGCGGGCGCGGAGCTGGTCTCCCGGCTTAATCTGGTCAAACGGGGCCGGCCTAGCCTCGTCGAATTGAATCGAGTCCGGTGGGTAACGCCGCAGGACTGTGCTCGCGGTCGTGTGGATGATCACAGTTTTTGTTCCGCCCACTGTTGCTACGGAAATCGTGATCGCTCCAGTGCTCGAGTCGACCGAGCTTACCAGGCCGCCGACGCCCCGCTGCCAGTCCTCCCGCTCGCGCTTCTGCTGGGCTTCCACGTCGGAGCGGCTCATCGCGATCACTCCGGCGGCAACAAACGATTTCGCGTCGTTCGCGAGTTGCCCGCGCACTAAAATCCGATCGCCCACATGCAGATCGGATACCTGAATCGGAGTCGCGCTCTTCAGATCGGTTTGCCCGGGAGGTACGCGCACCATGACAGTGTTGCTCGCCACTTGAACGGTAATATCTGTGCCTGCGTCCGTTGTCAGCGTGATCGTGTTTCCGTTGATGGCCTTGATCACACCCACCTGTCTGGCCACAGGCGCCTGCTGTGAAGCTCCTCCTGAGGCGGAACTCGGAACAAGAACAAGCGCTACTGCACTCGCGGCAGAAAGCAAAATCCGTAGCGCCAACCGCCATCTCATCGAACCCTCCTGCCCACGAGCATAGACGCCGTTCTGCGGCCCCTCTCCCCGCAAAAGTCTTCTCTCCAAACAGACGTCTCCTGCAGCTATAAGTTACGGGTTTAACGACGGGCTCGAAGATTTGTCATGTTCTCGTCTACCGCATCGAGAGCGTTAGGGGCTAACTCGTTGAAAACAAATGGTGACCATCCCGGTTATTCCGCCCCTCGTAGTTCCACGGTCTTGTAGATGCAGGTTTCGGTGAAGCGGTAGTTTTCCTAGAGGGGAATCTGTCTCTTACGCCCCATAGAACAGCAAGCACCGGGCATCAGACGACGCTCGCCGTTTGTGCTTGCGCACGCAAGATCGGTTTTCTTATCCGGCGAGCGAAACGAGTGTGTTAGATTGACTGTTCAGATCGTACGCCATTCATGAACGGTTTCCCCTTTCGACTCAGCCTGTATCTTCTCGCGATCTGGATCGGCGTTCCCTTTTCGCTGCTTTCCTCCCCTCCGCCTCCTGACGCGCTGTTGGAGACCATGCAGCGGGAACTGGCGCGAGCCACAGCCGCCCTCGCAAAATCTGATCCGGCACCTTACTTTATCAGCTACGCTACCCAAGACGGAGATGGCATCACCATTGTGGCTGTCAATGGAAGCCTCGTTGCGTCTGCAAGTATCCGCCGCCGCCAAGCCGACGTGATGATGCGGGTGGGTACCCCGGCTCTCGATAACACCCACGGCCCCAGCCGTCCCTCAGGAATCACCTCGGGCATGCTGCCCTTAGGGAATAACCCGGACGCGACGGCACGTGTTTTTTGGCAGCTGACCAATCGCGAATACGAGCAGGCTTCTGGTGCATTCCTGCGAGTGAAAACGAACGAAGCGGTGCGATCCCAGGAAGAGGATCAGTCTCCGGACTTTTCTAAAGAAAATGCCAAAATCGAGTTGGGCGAGACCCTCGCACCCCTTTCGCTAGATCAGAAAGTATGGGAAGAGCGTCTCCGGCGGATTTCGGCCGTTTTTCTGAAATATCCAGACGTATACACGTCTGTTGTGTTGCTGCAGGGAGGGACGTCTCGTTCCTATCTGGCGACGAGCGAAGGCACGGCAATCGTCGAGCCGTCGACGATCGTTCGACTCGTTATCGAGGGCGAGACGCGCGCCGAGGATGGCATGGATTTGTTGCGCGTCGAAACGTTTCAAGCAGCTTCACCAGCCCAGCTTCCGTCCGAATCGGAGTTGATCGCCAAGGTTGAGAAGATCGGCACGGATCTGAAGGCCCTGCGGTCTGCTCCTCCGGCCGATCCTTACATCGGCCCGGCTTTGCTTTCCGGCAGAGCGGCGGCGGTGTTTTTCCACGAAGTCCTCGGACACAGGCTCGAGGGCCATCGGCAGCGAGATGAACGCGAAGGTCAAACCTTCACGAAGAAAGTAAACCAGCAGGTACTGCCGTCATTCCTGACCGTGGTGGACGATCCGACGCTTAAGGAACTGAACGGCATCAAGCTCGCCGGCCACTACGATTTTGACGACGAAGGGGTACCGGCTGAGCGAGTCGAGGCTGTCGAAAACGGCGTTTTGAAGAATTTCTTGATGTCGCGAATGCCTATCACGAACTTCAGCCATTCCAATGGCCATGGCCGACGCCAGGCCGGCCTGATGCCCACCGGGCGCCAGGGCAATTTGATCGTGACCTCCACCAACACGGTCAAGGATTCGGAGTTGCGCGCAAAGTTTATCGAGGAGATCAAGAAGCAGGGGAAGCCTTATGGCCTCTACTTCGAAGATATTCAGGGCGGCTTCACGTTGACAACGCGTGCGCTTCCGCAGGCCTTTCAGGTCATCCCCGTGATGGTATGGCGCGTGTATCCCGATGGCCGGCCCGACGAGCTGGTGCGCGGAGTAGACATCGTGGGGACGCCGCTGCTTTCGCTGAACAACATCATCCTTACAGGCGAAACGGAGCAGGTCTTCAACGGAGTTTGTGGCGCCGAATCCGGGCAAGTGCCGGTCGCCGCAGTAGCGCCGGCCATGCTCTTTTCGGAAATGGAGGTGCAAAAGCGGGCCAAGGGAACGCAGAGGCCTCCGCTGCTGCCACCCCCTGGCTTCCAGTCCCCCACCAAGACCGCAAGGCTTGAGGAAGCCAGGCCATGAGCTCGCTCGGAACAGCGTTGCGGTGGCCACTTGTCTTTCTGCTGAGCCTCTGCCTGTTCCCGGCTCGTGGCCAGCAAAAGGCGCATTCGTCTCAATCCCCGTCGTCCTCCGATCCCTTACTTGCGGCTATGCGCGAGGAACTCGAGCGTTCGAAGGCACAGCTGAAAATGGAAAATGTGCCGCCGCCCTATTACATCGAGTACCACTTGTGGGACGTGGATCAATACGACGCCGAGGCTGCCTTCGGGGCCGTGCGTGAAGAGCAGCGGACGCACTCCCGATCCGTACGGGTTGTGGTGCGGGTAGGGGACTACAAACAGGACAGCTACGGCCCGGGCAGTGCGGGCGTCAATGTGGCGCCACTTGACAACGATCCGATCGCACTGCGTCGGCAGCTGTGGCTCGCAACCGATCAAGCCTTCAAAGCGGCCAGCGAAGCGTTGGCTGCGAAGAAAGCCGCCCTCCGGGAGTACACGGCCGACCAACCCTTCGATGATTTCGCACACGCCCCGGTGGTCGAGTCGATCGGACCGGTGGGGAAGCTCGCTTTCGATCCCAAGCCGTGGCGAGATGCCATCGAGAGCGCCACGGCCTTGTTCCGCAGCGATCCGAAGATCGAATCTTTGTCGGCGGTGTTTCGTTGCCGAGCTGTCAACCAATACTTCGTGAATACGGAAGGGACTCTGATCCGGGACGGCTACACGGTGTATTACCTGTCGGTGGCGGGTTCGACGCAGGCATCCGACGGGATGCGCCTGGAAAGGTCGCCCTATTTTGCGGCCGCGAGTTTGGAGGAACTGCCCACACCCCAAAAATTTGTGGCGGACACGGCCAAGACGATCCAAACGCTCAAAGAGCTCCGCGAAGCGCCCATGGTGGATGAGGATTACTTGGGCCCCGTGCTCTTCTCTCCCGACGCAGCGAGCGACGTCTTCAACGGTATGGTCGGCAGAAACATAGAGGGCCGGCGGCCGGACCCGGGCGATTCGGCGCGTACGATCGGAGAGTACGCCGCGAATTACAAAGGCCGCGTGCTGCCGACGTTTCTGTCGATTGAAGATGATCCCACGGCAAAGACGTTTCAGGGCAAGTCGCTGATCGGCAGCTATGAAACGGACGAAGAGGGCGTACGAGCCGAACGAGTGTCTGTGATCCGAGACGGAATGCTCATAAACTACCTTCTCGGTCGCGAGCCGATCCGCGATTTCCCGGAGTCGAACGGCCACGGACGCGCTGCGCCCAGCCAGTTTGTCACACCGAGCATCGGGAATTTGATTGTGGAGCCGAAGCAGGCGCTTTCGCCGGCCGAGCTCAAACAAAAACTCATCGACATGTGCCGCGGGGAAGCGAAGCCGTACGGTTATCGCGTGGAGACGTTGGGAGGAAGGCAATACGAGCCGCGCTTGCTCTATCGCGTGTATGAAAAGGACGGCCACGAGGAGCTCGTTCGGGGGGCCGTTTTCGATAAGCTCGATACACGTACCCTGCGAAACGATCTCGTTGCGGCGGGCAACGACGCACTTGTGAGCAACCGCGAAGGAATGATCCCCACCACCGTCATCAGTCCATCGATTCTCTTCGACGAGCTAGAAGTCAAGCGGACCGATGCGAAAAACGCTAAGCTGCCGGAATACCCACCTCCCGAGTTAGCCGCGCACTAGACTCTGCGCGACGAATCACCGCGAGCCAAATAGGAGTTGCCGAAACCTCGTCGAGTGCGCTAAACTTATTAGGTTGCGCTTGCTGGTAGCGTAACCCGTTGTCCGTATGTCACTTATATTGGAGGATTTAACTATGGAATGGACCACTCCCCAGCACGAAGAGATCTGCCTGAGCTGTGAAGTCAGCTCCTACGCAAACGCCGAACTGTAGTTTGGATGCGCATCAAGGTTCTCGGCTCCGCCGCCGGTGGCGGCTTCCCCCAATGGAACTGCGGATGTTCAAACTGTAGCCGGTTGCGGGCAGGTGAATTCCAGGGCGGAGCGAGGACCCAAGCGCAGGTCGCAGTCTCGCTCGAGCCGTCCCATTGGTTGCTGCTGAACGCCTCCCCTGACCTTCGCCAACAGCTGTTGAGGGATCCCGATTTCGCTCCTACCCCTCGAACCCGCGGCACTCCGATCCACGGCGTGGTTCTGACGAGCGCGGATGCCGATTGCGTTTTGGGATTGCTTCATCTGCGCGAGTTTCAACCGCTGCAGATCTATTCAACTGACGGCGTCAAACGCGTACTTGTCGAAGAGAATTCCTTGTTCCGGACGCTTGAGCGCTCTACGCCTCCCGTCGAATGGAATACGCTCCCGGTGGATCGCCCGATGTCGATTTCTCTCGGGAGCGCCGCCGGCGGGGCGAGGCTTTGCTGTCGGGCCGTCCCTCTTCATGGTGAATTCCCCGACTATGTGAGCGGGCGCCTGCGAAACAGCCTGCCGGCGGAAGAGGCCGTGATCGGCCTTGAGCTGACACACGAGGGAAAGCGGCTGTTCTACGCGCCGAGTCTTCCCGGCCGTGGCGAGGAGTGGAAGCGCAGCCTGGCTGACAGTCAACTCGCTCTGCTAGACGGCACGTTCTGGACCGACAACGAACTCATCGATGTTCGCGGCGGGGGTAAGACGGCACGAGAAATCGGCCATGTGCCACTTTCCGGGCCGGGCGGGCTCCTGGAGCAGCTCGCTGGTTCTCCAAAGGTGCGCTGCGTATTGATCCACTTGAATAATACGAATCCTGCGCTGGATGAGGCGAGCGGGGCAAGCCGCATGCTCCGTGAGGCTGGCTGGCAAGTGGCCTGGGATGGAATGGAGTTTACCCTGTGAGCGAGGAGCTTCTCCCCGAGGCGCAGTTTGTGGCCGCTTTCCACACCATTGGCAGAGAACGCTACCATCACCAACATCCCTTTCATCTGCTCATGCACGAGGGCAAGCTCACGCGCGGGCAGCTGCAGGCCTGGGCGCTCAACCGCTTTGCCTATCAGAGCCGCATTCCGATCAAGGATGCCGCGATTCTCGCGCGTAGCGAAGACCCAGATTTTCGGCGTGCCTGGCGCAAACGGGTCATCGATCATGATGGCGACGCGAAGACGCCCGGCGGCATTGAGAAGTGGCTGCGCCTGGTTGAGGCCACCGGTCTTTCGCGTGGGCAAGCGATGCGTGAGGAAGGAATCCTGCCAGCGACGCGCTATGCCGTCGATGCCTACGTCGACTTCGTGCGCTCGAGGTCCCACTTGGAGGCCGTCGCGTCCTCGTTGACCGAGCTCTTCTCGAAGGATTTGATTACGTTGCGCGTGGATCGACTGCGCGCGCATTACCCGTGGCTTTCGGGCGGCCTTGATTACTTTCAGGGGCGCATGACGCAAGCGCCGGAGGATGCCGCTTTTGCTCTTCGTTGGGTCATCGAACACGCACGCACGCGCCAAGAGCAAGAGTCGGCACTAAACGCCTTGCGCGCCAAATGCGATATCCTTTGGGCGATGCTCGACGCTCTCTATTACGCCTACGTAACCCCCGGTTGGCCGCCGCCCGGCGCCTTTCGTCCTGCGGAGGCGATGTGAGCGCACCGGATTTCAAAAGCCGCCCACGCCTGGTGCCGGGCTGCCGTCTCAATGAAAAAACGCAGCAGCCCCGCGTACTGCTAATGCCGGAGCGGGCGCTGCGGCTAAGCGGACCAAGCCTTGCCATCATCGAGCGCTGCGACGGCAACCATACCGTGCGGGAGATCGTGACCGAATTGCAGAAGTTGTATTCGCAAGCGGAGCCACAGAAGGTAGAGACAGACATTGTGGATTATCTCGGCCGACTGCACCAGGAGCGCGCGCTCGATTTTGAGTGAAAACCCGGTCGCGCCGCAGCGGTCCTAGAGGCCGATCTATGATTGCTAACCCACTCGCGCTTATTGCCGAACTCACTCACCGGTGTCCCCTTCATTGTGTGTATTGCTCAAACCCTTTGGAGCTGACCCTGCGCGAGAAGGAGCTGCGGGCGGACACCTGGACCCGCGTGCTCGGCCAGGCGGCTGAGCTGGGCGTGCTTCAGGTCGACTTTACCGGAGGCGAACCTCTGACGCGTCCAGACTTGGCCGAACTCGTTCGGGCCGCGCGTGCGCAAGGACTCTACGCCAGTTTGATTACGTCAGGCCTGCCACTCGATGAGAAGCGGTTAGACGCCCTCGTATGTGCCGGGCTCGATCATCTTCAGTTGAGCTTTCAGGGGGCCCACGACGCCAGTGCTGCTGAATTTGCGGGCACACAGGCGCACGCGCAAAAACTCCGTGTCGCCGACTGGGTGAAGAAACGCCGCATTGGGCTGACGCTTAATTTTGTGATTCACCGGCAAAACCTCGACGAACTTGAGGACATGGTCGATCTCGCCGAACAGATTGTGCCCAGCCGTGTTGAATTCGCCCACGTGCAGTACTACGGATGGGCCTTCTCAAATCGCACGCGGTTATTGCCAACACGGGAGCAGCTCGATCGCTCGCTTGAAATCATCCAGGATGCCCAGCAAAGGTTGCGCGGGCGAATTCGCGTGGAATATGTCGTGCCTGATTACTACGCCAAATACCCGAAGGCGTGCATGGGCGGCTGGGGGCGGAAGGTGCTGCTGGTGAAGCCAGACGGCGACGTGCTTCCCTGCCACGCCGCGAATGTTCTACCCGGGATGAAGTTTGAAAACGTCCAGTCGAAATCCCTGCGCGAGATTTGGCACAAGTCCGAAGCGTTTGAGCGATACCGCGGGGAGGAGTGGATGCCGGAGCCGTGCCGCCACTGCGACCGCCGTACCCAGGATTTCGCAGGTTGCCGGTGCCAGGCCTTTCTTTTGGCGCACGACGCCGGAGCCACCGATCCGGTGTGCTCCCTTGCGCCCGGGCGCGGGATCGTGGACGAGATCCTGGCCGAGGTGAATCGTCCGCTTGAGGCGGCGGCCCCATGGGTCTATCGGGCGAATCCGAAGTAACGTTCGGTGGGCGTAGGCCGCTACCGTCCTGTGCTATCTTGACGGCAGAGCAATCGTTTCTCTGGGGAGGATCACACATGGCATCGGCACCGGTCCGCCGTTCCGACCGTGTTTCCTTGACTTTGCTGCTCGAGGCCTCAGGTGTTGACAGTCAGGGCCGAGAATTTAAAGGGCCCGCGCGAACCCTATTAATCAATCGCACGGGTGCCGTCATCGTTTTGGAGCGAGATTTGGCGCCCGAACAAAGGATTCACCTCCAGCGGCGAGCGCCCAGCGAAGCCCACCGGCAGAGCGACGTGCGAGTCGTTGGCC
>Ga0187782_10004007_pt1 | contig 11006 bp, 5 predicted proteins | sample 0715_SJ02_MP15_2_FD_132454 | JGI IMG/M metagenome (GOLD analysis project Ga0187782, IMG submission 132454) | Tropical peat soil microbial communities from peatlands in Department of Meta, Colombia - 0715_SJ02_MP15_20_MG | ecosystem: Environmental > Terrestrial > Soil > Wetlands > Peat | place...
GCCGATCGAGCGCCCCCTCCACTGGTGGCGGCGCCGCTCACGACAGCAATCGGCATCCATCGCAAGGTTCGGGCGCGACCGGATCGGCCATTGGAGGCAACCGCGCGTTCGGCACCTTCAAGACTATGCCCAAGACGCTCTCGTCGATCCAAAACGAGAGGTTTGCGCATCGGCAGCATTGGCACTCGCGGGCCTGGCATCACGCCTGGGGATGGTATCCGTGGCTGCCCGGTTATGTCGCCGGCCAGGTCATCAACGTCCCAAAGGGGGACACCATCACCGTCCTGGATAACGCCGGTCAACCGCGCACAATGCGGCTCTTCGGCACCGTGGCGCCGGAAGTGGCGCAGCCCTTCGGATTGCAGTCTCAACAAAACCTGGCAAACCTGGTTCAAGGCAAAGTTGTGCAGGTGCGCAACGTCGGGACCGATTCGAACGGCAATCCAGTCGCCGTGGTTTACTATGGCGGCACCTATTTGAGCCTCGAACAAATCTCGGAAGGGCTGGCCTGGAACTTTGTCGACGACGGATATGCGGAAGACCTCGCCGCCGCCGAGGCCGATGCCAGCGCCGAAGGGAAGGGGATTTGGTCGCAGGACTATGCGGAGGCTCCCTGGATGGCGAGCGTCGACTAAGAGTGCTCATTCCCTCAAGGCTTGATGAACGAGTTCGCGCCCTCGCATTTCGCCGAGTCGTCAACCGGCCCCTGCGCCATCCGTTCGGGTCCTGACCCTGTTTGTAAGTGACGAAGGGCCCGCCATGCACGATCCCACGTCGACACATCCCGATAGTGCAACTCTCGACGCATTTGCCTCTGGGCAATTGAGCGGTGCCACCGAAACGAACGTGCGGGTGCATCTGCAGGGCTGCGTTGCGTGCCGCGCCCGAGTCGCGCGATTCTTCATTTTGCAACCGGACCGCCCAGCGGCCGAGGCCCTTCGGGGAGCGAGCGGCGCGCGGCCAACCGGGCGCTTGCGATGGGTACAGCTGTCCGTGCTCGTGGGAGTCTTGGCCCTGATGGCGCTCGTTGGATGGGTGGCTGTGATGATAGACGGCGGCCGCACGGACACTGCCGTAGCGGAGGATGAAGAACCGGAGATATCGTCGCCGGCGCAGCCGGGACTTGAGTCGCCCACTCCACCCCCGGCTGCAGGCGGATCAGGAGTCGACCGTGGCACCGCCGCGATCACGACGAAGGAAGCACCGGCCGACACTCGAACTCCGGAAGTGGCCACGACGAAGCACTCGCCGGACACAGCCAACGCGAAAACTCCAGCCGACCAATCGCCAACAGTGGATGAGGCCGCAACCTCCTTGAAAACGGCGCGCCGAGATCGGACGGATGACGCCAGCCTTCCAATTACCCCTTCCCCGCGTTCGGATGAGAGCATCGGCCGGGCGCAAAATGCCAGGGCCGCCGCCCGACTCAGCTCGCTCGCGTTTTTCAACCGCAAGGATCTGACCGGCTGGGATTGTCCGGAGGGCTATTGGCGCGTCACCGATGGGGCGATCGTCGGCACTCCCCGGCCGGGGGATAGCGGCGTCGTCTTTCTCTGCAGCCAGAAAAGCTATCGGGATTTTGACCTCAGATTCCGCGTGTTGCTTCCGGACGGAGTGGGCGTCGCGGGCGTTCAGTTCCGCTCTCGGCTGACGAACGCGACCCAATTCAACGTCATGGGGCCCCGCTGCGTCATCTGCGGCAAGGACTCGGATCAGGACTTTCCGGCCGGAAGTCTGGTCTTTGACCAGCCTGGGAAATCAAACATTCGCCCGAAGTCCGCATTGGCGAACAAGCACATCAGACCAGGAGAGAATCACTTCCACATTCGTTGCGAGGGCAAACTCGTCCGGATCAAGATCAACGGCGCGCCAATCGTCAGCGGCAAATATGACTGGTTGCCCGACGAAGGGATCATCGCCTTCCGACTGGACGGTGCGCATCCGCCGCGCGAGATCAGGTTTTCGGCGATCCAGTTCACCGACCTGGCGGCTTCATCTTCCCTGGCCGCAACTCCGGGCGAGGGTTTTTCCGATCCTGCCATTGCCAGCGCGGAAGTGACTTACGCGACGACCGTCGAAAAGGCCAACCGAAATCTCGACGGGCAGTTTGACAAGCACATCGATCGATTGAGAGCGAAAAAGCACGACGATGGCGAGGATCCGCTCGTCGCGGTCCTGGTGGACGAAAGAAAGGTTTTCGCCGAAAAAGGATTCATTCCCTGGTCCGAGCCGATGCGATCTTCGAGCACCGAGTATCTCAAGACAATCAATGTTGCGCAGGAAAAACTCGAAGGCTTGTTCAAGACGGCAGTGCAAAGCGCCCAGAAAAAGGGTGACGACAAACGGGTGGCAGCGCTTCAGCAGGAGGAACAGTCGGTGTTGGCACCCCACATTGTCGCGATTGCCGAAATGGTTGTGGCCGACGGCGAACCACGGGGCGCGCGGATCGAATTTCGCTCGGATCGGCTTTATTCGAATAGCAACGATTCAGACTCCGCAGAAGTGCACTACTGGAGCCTGAATGCCGGGCACCTGATCCTCGAACATCCCGACCCGGACCAACCATATGTTGTCGCGCGCGACGGAAAATCATTTCGGGCTAGCGCCGAGCAGAATTGGCGCTTTGTCGCGGAGTGAGATCGGCCGCCAGGTTTCCGCCTGATCGACAACGGCGTTGCTTCTTGCAAGGCTCGGATCGTGGAAACACCCGCATCGACTCATCCGGCAGACGAGACGCTGGTGTCGTACGGCTTGGGCAAGCTGGACGAGACGGTTGCTGATCGCGTCAGCAAGCATCTGGAAGAGTGCGCTCCCTGCCGGCAGCGCGTCGCTGACTTGTCCGGCGACAGTTTTGTCGGACGCTTGCGCCAAGCGCAACCCCAACCGGCCCAACCGCAACCCGCACAGCCTGTCCCCCGCGCCAAAACGCTGGTCGAGGACGTGCCTCAGGGCGGAGCGCGCTCCAAAGTCTCCGAGAAGCAATCGTCAATCCTCGGCAAGCTGGCTTCCTCTCAGGACTCGGACAGTTCCCCCGAGTCCGGCAGCGCCCTGCCGCCGGAACTGGTCGACCATCCGCATTACGAAGTGATTCGCGAGTTGGGTCGCGGCGGAATGGGGGTCGTTTATCTGGCCCGCAACAAGCTGATGGACCGCCTCGAAGTCCTCAAACTCTTGAGCCAGGAGATGCTCGGCAAGCCGGAACGGGTCGAGCGGTTCCTGCGCGAGATCCAGGCGGCGGCCAAGCTGCATCATCCCAACGTCGTGGCGGCTTACACGGCCTTCCCGCTGGGCAAGCTGCTGGTCTTCGCCATGGAGTACGTCGAAGGGGACGACCTGGCCAAGCTGGTGCGGGCCCGCGGGCCGTTGCCGGTCCTCAACGCCTGTTACTTCGCCTATCAGACGGCGTTGGGCCTTCAGCATGCGCACGAGCGGGGGATGATCCATCGCGACATCAAGCCCGGGAATCTGATCCTGTTCCGGCAGGGGAAGAAGGGGACGGTCAAGATCCTCGACTTTGGTCTGGCGAAGTTGAGCAGCGAGCAGAAGATCGACCGCACGCTGACACACGAAGGGCAGATGCTGGGGACGCCCGACTACATCGCTCCCGAGCAAACGCTCGATGCCCAGAAAGCCGACATCCGTTCGGACATCTATAGCCTGGGTTGCACGTTGTATCACCTGCTGACGGGCAATCCCCCCTTCAGCGGGAGTAGCCTCTATGCGGTGCTGCAAGCCCATCACGCGGATGAGGCGCGGATGGTGAATCTGGTCCGGCCGGAGGTGCCGGTGGAGCTGGCGGCGGTGGTGGCCAAGATGATGGCCAAGGACCCGAGTCGCCGCTATCAGACGCCGGCCGAAGTGGCGCAAGCGCTCAAGCCATTCCTGAAGCCTGGGGGACTGACGAGCCAGTCGCCGCAGCCGGCTCCCCCGGTCTCGCAGATCGATCGACCGTCGTCTGTGCCGATTGCGGCGGGCGCTGCGGCGGATGAGGAAGAAGAACCGGCGCTGGTTCCGATGCAGGAAATTGAAGCGTCGGAGCGTTGGAAGAGCCTGATCGACGCGCCGTCGCTAACGCCATCGGGCCCTCGCCCGGCGATCCGCAAACTTCGACGTCGGCAAACGCCCTGGATATTGGCCGCCATCGCAACGCTGGCCCTGCTGTTCGGTCTTGTGATTGCCTGGGCCGGCGGCGTGTTCAAGGTCAAGACGGCGGACGGAATCATCGTTCTCGAAGATCTCCCGGACAACGCCGAAGTCTACGTCGATAACGAAAAGGTGACCGTCCATCTTTCTAAAGGTTCGGCAGAGATCACGGTGCCACCCGGCAAGCACGGCGTGCAGGTCGCAATGGGAGGCATTCAGGTATTCGGAAAGGAAGTCACCGTCGCCAGCGGGGAGAAAACGCCTCTGAAGGTCCGACTCGAACCTCGGCCGCAAACAGCATCGACGCCGCGAGAGTTCGCAACGACCCGAACTCCGACTGAGACGAACCAGCCCGATTTGCTCGTCGCGCCGTTTAATGAGGAGAAAGCGAAAGCGGCCCAAGAAAGATGGGCCACTCGTCTTGGATCACCCGTCGTAATGCCCAACTCGATTGGGATGAAATTGACGTTGATCCCTCCCGGTCGTTTCGCGATGGGCAGCGCCGAAACGGTCGACGAGGTACTCAAGGCATTTCCCGCTCAGGCGACAGACGGTCCGTGGGCTCATCCGCTTGGTGAACGTCCCGTCCACCCCGTGACGATCAGCAGACCGTTCTATCTGGGAACGTACGAAGTAACGAAAGGGCAATTCGAGAGGTTTGTTCGAGACGCCGGTTACCGGACCGACGCGGAAAAGGATGGCAGAGGAGCGCCCGGCTATAGCCCGGGCGACGATCTGCCCAAGTTTGATTGGCATCCGAATTTTAATTGGCGCGAGTGGGGTGGCGATCAGCCTGACGACGCGCCAGTCGTGAATATCAGCCACAATGACGCGGTGGCATTCTGTGTCTGGCTAAGCAAGCAGGAAGGAAAAACCTACCGGCTGCCGACCGAGGCCGAGTGGGAATACGCCTGCCGAGCTGGGACGCTGGGTCGCTATTACAGCGGGGACGATCCTGAAGAGTTAACGAAGATTGGCAATGTGGCCGATGCGACGCTGGTTGGCAAGTTTCCGGGATGGGCGCAGGGATCTGTTGAATCCTCGGACGGCTACGCCTTCCCCAGCCCTGTCGGGCGATTTCGACCGAACAACTTCGGGCTTTACGACATGCTCGGAAACGCCTGGGAATGGTGTGCAGATTGGTACGACGAGGAGTACTACCTGAAGTCACCACCGCTCGATCCACCTGGTCCCCAATCGGGCCAATTCCGCGTGCGTCGTGGCGGATCTTGGAGCAATGCGCCGATGGCCGACCGTGCCGCAAAGCGCATGGGCAATGCACCTGACCATCGTCAACACAACGAGGGCTTCCGCGTCGCCTGCGACCTTGTCCCATCTGTACGTGAGCCGGCAAAATCCACCGCCAATGATCAGCGCCGCGTTTGGCAGGGGTACGGGAAGTCGTCCTTCAGGAATACGGGAGGTGGAAAATGGCGAGAAGAAGTCCATGACGGTTCCGCCATCTATAACTTCGATGAAGTCGCGCGCACTCCGCAGTACGTCGAATTGATCGACAAAACACGCGCGGTGGGAGGCTGCCGCATACGCCTCCTCGACAGCGAATCACAAATCATTTGGGGCCAACGGGACAAGAATTGGAGGCACCACCAATTCGGCAAGTGGGAGGGGAGCGCGCACTTCGGCACGATTGTGCCGCTGTTCAATGGCAAAGACCTGGCTGGTTGGACGGCAATCGAAAACGAAGGCTCTTGGAAAGTCGACGAAGAGGGCATTTTGGTGGGACAAGGATCCCGCCAGGCCGGCAAGCCCTTGGTCCTGATCGCGGATCAGGCCAAATACAAGGATTTCAAGCTCTCGATTCGGATTTTGAACGCCGAGAATGCGCCGATTTCGGCGATCATTCGTCGTTCTGCGTCGGGGAGCCAGTACAGCGGCTACGGAATCATGTTGTCCGATACCCAAAACGGCGACCTGCTGGTCCGCCGTGGCAGCCTGTACCGGGCCGACATGCTTAAGCTCGGCGTCGCACTCACATGGAATCCGATCGCCAAGCCTTCGCACGTCGGGGAGTGGTACACGCTCGAGATCACTGCGATCGGCAACCACATCACCACTTCGGTCAATGGAACTGTCGTCGCCGAGTACGAAGATCCGAAGCCCTTCGAATCCGGTGGCCTGGCGTTGGTCGGACGAAACGACGTGTCGGTGCAGATTCGTGAAATTAAGATCCAGGAACTCGGCGGCGGCCTGGGAGGGACAAAATTAGGCAAACGCGAAGGTCTTGCAACTGCGACAGAGAGCCAGGATGACGACAGCCCCAAGAAAGGTGGCCTCGGTCAGCAAGGAGGACTTGGCGGTTTCGGTTTTGGCATTGGCGGACTGGGACGCTCCGACGATGCCAATGGCTTAGGATTCGGGCCAGCGACCAAGGAGAAGTTCGTTCGGCTGTTTAACGGCGAGGACTTCACGAACTGGACATTTCCGAAGGGAGGCGAGGACAAGTGGTCGGTCGAGAACGGCGTTCTTCGCTGCGTCGCGATCCGACTTCAAAGACTTCCATCTCCGGATGCACATTCGAACCACAGATCAGATGAACAAGCACCTGATTTTTCGTTCGCACGACGTTAACGGCACAGACGCGGACTATTGCTTCCATCTCGGTGGCATCAAGTGGGATCGTAAGTCAACGTGGCCGCTGGGCGCTTACCACGTCGTCTTGGGGGAGTCAGTGGGATCTGATGGCCTCCACTGGACAACTGACGGATTGTCGAACTTGACAACCGTCAATCGTCCTTTGCTAGATGACAAGTGGCACCGTGTGGAGATCATTGCGCTGAAGAACGTCTTCCGAATGATACTCGACGGCAAGGAAGTGTCGGCATTCCGCGACTCACTATCCCGATACTCTGAAGGTCGGATCATTTTCTCACTGCTCGACGGGGCTCATCTCGAACTGCGTGATATTGAGATCAACGAAACACTAACTAAACCGTCGGCTGCGACACCAAAGAAACCGACGCACAAATCGACGAAATCGTTCACGCCCAACGATGCCTTCCGCGAGGGAACCGTCTGGAAGGGATCGCGAACCTATCGCAAGGGATTTTGGGAGGGCGTGACGGTCGATTACGAGATCCAGGTGCACAAACGACTCGGCCCAAAGTTTACTGGAGTCAAATTTGACAAAGGGGCAGGCCATAATCAGCTGCCGGTCGAGGGGGAAATTCATGGGAAATCCCTCGCCTGGCGCGAGGGAACGGAATGGCGCATGATTGGAAAGCTCGACGGCGACACGATTACAGTTCAGTTCCATGCCGATTTTGGGAACGGCAAGACCGAAGGTTCTGGACAATTGAAGCGCTCCGAATAAAGCGACGTTACGTTCCATGTCCCGGCCAAAAGAACACGAATACGCAAACACGCCCGTCGAGCACGCCGGCACGCTGCTCGAGACCGACGAGGAAATCCGCCAGGCGCTGGCCAACTTGAAGGGGACGGCGCCCAAGATCGATGCCAGGCCGGCCGAGCCGTTTCGACCGACCGCGCGGCCGCCGTTGGCCCTGTTAACCGCCTACGACGATGGCGAAACCGACGGCGAGGTCATCCGGCTCCGGGTGCCTCGGTTCATCATCGGGCGGACGCACGGCGATTTGAGGATTCCATTCGACAATCGAATCTCGTCCCGACACGTCGAGATTACGCATCAGGTGGCCGCAGGATCTCATCGCTGGGTCGTTACGGATCTGCAGAGTCGCCACGGGCTTTTTGTCCGTGTCAGTCGTGCCCTCTTGGCGGACAAGGCTGAGATCCTCGTCGGCCGGGGTCGCTATCGTTTCGACGCGGGGTTGGATCAACCCGACGCAACCAGGGACTTCGGCGTCCCGGCCGACTCCAGCGAGACCCATGGTCTGTCGGAGGGAGTCGGAGGATTTCGACCCCCCGCCCTGACAGAAGTTCTCGGCAAAGACATCGGCAACCGCATCCTGTTGGTGAAGCCCGAGTACTGGATCGGCTCCGAGACGAGCTGCGCGGTCTGCCGGGCCGACGATCCCTTCTGCGAGCCTCGGCACGCGCGCGTCTACTGCGACAACAGGGGTCAGTGGTTCGCCGATCACACGAAATCGCACAACGGACTCTGGCTGCGGATGCCGCAAGTCAAAGTCGAAACCAGCATCCAGTTTCAGATCGGCGAGCAGCGGTTTCGACTGAAAGTCCTTTAGGCCTGTGCTAAGAGGGTGCGCTCCAATCTCTGAAGACTCGGCAGACAAGCATGCACCTCGCGTATCGAATCCTTTTGCCGGATGGACGCCTGTTGTCGCGCGAGGCCGACGGTTCGCCCATACGCCTGGGGCGAGATCCTTCCTGTGAAATCGCCGTCGGCGAAGCCGAGTGCCCGATGGTCTCGGGACTTCACGCGCGAATTGAATCGTCCAACGGCGGTTTCCTGCTCGTTCACGAAAGCCGCAGCAACAAGACCCTGCTCAACGACGCAGTCATCGACGTGAGCCGACGAATCCAAGCGGGCGACCGGCTCAAGCTGGGCTACACGGGCCCGACGATCGAAGTCATCTCAATCGAGGCGCGGCCGCCCGCCCCGCAGCCCGGGAATGAAGGTGCCGCTGCCTTACAGACCCTTCAGGCCGATTCCCGCCATGTGGCGTTGCTGCGCGGCAGTGCGGGCGCGAAGCGGATCGAAATCGGGACCGGAGGCGTCATTGGCCGCGACCCGCGCTGTGAGTTCCCGCTCGATCATCCGCACGTCTCCCGCGCCCACGCGCGATTCGTCGTCCGTGACGGTCGCGTTCTGTTGCTCGACCTTGGCAGCTCGAACGGGACCTTCGTCAACGGTCAGCGGCTGCCAAAGCCCAGGCTGCTTGAAGTGGGCGATCGAATCGACATTGGGCCATTTTCGCTCTGTTTCGACGGCACGGGATTGGCCAGTCGCTCGCGGTCGAACAATGCGGAGCTTTCAGCCTCGCGTCTCAAACGAGTCGTCCGGGACGTCGCAACTGCCGAGCCGCTCACGATTCTGGACGGCATCTCGCTCGTTGTCCGTCCCCAGGAATTGGTTTGCATCCTTGGACCCAGCGGTTCGGGCAAATCGACGCTGCTGGCCGTCCTGAGCGGACGCCTCGCGCCAGACGAAGGGGCCGTCGACATCAACGGCGAGGATTTATACGCCGACTTCGAGGCGCTCAAAGCCGACATCGCCGTCGTGCCCCAAAAGGACCTGCTGCACGCGAGCCTGACAGTCGAAGCATCGCTGCGCTACACAGCTGAGCTTCGCCTTCCCCCCGATACCGCCCGAGACGAAGTCGACTCGCTTGTGGACGACGTTTTGGAGGCGGTCGGCTTGACGGAGCGCCGCGGAACGGCCATCCGCAATCTCAGCGGCGGTCACTTGAAGCGTGCCAGCCTGGCCAACGAGCTTCTTTCTCGCCCGAGCCTCCTTTTCCTGGATGAAGTGACCTCGGGACTCGACGAGCAGACGGATCGCGAAGTGATGTCGCTGTTACGCGACATTGCGGACGGAGGCAAGACGGTGGTGTGCGTCACCCACAGTCTGGCCAGCGTCGAATCGGCCTGCCACCTGGTTGTGATCCTCACGCGCGGAGGCCGGCTCGCCTTCGTCGGAACGCCGGCGGAAGCCAAACAGTATTTCGGCGTTTCACGCCTGGGCGAGGTCTATGCGAAACTCGACGAACGAGGGCCGCAAGAATGGGACGCGCGCTTCCGGGCCTCGCCGCAATTTCAGCAGTACGTCACGCAGCGACTGCCCGTCGAGACTTTCAACAGAAACACTCCGCTCCGATTGGTGCGGCCGACAGGCCCGCCGCGCCCGAGCTTTGTTCGGCAGACTTTGGTGCTCATCGGGCGCTATGCTTCGATCTTGCGCGGGGACCCGCAGGCCCTCATCGCGATCGCTGCACAAGGACTTCTGATTGCGGGCCTGTTGGGGCTTGTGTTCGGCAGACTGGCAGATGTTTCGCAGACCGAGCAGCGTATTCAACGAAGCATCAATTTGCAGCTCCTCCTGGCGATCTCCTGCTTTTGGTTTGGCGCCAATGCGGCCTCGAAGGAACTGGTCAAGGAGCGGGCGATATTTCGCCACGAGCACCATCTGAATCTGCGCGTCGGAGCTTATTTCGTCTCGAAGCTGATCGTTTTGGCCGCGATCAGCGTCGTTCAGGCGGCCGCCCTTTGGACAATCGTGCAGGTCTGGTGCGTGTTGCCAGGCTCGGCGTTGCTGCAACTGCTGGTTCTGGTCGTCCTCGCGGTCGCCGGAACGGCATGCGGCCTGTTGCTTTCCGCGCTGGCTCGCTCCGAAGAGGTGGCGACGGCTCTTGTGCCGATCGTCGTCATTCCGCAGATCATTCTCGCTGGAGTGGTCGCGCCGGTTACGGGGGCGGCGCGCTGGCTTGCCCAAGGCTACGTCACCGTTTATTGGGCACAAGACGCACTCGAGCGCTTGCTTCCGCAGGCCGACTTGGCGTTGCTCGGGAAATCAAATACGACTTGGAGCCTGCCGGTCAGCGTGATACTGGCCCACGCAGCGGTTGCCGCTCTGGGAACAGTTGTGCTGCTCGCCAGAACAGGCAGGGACGCTCAATAGCCACGTCGCCGCCTGCTTCACTTGCCCACGACATTCGCTCTTCAATCGCCAGCCAACCTCGGCGAGCCCTGCTCCCAAGAGAAGTATCGACGCGGCCAGTGCGCTTCGTGCCGCGCTGCTGGATGGCCGGCAATCGCAATCCGCGATTCACCAAGGATTTCGAAATCGGGGCGACAGGACGGCTATTGAACTTCTCGAGGTCGGGGTCAAAAGACCGGCAGCGACAATCCGTGCTTGGAACCCGACCCTCCATGTCGGTCGCAGCCAGACGGCGCGTTCGCGAAAACCA
>Ga0187782_10004008_pt1 | contig 11006 bp, 10 predicted proteins | sample 0715_SJ02_MP15_2_FD_132454 | JGI IMG/M metagenome (GOLD analysis project Ga0187782, IMG submission 132454) | Tropical peat soil microbial communities from peatlands in Department of Meta, Colombia - 0715_SJ02_MP15_20_MG | ecosystem: Environmental > Terrestrial > Soil > Wetlands > Peat | place...
AATCGGTTCCGGGCCCGAGGGAAGACGGACGTGCCCGTGTGGAGGATGACCGGGAGGTGATGGCGCGAGCAGGCGTCGTAGAGGGTCCGCAGGCCGGGAAGCTCCCCGTCCACGTAGGCGTTCGGTCGGAACAGCTGGTGCGGAGGGTGAAGCTTGAGCGCCCGGATGCCGAGTTCTTCGATGAGGCGGACGACCTCCCGTTCGGGGTCCGGGTGGTCCGGACGGATCCCCCCGACCGCGATGAGCCGGTCCGGGTCCGCGCGCACGTACTCGGAGACGAACGTGTTCGTCGCCTCGGTGTAACCGATCACCTCGGGAGCGACGTAGTTCACGAGGACGGCCCGCTCGACCTCGCACCGGTCGAGGTAGGCGAGGAACTCCGCGGGGTCGGAGACCGCCCGGGCGACCGCCGGGTCGACCGTGCTGAGGAGTCGGACCGCGTCCGGACGCATCTCCCAGAGCGGGTTGATGTGGACGTGGCAGTCCGTGACCCCCACGCCCGACCGGACGATTCCGACCATATAAGCAGAGGAGAACTCTCCTCGCCTCGGAACGAATGTTTATCTCCCGCTCGGATGCATGGCTCGCCGAACGGGTCCCATGTCGACCACGCCCCGCACGATGCCGAAGCTGCTGAAGGCGACGTACCTCGCCGACCAGGAGTTCCTGCTCGAGGAGACGCGCGCGACGAAGCTGTTCTACTTCCCCGGACCGATCCTCTTCACGCTGATCTTCGGCATCCTCGCCCTCGCGGTCGCGAGCCAGGTCTCCTCGGCCGTTCCCAACTGGCTCCCCACGTTGAGGACGTGGCTCACGCTGTCGAACTACGTCGGATCCTCCGTCCAGACGTATCTCGCCTACTTCTGGATCGTGCTCTTCCTCATCGGCCTGCTCTGGATCCTGGTCCGATACTTCCGGTGGATCCGGACCGTTTACGCGGTCACGAGCCGGCGCGTGATCGTTCAGAAGGGGATCTTCAGCAAGGACTTCGACGAGATCCCGGTCCAGCAGGTCCGGGGCGTCGACGTCCACCAGTCGTTCGGCCAGCGCATCCTCGGGTACGGGACGGTGCGCGTCAGCTCCGAAGGAGGCACGAGCATCGGGAACGAGGACTGGCTCGGGATCCCGAAACCGTTCCGCTTCCAGAAGCTCATCGAGAACGCGACGCAGAACGTGGGGACGGCCCCCGGCCCGGTCCAGTGGGCCGGACCGCCCCGCTAACGGTGCGTCCGGGCGCGCAGCGTTAAATCGGACCGACCGCCTCGGGCGGCGCGGCATGCCGGACGACTTCGACGCCATCGTGGTCGGCGCGGGCATGGCCGGAAGCTCGGCCGCGATCCGGCTGGCCCAGGGTGGGGCGAACGTCCTCCTGGTCGAGCGCGGGGCGGAACCCGGGACGAAGAACCTGTCGGGCGGGATCCTCTGGGGCCAGGACCTCGCTCGCATCCTTCCGAACTGGTGGCGCGAGATGCCCATCGAGCGCCACCTCGTCCGGAAGCGGTTCGGGTTCCTGACGGCGGAAAGCGCCCTCTCCTTCGACCTCGAGGAGGCTGCCTGGAACCGGGAACCCTACGTGGCGCACTCCGTCCTGCGTTCGCGGACGGACAGCTGGCTCGCGAAGAAGGCGGAGGAGGCCGGGGCGACCGTCGTGCCCGCCGTGCCGGTGGAGCGGTTGAACTGGGAAGGCGCTCGGGCGCACGGGATCGTCCAGGCGGGCGAGAAGATGACCGCTCCCGTCACCATCCTCGCGGACGGGGCGAACTCCCGCCTGTCGCTCGGGACGCCCATCCGCCCGGACGCGCACCTCTCCCCCGATGCGACCGAGCTCGGGATCAAGGAGGTGTTCCGCCTCGACCCCTCCGTGATCGAGGACCGATTCCACGTGAGCGGCTCGGAGGGGCACGCCGAGGAGTGGGTCGCCGGTATGTTCCCGGCGGGCGTGATGGGCGGCGGATTCCTCTACACGAACCGGGACACCGTTTCCCTCGGCATCATCGTCCAGATCCGTTCGCTCTACGACCGGGGCGCTTACTCCCAGGAGCTCGTCGAGCGGTTCAAGCTCCACCCGGCGATCGCGAACCGGCTCAAGGGCGCCGAGCTCGTCGAGTACGGGGCGAAGCTGATCCCCTCGGGCTGGTCGAGCCGGCCGGCCGCCTTTCACGGGGACGGCTGGATGGTGGCGGGGGACGCGGCGGGGTTCGTCTTCTCGAACGGGATCTCGATCCAGGGGATGAACTACGCCGTTCGCTCCGGTCTCGAAGCGGCGGAGACCGCACTCGCGGCGAAGGCGGCGGGTTCGGCGGCCGCGACCGTCCTCGCCGAGTACGACCGCCGGCTCGAGTCGACCGGCATCCTTCCGGACTTCCGTGACTTTGCGCGGCTCGATCGGGTGAAATGGAACCCGCGGATCTACACCGTCTACCCGAAGTTCGCGACCGAGCTCCTTCGGTCGATGATGGCCGACGCCCGCTCGCCGAAGCGGTCGGCGCGAAAGCTCCTGCTCGCGGCGCAGAAGGCGGCGGGGGCGAAGACGACCGACCTTCTCCGCGACGGGATCGAGATGGCGTGGGACCTCTGACCGCGGTCGAAGCGCCGGCCCCGACGCGCACGGACCCGCTCTACTGACCCCGAACGCGACGGATCTCGGCGGTGAGCGCCGGAAGGATCTGGAAGAGGTCCCCGACGATCCCGTAGTCGGCGACCTTGAAGATCGGCGCGGACGCATCCGAGTTGATCGCCACGATCGTCCGGGAGCTCACCATCCCGACCAAGTGCTGGATCGCGCCCGAGATCCCCACGGCGACGTAGAGCTGAGGGGAGACGGTCTTCCCCGTCTGGCCCACCTGGAACGTCGCGGGCCGCCAGCCGGCGTCGGTCACGGCGCGCGAGGCGCCGCCCGCGGCGCCGAGGGACGCCGCGAGTTCCTCGACGAGATGGAAGTTCTCCGCCGCGCGGCCCCCGCGGCCTCCCGAGACGACGATGGACGCATCGCCGAGCGATGGACCCCCCCCGCGAGCGGTCACTTCGATTCCGAGACGCTTCGGGACCCAGAGCGCCGCGGGAACGCGGTCGAGCGCCACCGCGCTCAAGCTCGGCGCGACCGGCGCCTCCGGTGCGGCCGCGAACGCGTGAGGTCGCACCGCGACGGCCGCGTGCGGCCCTTCGAGGCGGCGGGTTTCGGTCGCCCGCCCACCGAAGACCGGTCGACGGACCTCGAGCGCCTCCCCTGCCCGCACGAGCGAGGTCACCCCGGTGGCCACGGCGGCGTTCCAGCGGGTGGCGAGGCGCGCGACGATGTCGCGGCCGAGGGCGGTTCCCCCGACCACGATGAGGTTGGCGCCGGCATCCTCGGCAGCGGCCGCCGCAAGGTGAGCGGAGACCGAGTGGGTCGCGCCGTCCAGCTTCGGGTCCTCCGCGAAGTAGACGCGAGCGACTCCGAACCGTCCGAAGTCGGCCGCGGCCGACCGCGCCGCCGGACCTGCGAGGAACCCGACCACGTCCCCGGGCGCCGTGACGGCCCGGGCGACCGTGAGCGCTTCGCGCGTGGCCCCGGAGAGGGAACCGTCGTGGGCCTCCCCCACGACGAGCGTGGCCGCGGTCACGGGAACACCTTCGCCTCCTCCTTCAGGAGCTGCACGAGCTTCTGGGCGGCCTCCTCGGGGGTCTTGAACTCGATCATCTTCGCCCCGGTGCGGGGCGGCGGGAGCTCGAACTTCGCGGCCCGGCTCGCGCCCGTGGGCACGGCGCCGGCGTCCGGCGGGACCTTCGCGATCGGAAGTTTGCGCGACTTCAGGATCGCCGGGAGCTTCGCCGTCCGCGGGTCGTTCCACGCTTGCTGGAGGGCGATCACGCACGGGGGGGACACCTCCCAGCGTTCGAGGCCGGTCTCGGTGGACCGCTGGAACCGGAGGCGCGAAGCGGCCGCGTCCCATCGCAGGTCGACCACGAGACTGAAGTCCGGGATCCCGAGGAGCTCGGCGAGGGCCGCGGGGACGAGGCCGGCCTCATCGTCACCGGCCTGTTTGCCGCAGAGCACGAGGTCGTGCGGCGTCGCGGCGACCGCCCGCGCCAACGCGCGCGCGGCCGAGACGGGGTCGGGCGACACCGCGGGGGGCGTCTCGACCCAGGTGGCGGTATCGCATCCGAGCGCGAGGGAGGCGCGGAGGACCTCCTCGGTCCTCGGCGCCGGCCCGGCGGAGACCACGTGCACCTTCGAGCCGGGAGTCGCCTCCTTGAGGAGGAGCGCCTGCTCGACCGCGGACTCGTCGTAGCCGGCGAGGACGAACTTGACCCCCTCGATGTCGACGGAGGTCCCGTCCGCCCCGACGCGAAGCCGCGTCTCGGGGTCCGGGACCGGTTTCACGCAGACGACGATCTCCACGACTCCCCCGGGCTCAGGCGTACTCGCGGAGGAGTTCGCGAGCGATCACGGTGCGCTGGATCTCGTTCGCCCCCTCGTAGATCTGCGTCAACTTCGCATCGCGCAGGAGCTTCTCCACCGGGTACTCCTTCATGTACCCGTATCCGCCGAACGTCTGGATCGCCTCGTCGGCGACGTGGAGAGCCGCATCGGAGGCGTAGCATTTCGCGATGGATGATTCGAGCGTCCCCCTCGCACCGCGGTCGATCGTCCACGCCGCGTGCCAGGTGAGGAGCCGGGCCGCGTGGACGGCCTGGACCATGTTCGCGAGCTTGATCTGGATCGCCTGGTGCTCCGAGATCGGCTTCCCGAAGGTCTCGCGTTTCAGGGAGTACGACGCCGCGTGGTCGAGCGCCGCCTGGGCGATCCCCGTCGCGAGGGCCCCGATCGTCGTCCGGGTCTGGTCGAGGGTCCGCATCGCGAGGGAGAACCCCTCGCCCTCCTGGCCGAGGCGGTCCTGCTTCGGGACGCGTACGTTCTCGAGATGGATCGTGCTCGTGGACGAGGCCCGGTGCCCCATCTTCTCCTCGTCCTTTCCCGGCACGACCCCCTCCGCCGAACGGGGGACGACGAACGCCGTGATCCCCTTGTGCCGGAGCTTCGGGTCGACCGTCGTGAAGACCGTGTAGAGGGAGGCGTGCGGGGCGTTCGTGATGAAGCACTTCTCCCCGGTGAGGAGGTAATCGTCGCCGTCCCGCCGGGCGACGGTGCGCAACGTCCCCGCGTCCGAACCGCTGGACGGTTCGGTGAGCCCGAACGAGGCGAGGTGGTACTCGGCGCAGAACGGGGTGAGGAACCGCTCCTGCTGCTCGCGCGACCCGCCGAGCAGGATCGGCTCCAGGGCGAGGCAGTTCGCGATGATGGACGTCGTCATGCCGCCGCAGCCGTGCGCGAGCTCCTCGACGATGAGGCACTGGTCGAACGAACCGAGACCGCTTCCTCCGAAGTCGGCGGGCACGTTCAGGTTCATCAGGCCGAGGTCGTACGCCTTGCGGTAGATCTCTTCGGGGAATCGGGCGGTTCGGTCGCATTCCGCCGCATGCGGGGCCATCTCCGTCTTGGCAAATTTCCGGGCGAGGTCCCGCAGGCTTTCCTGTTCGGGGGTCAGCGAGAAATCCGGCATCGCCCTCAGGACGCGCGTGCCAGCGGAATCCGCTATATCAGCGCTTGGGTGGCGGTCGATGTGGTGGCGAAGCGTTCGAGGTCCGGTCGCGGCGCGGAGCCCCGTTCGGTGAAGGTGCGGCATTTCGCGCACCTCGACCGGGAGCGCTCTCGTCGGGTCGGGGTCCCCGAGGTCATCCTGGCGGAGGGAAAGAGCACCGAGCACCTCTTGGGCATCGTCCGAGCCCTGTCGGAGAAGCGTCTCGGCGCGCTGATCTCTCGCCCGACCCCGGCCCAGCTCCGAGCGCTCCGGGGATTCGAGGCCTCGGCCCGCCCGCATGCTTCGCTCCGAGTTCTGGCGGGGGGCCGGGTGGTGCGCCTCCCGGGGCCCCTCGGGCACCGGCACCGAAGGGGAGTCGTGGCGATCCTGACGGCCGGAACGAGCGACGTGCCCCTCGCCGAGGAAGCGCGGGCGATCCTCCTCGAGCTCGGGGTCCGGGTCGTCCGCGCGTACGACGTCGGGGTGGCGGGACTCCACCGACTCCTGTCGTCCCTTCGCCGGCTCGAGGCCCTGGCCCCGGACGTCTACCTCGTCTTCGCGGGTAGGGAGGGGGCGCTGCCGACCGTGGTCGCCGGCCTCGTGCCGGCCCCGGTGGTCGGAGTCCCGACCTCCGTCGGCTACGGTCGCGGCGGAAAGGGCGAGGCCGCGCTGAACGCCATGCTCCAGTCGTGCGCTCCTCTTGCCGTCGTGAACATCGACGCGGCGGTACCGGCCGCCCTGTTCGCGGCCCAGCGGTTCGCCGAACGGGCCCCGGGTCCTCCGCGGACCCCGATGCGTCGCCGGGGGTGACGCCCCTCCCGCGCGGACCGGCTCCGCTGCCTGAAGAAGGCGAGAGAAGGGCTTTTGAGAAGCGCGGGAACTCGGTAGACGTGGCCCCCCGGGCGTTGCTCTCCGACGAGGAAGAACGCGAGGACCGCGCGGACCGTGAGAAGGTCCGCGTGATCGACGGGAAGTTGCGTTCCCTCTTCGATCGTCGCGAGGAGCTCATCGAACAGGTCCGCAAGGTCTCGAGCGAGCAGAAATCGATCTACGACCGCCGCCAAGCGCCCCAGGAGGAGGTCGAGCGGCTCTACGAGGAGCACAACGCCCTCGGAAAGCGGATTTCCGAGCTGCGGAACGGTCGCGAAGCGGCGCGCAAGAAGGTCGAGGACGCGATCGTGCATCTCCGCGAGGTCCGCCTCACAATCGCGCCGGGCGAGCGGGTGCGGCCGGAGCAGATCCGCAAGGAGATCGCGGAACTTGAACTGCGGCAACAGACCCGGGCGCTTCCCCTGGACGAAGAGAACAAGCTCATCGCTCTCCTCCGGCAGAGGGCCCAGGACCTCAAGCAGGCCGAGGCCCGGACGGCGACCGTCGCGGCGCACCAGCAGAAGCTCAAGGAGGCCGAGGCGGGGCTGACCGCCGCGCGGGAGACGTTCGAGCGGTCCGGGAAGGAGCTCGCGGCCGCGAAGTCCGAGCGGGACGCGAAGATGGTGGCGGTGCGGGACAAGCTTCGACTCGCCGGCGAGCTGATCGCTGCCCTCCGCGAGAAGGGCCGCCTTCGGGCCGAGCTCATCTCCAAGATCGACGCGCTCAGCCGCGAGATGGACGCCCTCGACCAGGAGGCCCGCTCCCTCGTCACAAAGGGCCGGGTGCGTCGTGACCAGGCCCGACGCATGCTGCGTGCCTACTCGCACACCCGAGGGCCACCGACCGAAGAGCTCCTCGCCTCTGCGGCCGAGGCCCAGCTCGAGGAGCTCCTAAAGCGGGGCAAGATCACCCTCGGGGGATGACCGGCCTCACGGCGGAAGGATGTCGACCACCGTGACGATGAAGATCAGCGTCTCGCCCTGGACCTCGGAGTTGTAGTTCACGGTGTAGGTCCCGGTCGACGGGTCGACCGAGTTCACGAGGAACTGGCTCTTGCCGCAGAGTCCGCCGCTCTTCACGTGCCCGAGGTAGGAGCCCAGGTTGGCGGGCGTGAGCATGCTCGAAAGCGTCACGGAGGTGGACGTGAGGGCCGATACGGAGAACGGGATCCCGTTCGGCCGGGCCGTCATGCCGACTGACGGTAACGCCTGGACCACGACCGTGGTCGCGTTCACGGAGAACACCGAGTCGTTCCAGCCGTAGGTCGGGTCGACGAAGACGCTCCCGACGGTCGCGCTCCCGTTCGGGTAGTCGGTCGAGAAGTTGGCGACCGGTACGTTCGAGAAGACCGGTAGGGTGTAGACGAGCGGCTCCGTGGCGACACAGCTTGAGTTGAGCGGACCGTACCCGAGGTTCGGGGGGACCGTGACCTGGTGGGAGACGTTCCCCGGAAGCCCGACCAGTCCCTGCCAGAATCCGGTGACGACCGAGCCGAACGTGAGGTTCCCGACCGTGTATCCGGACGACGGCACGTTCGGTCCGACCGCCACGGGGAGCGGCTTGTACGCCGACGGCGGGCCGCGCGACTGGTACTCGAGCGACTTCGGGTAGGAGACGTTGTTCGTACCGATGGAGTAGAGGGACGTGTCGAACACCCGCCCGGCCTGGGGCCCGCTCCCGAACTTACCGATGTAGTTGACCGTGACGTTGTCGCCGACCGACACCGTCAGGATCGGGGAGACGCTCTTGGCCTTCGTGTACTCGTAGAGGAAGGCGGCCCCGACCCCCGCGACGACGATCACGACGACCGCGAGGACGACGAAGAGGATGCGGGAGGGTTTGTCGGCGACCATGGTCTACGGGGACGGGGGAGTGGGGGTCAGCTCGTCGCTGGTCTCGTCATCGGTTCGGAGAGACAGGTGTTCCTCATTCCCCCGCGCCCCCGAGGGAGGGCCCGATATAAACTCTCGCGAGGGGTGGCTGGGTCAGGCACGGCGAAGCTTCCCGACGATCGGCTCCTCGATGACCCCTTCCTCCTCGAGGCGGTTCAGGACCTCTTCGGCCCGGTCCGCAACGAGTCCGTGCGAGGAGACCCGGGCGAGCACCTCCTTGAGGACGGCGTAGCCGTCCGCCGAGACGTCCGCGACCTCGTCGAGCTGGTCGAGGAAGAGCGACTCCTCGGCGCGTTCTGCGGCCGTGGGCGCGGGCGGCGGGGGCCGGGGAGCCGGCGCGGGCGTGACGGTGACGGTCGGCGGGGTCGAAAGGGTCGCGCGGGCGGGGCCGCTGTCCCCCGCGACCCGGCGCACCGCGGCCCGGAGGTCCCGGCGGAAGGCGGCCCGGTCGACGTTCGGGTAGCGGTTCCGGGACTCTCGCGCCGCATTCAGCCACGCGGGAGGCATGCCCTCCTTGCGGACCGTCTCCTCGGTGAGAGCGGGTTCCTTCTCGACCCGCTCGAGCAGGTCGAGCCGGTCGAGGGTCTGGCGGACGATGTCGGCGAGGGTCGCGCGTTCCTCGACCTCCGAGACCGAGCGGACCCCCTCGGCGCGGACCGAAACGTACCCGACACCGTCCCTCCCCCGGAACAGGTGGACCTTCCCGACCACGATCGCCGGCCGGGGCGAGGAGGCGGCGCGAAGCTGGGCCATCGCTCTCGGCTGGAAGGAGCCCGCGGTGACCGCGACCGCGCCGGTCGGGTCGCTCAAGCGGGCTCGCCAGAACGCCTGTGCCTCTTCCCGCCCGATCGATTCGGCCGGCGAGAGGGTACCGGCCATCAGCACCCGGTTCATCCGGGCGGCGAAGGGCGACAGCAGAAAGGCCGTGGGACGTTCCCCTTCCCCCTTCTCCTCCTCGAACGAGCTCTCCAGTTCGCGGGCCGTGACCCGCCACGCCGGTTCCCGGAGCGACACGAGCTCACCCTCCCTCGCCGAGGCGCGCGAGGAGCTCTTCGGCGGCGGAGTCGAGGTCGACCTCGACCCGTTCGATGGATTCCGGATTCACGGTGACTCCGAACTCGTCCTTCGTGCCGGTCCCCCGGACGCGCAGTCGGCGCCCGAGCAGCGATTCCAGCATCTCCTCCTCGAGAAGGCTCGGGTCCGGTTGGTTTCGGAGGCGGGCCTGCGCCTGTTCGAGCGTGACCCCCCAGAGCTTCTCGGTGTCGCCGCGACCGGCGTTCACGGTGAGGGCCCCCGAGCCGTCGTCCAGCACGATTCGGGCGCGGAGGTCCGCCTGCCCTTCGACCTGGCCGTGGATCCGACAGATCCCGCTCCGGATCGATCGCCGGCAGGTCGGACACCGATAGACGAGTCCGCTCGGCGGAAGGAGGCCGACGACCACCCCTTCGACCGCCACCGTCTCCCCGCCGCCTTCGTCTTCGACCTCGGAGATCGTCCGGGGCGGGGATCGCAGCAGCTGGGCCGGGTCCGGTAGGTCGGTCCCGTCGATCCGCACAACGCTCGACCGCTCGTCCAGGACGAGCTGGGGGCGACCTCGGAACGCGCGAACGTAGCCGCCGGCGATGCGCACGGCCTCCCCCGCGGCGAGCGCGAAGTCGCTCCATGCCGAGAGCGCGACCGCCCCCGTTCGGTCGGCGACCAGGCCCTCGTGCACGACCCGGCGCTCGGTCCCCACCGACACGCTCTTCGGTGCGACGCGCACGACCCGTACCTCGACGCGGAAGCCCTCGTCGGACGGTCGGAGCTCGCGCACGGTCCGGAACGGCATCTCCTCGCCATCGACCTTGGGGAGCTCGGCCGGGCTCGCCGGGGCGACCCGCGTCTTCCATGAGAACGTCACCTCCGGCCGACCGCGGAACTCCCGCACCTCCGCACCGACGGCGCGAAGGACGACGCCCCGCTCGACCCCTTCGCGCGGAGGGTCCCACCACGTGAAGCGAACGGTTCCCGTCCCGTCGCTCAGGAGCCCGGAGAGCAGCGGACGGCGGCTCCCGTCCGACTTCCGCGTGACCTCCCGTCGCTCGGCCGTCACGACGCGGGCGACGAACTCCACCGGAGAAGCGGTCGGGCGGAGGTCACGGAGACGCGTTTCGACCGGCGCGGCCGCAGAAGGTTCAGGGACCATGGCAACGATAGCCCGGGGCGCCACCACGCTCGGTCATAAAAGCGGCCCGCCGACCACGGACGATGAACGGCGTTTCCGCGCCCAGACGGCCCGGGGCCGCGGTGGTGTCGCGGGCGGACGGGGCCGTGATAATCCTTTTCCCCCGAGGACCATCACTCGCCCGCCGTGGCGCCGAAATTCTCCCAGCGTCTCGACCGGATCCTCGCCGCGCGGGATTCGCTCGTCTGCGTGGGTCTCGACCCCGACCCGGCGTTGATGCCGAAGAGCCTTCGCCGCCTTCCGCCCCGGACCCAGCTGAGCCGGTTCCTCGACGGGATCGTGCAGGCGACGTTCCCGCACGCGGCCGCCTACAAGATGCAGTTCGGGTCGTACCTGCAGTACGGGGCCGAGGGCGTCGAGGTCCTTTCGCAGCTCTGCCGGCGGATCGGGGCGACCCGAGTGCGCATCCTGGACCTCAAGGCGAACGACATCCCGAACACCCTCCGCATGGTGCGGGAC
>Ga0187782_10004009_pt1 | contig 11005 bp, 7 predicted proteins | sample 0715_SJ02_MP15_2_FD_132454 | JGI IMG/M metagenome (GOLD analysis project Ga0187782, IMG submission 132454) | Tropical peat soil microbial communities from peatlands in Department of Meta, Colombia - 0715_SJ02_MP15_20_MG | ecosystem: Environmental > Terrestrial > Soil > Wetlands > Peat | place...
AACTCGAGCATCAGTCGCTTCATGGAAACCGTATCCGCCTCCAAGGCATAGAGCGCCTCGCCCTGAGCGTCGTAATGAACCCATCGCTGTCCATTCGTGGCCACGAAATGCGCCTGCTGCGCCGCGCTACGCACCTGCGGACCCGTCCAAGCCGCACCGGAGGATTCAACCGTCATGCCGATCTTCATGTCAAAGCGGGCACAAAGTCGATCGAGTTCCTGCGCCTGCTCAAGCAGCTTCTGGATGTCAGGGGCGTCAACGTCGGCATCGAGCGTGTTGGCCACCTGCTGAACGACCTGAACGAAGCGGATGAGCTCTGCTTCCTCGATGCGCCCGTGCCGGTCCGCAAGCTGGATGGAGGCCAGTGCGTCCGTGTAGTAGCCAAATCGGTCGGGAAGTACCCATTGCTGGTGGCGGCCATCCCAGACAACGAAGTGCACCGGCAGCCGCCAGGCCGTGTGAGCCAAGACTGCGGCCGCATCGATCACGCTCACACCGTCAACCGCGCGCGCACAGCGAATTTCCAGCGAGCAATCGAGCAGCGGATCCTCCACCCAGTCGGGCCGCAGTAAAGCCGCGGGCGCGCGCAGCGCTTCGGACGAAACTTGGGGTTCGGCGAGAGCCGCTGGTGCAGCGCTTTGCGGTGTCGGCCACCCTTGCTCATCTGCCGTGTGCGTGGGCGCCGGCGCCTCGGCCGGCTCGATTGGTTGTATGCCCAGACTCGGCTCTACTCGTCCCGGGCGCCCTCGCACCGGCACCGCGCCCGCATCCGCTATGGGCGACGGGTCCCGCAAATCCGCTGTCCCGGCTCCAAGCAGCGCGTCGCGCACACCGCCGTGCAATCGGTCGCGCAGGCGACGCAGCAAGCGCCGCTCCTTCCACTTTTCGCTCAGATACAGCGCCAGCAGTAAGAGCGCCGCAACAGCGAACAAGGCCAGATGCAGATCGCTCACGAGGGGACCATCAAAAAGGGAACTTACGCCGCCTCCGCGGTAAGTTGCACCGCACTATCAATGTCGACCGCAACGATACGCGATACACCCTGTTCCTGCATCGTCACGCCAACGAGTTGCTCGGCCATCTCCATGGCGAGCTTGTTGTGCGTGATGAACAAAAACTGCGTCGCATCCGTCATTGAGCGTACCAACTCGCAAAAGCGCTCGGTATTGGCATCATCCAGAGGTGCGTCGACCTCATCAAGCAAGCAAAACGGTGCCGGGTTGAGCTTAAAGAGCGCAAACACTAGCGCCGTGGCGGCGAGCGCTTTCTCCCCGCCCGATAGCAAGTGTATGGAACTGTTGCGTTTGCCAGGAGGTTGCGCGGTCACCAGCACACCGGCGTCGAGTATTTCCTCTCCGGTCATCGACAAGCGGGCCTCGCCGCCGCCAAACAGACGCGGGAATAGCTCCCCGAAGTGTCGATTGACCTCGTCAAAGGTCTGTTGCAACAGTTGCCTCGTTTCCCGGTCGATCTTGCGAATCGCATCTTCCAAAGTGGATACCGCTGCCTGCAAATCCTCAGACTGCGCGTGCAGAAAGCTTTGGCGTTGAGTCGCCGTTTCGAGCTCTTCCAGAGCAGCCAGGTTCACCGCTCCTAGCTCGGCAATCGCCTGCGCAAGACCGGCAATCTCGGCTTCCTGTTCGCCGACGGCAGCCGCGCCTGGCAGCTGCGTGCGCAGCGCCTCGATGTTCGCACCCGATTCATGCAATTGCTTTTCAAACTGTTCCACCGATAGCCGGGCGGCTTGTTCCTTGAGTTTGAGCTCCGTGACGCGCTCGCGTCGAGGCTGTAAGCCGCGTTCGATTTTTTGCCGCTGCTCCTCGCTCGCGCGGGACTTTTGCATCGATTCGTCCACCAATGCCCGCGCACCGGCCACGGATTGTTCCGCCGTAACACGCCGCTGCAGCCACTGCTCCAAACCGCCCCGCGCCGCAGTATCGTCGAGTTTGGCAACTTCCAACTGACCCTGCTCAATTTCCGAACCTAGCCGCTCGGCATCACCGGCTGCGACCGCAATGGCGTGCTCCACATCGGCGATGCGCTCAAGCGTCGCTGTAGCCTCAAACTCCAGTCGCTGGCGCTCGGCCTCTCGCTGGCGCGAGCGCTCGCGGTGCTCCCGCAAGGCTTCGCTTGAGCGCTCCTCCTCAAGCCGCGCTGCTTCGACCGCCTCCTGCATTTGCCCTAATGCTGCATCGAGTTCGGCAAATCGTCGCTCTGCCGCATCGCGCTGGCGGCCCAGCTCCTGCTCTTCGACTGCGAGCTCTTCGAGTTCGGTCTCAATCTGCCCGCCGCGGTGACGAATTCTCTCGATGAGTTCACCCAAGCGCACCGCCTCAAGCTGAAGCTCATGCAGCCGTGTGCGCAGGCGACCGGCGTTTTCTCTGGCACTTTGTGCATCCTGTTGCGCCTGCCGCACATGCGCATCAAAACGCGCCAAGTCCTCAGCGGCTTGCTCGTCGATCAAGCGTTGCGCCTTGATCTGCCGCTCCAGGTTCTCGACCTCACGCTTTCGCGCCAGCAAACCCGACTTGCGGTCGTCGGGAGCGAAAAATCGAACCGCATGCCGCGACACCAGATGCCCCGCCGTAACAACAAACTGTTCGCCTGGTGCAAGTTGCCGGCGGGCGGCAAGCGCGGTCTGCAAATCGGGTTGAACAAATGTGCGGCAAAGCCAGTCTTCCAACACGGCTCGAACGCCCTGCGCATCGGCCCCGCTGCGCACGTTCACCAGTTCGCTTAGGCGGCGCCACTCCGATTTGGGCTGAGCCGTCTGCGCCAGCGTGCCACTGTCGCCCTCGGCGCAAAAAAAACTGACCCGGGCCGGGGGCGCGAGCTGCCCGAACGCCGCCATCGGTTCGAGTCGACCCACTTCGATGGCCTCGACTCTCTCGCGCAGGACCGCTTCCATTGCGGTTTCCCAGCCGGCCTCGACATCCAGCAGCCGAAACAAGCGTGGCAGCGACTCGAGTCCCTGCGTGCGCAGCCAAGGATCGAGCCGCTCATCGGCCTCGATGTTGACCAGGGTTTCCTGGACTGCATGCAGGCGGGCTTCGAGCTTATGTAACTCGGCCGAGGCTTGGCTGCGTCGCTGGATTTGCTCCTGTCGCTGGGACTGAAGCTCCTGTTCGCGCGCTTCGGCACGTGCACCGCGAGCCTGTGCGCTCTCGTATTCGCCCTGTGCCGCAGCTGCATCGGCCTGCAAACGCACCAGACGGTCCGCATCCGGCCGGCCAAGCTGCTCTTGCTCATCGGCCAGGCGCTCCCGGCGCACGAGCAGTCCGTTGGCTTGACGCTCAAAGGCTTGCATTTGCTGGCTCGCGTTGGCAATTTCTTGTGCCGAAGACGCCGCCTGAGCCCGCGCGGCCGTCAATGCCTCCCGCGCCGTCTGGTTCGCCGCCTCAAATTGGGGCTGCTCGCCCTCCAGTGCGCGGCATGCCTCCCGCGCTTGTTCCAGGCGCACCGAAACCGACTCGGCCGTTTGTCGCAGTTCGGTTGCACGCTGGCGAAGTTGAACCTCCTCCTCCTGACGGCGTGTGCGCGACTGCGCGAGACTTTCGATGCGGGCTGCCAGGCGCGCGCGGGCCTCTAGCGTCGCTCGTATCTCGGCTTCCAGGCGCCCAATCTCGGTGTTGATGCGCGCAAGTTCCGAGTGTGCTGCATTGGCCGCATCATTGGCGCGGTATTGGGCATCCCGCTCTTGCTCGAGACGTAACTCCACGGCCCGCAGCTCAGCCAACTGCGCCTCGATCTGCGCCTCTCCTTGCTCGATGTCGCGGGCAAAGCGACTGCGCTCGGCCAGGGACTGCTGCTGGCGCGTGAGCCACAGCAGTGCCTGCGCCTGTCCATGCCGTGCCGTCAAATCGCGGTACTGGCGCGCAACTTGTGCCTGCTGTCGCAGGTGCTCGATTTGTCCATCGAGTTCCCGCACCACATCGCCAACGCGCAACAGGTTCTCGCGCGTATCGGCCAGACGAGTCTCCGTCTCGCGTCGCCGCTCTTTGTATTTCGTGACCCCGGCTGCCTCTTCCAGAAAGACCCGCAACTCTTCCGGCCGTGCTTCGACGATGCGCGAAATCATCCCCTGGCCGATGATCGCGTAGGCGCGCGGTCCTAGACCCGTGCCCAAAAACAAGTCATGCACGTCGCGGCGACGTACCTGCTGGTTGTTGATTAAGTAAGCGGCAGAGTTATCGCGCGTGAGGATGCGTTTGACCGACAGCTCGCTGAAACGGCCCCATTCGCCGCCCAAACGCCCGTCGCTGTTGTCGAACACGAGTTCCACGCTCGCCCGCCCCGCGGGCTTGCGGTCGGCCGCCCCATTGAAAATCACATCCTGCATGGACTCACCACGCAGTTCCGCCGCCTTGCTCTCGCCTAGCACCCATCGCACCGCGTCGATCACGTTGGACTTGCCGCAACCATTGGGTCCAACCACGCCGACAAGGCGGCCGGGAAAGTCGATCTGAGTCGGATCGACGAATGATTTAAAACCGGCGAGTTTTATCTGCCGCAATCGCACCTTATGTTCTCCGGCCCAGTGGCCTCACTTTCTTGCCTCACGCCCCCGGCGGCGTGTTCATGCGGCGGTTGCGCTGCAGCGGCCCCGCCGCTTGCGGCGCAATTCGCCCTCGCTGCTCTTCTTTTAAGCTCGGATCGGGCGGGCGAAACTATAATGATAGCGAAACGCTCGATCCGCCGTCCGGCAGCAGCCGTGATCCCGGTCAGTGGGCGATAGGTTTGACTACGGCAGCCATGAAAAAGCGAGTTTCCGACATCCTGGAGTCCTTTGCTAATCCGAACCCCGGCCGCGATTACCTGGTCCGAATCGAAATCCCCGAGTTCACCTGCCTGTGCCCGAGAACCGGACAGCCGGATTTTGGACACTTTGAGCTCGAATTTGTCCCGGACCGGCGCAATGTGGAACTCAAGAGCCTGAAGCTTTACATGGGAAGCTATCGCAACGAGGGAGCCTTTCACGAAGCGGTAACCAATCGCGTACTCGACGATCTTGTTGCCACCATGGCACCTCGCTTTTTGCGCATCACCGCGCGCTGGAATGTGCGCGGCGGAATCTATACCACGGTAATCGTCGAGCACCGCAAGCGCGGTTGGAAGCCGCTGACGCCGATCGAGCTGGGCGCGCACGCTCTTAGGTCCCACCGCATCGAGGCGTTTGGATCTTGACGCCGCGGATGAACCCCGCACTCGAGTTGCTGCGGCCCTATCCCTTTGAGCGGCTGCGCACGCTGCTTGCGCCGCTTACACCTCCTCCGGACCGAGCGCCGATCAATCTTTCAATTGGCGAACCCAAGCACGCCACGCCGCGATTGCTCCTCGAGGCCCTGACGGGCGCCCTTGCGACGCTTTCTCGCTACCCCGCCACCAGAGGCACCGATGAGTTGCGCGCAGCCATTGCCGCTTGGCTAATGCGCCGTTACGGGCTGCGGCACATCGATCCGCATACGCAGGTGCTTCCCGTTAACGGTTCGCGGGAAGCCTTGTTTGCCTTCGCTCAGGCGACAATTGATGCGCGCGGGCACGAACTCGTGCTATTGCCCAACCCGGGATATCAAATCTATGAAGGAGCCGCGTTGCTCGCCGGCGCGCAGCTTCGGCACCTGCCGACGACGAAGGCTAACAACTGGCGCATGCCCTTTGAACGTGTCAGCGCGCAGGACTGGGAGCGAGTACGGTTGGTCTACGCTTGCTCGCCGGGAAACCCTACGGGGCACGTGATGTCACTGCAGGAGTGGACGGAGCTCTTCGAACTGGCTGATCGCCACGACTTTCTCATCGCGTCCGATGAGTGTTATTCGGAGATTTATTTCGACGAAACCCAGCCCCCACTCGGTGCGCTGCAAGCGGCTGAGAGCTTGGGACGCAAAGGCTTTGAGCGCCTGGTGTGCTTTAGCAGCCTCTCGAAGCGCTCCAACGCGCCCGGACTGCGCTCGGGCTTCGTCGCGGGCGATGCGCGCGCATTGGAACGCTTTCTTGCCTACCGGACCTACCACGGATGCGCGATGAGCCCCGCCACCCAGGCGGCGAGCATCGCTGCCTGGAACGACGAAGCCCACGTGATTGAGAACCGGCGCCGGTACGCCCACAAGTTCGAGCACGCACAACCTCAAATCAACCAGGTGATGCCCGTCGCCATGCCCAAAGCCTCGTTTTATTTGTGGGCCCAGACGCCGGGCGACGATGTGCAGTTTGCGAGTAGGCTTTACGCGGAGCAAAACGTGATGGTACTGCCGGGCAGTTTCCTGGCTCGTACCGCTGACGGGAGCAATCCGGGTGCAGGTTACGTACGCATCGCGCTTGTGGCCGAGGAAGCGGAGATCTTCGACGCAACCCAACGTATTGTTGCCAGCGCCCGTGCGGCAAACCCCAGCAGCTAGTTTTTGAGCGGAGTTTCCATGACGCACCAAGAAGCGATCGAACAGGCCTGGGAGCAACGCAGCCAGTTGAACAGCGAATCCGCACCCCAAGCGCTGCGCGACGCAGTCGACCAGGCCCTGGCCCAGCTCGATGCGGGGCGATTGCGCGTGGCCGAGAAGCGTGAGGGTGCCTGGATCGTGCATCAATGGCTCAAGAAGGCGGTCCTGCTCTCCTTCCGGTTGCAGAACAACCGGGTGCTGGGTCAGCCGGCGGACACGGCCCTGCGCTTTTACGACAAGGTCGATACCAAATTTGCGCGCTTTGATGAGGCACAATTTCGGGCGAGCGGCATCCGCGTCGTTCCCCCGGCGGTCGCGCGCCGCGGCGCCTATATCGCGCGCAATGTCGTTTTAATGCCATCATTCGTCAATATCGGCGCCTACGTTGACGAGGGCACGATGGTCGACACCTGGGCTACCGTTGGCTCCTGCGCCCAGATCGGCCGCAATGTGCATCTTTCCGGTGGCGTTGGCATTGGCGGCGTGCTCGAGCCAGTACAGGCCGCCCCGACCATCATCGAAGACAATTGCTTTATTGGCGCGCGCTCCGAAGTGGTCGAAGGCGTCATCGTTGAGCAAGACGCGGTTCTGTCGATGGGCGTGTACATCGGGGCAAGCACGCGCATTTATGATCGCGAAACCGGGCAAGTCCTGTACGGCCGCGTGCCTCGCGGGGCGGTCGTAGTTCCCGGGTCAATGCCATCGAAGGACGGAACACACAGCCTGTACTGTGCGGTGATCGTCAAGCGGGTCGACGCACAGACACGCGCGAAGACTGCGATCAATGACCTGCTACGCGAGGCCGGGGCCTAGCGCCGCTGCATGGCGTAGCATCGAGCAACAGGAGGACTAATTGATGATGACGCTGGAACGACTTTTTGCGCTGATGGCCGAAAAAAAGGCCTCCGACCTTTTCTTGGCTGTGGGTTCGCCCATTACCGTAAAGATTAACGGCGTGTGTGTTCCCATTAATCAAGACCGCCTGATGCCGCAAAATGTCGTCGAGTTGCTCACGGAGCGGCTGAGCGATGCCCAGTTTCGCGAGCTCGAGGAGACCAATGAACTGAACATTGGTCTTCCGGTACAAGGCTTGGGAAGCTTTCGGCTCAGCGCATTTCGTCAGCGCGGTTCGATATCGGCCGTGTTGCGCTACATACCCAGTGAAATCCCGCGTCTTGACGAACTGCAGCTGCCACCGGTCTTCAAAGACCTTGCACTCTCGCGCCGCGGTCTGGTTTTAGTTGTCGGTGCGGCCGGCTCGGGCAAGTCGACTTCCATTGCTTCGATGATCGACTATCGCAACGAGTTGCAAACGGGTCACATATTGACGTTCGAGGACCCGATCGAATACCTGTTCCAAAACAAAAAATCCATTGTCAACCAGCGCGAAATTGGCACCGACGCTCAGTCGCTGCAAACCGCGATGCGCAGCGCAATGCGCCAGGCTCCCGATGTCATGTTCATTGGCGAGATTCGCGATCGCGAGACCATGGCCGCGGCCCTTGCCTACGCAATGTCTGGGCACTTTCTCATTGCAACCATGCACGCAACCAACAGTGCCAACTCGCTCAACCGCATCATCAATTTCTATACACCGGAGACGCGCGCTGCGCTTTTTGAGGACATCGCCACATCCCTAAGAGCCGTGGTTTGCCAGCGCCTGGTGCGCTCGCGCAAGGGTGGCCGAGTGCCCTCGGTCGAGGTGTTGATGAACACCGGCCATACGCGCGATCTGATCGTCCGAGGCGACGTTTCGGGAATCAAGGAGGCACTTGCCCAAAGCCTGGTGCCCGAAAACCAGTCTTTTGAACAGAGCCTATACAGTTTGCTCAAAGCAGAGGTGATCACGCGAGACGATGCCTTGGCTGCGGCCGACTCTCAAAATAACTTGCTGTGGTTCATCAACAATGCGGGCAAAGCGCGCGGACCGTCTGCGTCGAGCGCCGGCCAAGGTGAACCCAGCTCCTCGTCGTTCACCGAGATTACTTTGAACATCTGATGCGCGCAACCACGCCAGCCCGCGCCGAGCACAGCGTCTCTGACTCGCCAACTGTCGCTTTGGTAAAGGCGCTAATCGCCCGTAACTCCGTTACTCCGGTCGACGCGGGCTGTCAGGAGTTGCTGGCCGAGCATCTGCGGGCAAGCGGATTTGTCGCGGAGCGCTTTGATCGTAATGGGGTCTCCAACACGTGGTTGCGGCGCGGTACGAAACGACCGACTTTCGTTTTTGCGGGCCACACGGATGTAGTTCCGTCGGGGCCGGTGCAGCGCTGGCACTCCGACCCATTCGTGCCTGCCGAGCGCGACGGCTGTTTGTTCGGGCGCGGGGCAGCGGACATGAAAACTTCCCTTGCGGCATTTGCGGTTGCCGCCGAGGAATTTGTCGCTGAACGGCCCGAGCACGCCGGCTCTATTGCCATGCTGCTGACCTCGGACGAAGAAGGACCGTCCATCGACGGCACAGCGATAGTCGTGCAGGCCCTGGCGGAGCGTGGCGAGGAAATCGACTATTGCCTCGTTGGAGAACCAACGTGTGTGAAAAAGCTCGGTGACACGATTAAAAATGGGCGACGTGGATCACTTTCGGGCCATCTGGTTGTGCACGGCATCCAGGGACATGTTGCCTACCCTCACTTGGCCCGCAATCCCATTCACGACGTCGCCCCCGCGCTGGCCGAATTGGCAACCGCCCGCTGGGATGCGGGTGACGCCGACTTTCCGCCAACAACCTACCAGGTCTCGAATATCCACGCGGGAACGGGCGCTGGCAACGTGATCCCCGGGCAGTGTGAGGTCGACTTCAACCTTAGGTTCGCGCCCGTGTCCAGCCCCGAATCCCTGCGTATGAAGGTCGAGGCGGTTTTGCGAGCGCATCGGCTCGAATACGAGCTGCATTGGACCCTTGGCGCGCAACCGTTTCAGTGCGCCCCAGGGCGCCTGCTCGATACCTTAAGCGCAGCCATTGAGAGCACGGTGGGCATCAAGCCGACGCGATCGACCACCGGGGGCACTTCTGACGGACGGTTTCTGGCGACAATATGTCCGCAGGTAGTGGAATTTGGCCCTCCGAATGCAACCATACACATGGTCGATGAGCGTGTAGCCCTGAGCGATATCGACGCGCTAAAAGAGATCTATCGACATACGCTCGTGGGCATCCTGGCTGACTAACCGATCTTCGCCCGCAAAAAACTCAGCAATGACCATTGATGCCAAGGCCAATCTGCGGACCGTACGCGACACCTTGCGCTTCGCGGTGACCCGCTTTAACGAAGCGGGCTTGTCGTTCGGTCATGGCCAAGCCGACGCATTCGACGAGGCATCGTTTCTGGTTTTGCGTGCACTATCGTTGCCTGTCGAACGCATGGATGTGTTTCTTGACGCCTTCCTGACGATGGGCGAAATCAACGCCTTGCTGCAGCTGATCGAGCGGCGGATCAAGTCACGCATACCGGTGGCTTACCTACTGAACGAGTGCTGGCTTCAGGGCTACCGCTTTTACATCGATAACCGGTGCATCATCCCGCGCTCTTTCATTGCCGAACTCCTCAAGGACGACCTGCAGCCTTGGGTGACGGAACCGGGCGCCATTCGCAGCGTGCTCGATTTGTGTACTGGCTCGGGCTGCCTGGCCATCATGGCCGCGAACGTCTTTCCCAACGCTGAGATCGACGCGATCGACGTCTCGCTCGAGGCCCTAGCCGTCGCTACCCGCAACGTCGAAGACTACGGTTTGCGCGCGCGTGTGCGCTTGTTGTCATCGAACTTGTTTGAGGCGGTCGAAGGGCGGCGCTACGACATCATCTTGTGCAATCCCCCTTACGTAACGGACGCAGCGATGGAGCGCTTGCCTCCCGAGTACCAGCACGAGCCACGCGTGGCGCTGGCCGGCGGGGCCGATGGAATGGACTTGGTTCGCCGCATCGTGCGCGAGGCCCATGGCCAGCTAGAGCCAGGGGGCCTCTTGTTTCTCGAAGTTGGCGATGGCCGGGAGGCACTCGAGCGCAGCTTTGCGGACTTGCGCCTTACCTGGCTAACGACCAGCGCGGGCGACGACATGGTGTGTCTGGCACATCGTGACGATTTGCCCGCTTAGGACGGCCTGCGCATTCGCCCATTTTTTTCCTTGAATCTCGCGCCGTCAGCCGGCGCGCTAATACTGTCGGTCGTATAAGGTAAACGTGCTGCGACTCTGTAATTTGTCTTTGGCGCGCGGCACACGTGTGCTTTACCGCGATGTGAGTCTTAGCGCCGCGCCCGCCGAGCGTATTGGCCTGATCGGATCCAATGGGTGTGGCAAATCGAGTCTACTCGCCGCGGTCCTTGGTCAACTTTCCGTTGAGGCCGGGCAGATAGAAGCACCGCGGCCAGAGCGTATCGCGCATGTTGCGCAGGACATCGACACGACGGCATCAAGTGCACTTGAGTACGTTTTGGAGGGTCACCCGCCATTGCGCCTTGCGCGCATCGCCCTGCAGCAGGCCGAGGAAGCGGGCGACGATTTGCAGATTGCGCATGCCCATGCGCAGCTTGCCGATATCGATCCGGGTGCCGTCACCGCTCTGGCGCTG
>Ga0187782_10004011_pt1 | contig 11000 bp, 9 predicted proteins | sample 0715_SJ02_MP15_2_FD_132454 | JGI IMG/M metagenome (GOLD analysis project Ga0187782, IMG submission 132454) | Tropical peat soil microbial communities from peatlands in Department of Meta, Colombia - 0715_SJ02_MP15_20_MG | ecosystem: Environmental > Terrestrial > Soil > Wetlands > Peat | place...
ATACGGCAAACTTGTCAGATTTGTCTTGCGGGCTGGCGGGCAAGGCAAAAAGAGCGAAGGCAAGAAGAATAGCAAAGCGGCTCTTCATAAATTCCCTTCCGATTTTGGCGCTGCTGATTTCTGTGTGAAAGAATACACCGCCGTGCCGTTAAAAGGCAGGAACGTCGGGAAGCGTTTGGAAGACAACATTTCGAGCGGGCAAGGCCAGCCAAGACGACAGCACAATATATGTCTTCTTCGTTCTTCTTCCGTCTTCTTCGGCGTTGAAGACGACAGAAGACGACAGATTATTTGAGTAGTGAAACGGTGTCGCCTTCATGGGCAGGAGTCCCGCCGCGCCGTCTATGCCGGACGCTAAAAAGCGTATTAAGCGCGATGTGCCGCGCATTAACGATGGATAACGGCGCTGGCAGGATCGCCGGTCGCTGTTTAGCTTGGTTCGTTGGAGGACGTCTGTAGAAAGGCTCTATGACGTACGCTTGACGTACATCGCAAGGCGATAAATGTCAAGTTGTTGATTTGATTGGCGTCCCCGACGGGATTTGAACCCGTGTTATCGCCGTGAAAGGGCGGTGTCCTAGGCCGGGCTAGACGACGGGGACGCTGAAGACTGTCAGAATGCGCCTGGATGGTATGGCCTGATGCGACCCCTCGTAAGCCTATCAACTCGCACCATGACTGTCAAAGCAAGACTCTTTTCCAACACAAGATGAGCCTGAAGGAGGGGCCTGATTCCAGCGCGAGGTGAGCCTGAAGGGGGCGTCATGCTGGAGGCCGATCAACCACTTGCAGCGGGCCGAGCATCTGCGACCGGAGTCGATTCGCAGCATTTTTCCGGCCAGCGAAGGCATCCGGTTTGAAAGCCGGAGCCGCCGGAAGAGCGGCGCGGGCCCGAAGAGGTGCAAATGGCAGACGGCCCAGCTCGAAGATCACCCTTGTGCATGGGCGAGAGTCTGCGCCACGGTAGAAGCCCGAAATGAATAACGCGGCTCTTCTCCCGCCCGTTTCCTGCGCGATGGCAAGCGAAAGTTGCCGCGCGCGAGCAAGAAGAGCTCATCGATGCCGGATAAAGGCGCCGGTCTGAAGTTCGGCCATGGCTTGGCGAAGCTGGTCCTGCGTGTTCATGACGATGGGACCGTACCAGGCGACGGGTTCCTCAAGCGGCTTTCCGGAGACGAGTAAAAAACGGATGCCTTCGGGGCCGGCCTGTACGACGATTTCGTCGCCGCGGTCAAAAAGGACCAGGGAGTGGTTGGTTGCATCGTAGACAGGCTCGGCGTTGGGATCGACGGCCGATTCGGTGAGGACGGCCTGCGGCGCAGAAGCGTCACGAAACGTACCCGATCCGGCAAAGACATAGGCGAAGGCGTTGCGCGTGGTTTCAACTTGGATGCGGCGGCGCTTGTTCGGAGGCACGGAGATATCGACGTAACGCGGTTCGGCAGCGACGCCCTCAACGGGGCCGGTTTTGCCCCAGAACTCTCCGCAGATGATGCGCGCGTGGGTGCCGTCGTCTTCGGTGACCTGGGGAATGGCGGCGGCGGGAATGTCCTGATAGCGCGGATCGGTCATTTTAAGGGCGGAAGGCAAGTTAGCCCAAAGTTGAAATCCGTGCATACGGCCGCGCTCATCGCCCTTGGGCATTTCCTGATGGAGAATGCCGCTGCCGGCGGTCATCCACTGAACGTCGCCAGCGGTCATGCGGCCCTTGTTGCCAAGCGAGTCGCCGTGTTGTACTTCGCCCGCCAGCACGTAGGTAATGGTCTCAATGCCGCGATGGGGGTGCCAAGGAAAGCCGGCAAGGTAGTCGGCGGGATTCTCATTGCGGAAGTCGTCAAGCAACAGAAACGGGTCAAACTCGCCGGTCTTGCCGAAGCCGAAAGCGCGCTGAAGCTTGACACCGGCGCCCTCTATTGTGGGTTGGGTAGGGTAAATCTCTTTCACTGCTCTAAGCGACATTATTGACCTCTGTGGGCGTGCATATATTGGATGCGAGAGGAGTTTATTCGTTGCAACGGGTATTTCGCTTTGAAGGAGGTTCGGCACCTATCGAAGCGGGGCGAGATAAAAGGCATTGTTGCCAGTGAGGAGATCTTTACCGTAAGAGAAGACGAGGCCGGCGCCGAAGAGGCGGAGCTTGGCCTGGGCGCCGGTGTCGAAGAGCCAGCGGTGCGATCCGAGAGCGGTGCCGGGGTCGGCGATTTTGCCGGTGTCGAAGATGGGCCCGAGCTGAAGCTTAAGGATTCCGTTGCCGTAGAGGTTTTTGTTCAATTCCCAGTTTTCGAGGAAGTAGTCTCGCCCAAGCGGGGCAGAGCCTTTGCGGCCATCGCGCGTGCCAATGTGGGCGCGGAGCGGCAGGTCGTTGTCTCGCTCGAGGCCCAGAATGAATAGCTCGTCGAAGGGAACCTGGCCGAAGGTGCGGCCGGCGCGAAACTGTTGGGAGGTTTCGTAGTCTTGGCCTATGTTTTGGGGAAACCAGCGCCAGCCCAAAGAGCCGGTGAGTTTTTCAAAAGCCTGGTTGGGTTGCGACCAAAGGCGGGCGGCATTGGAGGCGGCTTGGGCGTCGAGGACGAAGCGGCGCTCGGGCAGGCGCACGAGAGTGCCGGCAAGTTGCGCCTGCTGCACGAGCTGATAGCCGGCGGCGAGCATTTGCGAGGTGAGGACCGGACTGGGCGCGTCTGCGGCGGCGGAGCCGAGCTCAACCGTGCGGAAGTTGCGGTGAGAAATTTCCGCTCCGGCGGACCCGTTGATGCGCGCGCTCGAATACGAGGCAACGGTGAAGGCTAACCGCTGGTCGCGCAGATTGAAGCCGGCAAGCACCGGAGCCGGGCCGGCGAAGCCGTTACGGATGGCCCAGTTTTCGTCACGGAGATCGGCGGCCAGATTCCAGCGGTAATTGGCCCTGCGCTGAAAGGGTCTGGAGAATTGCGCGAAGATGCGGCGCTTTTGCGCATCCCATCGGAACAACGATGCGAAGTTGATGGCTTGGCGATGGAAGTCGTAGAACTGGGGGTTGACTTGCTGAAATGGCAGACCTTGAAAGAAGAGAACCAGGGCCTCGAGCTTGCTGTCGCCGAAGCCGTCGAGCTCATGGGCGCGGAAAAGGAGATCGAATTTGCCGTCAGGGAGGGCGCTGAGATCGAAATGGAACTGCGGGAAGATGCCGAGAGCGCCGACACGCACGTCCGAGTCAAGGAGTTCGCGGGGGGTAAGCGCGGCGGCGGGGGAAAACGCGAAGGCGCGATCAAGCAGCGCGGGAGAGATTCGCGGAATGGGGTCCTGGCGCACATTGGCGATTGCAGGCTTGCCGAGACGATTCCAGTACTTGAGGGCCGCTTCGATGTTCCCTTCGAGGAAGTAGGTTGTGGCCAGGAAATCGTTGGTGTATGAGTCGCCGGGTGCAAGACGAACGGCTTGGCGCAATCGGCGTGCGGCGAAAGAGTAATCCTTCTGCTGAAATGCAATGCCGGCCAGCTCAACGGGAAAACGCGGATCGCCAGGCGCGAGACGGCGGCCGTCTTCGAGCGCTTGCCGCGCTCCCGGGATTCGGCCAAGGTGAGCCAGAGCAATTCCATAATAGAAATCCTGGTCGGCGGAGCGTGGTGAAACGGGCTGGAGAAGGGCGGCGAGATCGGCCCAATGATTATCGGCGGCGAGCTCGTGGAGATCTTGCTCAGGCGGGGCGTGGGGAGAAGGAGACTGGGCGCGGGAATGAAAGGATGCTGCCAGCAGGAGAGCGCCCAAGGTCCAGCGCAAGGGTGGGTTCAATGGGAGCTCAAATCGGGAACAGCGAGGAGCAGCCAACGGCCGGCAGCATTCCATTCGCGGTCGAATTGGGACTGGTCCTCTTTAAGCAGCTTGCGCCCGGCGGGATCGTTGACGAGGACGAGTTGGCGGGAGGGGTCGAGGCCTGCGACAACGACATAGTGAAGCGATGAGCCGGGCTTGAGAGCTACGATGAGCGGACGGCCTTGCGCCAGCTGGCGTTCGATGTCGGCCGGTTGGCCGGCGAAGGCGAAGGCGCGATAGCCGTTGGCCTGAAAGTAACCGACCATGGCGGAGGCGTAAACGCCGTGCGCCGAGGGCGAGTAAACGGCGCGGAAAATCTGTGCGGGCAAGGCCGCAGGTTGGATGGGCAGGTTGTCGCGCCGCTCCCAATACTGCATGACCATGGCGATGGTTGCGGCGCCGCAGCCGTTTTTCAGTTGCCGAACGTAGGGAACGTCGAGCCACAGGCCGGCGGCGCCGAGAGAGGTTGCAGAGCCGAACAGTGCTGCGATCGAAAGGGCGGCGCGGAGGACGGCTCGCGGCATGGAGGCGGATCTCAGCGCACCGCGACGATGATGAGGATCAGGGCGGCGATGCAGAGAAGTATGATGAGCAGATCGCGATCGCCAAGAGTGCCGGCGGCGAAGTCGGCTTGTGCCTTTTGGGCGCGGGCGGCCAACTTTGCCAGATCCTCATCGCTGAGCCCGGCGACGGCTTTCTTAACCTGTTCCGGGTCGATGTTGGCGGACTCAAGAGCTTCCTTTGCCTTGCCGGAGGAAAGAAAGTTGTTCAGCGTGTCGAGATTTTGGCGGCGCGTTTTTGCGGCGTCAACCACGGCTTTTTGCAGGTCGGAAGGACTCACCAGGTGTGGCGAGCTCTGCGCAACGAGATGATTGGGAACCGCAAAGACAGCCAGAAGAACGGCCGCCATAGAAGAGGCGGCAAATCTTTTGGGAGCATTACGCATCGTACACATCCTCCAAGAAATTCGGGGCGTGCGAGGCAACATCGCGGCGCTCCTGATTTGAAAAACCGAAATAGACCGGGCGGTCCTTCAGAGGCAGCTCCGGCGGTGCCAGCAAAACAATTTTCTCAGATTCTATACGATGTAGCGGCTGGAATGGGGGGTTGCTTGGCAAACCGGGGCTAGCCATGTTTGGCGCTCGTCGACTTAAGACGAAAAACAGGGCCTCAGTGCCCGGTTACCGGCGAGATGGAGAGAGCATATTTGCCTAAGCGGAAGTTTCCAAGAAACCCTTTCTTTCGTTCATTCTTTGGCACTCCTGAAACCTGTTCCGCCATTTTGCGAATCACGCGCGCGATGGCCAAGTCGGCCAATGCCAGCGGTTCGGCGCGGTTTTGCATCTCGCGCACGGCGGCGTAGTCGTTGGGAATTTGCCAATGCGGCGCTTTGGTCAGTGCGCGCTCGATGGCGTCATCGTCGATCCCCATCTGTTTGGGTGCATAGCGGTTGATTACAATCTCGAGCTTGTGGCCATAGGCCGGGATCGATCCCGTCACCATGCGATTGGCATTCCTGAGTTCCGGCACGCCCACCTGCGTGACGAGATAAATGCGCGAGGCTAGATCGAACAGTTGAGTTCTCGTCCAGTCCAACCGCGACCCCGCGTCGATGACTACGTAGTCGAAGCTGTTGCAGGCCACGGCGAGCAGCTTGTTGACGGCGTGCTCGTCGACGGAGACGGCTGGAAACCTGCCCGGGGCCGAGAGAAGGGAAAGCCCGGAGCTGTGCCGGACCAGCAATCTCGAAAGAAAGGCCGAGTCCAGCCGCTCGGCTTCGCGCAGGGCGTCGACGGTGGAGTATTCGCACGTGAGCCCCAAGTCCAGGGCCGCGTCGCCGAGCGGCAAATCGAAGTCGATGAGCAGCGTTTTCTTCTGGGGGTCCTGCGTCAGGGCTACCGCGTAGTTGCAGGCCACCGTGGTAACGCCGGCTCCACCCTTGGCGCCGACAAAGACCAGCACCTTGCCGGAGGTTTTCTTCAAATTGGGCGATGCCTGGATGCGATCTGCAACCCGCGTAATGGCCTCGGACACTTCGGCGGGCGAAAAGGGCAACCTCAAAAACTCCCGCGCTCCCGAGCGCATGGCGTCGAGCAACAGTTCCTGGTTGGCCTGGCGCGAAAATGCTACGACTGTGGCTTGGCTCAGCGCGCACACGCTCTCCACTGTGCTCAAGGCCTTGCGCGGATCGCTGTCGAGCCCGACCAGAATCATGTCGAATCCCTGGTCGGTGAGCCAGGCTGCATCCTTCGCCGTGGGAAGATATCCCTGCACAACGCGGATGGCGCCCGTCCGCTCGCCGGAAAGCGTTCCTGCTACCTCCTTCAGCTCGTGCCGGTCGGGATCGACCACCGCAATCGAAACCTTTCCCGTCTCGACCGAAGCAGGAATCGCCATTCGGGGCGAGCTGTCCGCCTCGGCAATTTCCACCGCACTCAGCATGCTCACCTTCCTTGCGCGAGGCAATACGGCTTGATCTGGCGCATGACCATGAAAGGATGCCACATGGCCGTGAATGCCACTCAAGAAGCTTATCGGCGACCGTGGCGCGGGTATGAGCGCAATCCAATTATGTGAAAGTAATTAAGTTCAAAATTGGCGCTGGCGGTATCTAAATAAAGCGCCCAGCGCCGGCGACCGGCTGTTCCCTGTTGAATAACCTCCGGAGCTTCTCATTCTTCCCGCAGCACCTCAAGCGGGCGCAGGCCGAGAATCCTCCAGCTCGCGATCCAGCCGGTGAGCGTGGCCAGCACCGCCGTTCCTGCGAGCGCTACAACCGCGGCCCCCCATTCAAGCTGGAAAGAGATATCGATGCGGTGCAGCAAGACGCGCGCCAGAAGGTTGGCGAAGACGATGCCAACTGCGCCGGCAAGCAGCCCGAGCAAGCCGAACTCGACGCTGAACGTGCTCACGATGCGCATGCGCGTCGCGCCCAGCGTCTTCAGCACCACTGCCTCCTGCATGCGCCGGAAGCGCGTGCCCGCGATGCTGGAGGCGAGAATCGTCAACCCGGCCAGAATGGAAAATCCTGCCAGCAGCCGAACCACCAAGGTGATCTGATCCACCACGCTCTCGATGCGCTCCAGCACATCCGCCAAGTTGATCGCCGTGATGGTTGGATAGGCCGCGAACAGCGCCCGTTCCAGCGCGCCCACCCGCTTGGGATCGACGTGCGCTCCTCCATACCAAATGGAAGGTTGATCGCCAATCTGTCCCGACGGGACCACAAACTGCACCCGCGCGCCTAAGTGCTGCCCATCTGCCCGATAGATGGCAGCGACCTTAAGCGTCCGGACTGTCCCTCCCATTTGCAGTTCCATGGCCGATCCCAGGCCAAGGTGCAACCGCTTGGCCACTCCATCGCCCACGGCGATGTCGGCCTCCTTGGCGCCGGTCCACCAAGTTCCCTGGGTGACCTTGTCGCCTTCAGGTGGAGCGTCAGCCCAGCTAAGTTCGGCGCTTTCCAGCATGCGCTGCGGAAAGTGCCGGTCCTTCATCGCTTCCACCGGCTGACCATCGATGGAGAGAAACCGCGCCATCACCACAGGAATCAGACTCAGCTTCTGGGTGACGCCAGCCTGGCGCGAAAAAAGCCCTTTTACGCCCGCGACTTCTTCGGATTGCACATCGGCCAGCAAAACATTAGGCAGGCTTGGGGCGGCGGTTTCTTTCAGATCGCGCAGTATGCCTTTCTGCATGAGATAGACCGCCAGAATAAGCATGACCCCGGTGCCCAAGGCCGCCAGCACGGCCGCGGATTGATTGCCTGGCCGGTAAAGATTGGCGAGTCCGTGGCGCAGCGAAGAAGGCAAGTGAAGACGGGTGCGATTGAGCAAGAACCGCAAGGTACTGAGCGCGATGACCGCCAAGGCGAGCAGAACCGCCAAAGTAACCGCAAAGGCGACGCCAAATCGGACACCGACTTCAACCGAGTTCGACAACGCCCACGCGATGCCGACGAGCGGAATGAGCAGACCGATGGAAACAAGCAGCTGCGGCCAACGACTTAGCCAGCGCTGAAAGAACCCGGTGAGTCCGCCCTCTGTTCGATCCACCAGCCTGCGCAACACCAGCACCGGCCGCACAGCCTGCACTTCGATAAGCGGAGGCAGACAGAACAAAAGCGTGGTGAGAAGGCCCATTCCAATTCCCGCCAACGCCGACTTCCAAGGGAACTGGAGAATGACGTGGGTGGGAAGAAGCTTGCCGAACGCCGCAGGGAGGGCGGCCATTACACAGAGACCGGCGGCGACACCCAACAATCCGCCGGCCAGGCCGAGCCCCAAGGTCTGCGACAGAAAAATCCGCAGCAAATCGGAAGAATCCGCGCCGACGGCTTTCAGAATGGCCAGCATGTCCATTCGCTGTTCGAGGTGAGCGTGCATGGCCATGGCTACGCCAATCGCGCCTAGAACCAAGGCCACCAAACAAATCAGGCTCAGAATCGACGTGGCATTGTCGAGGCCGCGGTTGAGCGCCGGATTTCCCTCGCGGAAATCGACTACCTGGGCGTCGGGCAAAGCTGTTTCAAGCTGAGAGCGCACCGACGCAGCTTCGGCATCGGCGCTGGACGGACCCGAAGGATTCCCGGGCAGCTTGACCAGCAACCGCCTGCTTGCGCGGCTGCCTGGCGCCAGCAAGGGTGTTTGGGCCAGCGCGGCCTGCGAGATCATGACGCGTGGGCCCATGCCAAAACTCGCCGAGATGCGGTCAGGCTCCTGCTTGAGGACCGCGGCAATCACGAAGTTTCTGCCGCCCAGGCGCAGCACCTGGCCGACATGGGCATTCATCCGGATGAGGAATTCGTCCGCCACGATCGCCGAGTCGCCTTTCAGCGCTTGTTCGAGGGGCATCGCCGGTTCCAATTCCGCCGTGCCGTAGTAGGGATACTGGGCGGGATCGACCGCTTTGAGCGAGACCAGAAGCGGTACCGGATCGGGCGGCACGGAGGCCATGGAGATGGTCTCAGTGACCCAGGTGGACCGGATTCCGCCGGTATTCCGATTGGCAATCGCGGCCATCTTTCGGGCCTCGTCGTCTGTGGGCGCACGAAAAATTCTCGCGCTGAAATCGCCGGCCAGCAATGAACGCGCCTGTGCACTCAAAGTGCCGCGAAAATTTTCGCTCAGCCCGCGCACACCCACCAAAGCCGCCACGCCGACGGCAACGGAAAGAACCACAAAGGCGAATTTGCCCGGCGCAGACTTCAAGTCACGCCAGGCGATGCCGATAGCGCGTTTCCAGCTTAATGCGCGCGTCGCCATCCTGCTCCCTCAGCGCTAGAGGTGTCCGAGTGCGGCAAGCCTGGTCTTGAATCTTCAACCACGAAACCGTCTTTGAGAACGATCCTGCGATCGGCGTGGCCGGCGATCTCGGGATCGTGGGTGACGAGCACCAGCGTGGTCCCCGCTTTGCGATTGCGTTCGAGCAGCAAGTCGAGAACGAGACGCCCGTTCGCGGAGTCGAGATTACCGGTCGGCTCGTCGGCCATGACGACCGGGGGGCCGGCGACAAAAGCGCGGGCAAGGGCTACGCGCTGTTGTTCGCCACCGGAAAGCTGAACCGGATAGTGATTCATGCGTTCGCTCAGGCCAACTTCGCCGAGAAGGCGGCGCGCGACCGCCAGACCGTTCCCTTCCATGTTCAGCTCGTAGGGAAGCAGCACGTTTTCAAGTGCGGTGAGCGTTTGAATGAGCTGATAGGACTGAAATACAAAACCGATCTTGCGCCCGCGCACCGCAGCCAGCTCAGATTCGGCCAAGTTGTGCATGGGCGTGCCATCCAGCCAGATTTCGCCTTCACTGGGGGTATCGAGGCCGGCAAGCAGCCCCAGTAAGGTACTTTTGCCGCTCCCGCTGGCGCCCACTATGGCGACAAATTGCCCGGCTGGAATTTGGAGCGTGATGCCCTGCAAAATTTCGATGCGTCTCGCACCGTTTTCAATCCATTTCTTGGCGCCCTTAACTTCGATCAACGCACTCCTCCCGGCGTTACGCAGCGTGAATTGCCGCTGGCGGCGTCTCCGAGCCCGAGAAGCCGCGGCATGCAGCTACACTATATACGTGGACGTTCGGCGCGCGGTTCTTGTTGCAGGTTGCTTCCTGTTCGGGGCCGGCCCGGTCCATGCCGCCGATAGACCTGGGGCCGATCGGGCGGTTCTCGCCTGCTACGGCGACAGCATCACCGCGGGCAATGGCCTTGCGTATGGCCAGTCTTACCCCGACTTCCTCCAAAAGAAGCTCGATGCGCACGGTTATGCGTATAGGGTGATCAATCTCGGAACCAGCGGCGCCACTACCAAAGATGCGCTCGCCGGCCTGCCCGCGTTGTTGCGCCTCCACCCGGCCATCGCAATCGTCGAGTTTGGCGGCAACGACGGATTGCGCGGATTACCCGTCGAACAGTCGCGAAAGAATCTCGACCAAGTGCTAATGGGTCTTGAGAAAGCCCGGGTCAGGATCGTGCTCGCAGGCATCACTCTTCCACCCGATTACGGACCCGATTACATCCGGTCGTTCGCTCAGATCTTCAGCGATCTGGCAGCGCGGCACCCGGTGGCTTTTGTGCCGATGCTCTATAAGAACCTGATCGGCGTACCCGGAACGATTCAGGCCGACGGCATCCATCCCACCGCAAAAGGATCCGAGATGATTGCGGATACGCTTTTGCCGGCGCTGAAGCCGCTGTTGCGCAAAGGTCCATGATCCGATTTGCTCGCAGTCGAAGCATATGCTGCGCTAGTATCGGCGCTGCATATAATCGATGCAACTTCGAACGCACGACATGCCAACCGATCGAACCAGCCGAACCGCCGAATACATGGCATTTTTCCGCGCCTTGGAGACGAGCCGTGCGCCAAGTTTTCGACTTCTGGACGATCCTTTCGCCGCATCGTTTTTGCGCCCGGCCCTTCGCCGAGCAGTGCGATTGGCGAGAATCCCAGGAATTCGCTGGGTTGTGCAGCGATACGCCGATCGCCGCCTGCCGGGGGCGCGTACATCGGCCGTGGCACGCACAAAGCTCATCGACCAACTGTGGCTGAGCGCTCTCCATGACGGCGTCCGCCAGATTGTTCTGCTCGGCGCAGGCTTCGATTGCCGGGCTTATCGCCTGCCCGATTCAAATTGCGCCACGATTTTCGAGGTCGACCATCCGGCGATGCTTGCGCTCAAAGAGTCGCGGTTGCTGCCCATGCTTGGCCAGATCCAGTC
>Ga0187782_10004012_pt1 | contig 11000 bp, 7 predicted proteins | sample 0715_SJ02_MP15_2_FD_132454 | JGI IMG/M metagenome (GOLD analysis project Ga0187782, IMG submission 132454) | Tropical peat soil microbial communities from peatlands in Department of Meta, Colombia - 0715_SJ02_MP15_20_MG | ecosystem: Environmental > Terrestrial > Soil > Wetlands > Peat | place...
GTTCGCCGCAATCCCGCAGTGGGTGCTGGCGCTGATCGCGCTGGTGTGCGTGGTGTCGGTCAACCTGATTTCGGTGAGGGCTTTCGGCGAGTTCGAATTCTGGGCCGCGTTGATCAAGGTGCTGGCGCTAACGACGTTCCTCGTCGTCGGAACGGTCTTTCTGGCTGGTCGCTTCAAGATCGACGGCCAGGACACCGGGTTCAGCCTGTGGTCCCATCATGGCGGGTTCTTGCCGACCGGACTGCTACCGCTGGTGCTCGTCACCTCGGGAGTGATATTCGCCTACGCCGCAGTCGAACTGGTCGGCACCGCCGCCGGCGAAACCGCGGAACCGGAGAAGATCATGCCGCGCGCAATCAACTCGGTGATTTTCCGGATTGCCGTCTTCTACGTCGGGTCGGTCATCCTGTTGGCGTTGCTGCTTCCCTACACCGATTACAAACAGCAGGAGAGCCCGTTCGTCACCTTCTTCTCGAAAATCGGTTTCAGCGGTGCCGGCAGCCTGATGAACGCGGTGGTGCTGACTGCCGCGTTCTCGAGCCTGAACGCCGGACTGTATTCCACGGGTCGGATCCTGCGGTCGATGTCAGTCAACGGCAGCGGCCCCAAATTCACCGCACGGATGTCGAAAAACGGTGTGCCATACGGTGGGATCCTGCTGACTGCCGTAATCGGCCTGTTCGGTGTCGTGCTCAACGCGGTCAAGCCAAGTCAGGCCTTCGAAATCGTGCTCAACATCGCCGCCCTGGGCGTTATCGCGGCTTGGGCGACGATCGTGCTCTGCCAATTGCGGCTCTATCGGATGAGCAGGGCCGGAGCTATCAAGCGGCCACATTTCCAGATGCCGCTGACCCCCTACAGCGGCTATCTCACGCTGGCGTTCTTGGCGGGGGTGGTGGTGCTGATGATGTCCGACGCCGAGGAAGGCCCCTGGATCATCACGACGGTGGTGCTCGGTGTCCCCGCCCTGATCGGCGGCTGGTTCCTGGTGCGCAATCGCGTGACGGCCGCGGCCGACCAAGTCAGCGACCACGCCGGCGAAGTCCCGGACGACCTACCGCCGGAGCCGGCAAACCCTGCAACGGGAGCCTAAGCGTGGGAATTAGCCTGACCTACGAGGAAAAGATCGCACGTGCGCTGACCGCCAGTAATCAAGAGCCACAGAGCAATTAGCTTCTCGTAAAAACCCTGGACATCCCGCGGTCAAGCGCATAACGTACGCCTCGTAAGGCACTCTATTTTAATAGATACGCGGTACCACGAATTCGCAGCGACGCGAGAAGGGGAGACCCATGACGGTGCAGGCTGTGCTGGATGAGGTCCGTCAACGTCCTGGTACCGGCGACGTCATCCCGGTCTTCGATCCCTCCACCGAGGATCAGATCAGCGAGTTCACCGACTGCGGCACCGGAGCCGTCAACGAAGCGGTTGCGCGCGCGAAGGCAAGTGCCGAATCCGGCATCTGGTCTGGGAAGCCCGACTACGAGCGCGCCAAGATCCTGTGGTGCGTCGCCGACCTGATCGATGAAAACGCCGAGCTTCTCGCCGAACTCGAAATGCTCAACGCCGGAATGTATCCGGCTCAGGCAAAGATGCAGGTGGCCGTCGGTTCCGAGTGGTTCCGTTATTACGCCGGCTGGTGCACCAAGATCGACGGCATCGCGCGTGACGTGAACACCGGCGGCCTGACCGGCGTCGACTCACACATGCACACCTACACGCTGCGCGAGCCCTACGGCGTGGTGGGGCTGATCTTCCCGTGGAACGGCCCGGTCTTTAATTTCTGCGCCAAGCTCGCGCCGTCATTGGCGGCGGGCTGCAACAGCGTCGTCAAACCCGCAGAGGAGACACCACTTTCGGCGCTCGTGCTGATGCGACTGCTGGCCGAGGCGGGAGTGCCCGACGGGGTGGCGAACCTGGTGAACGGCTACGGCCACACCGTCGGCGCGGCCATCACCGCTCACCCCGACGTCGAGAAGGTCGCCTTCACCGGCTCGACCGAGGTCGGCCGCGAGATCGTGCACGCCTCGGCGAACAGCAACCTCAACAAGGTCACCCTCGAACTCGGCGGCAAGTCACCCGTGCTGATCTTCGAGGACGCGAGCGTGAAGAAAGCCCTGACGCTGGCGGCGTTCGGCGCATTCGTGCACTCTGGGCAGGCGTGTGTCTGCGGGTCACGAATCTTCGCGCACCGCAGTGTCTACGAGCGGGTCGTGGAGGGTATGGCGACGATTGCGAACGCCATGAAGATGGGCGGCCCGAAGGAAGAGGGCACCATGAGCGGTCCGCTGATCAGCCAGAAGCAGCTCAACCGCGTCCTGGGCTATCTCGAGCAGGGCAAGTCCGACGGCGCCGAGATCGTCACCGGCGGGCACCGGCTGGATCGCAAGGGGTATTTCGTGCATCCCACCGTCGTCACCAATCTTGACCCCGACACGAGCCGGCTCTTCCAGGAAGAGATCTTCGGGCCCGTCGTCACGATCCTGCCGTTCGACGATGAAGACGAAGCCGTCGCGCTAGCCAACAACAGCACCTACGGCCTGGCGTCTACTGTTTGGACCAAGGACCTCGGCCGCGCGCACCGATTGGCCAAGCGGATCAAGGCCGGAACCGTCGGGCTCAACTGCCAGTTCCAGTACGACCACTCCATGCCGTTCGGCGGCTACAAACAATCCGGCTGGGGCCACGAATCCGGCAAGGCCGGGATCGAGACCTACCTGCAGACGAAGATCGTCTGGGTGCAGATGTAACGCTTCGTCCCCGACCGGCTATAGACGGACCTGTGGCTGCGATCAACCGACGGGCTCGTCGCTCTGCGCGGCTAGCCGCGCAATGCGGGCGCGTCACTACAATCTCTTGCGTCACTTCATGCGTAGGCTTGCCTCTGAGATGTTTTCGGAGAAAGCAAAGACGGCAAGGGTTGGTGGCCGGCTGCTGCTGGCAGGCCTGCTGACGAGCGCCGCGCTGGTGGGCGGATGCAGCTCGCTGATCCACGGGAAGCCGGTAGCCAACCCGGGCGCCGGAGCAACCGAACCGTCGGTGCCGAAAGCCAAACCGTCCATCCCTTCACCGAGGTCGTCGCAGCCCGCACCGCCAAGTGCTAACCCGCCGGCCGGCGCGATCCCGTTGCCACCCGACCAGAACGGTTACGTGTTCATCGAAACCAAATCCGGTCAGACGCGCTGCCAGATCGACGCAGACGCCGTCGGCTGCGAGGCGCAGTTCACTGACTCCCCGATGCAGGACGGCGAACGCGCCAACGGCGTCAACGTCACCGCGAGCGGTTCGGTGCAATGGGTGGTGGGCAACCTCGGCGACATCCCCACCGTGACGATCGACTACCGCACCTACGCTGCGGAGGGCTGGACGATCGCGGCCACCGAGAGCGGTACCCGCTTCACCAACGACAACACCGGGCACGGCATGTTCGTCAGTGTCGAGCACGTCGACACGTTCTAGATTTGGCCGCGCTGGGCTGATCGAAGTGATCCGTAGACTGGCCCAAACCGCTGCGGTAATTTCAGCAGGCACGCTTTGGTGATCCCCGCCTACCCTCGGAAACGATCACCTCGCAATCGCACCTGTTCCATCTGACCGCGCTGCCGCCCAACAGGTATGACGGCGGTACGCAGCAACAGGCACATGAAGATAATTTCCCGATACTCAAAGGCCAAGAGGCCAGTATCCAGATAATCACGTTGCAGCCCGGAGGTATTCGCGAGCCACACTGGCGTCCCAGCGCGTGGGAGATCAACCTGGTCACCAAAGGAGTCGCCACCTGGGTCCTCATCGACGGGAACGGCAACCACGAAAGTTTCGACGCCCACGTCGACGACCTGGTGTTCGCACCCCAGGGTTCCTTTCACTACTTCGAGAACCGCGGCACGGAAGACCTGGACGTGCTGATCATCCAGAACACCAGTGCACCTGAAGGCAAAGACAACATCGGCATAGGCGAGTCCTTAAGTAAGCTTCCGCCCCAAGCGTTGTCCGCCGTCTTCGGCGTTCCCGCAGAAACGTTCAACTCCTTCAAGAAAATCGACAACGCAATCACCATCCTGCGATCGCACTAATTGAGGACGGCGAGGACTTTCCGATGCTGCGCCCACCCAGCCAGCCGCAACCCCGGAAAGCGTCCTGCGGAGCGCAAGGCTCAGTCCCGTTTCCTGCCTAGGGCACCCTTCGGCATAGGCTGGCGCTCGTGGACTTTCGGGTATTCGTTGAACCGCAGCAGGGCGCCAGTTACTCCGACCAGCTCGCCGTTGCGCAGGCCGCCGAAGCATTGGGTTTTTCCGCGTTCTTACGGTCCGACCACTTTGTGGCGATGAGCGGCGACGGACTGCCCGGCCCGACCGACTCCTGGGTGACGTTGAGCGGCATCGCACGCGAGACGTCGTCGATCCGGTTGGGCACTCTGGTCACGTCGGCAACGTTCCGCCATCCCGGCCCGTTGGCCGTCGCGGTCGCCCAGGTCGACGAGATGAGCAACGGGCGAGTCGAATTCGGAATCGGTACCGGCTGGTTCGAACGGGAGCATCTGGCCTATGCGATCCCCTTCCCGCCGCTACGGGAGCGATTCGCCCGGCTCACCGAACAGCTGGAACTGATCACCGGCCTGTGGACTGCACCGGTCGGTGAAACATTCGACTACGCGGGCGCTCATTACGCAGTCAACGATTCGCCCGCTCTGCCGAAGCCGGTGCAACGGCCCCACCCACCGATCATCATCGGCGGGACGGGCGCAAACCGAACGCCGGCGTTGGCCGCGACCTTCGCCGACGAGTTCAACGTGCCGTTCGCCCCGTTGGACACCATCAAGACCCAATTCGAGCGGATCCGCGAAGCGGTCGATTCGGTTGGCCGGCCCCCCGATTCGATGACGTATTCCGCGGCGTTCGTGGTGTGCGCCGGACGTGACGACGCCGAGATCCGCCGCCGGGCTGCCGCCATCGGGCGCGAGCTCGATGAGCTGCGGTCCAACTCTCCGCTGGTGGGCACGCCGGGCGAGATTGTCGAGCAGCTCGGAGCGTTCGCGGACATCGGCGTGCAGCGGGTGTATCTGCAACTGCTGGATCTTTCCGACCTCGAGCACCTGCGGCTTTTCGCGGATGAGGTAAATCGGCAGCTCTGACGCTCGCGTCGCTAGCCGTCGCGTCCGCCGGATGTCAGTAGCATCGGGGCGTGACAGGCTACGGTTCTCAGGGTCCTCCCGACGACCCGAGCAATCGGCCGACGCGGATGGCCAGCTACGGCTCGGCAGACCCTGAGCCGCCGGGTTTCGACGACTACCCGGATTACACCGAGTCTGCTGAACCGGAATCGCCGCCGGCGCCGTGGTACCGGAATCGGTTGCTGCTGGCCGTGTGGGCCACGATGGTCGCGATCCTGGTCGCGCTGATCATCTACGGCCTCATCCAGCTCTCCCACGGCGGCGGTGGTGGATCGTCCACGACCACACCGTCAACGACATCCACACCCACCCGGTCGTCGACACCCACGACAACCACCCCGCCGTCACCGGCAACGACGCCGGAGGAAAACTCCCCCGCTCCTGCCGAGCCTCCAGCCGAGCCGCCGCGACACCACCACCATCTCCCACACATCCCGTCGACGATCACGTTGCCGCACACCGTGATTACTCTGCCGCCGGGATTTTGAGGCGCGGCCGCTCAAGACTCGGTGGCCGAGCCACCGGGATCCACCGCTAGGATCAGCGCCCGTGACGGGCTACGGTTTTCAGGGACCTCCAGACGACCCAAGTGAAGCGCCGACCGACCAGTACGACTACGGCGGCGACGGGCAGCAGCAGCCCCAACCCGGGTCGACCCCGTGGCATCGCAAGCCCGCCGTTCTGATCGGTTTGGGAGTGCTTGCTACCATCCTGATCGCGCTGGTGGTTTACGGAATCGTGGAGCTGACCCACGGCCGCGGCCCCACGTCCCCGTCGACATCGTCGACGACATCAGCCGCAGTCACGACCACCCCGCCGTCGTCCAGCAGCGCAACGGCCACTGAGCCGGTCGCCCCCGCTCCGACGACCACCCTGACCGAGGTGCCGACGACCAGCGCGCAGACGACCACGGCGCCGGCCACCACACCGCCGACGAGCACGAGCATCGACGACGGCCATCATCATCACCACCACCACGACGGCGATATGCCGTAGCCGGCAACGTCGGTAAGATCGGTTGTCGTGGGGGGAGCAGACCACCATACGGCGTCGACGGTTACGCAACGCACGACGTGAACCTCGGCGCGAACAACGACGATCGGTTCGGCGTCACCGAGACGTCCTCACCGTGGTTCCTCAAACCGTGGGTGCTGGCACTGTGGGGGTTGGCGGTGTTGCTGCTGATCGCGACGATCATCTACGGCCTGGTCATCCTGGCCACCAACAACGGGGGCAGCGCGCCAGCCACCACGCATCCGTCGACAACCACACCGTCGTCAACCGCGCCGGCCTGGACGACCACACCGTCGTCGATCCCCCCGAGCACGACGGCCCCTCCGCCCGAGACGACGACGGCGGAGCCCGCGCCGCCGGTGACCACCCAACCGTCGACAGAGCAGCAACATCCTCATCGGCATTGGTGGAACGGCAATGTCCCGCAGATACCCGGGCTACCGCCGATTCACGTCCCGGGCGTCAACCCTTAGACGTCTGGGCAAGCCGATCGCCGCAGCAAGGTTAGGGCAGCCTTCGTCGCGGTCACCATCGCAAAGATGTCACTATGAGCAGGCCTACGCAGCTTGAGCAGGTGCAGTAGCTAAGTTACCGGTTAGTAACATGCCCTTAGTTGCCGCTCAGTAGCAGCAGAATTGGGGAGACGCTCCGTGCAAACGCAGACGCTGATCAGACTGGTAGTGGGCCTAGGCGGGACGGCGATCGTCGGTTTGTTCGTCCTCCGCCGGATCGGCTGGCTGGTCAGACTCACACTTTCCGGCCAACCCGCCACCGGTCGCACCAACGACGTCGGCGCGCGGATCTGGGCAGAGGTCGCCGAGGTGGCCGGGCAGCGCAAGCTGTTGAAATGGTCGATCCCCGGCCTGGCGCACTTCTTCACCATGTGGGGCTTCTTCATTCTGCTCACGGTCTACATCGAGGCTTACGGGACACTATTCCAGCCGAATTTCCACATCCCGATCATCGGCCGGTGGGACGCGCTTGGCTTCCTGCAGGACTTCTTCGCGACCGCCGTCTTCGTCGGCATCAGCACTTTCGCAATCATCCGGCTCACCCGAAGCCCCCGCGAGATCGGCCGGTCGTCGCGGTTCTACGGTTCGCACGGTGGCGGCGCCTGGCTGATCCTGTTCATGATCTTCAACGTCATCTGGACCTATGTGCTGGTCCGCGGGTCTGCGGTCAACAACGGCACCCTCCCCTACGGCAAGGCGGCGTTCCTCTCGCACCTCTTCGGCGCGATCCTGCATCCGCTTGGCCACACCGGCAACGAAGTCCTGGAAACGGTGGCCCTGCTGTTGCACATCGGCGTCATGCTGGCCTTCCTGATCATCGTGCTGCACTCCAAGCACCTGCACATCTTCCTGGCGCCGATCAACGTCGTGTTCAAGCGGCTGCCCGACGGGCTGGGCCAGCTGCTGCCGGTCGAGTCCGGCGGCAAGCCGATCGACTTCGAAAACCCGCCCGATGACGCGGAATTCGGTCGCGGCAAGATCGAGGACTTCACCTGGAAGGGCATGCTCGACTTCGCCACCTGCACCGAGTGCGGGCGCTGTCAGTCGCAGTGTCCGGCCTGGAACACCGGCAAGCCGCTATCCCCCAAGCTCGTCATCATGGACCTGCGCGATCACTGGATGGCCAAGGCGCCCTACCTGCTTGGTGAGAAGAACGCGGAGCCACTCGAGGGTCTCGACCTCGAGACGGTCGAAGAAGAGGGCCACCATGTGCCGGAATCCGGCTTCGGCCGGGTGCCCGGGCACGGGCCCGAGCAGGCAGCCCGCCCGCTGGTCGGCACCGCTGAACAGGGCGGCGTGATCGACCCCGACGTCTTGTGGTCCTGCGTAACGTGCGGCGCCTGCGTCGAGCAGTGCCCGGTGGACATCGAGCACATCGACCACATCGTCGACATGCGCCGCTACCAGGTCATGATGGAGTCCGAGTTTCCGTCCGAGCTGTCGGTGCTGTTCAAAAACCTTGAGAACAAAGGCAACCCGTGGGGGCAGAACGCCTCCGACCGCACCAACTGGATCAGCGAGGTCGACTTCGACGTCCCGGTCTACGGCGAAGACGTCAACAGCTTCGACGGCTACGAGTACCTGTTCTGGGTGGGCTGCGCGGGCGCCTACGACGACAAGGCCAAGAAGACCACCAAGGCGGTCGCCGAACTACTGGCCATCGCCGGTGTGAAGTACGTGGTGTTGGGGACCGGGGAAACCTGCAACGGCGACTCGGCTCGCCGCTCCGGCAACGAGTTTCTGTTCCAGCAATTGGCGCAGCAGGCCGTCCAGACCTTGGACGGAATGTTCGAGGGTGTGGAAACCGTCGACCGCAAGATCGTTGTCACCTGCCCGCACTGCTTCAACACCCTGGGCCGCGAATACCGCCAGCTGGGCGCCAATTACACCGTGCTGCACCACACCCAGCTGCTCAACCGGCTGGTGCGCGATAAGAAGCTGGTGCCCGTCAGCCCGGTGTCTGAAGACATCACCTATCACGACCCGTGCTATCTGGGTCGGCACAACAAGGAATACGAAGCGCCCCGCGAGCTGATCGGCGCCGCCGGCGCCAAGCTGATCGAGATGCCGCGGCACGCCGACCGCAGCTTCTGCTGTGGCGCCGGTGGCGCGCGGATGTGGATGGAAGAGCACATCGGCAAGCGAATCAACCACGAGCGTGTCGACGAGGCGCTGGCCACCGGGGCCAGCACCGTCGCCACCGCATGCCCGTTCTGCCGGGTCATGGTCACCGACGGTGTCAACGATCGGCAGGAGGCCGCGGGCCGCGAAGGCGTCGACGTGCGCGACGTGGCGCAGCTGCTGCTCGAATCACTCGACCGCGGCACGATCACGCTGCCGGAGAAAGGCGCCGCGGCCAAGGAGGCGGCCGAGCACGCCGACAAGGCTGCCCCGAAGGCTGCGCCGAAAGACGCCGAGCCCACGGCGGCCGAGCCGGCCGCCGTAACCACCGAAAGCGAAGTCGAAGCCGCCGCCCCCACCGAGGAGAAGGCCGCCAAGGCCGTCACCGGACTGGGTATCGCCGGCGGCGCCAAGCGGCCCGGAGCGAAAAAAGCCCCAGCGCCAACGCAATCCGCATCGGCACCGGCCGCCGCGGAAGCCAAGGCTCCTGCTGCTCCGGTCAAGGGGCTGGGTATCGCCGGCGGCGCCAAACGGCCCGGGGCCAAAAAAGCCGCAGCACCAATGCAATCCGCGCCTGCCACACCGCCTGAAACGAAATCCGAACCCGCAGCAGCCCCGGAAGCAAAGGCGCCGGCCGCGCCGGTCAAGGGACTGGGCATCGCGGCCGGAGCCAAACGGCCCGGGGCCAAAAAAGCCGCTCCCGCTGCACAACCCAGCGCTGCGGCGCCAGAGCCTGAGACGAAGCCGGAGTCGCAAGCACAGGGCGAACCGGAGTCTGCGGGCCAGGATGGCGAGACCAAAGCGCCGGCGGCACCGGTGAAAGGATTGGGCATCGCCCGGGGGGCCCGACCACCCGGAAAGCGCTGATCAGGACTGCAGTTTTATAAATAATTAGACAGCCGTGGCACCATAGTCGACGTGACTACGCATCAGTTGCCCTGGCATACCACGGGTCATCAGCCGCGGCAACGCACGTTCGCGCAGTCCTCCAAGCTGCAAGATGTGCTCTATGAGATCCGCGGCCCGGTGCACGATCACGCCGCGCGGCTGGAGTCTGAAGGGCACCGCATCCTCAAGCTGAACATCGGCAACCCGGCGCCGTTCGGCTTCGAAGCACCCGACGTGATCATGCGTGACATGATCCAGGCGCTGCCGTACGCACAGGGCTACTCGGACTCCAAGGGCATCCTGTCGGCGCGGCGCGCGGTGGTCACCCGCTACGAACTCGTCGACGGCTTCCCCCGATTCGACGTCGACGACGTGTATCTGGGCAACGGGGTCTCGGAGCTGATCACGTTGACGCTGCAGGCGCTGCTCGACAACGGCGATCAGGTCTTGATCCCCGCACCCGACTATCCGCTGTGGACGGCGTCGACCTCGCTTGCCGGCGGCACACCGGTACATTACCTGTGCGACGAGACTCAAGGCTGGCAGCCGGATATCGCCGACCTGGAGTCGAAGATCACCGAGCGCACCAAGGCGTTGGTCGTGATCAACCCCAACAATCCGACCGGCGCGGTCTACAGCCGCGAAATAATCTCGCAGATGGCCGATCTGGCGCGTAAGCATCAGCTGCTGCTGCTCGCCGATGAGATCTACGACAAGATCCTCTACGACGATGCCAAGCACATCAGCGTGGCCTCGCTCGCACCAGACGTGTTGTGTCTGACCTTCAATGGCCTGTCCAAGGCTTACCGCGTTGCCGGATACCGGGCCGGCTGGCTGGCGATCACCGGGCCCAAGGACCACGCGAGCAGTTTCATCGAAGGCATTCACCTACTGGCGAATATGCGGTTGTGCCCGAATGTACCTGCGCAGCATGCGATCCAGGTCGCCCTCGGCGGCCACCAAAGCATCGACGACCTCGTGCTGCCGGGTGGTCGACTGCGCGAACAACGCGACGTTGCCTGGTCCAAGCTCAACGAGATCCCCGGGGTGTCGTGCGTCAAACCCGCTGGTGCGCTTTACACGTTCCCTCGGCTGGATCCGGAGGTGCACGAGATCGAGGACGACGAGCAACTTGTCCTGGATCTGCTGCTGTCGGAGAAGATCCTGGTCACTCAGGGCACCGGATTCAATTGGCCGGCACCGGATCACCTGCGGATCGTGACGCTGCCGTGGTCGCGCGATCTTGCCCACGCTATCGAGCGGTTGGGTAACTTCCTGGCCAGCTACCGCCAGTA
>Ga0187782_10004014_pt1 | contig 10998 bp, 10 predicted proteins | sample 0715_SJ02_MP15_2_FD_132454 | JGI IMG/M metagenome (GOLD analysis project Ga0187782, IMG submission 132454) | Tropical peat soil microbial communities from peatlands in Department of Meta, Colombia - 0715_SJ02_MP15_20_MG | ecosystem: Environmental > Terrestrial > Soil > Wetlands > Peat | place...
AACAAGTGTCGCCGCACGTGTGGGTGATTATGGCATTCCCGAATGTTGCAATCGTGGTTGGGAACAAGGCCACGCTTGTAGTTGACACAGGCCTTGGCGCGCACAACGGCTCTACCGTGGCACACGAGGCTCAGAAGCTCTCGAAAGGACCGCGGCTGTATCTAACTACGACACATTTTCATCCCGAGCACGCGGGTGGCGATCAAGGCTTCCCGACAGATACGGTGTTGATCCGGAATGCGGTACAACAGAAGGAAGTTGAAGAGCTCGGCCCCGAATGGTTCGAACGGTTCCGCGGAATACCTCGGTTCAAGCCATTCCTCGAAGAAGGGCACAGATTCCGGACGCCTGACATCGTGTATGACCGGGAGGCCAGGGTGGATCTCGGCGGCGTGACGGGGCGCTTGTTTTGGCTGGGCGCAGCGCATACGGATGGCGACGAGCTAACTTACGTCGAGGAAGACAGCACGTTGATTCCGGGCGATGTAGTACAGAACAAGCTGGTGCCACATATGATGGGAACGGATTCCAGCGCCGAGAGCTGGATCGCCATTCTCGACCAGCTGGCACCATTAAAACCGCGGCTCATCGTTCCAGACCACGGCGAGTTGGGGGACAGCTCACTCATCGCACTGCAGAGGGCGTTTCTGACCGACCTCGAATCGCGGACACTCGCGCTCAAACGCGAGGGGAAATCGGCAGATGACACCGCCAAGCTTGTCGCAGATGAAATGAAACAGAAGTATCCCGATTGGAGCAACATGAATAATTTGCCGGACACGGCAAAAAAGGTCTACGCCAAGGAATAAGGTGAATTGGATGTATCGCCTGAATCGTCGCCAAAGTAGGTCACAATTCGGGCATGCATGCCCCGGAAAAGTTTGTTTGGCGTTGTTCGGGAGCGGCAGGGATTCCCAATCCAACGGGGGCCATACGGGAGCCTCGCTGGCTTGAGCAAACTCACTTGATATGTTCGGTATAGTAGCTTCCAGCGATGTCTTTCAACGCCGACTCACTGCAGACCACCCAAGTGGAGCGTCTCCCGCGCAATATCCCGCGCTTCTTCAGATCTGAAAAAGCACGACTCACCGTTTCGCGCGTAACACCGATCCTTTCGGCAATCTCTTCGTGACTGAGTGGCAGGTCAATCCGGGGCTCTTGCCCAAACGAACACCTACCCTTCGGTCTATATTCCAACAGCAAGTTAGCTAATCTCGCGTTGACTGACTGTGCGCGTAAGCTTACCCCGAGCCATGCTGCTCTGTACTTCTCCGCTAACTGCTCCACAAGCTTGAGGGAGAAATCGGAGTGCTCCTTCACAAAACGCACAAAGTCCTCACCTCGCACGAAGTTCACCTGACACAGTTCAATTGCCTCGGCACTGACTTGGTAGGGCTTGCTAGTGATTGTGTCGGGCAGCCCAAGAATATCACCCGGTCCGGCGATCTTGACGATTAGCCTCTTCCCGTCGGCGGTAGAGCTGGAAAGCTTGACTCTTCCGCTGCACAGCATGAAGATCCCAAGTGGACTCTGCCCTTCCATGAACAGCAGCGCCCCTTTGTGGTAGGCTCTTGCACACCTGATGGCTTCAAACGCTTGCAGTGCCTTGGCGGAAAGATCACAGAACAGCTGTTTGGCTCGTGCTGTGTGCATTGACACCACAACCCTAGGCCAATCTATTGTGCCTATTATTTTTCTTCCATCTTGGACTCTGTGAATTATCCCCACTTTTTTGTTACAAAATCGGAACACGTCTGCACCCGCGGGGGAAACGACAATGACGAGGACGCACGATACAATCCCCCGCGCGACCTTCTCGTGGCACATTGAGACTAGAAGCCCCTCGTAGAACTTTGACATTATGCCCGTTTCACTTTTCTTCTCTTGCGCCACGGATTGTGGGTCATCTCGTGGTTTTGTTACGAAATCCGAATAGGTCTCTTTCGAGGAAGGCCGGACACGGTGCGACGGCGACAACGGACGGGCTGGATGTAACCTTGTACGAAAAAGACGATAGTGCGCGCTGATTTCTCCTACCTGTGTTAAGTTCGGTCGCTTGGCGCCAATGCACGCTTAACGGCCTCAATCAGGATCGCGGAGCCATTCAGGAATAATTCCTCCGATTTCTCACAAAAACCTGCGGCACCTTCTTCGGCCAGCCGTTGCTCGTTGCCTTTGGAAAGTCCGGTTAAAGCAATGACGGGAATATCCTTCGTCTCGTGGCTTCGTTTGAGCAAGCGAAGCACTTCCAAGCCGCCCGCCCTCGGAAGCAACATATCGAGAAGAATCAGGCCAGGAGCTTCCCTAACCGCCAGCCTTAAACCTTCCTCCCCGTCTGGAGCGGTAATCACAATGAATCCCGCCTTCTCCAGATTTTTCTGGATCCTCCATCATTGCACTTTACTGTCATCCAGCAGGAGAATCTTCATCGTGCACCTCTTGGCTCAGGGCCAAATTGCTTTGACGAAATTTCTCAGCCACAAATTCCGGCAACTGTTTTTCCAATTTCTGCGTTAACCATGCTTGGAGCTCGGTAGCGAGGTTAGAGGGCAAGAAAAGAAACGACAAGCCTGCTTCACCATTCTCTCGGTTCCAACAAACTCTGCACTCGGCCCTGATTTCCTGCTGCAGATCCGGAAGCGTGAATCGCACAGTTCCTTCAGAGTCAGGGGCTAAGGCGGTCAACGTACTAAGCGCCATACCCCTTTCGCTGATGTTGATGGTTTTGCCGAAAACCTCTAACGCAGCCTTTCTGCGGAAAACAGCGGGTACCGCAATCGGATGCCGGTAATGGCGACGGCGCTCGCGCACGATCATTCCGTAAGCGACTCTCAGAGTGTGTCTGATGGCGTCCGGAGTGAGTGGCCTCTCGAGCACAAAACCGAAGCCCTCTGTCAAGGCCCGCGCGGTGTTTGCTCTGCCACTGGTGAGTGCGAAGGTAACTGCAGTGCGATTTGAAGCTGAAGTATGTATGTGTTGAAGCACATGAGCTTGACTGGTGAGGGAAGAATCCAGCACGACGGCCTCAAATTTACACTTGTTGAGCCGATTCAAGGCAGCGGAGATACCGAAGCTAACCTCCACGGACAAGGCGTGTTCGCGGAACACCTCGCTGATCTGGGCGCTTGCAATCGTGTCGTGCGACACGACTAGAACTGCACCCATGGCCTGACTGTTGGGCTGACTCGTGATCAAAGTGATCCCCAAAACGACTGGGTCCTAATGGGCGACAGGTTCCGCGTACCATGAGCGACCCTACCTGCAAGCGACAACATTACGCGCGTCAACGAGAATGGAATGTGACTTAGATCACGATTCGATTACGAACGTGTGGCGGGTTTGGGTTTTCTTGTAAAGCCAAGTGGCTTGGCTACCTAACTGCTTAGCGGTGGGCAAGGCCGTAGCTAACGGCAATAGCGGAGGCGCCAAAGTTGAGCAAAGGCACGATGCGCTCCAACCGGTGGTGACCCATTCTATGTAAGTAATAGCTGAGGCCGATCGCGCCAGCGTTTTCGCCCGAAGTTTACCGCCAATCCGGCCGTACTGCCACTGAAAACCCGAGTCAGCGGGTTCAGTTCTTTGCCACCACTTTGCAGATTTGCACGGGTTACAGCAAAATCGGCAATGCTCGAGGCAGCTACGGCCGAGAAGAGAACTCGATTCTGCGTATCCCAAAACGGATGTTGGCTGAACGTGTCAGGCTGCAAGGGAGAGTAGAGTTTCATTCCAGCTGAGGAGGGTTCTATCGTGATCTCAGAGGTGATCTCAGAATTGAGCATCGCTAAAGTCTGCTGAGCAAAAGCCTGCGCGCCGAGAATAAATGCGACAAGTAAGGCTTTCGCTACTGGTTTCGCGGCGCTACTCCGTAGTCCGAACATTACTTTAGACTCTCCTATATATTGGCCTGCTGTACTAGTACTATCGCATTTGATGGTTGAGAAAAATGGCCTGCGAGTGCCATTTAGTCGCTCCGGATCGATTACTCTCGGCTCCTGACGCGGGTTACGCGGGTCATGACAAATGCTGAAAGACCTCGGTCCGTCGAAGGGATGCTGAAGGATTGGCTTCCCTGTAGCAAGTCAGGGTTAGCGGCCGTGTACCTCGGTAATTGAAAAACGTGATGTCTATCACGTTTCTGCTTGCGCTTTTGTTCCAAACTCCCACTCAAATGCAGCGCGGTGATTTCAGTCGCGGGCGGGGTGTTCAATGGCAACGATCAGAAACAACTTTTCCGATCGCGGGTGGGCTCGTGTCTTCGCTGTACGCATGACCATTGCAGCATGGTCATTAATAACAATGCTTTGTACCTTTGACTTACCAATCCAAGCCATTTCCACGCCGGTAACAGTCACCACACTTAGCGTTGCACCTGGGAATTCTGTCCTCGCAGGCGCGGTGGCAACACTAACCGCTACAGTTACGATGAACGGATCGCCCGTGAACCCTGGATTGATAATCTTCTGCGATGCTAACGTGGCGCAATGTGCCGACTCAGCCATCTTTGGCACGGCTCAGTTGGTGAACAACGGAACGGCAACACTGAAGCTGATTCTCGGTGTCGGTACCTATAGCATTAAGGCCGTATTCGTGGGTACGAACTCGAGTCCGGGTAGTAGTTCCAACCCGCTCGCGTTCACCGTAGTCGGACGTTCCAGCTACGTTTCCGGCACAACGATTGTGGCCAGCGGCAGCGGTCCGTACGGCCTGACGGCAACTGTGACAGCGTTTGGACGAATCGCGCCAGCAAGCTCGGTATCGTTCGTGGACGCTAGCGACGGCAACTCGTTGATTGGAGCCTCCGATCTCGATCCGACAACTTTGACTTCGTCTTTTGCGCGCTCTCTCGTGGGGCCCCTGGGCAGCGGTTCCTATTTCGCAACGGCCGGAGATTTCAACCGCGACGGCATCCCCGACCTGGCAGTGGTCAACTCCAACAGCAACAATGTCAGCGTGCTGCTGGGTAACGGCGACGGAACTTTCCAGCCTCAAGTACTGTATGCCGTGGGCGCCACGCCTTCTGCAATAGCGGCGGGTGACTTTAATGGCGACGGTTTGCTGGATTTAGCGGTCGTGAACTCGGGCGCAAACAGCGACAATGTCAGTGTGCTGCTGGGTAACGGCGACGGAACTTTCCAATCCCAAGTCATATATCAGGTCAGTAACTCCCCAAGCGCGGTCGCGGTGGGAGATGTCAACGGCGACGGCATTCCCGACTTGGTGGTTGCCAACAACGATCAAGTAGGCAGTGTGAGCGTGCTGCTAGGAAATGGAGACGGGACATTCCAGTCTCAGGTCGTTTACCTTACCGGAAGCTTCCCGCGCTCCTTAGCGCTCAGCGACTTTAACAATGATGGGATCCTCGACATCGTGACGGCGGATAGCGGAGACAATAATCTAAGTGTCTTGCTTGGCAACGGTGACGGAACTTTTGGAACGCCTGCCGCGTACGCAGTCGGCGCATCTCCATACTCTGTGACGGTTGGTGACTTTAATGTTGACGGATTTCCCGATCTCGTCGCGGCGAATTATAATGGCAGTACTGCCAGCGTGCTGCTGGGCAACGGCGATGGCACTTTTCAAACGCAGGTCGCTTACGCAACCGGCAGCAAGCCCACACAGGTGGCGATAGCAGACTTTAACAACGACGGCATCCTGGATCTGGCCGTATCGAATTCCGCTGACAACACCGTCAGCCTCCTTCTAGGGAAGAGCGATGGCACATTTAAATCACAACTCACCTACCCAGTCGGTCAGACGCCTTCGGCTATTACGGCAGTTGACCTCAACGGCGACGGCATTGTCGATTTGATAGTTCCAAACTCTGCAGACAATACCGTCAGCACACTCTTGGGTGAACAGGCTGAAACCGCAACCGCATCAGACGTCAATTTACCGGGAACTGGAACACAGAATGTGTTTGCAAGCTACCCAGGTGATGCTAGTCGGGCGGCGAGTAAGTCCACCACCATTTCGCTCGCTGGGCCTACTTATACCATTACAGCTACGTCTACATCATTCACAGTCGCGAGCGGAGCAACACTGAATGTCAACATCACCGCGACACCAGTAAATGGTGTCTTCAACCAGGTGGTGACAATGTCCGCGTCCGGACTGCCTTCCGGTGCCAACGCTAGCTTCAATCCGCCCACTCTCACACCCGGGAAATCAGGCGCTCAGACAACCCTGACGATTCAGTTGGAAGCGCAAGTCGGGTCCAGCTTTGCAAGGCACGAGCGGCAATACCCTATGCTCGCTTTCAGCCTGTTACTCGGGATGCCTTTCATGGCTGCCAAGCGTAAGAGTTTTCCCAAGTCGCTATCAATAATCGCAGTATTCGTCGTATTGGCAGGCGCAACCATGGCGCTCTCTAGTTGCACAGGTTTCAGTGCGGCGGCGCCATCCGCGCAAGAGCCAACTTCCCAAAGCTACGTAATCACCATCGTAGGAAGGTCCGGATCTCTTCATCCCACTGCAACCATCACAGTCGTCGTAAAGTGATGCCGGGGTGGACGAAGAAGGTCACATGGCGATGTTCGGATCGGGTTTCGTAATGCCTCGATCGGTGACGAACTGTCGGCAACTGCCGAAAACTCGGCGGCACCCGTCCGAACGTATCGGTGTATGTAGTTGACTTTGCACCGCAGGCCATGACGGAATTCGACGTGCTAAGCCGTTCTACAGAGGAGCGAGCATGAGCTATGATGAACAGAGTCATCGCGTGCGACGTCTGCTGAATGAACTTGAATTGATGGCGCGGTTCGATAGCCAGTGCAGAACTGGTGCACCGGAAGAGCTGGCCGGTTATCGGGCTCGGCAGCTCCGACGCGCAGAGATCGCGACGGAGCTCACTCTCTTAGGGCAAGATATTGCAGAGTGCGCCGGACCGAAGGTGAAAGGCCATCAGTCGGTCCGGCGAGCCGGCGGTTCGCATACGCGTTAGCTTACCTACAATCCGAATACGCGCGTTTTGCCACAAGAACGCCCGACTTTGGGTGGGGCATCCAAAATAATCGGAATCTTGAAGGATTTGGGCACGCTGGACCATTAGGGTGTTGTCAATATTATCCACGAATTGTTTGTAGTGTGCATGCCAGCAAAAAAGATCATGAAACAGATTCCAGGTCCGCCACCATGCGGACCGCCAACGATTCAAAAGAAGACCGCTGATCTCGAAGAGCGAAAAGAAAAATTAACGCCACAGAGGATGCGATTGCAGACCAAGCAATAGTTGTTTGAGATAATGCATGCCTTCCTGGCCTTCATCCATCATGAAATTCACCTAAGTGCGCCCGCCGTCCGGCGGGTGGAACAAAGGCTGAGGCTAACCTGGAACTTGTCCAAGAACGAGAAGCATTGCCTGCAGTTACTAGTTCGATGTACCAGAGTAATGCACAGAATTGCAGAACCGCAATTAATCTTGACACGAACGCCTATCCGGTGCAAACGCGAGGCTATGAACCGAGGAAACTGAGTTAGGTCATTTCAGACTGAGAGCTCAGGGGCCTGGCATTCATACTAAATAGAAAAAGATAATGCGATGCTGAACCGAGCAAGAAACAACGCAAAACGCCGATGGCGTCGGCATCCACTCGACGCGCCAATTCGACTCCTCACGCAGACAGTGAGTATAGACGGACGCGGTCTAATCTTGAGCGAAGGCGGGATGTGCCTGTTTGCAGTCGCCAATTTAGGAATTGGGACTCAGGTCGAAGTTGAATTCACGGAGCCGCGCAGCTGTGAGGTAATTCGAGCTCACGCAGCGGTTCGCAATCGCGCCGTCTATTTATACGGTATCGAGTTTCTCCCCACGAAGGCAGCAACCTCTCTAAAATAACAGTTTCTGGCGTGAGGGACGGTTCATACGCACAACTATAACCAAGTCCGGGGATTCCGCTGCCGATGGTGAGTTCCCGACCGCAGCCCGGCATTCGTGCGGCACAAACCGCAATGAACCGGACTCCATCTCAAAAGAACAGCGCCGCACGCCTACTGAAACGCGAAGGCTGAATCCGGCCCATGAATGCGCTCTCGGCCTGGCCTATTGCTGATCGGCGGCTTTGCAGTGCCTGGCCACGGAGCGCACGTCAGTTTGCGGGTTATCGACCTGAAACGGCACCCCGTCTACGCTATGTACGGTGTCGGCGGGATTGCTTCCTTCTTTTTCGGGCCTGATGCCGGTTTTGACCGTTCCAGACAAGACTCGCCCAGTCACCTCTACTTCGTGGCGGCGATAGTTTTCGAGCTTGTTTCCGACTCCCCTTAGCACGTAAACGATGCTGGTCTTATCCTCAATCAAAATGTAGTTTCCGCGCTCACCGCGCAGGCAGCCGCGAACTGTCGTGCCCTTGGATGGCAACGTTGCGGTATTTTGCGCAGATGGTGACGACGCTTCTTGAGCAAAAATGACCGTCGAGAGTAGCAAGACCGCAGTTACAGAAGCGATGCAAATGTGACGCATAGATGGCCTCCTGCCATATGCTTAGGTTTTAGGTGAGTTGTTTACTTGTTATAAGCGAATTCGTAACACACCTCCTGGTCAGGTCAGTTCGCGGCATTGAGCCGGACCTGTGGCAATCGGATTCATTGCCGATTTTTGGGGCACTCACTTCGACGGCGAATGATCGGCATCCGGATGCCCGCAGAATCGGCGATGTCAAAGAACATCACGTGGCTGGTAAGGCGGAACGTGACGCTTTGGCCAACAGCAAAGACCGAAGGCAAATAGTTCATCGGTGTTTGGTAACGGCCGACGTAACTTGTGCAGCCCACCTCCATAGAAACCTCGAAACTGTAGAAACGGGTTGCCAGCGGTGCGTCTGATGGATTGCTGCCACCGATTGTGTACTCCGGAGATTGGACTCGATTTTGTTGCACCTCCTGCACTCTGCCATGTACGTACTGGTTTAAATTGCGCGCAGCGCGGGAATTGCAATGCACGACGAGAACAATCAGCATTACTCCAAGCATAATGCGAACGTTACTTCCCACAGTCTCCTCACGGTTTCAGGGGCGCAAGCAACTCTCGAGGGAGCAGACCCCATACAATATGATGAGAAATGAACATAATTGGGAAGCAAGCCATGGTGAAATCCCCAACTGCCAGGGTGCAACTCACTTCTCGGCAGAAGCCGGTGGCGCAACCGTATCTTCGGCGTTGGCTTTTCTATGCTTGGTGATGACTAATTGGACATCGCCTCCGCCGGAGCGTTTAACAAACACGTGCCTTCCATCGACCCTGAGCTGAACTGAAGATCCCGCGCTCCAGTCACTCGGCAAGGCGTCATCCTGGTGGCGTGGAGTGTACCGGGCAACATAAATCTCGTCTTTAGAGCGTAACGACACCTCGTAATATGGCTCCTCTTTGGTTATGGGAGTGTTAACCACGTAATAGAGGACGCGCGTATTGCTCTTCTGTTCGATTTTGAGAATGGTAGCAACCTGATATCGCTGTTCGACTGCGAACAAGCCTGACGCCACGGAAATCAGAATGAATGCGGCTGCAGCGGAACGTGCTATCCGAAGCCCAGTATAAGAGACTTGATCTGGCCCTCGGTTGGGCCGCCGCCTACGTAATGGGTCCACGAAGTACATGGCGCTGGGTTCTTCTTACCAACATTGCTCATAAAACCCCACTGACTAGCCGGGAACCTGGGCGATCCCGGCCGGCCGTGGTCCTAGGGCGGAGCACCGACCCTAAGCCTCTCGAAGCCTAGAAGCTGTAAATCAGGTCGAACTGGTAACGATTCAAGTAGGGTTCCTGCTCACCCGCTTTGGTGATGGTGGGAACCGAGGTGTTGTAGTTATTGAACAAAGCGACGTTGTTTTCGAGGAACGTATTCAGAGCGCGGCCATGCCACCAGGTGAAACTGGCAAGAGTATTGGAACGCACTTTCCAGAGCGCGTAGAACCGATTCTGGAGGATGTTGGTGGGGGCACGCTGATCGCTTTCAACGAAGGAGGCGATGGCCGCATCCTGCTCTTCTCGATACCAGTTGTAGCCGAACTGGGCATCGTTTTTGTTCTTCAACTGACCCAGGCTGAAATCGAATCCGTACTCTTTGTTCTGGCTGCCCAGGTTTTTGAGAACATTCCCTTTGGTATCCAGGGGATGTGGCTCCGCGTCGGGGTTGTCGAGGAACTCAAGCAGAAGATTAATCGGCAGTCTGGCGATCCCATCGGCGATTTGGTTGGTCAGGATGGTATCGACATAATTGAAACCGGAATAAAAGTGAGGAACTCCCTTGGCATCGACGTAGGTCGCGTTGGTCATCCCATTGGGCGCAAACACGCACGGTGGGAAGGCGGGAAAATTCAAACCCTTCGCACAACCCTGGCCTTCGCCTGGCACTGGAATGCCTGTGATTGGCGTCTTGGCTCCTGCAGGTAGGTATCCCGTAGTGGTTGCGCCCGCCGCAAAGGCACTGGCTTGCAGAATCTCATCTGGCCGGTTCCACTTCAAGGAGAAGACTGAAGGGGTAGCGGTCCATGGGCCAGCCTGCAGGCGGAGCGAAACTTGTCCGCCCGTGGCATAGGAGGTTTGCGAGGGGATTCCAGGTTTGCCGTTGGGTTTGTTGGCCAGCAGTTCAAGAGCTTGGGCGCTGAAGTTCTTAATCGGCCCGGTAAAGTTAAAGGAGAGCTTCTCGACGAAACCTTCGGGGTTGATATCGGGATCAAACGTCACCGAGGTTCGCTGCCAAGTATAGGCAAATTTCCCCCCAGTTAAGGCGAGCCAAGAGTATGCTACCGGATTGTAGGTGATGAAACCGCGGTCTAAAGCAATGGTCTTTCGGTCGAAATAGTTGGTCAGAGTTTCGTTGGTCGAGGTCGGGTTGCCGAGGGCTCCAGTAGCTAATGCTATTCCTGCTATGAAGTCCTCATTCAATTGACCATCGACCGCAAAGCGAACCCGAATACGCGCCTGGTTCAAATCGGGCACTCCCTGCTGGAAATAATCCTCGCCGCGCAACCGGACGTCGCCGCTGAAGCGGAAACGCCCGA
>Ga0187782_10004021_pt1 | contig 10991 bp, 8 predicted proteins | sample 0715_SJ02_MP15_2_FD_132454 | JGI IMG/M metagenome (GOLD analysis project Ga0187782, IMG submission 132454) | Tropical peat soil microbial communities from peatlands in Department of Meta, Colombia - 0715_SJ02_MP15_20_MG | ecosystem: Environmental > Terrestrial > Soil > Wetlands > Peat | place...
AGCGTCTCGATGAATCGCGGGCTGGAAGCCGAATCGCCCAGCACGTCCCGTATCTTGTTCACCGCCGTATTCAGGCTGTGGTCGAAGTCGACGAAAGTGCCGTCGGGCCACAGGCGCTCACGAATCTGAGTGCGCGAAATGAGTTGGCCCGGCTGTTCGAGCAGCATGATCAAAACGTCGAAGGGCTGGCCTTGCAGCGGGACGCGGCGTCCTTGCTTGCGCAGCTCTCCGGTCTGCTGATCTGCCTCGAAAATGCCGAAGCGGAAAAGTCTCTTCTGAGGAACTTCCTCCATCTGCCATGTCTAGTCTACAACCGAGGGCTCAATTCTACAGAAGAGGCATCTGGGTAAATATCAGATTCAACAGAGGTTAGGAAATGAGGCGCAATTTACTCATATTTGAGCGCACAACGATTGATCTGGATTGGCAGCGGGGGCATTCTGCGTGTGAGCACGCCATGTTGAGCAAAGTTTCCATTCTCGCTGTCACGGTGGTACTTCTGGCCGCCAGCAGCCGCGTGTTCGCGCAGCAAGCGGAGACCTCGGAAGCCTTCGGCAAGTACGTCGCCCAGGCGGAAGCGCGAATCGCTCAGGAAAGGAACTCTGCGTTTCTGAGGCTGGAAACGCTTCCTGCGCCGGCAAGGGCAGAAATGACGGCGCGCCTGCGCCGTGGGGAAGTTGTGATCGAAAGCCAGGTAAACACTCCTGACCAGATCCCCGGGGGACTGATTCATGATTGGCTGGGCGTGGTCTTCATCCCTCACGCGAACCTGCAGCAGGTTATGGGGCTGGTGCGCGACTACAACCATCTCGCCGTGCATTACTCTCCGGATGTAATCGAGTCGCGGCTGGTCTCGGCAAAGGGGGACGATCTGCACGTGTACATGCGGCTCTGGAAACACAAAGTCGTCACGGTAGTGCTCGATACTGAGTATGACATCCACTATGGAAGGATCGACGCGGCGCATCAGTACAGCATCTCGCGCAGCACTCGCGTCTCCGAGATTGAAAATCCCGGCGGCCCAACGGAGCACGCTCTAGCCGAAGGCCACGACCATGGCTTCATGTGGCGGCTGAACACCTACTGGAATTTCGAGCAGGTGGAAGACGGTGTATTCATCCAGTGTGAAGCGATTTCGCTGACCCGCGATATTCCCACGGGATTAGGCTGGCTGATCGGCCCTTTCGTCAACAGCATTCCGCGAGAATCGTTGCAGTTTACCTTGAACGCGACACGGAATGCATTGGCCGGCGACACTGGTCACAAACAAGCAGGTGTAGGAATCGCAGGTGTCAACTGATTTCCAAGGGAGGTTCCAATGGCTGCAACTACTACTGTACTGAACCCAATTCGCTCCCAATTCCGCGATGCGGCGCGAATTCAGGAAGCAATCACCGCTCCCCTGGAGCGCAAGACACTGCTCTGGCTGGCGGAGCGCACTCCCGCATCGGTGTCTCCCGATCATCTGACCATCCTCGGATTCGGAGCTCAGATTTTGGCCAGTGTTTCCTACGCGCTATCGCGATGGAACAAATACTTTTTGCTGCTGGCCGCGTTTTTCATCGCCATGAACTGGCTGGGAGACAGCCTCGACGGCACGCTGGCCCGGGTCCGCAACCGGCTTCGGCCGCGCTATGGGTTTTATGTCGATCACATGGCCGACACATTCGGCAGCGTTCTCCTCATGTCGGGCCTAGCCCTCACGAGCTTTGTTCACTGGCAGATCGCAATCGGAATGTTGGTCGCGTTTCTGGTGCTCTCGATCGAGAGCTACCTGACTACCTACACCATCGGCAAGTTCCACATGTCTTACGCGCTGTTCGGGCCGACCGAGATTCGCATTCTGCTGATGATCGGCAACATTACGCTGCTTTTCTGGCCCAGGGCCCTCCTGCTGGGCCGCACGTTCCTGCTCTTCGACGTGGGCGGCGTGATCGCGATCGTGGGGATGCTGTCCATGGCGATCGTCGCCACGGCGAAACATACTGCCCGTCTCTATCAGGAGGAGCGGCTCCCGTGAGCGAACACGCGATTTGGCGATCTTTCGCCTGGCGATCCCGCGCATGGCGATCCTGCGCACGCTGGATCAAGTTCAATCTGGTTGGGGGAATCGGCATCTGCGTACAGTTAGCAGCTCTGTGGATGCTGACGAGTGTTGGAGTCAGCTATATGCTCGCGACGGCGCTCGCTGTTGAGTCCGCCGTGTTGCACAACTACGTGTGGCACGAGCGCTTCACCTGGGTCGACCGCTGTCATGGAAGCAAACGCGATGCCGCCCTTCGCTTGCTGCGATTTAATGTCACCACAGGAGGTGTCTCGATCGCAGGAAATCTGCTGTTCATGCGGTTGCTGGTAGGAGGGATGCATCTTCGCCCGCTGATCGCGAATCTCGCCAGCATTGCGCTCTGTTCGATCCTGAATTTCCTGGTCAGCGATCGCTGGGTGTTTCGGTCAGCCCTGTCTCCTCAGTGATCTGTCATTCCGAGACGCAACGAGAAACCTGCTTTCCGCCTGTCGTCGTGACCTTACGACCATCACGGTTCTAGGCGGATGGTAAGTGTTCAAGCCTTGCACTTGGCTTTGTTCCTGCCTGTTCATGAGGTATCGTTTCCGGGGAGTGCCTTTATGCGAACCGCGGAACTCATTGCTCCCCTAACATTTCGGTTGGGGGAAAGGCCGATTGAAGACCCCGGGGCAGGCGAAGTGCAGGTGCGGGTCGAGGCCGTCGGCATCTGTGGGTCCGATCTACACGCCTACTCCGAAGGTGCGGTTGGCAGCACTCCCAACGTCTACCCGATGGTGCTCGGACACGAGCCCGCGGGCAGGATTGTGAAAACAGGCCCCGGCGTAAGTGGGCTTGTGCCGGGCGATCGCGGGGCGCTTGAGCCCGCGCTGTACTGCTACCATTGCGAGTTCTGTCTGCGTGGGCTGCACAACGTGTGCGCCAACCTTCGGTTTCTGAGCAGCCCTCGCCTTCCCGGTTTTTTTCGCGAGTTGGTTAACTTGCCTGTCACGAACTTTCTTCCCATTCCCGTTGCGATTTCGCTCGACCAAGCAACGTTGGTCGAGCCTCTTGCCGTCGCCCTGCATTCCCTTTACCTGGCATCCATCCGTCCCGCTGAAACGGTAGCGGTCATTGGCGCGGGACCGATCGGGCTGTTGACCGTCGCCGCGCTTCGAGCAATGGGGGCAGGACGAATCTGGGCCGTGGAACCCGTGGCGCACCGGCGTGAGTTGGCAAAGACGATCGGCGCCGACGTAGTGCTTGAACCGGCCGCAGCCGCCGGGGAAATCCTCCGCAGCACAGGCCGGGGGGTGGACTGTGCGATTGACTGTGCAGCAAAGGAAGACACCACCGGCCAGGCCATTCAAGTCGCCCGCAGCGCGGGCCGCGTGGTGCTGACGGGCATTCACTCGATACCCTTCGTCCCAATGGATGGGTCAGCCATGCGACGCAAGGAGCTAACGATCTTCAACGTGCGCCGCTCGAACCACGAATCGTCAAAGGCATTGGAACTGCTCCAAGCCCATCCTGACTGGTTTGCGCCGCTGCTCACGCACACGCGAGAGATCGACCGGATCGATGAGGCTTTCGCGATCGCCAGCCACTACCAGGATGGAGTCGGCAAAATGGTCGTCAAGCCGTGAGCCCCGTAGCTCGGTCGGCCGCGGAGTGTTGGCCCGGGCACAATCTTGAAGATCCCGCCCTCGACTACTTTCAAGATTGACACGCGAACGGAAAAAGTGGATATTCTTCGCCAACCCTCGCGGGTGCCGGGGCGCGCTTTTGCAATCGAACTTCTGCGCGAAGCACCTAGATCCCAAGGTGGAACGATAAGCGAATTGCAGCTCCTCGCTGCACGGCAGTGCTGGAATGTGACTGGGGCGCAGTCCGCAAATTGCACAGAGGATGAATCAAGATGCATGCGCCGCCTGCAGAGTCGAGTTTTTCAATCGGATGGCCAGAAAAGGTCAGCCAAACGGGTGAACCGCCAGTCGGGCTGTCAAAAAGCCTCCACGAGACGTGGCTCGACCATCTCACTTTGCTGCTGCACGCGGCCGCCGGCGTCGAGCACGAGCTGATGGTCCAGTATCTCTATTCGGCGTACTCGTTGGGCTTGGACCAGGTTCCGGCCGATCAGCGCAATGACGATCAAAGCCTCTTGATCCAATTGTGGCGACGCAACCTTCTGGCGATCGCGAAAGAGGAGATGGGGCACTTTTTAACGGTGCAAAACATTCTGACCGTCCTTGGCGCTCCTACGCTCTGGGGGCGCGGGAATTACCCATGGGACAACCGGTACTTCCCGCTCCGGCGGCACGAATTCACTCCGCTCACACTGCCTTCCCTATCCTGTTACGTCTACGCGGAGGCGCCGGCGAATACCGCTGCAGTGGCTCGGCGTTACTGGGGCATAGACCTCGAAGAAGTGGACCGAATCATCGCGAAAGTTTCCGCAGAGCTCGGTAGTCCGCCGCATCGTGTAGGGCAGCTTTACAAAGAGATTGTGAGGATCATCAGGAATTCTGCGTTGATCCCCGATGCGGCATTCCACGCGGAGACTTTCAGCACCCAGGCATCATGGGAAGAATGGGGCAAGGGCTATAAGCCATTCGTGTCGGATTCCGAAGCCTCCACGAAGGGAGGAGGGTATGAGCCGCCGCCTGAGCCTACGTCTTCACCGGCGTCCCTGCCATGGACGACCCTGATTCCTGCAACTGCGGCCCAGGCGCGCGTCATAGTCTCACAGGTGGCCACCCGCACCGAGGTTCTCGCGGCGCTCCAATCAATCGGCGAGCAGGGCGAGGCGCCGGATTGCAATCCGGCAAATGATGAGCCTTCACACTTCGACCGCTTCATCAACATCTACCGGCGTTTCGAGAATATAGACTGGACGCCGACATTCAATGTGCCCAACAACCCAACAACGTGGAAGAACAAGCCGGATAGCACCTATATCGAATCGGAGCACTCGCGGAATTGGGCTCATCTGTTCAACCTGCGCTATCGCATGCTGCTGACGTATTTGTCCCATATCTACCGGCTGCCGCCGGCGACCGATTCGACGCAGCCCCAAATGCGAGCGGGCACGCTGCACCGTGTCTTTTCGGAAATGTACAACGTGCGAGCCATCGCCAACCTGCTGGTCCGGCTGCCGCTGACCGGCGACCCGAACGATTCCCGGCGTGCCGGGCCGCCGTTCGAGCTGCCCTACACGCTCGCGTTGCCCGTAGCCGATGATGACTGTTGGCGATTGCATCGCGAGCTTTTGGAGAACGCAGAGATTCTCTCGAAGCGGCTGCTGCCGGATGCGCCGGTGGAAGGGCGGCAATACCTTGCTGCGCTGCGCGATCTTGATCGCCAGTCCATCGCCTGGCTCGACGCTGTTTTGCGGGGAGCAGGCTCCGCCAAGGGTTGATGCTCATGAGTATCTTCTCGCTGCACATTCTTCCGCCACTCGCGATTGGCCGTCTGGGTTCTGCGTCCGAGCCGGTCGACAATTACACCATCGAAGTTGATCCGGAACATCCGCTCGACTTCCGCAAGATCCAGGGTGCGGAAACGCTGATTGTGGATGAGGCGAGCGGCGAGATTTCCGAGTCGCGCATTCCCGCGACCGTCACCTTCAAGCAAGCCGGACTCATCCGGCCGGTGGCCCCGTTCCTGGAGGTGTTCGCGCAAACCGACGCCGACCCCTCGAAACCGCTGGAGGCACTGACTCTGACCCTGCTCGAGCAGCACGGCCTCGGCGAAGGCGATGTCCAGTGGCGCGTTTCCGTTGCCAACAGGAAGGTCGTGCGGCGCACCAACCAGGCCGACGATCTTGTCGAAGCGAAGGTTGATTGGTTTTCCACCCACGACCCAAAACGCGTCGAAGGCCGTTGCAAGAATTTCATCGCCCCGGACTGCTTCATCGACTTTGGACGCGTGCGCTACATCAAGCCCAATCAAACCTACCCGCAGATCCGGCTGCGCTTCACGCCATCGCAAGGGCTGATTTACGGACCAAACATAGGAGACCCCGATCCCAATGCCGACCCTGGGCTGTATCAAGTGCCGCTCGATCGCCAGATTTACGACAAGACGAAAGGTTGGTATAAGTTCAACCCCGCCCCAGAGCCGAGTGGACCATTTGCTCCGCCCTCCAAGCCCACCTTTTACAACGAGACTATGCCGCCCTCGTTGTACGCGATCATCCCTCCAGCTCCTCCGTGGCTGAACAACAATATCGCGATCAGCCGGGGATACCTGGACGACGCCTGCGATGGATTCGTGGAAGTCGGGTTGACGCTCAAGGACGGAACCCGCCTCGAGTCTTCTGCAAGAATTTGTTCGGGCCCGCCCGTGGTGGTGCCAGACTCGCTTTTTGTTCGTAACCTTGCCGACGACCTCGAGCAGATCATCGAGGGTCCCAAAGTGTCGGACGCCGAGCCTTACGAAGTCGTTCAGGCCAAAGCCGAGGACATTGTCCGGCGCGCTTCCGAGACGGTGCGCTTTCTCAATGTGGCGATCATGAACGGAAATTCCCCGCAGGGCCGCCCGCCGCTGGGGTTCGACACGATGCCCGCCGGAGAAGCCTTCACGACCGATCGCATGGAACGGCCTGTGATGGTTCCCGCGACGGTAGACACACTAGCGATTCTGGCACTGCATGGGCAGGTTCTTGCCACGTTGCGGAGTGGCGCGATGCCGTGGTTCCTGCGCCTGATGCGGCTTCCGGAGGAGGCTGCCGACTTCACCGACGAGGGCCGACGAAAAATGCCGGCCTTGATGTGCGGCGCGGACAGCAACTACCTCGCTTTGACCCATAGGCAAATCGACACGATCCGCGTGGCCTCGGATAAGCTGGCGTTTTCACCCGACTTGAAATGGGACACGAAGGATGCCCCAGCAACTCAGGAGGCTCCGGCGCTTACGCCACGAAACCGGACGGCGCACGTGAACTATGCAGCGGCAGGCAATCCCGTCAGTTCCCGTCCCATCAATGCGATCGCAAACTGCTGCCCGGGCCTGGAAATGGATTTCCGTGCGGTATGGCGGCGAATCTTCGAAGGTCTGGTCATGCGTGAGTACGACAACCTGGTGATCGCTGTCGACCCGCAGCAGGACGATCCCGGAAAACTGAAGCTCAAAGGGCATCGCTTGCTGCGCGTCAATGGTGTGAAGGTGATGGCGCAGGCGAAGGGTCCGGATCCCTCCGATCGGTTTGGCTCCGTAGTCCTGTCCACCGAGGACGATCAGGATGCCGTTCAGCCGCTTGAGTGGTCGAATGCGCTTGCCCCGATCCTGCACAGCAATGCCGGAGAGCCGGTGACCTGCGACTTCACCGCTGACGAAGTGTGGGATGAGCAGGCGTGGTGGGACGACGATGCGCCGCCGCCCCACGTTACTTTCAAGTTCAAGCTGCGGCCGTTCTTTGACGGCGAAACCGCAGTCATTTCTCGAGCGCTGGCAGAAGCGGGCGAGCTGACGCAGGGACTCTGTTCGCCCTGGCAGAACGACTATCGCGAATGCTCCTGCTATTACTGGGCCGCGGCCCGCCCCGACTACGTCAACGTCGAGCCCTCCTCCAACGGCTTGAGCCAGGGTGACAACTGGCTTCAGAAAGTACACACCGGACACTACGTGCCGGACGACTACGTGGACTCGCGCATGATCCTTTACGACGATCTGTTCGAGCATTGGGAGAAGTGGTTAAGAACGGTGATTCGCGGACGCGACGTGCGCGACACATCCGAGGGCAAACGTTGAGCGCCGCGCCTCTCGCAGCGCTGCGCGCCGACGCCCGTCACTTCATGCGGGCGTCCGCGCCACGCTCGCCTCACGCTCATCTGATCGAGACTGCACTCGGCCGCCATCTTTTCGTCGCAGATGGAAGCCGGTTGTTCGACGCCGACGAAAAGTTGTTTTCCCAGCTCGATGCCGCCATGGACGAGCGGCATGTCGACGAATTGCTGGATCGTCTTGGCATGGGCGGTACGCCGTTCATCGACGACGCCGCGCCTGCTTCCCCGCCCATTCACGCTTTGTCGCTCGCCATCGCTCAAAAGTGCAATCTGGGCTGCTCCTACTGTTACGCCCAGCAGGGAGAGTTCGGTGGAGCGGCGAAAAACATGTCTGCCGAAACGGCCCATGCAGCAGTAGATCTGCTGATCGGCGCGGCCGCGCCGGGCGCAAGAGTGAACCTGGCATTTCTTGGCGGCGAGCCGCTGGTCAACCGTTCGGTGCTGCAGTCGGCAACGCGGTATGCGGCTGAACTCGCCCAGCGCCGCGGGGTCACGCTAACGTTTTCGATCACGACCAACGGCACACTGCTCAGCACCGCCGACGCGGATTTCTTCGAGGACTTCGGATTTGCCGTAACCGTGAGTCTTGACGGCCCGCGGGAAGTGCATGACTCGCTCCGCGTATACAAAGATGGCCGTGGCAGTTTTGATCGCATCATGCAGAACGTGCAGCCCCTCGTTTCGCGGCAGCGGCGGATGCAAGTCTCGGCAAGGGTAACTGTGACTCCCAACAATCTCTCCCTGCGCCGTGCGCTGGATGATTTCATCCATGCGGGCTTTCACAGCGTTGGCTTTTCGCCCATGCTCAGCGCGGCGAATGGAAACGGCGAAATGCAGGCGGATGATCTGGAACTGATGCTCGGCGAAATGATCGATTGCGGGCGCGAGTTCGAGCGCCGCACACAGGCCGGGGAGCGTTATCCCTTCGCAAATATGCTCAACGCCATGCGGGAGATTGAGAGGGGAACGCATCGTCCGTATCCGTGCGGCGCGGGCGCGGGTTATTTTGGCGTGTCGGCCGACGGCGATCTGAGCCCGTGTCACCGCTTCGTAGGCGACAGCGACACGGTCATGGGGTCGCTATCGACCGGTGTAGATGCCAAGCGGCAGTCGGAGTGGCTGGCGGATCGACACGTCCACCAGCAGCAGCCCTGCCGCGAATGCTGGGCACGCTATCTCTGCGGTGGAGGCTGTCATCACGAGGTCATTCGCCGGGGCCGTCCGGCGTGCGATTACATCCGCGGTTGGCTGCACTACTGTATTCAGGCTTATCTCCGTTTGTCGCGCAAACATGTTCGCCAGTGACATCTGCATTCTCGGCGCCGGACCGGCCGGCTGTGCGCTCGCGGTGAGGATGGCCGAGCTTGGCCATCGCGTGTGCCTGATTGAACGCGCCACATTCCCTCGCGCCCACTTGGGCGAGTCATTGACGCCGGGCGTTCTCCCGCTGCTGAACGTCCTTGGCGTGCGCGAAGCCGTTGAGGCGGCTGGCTTCTCTCGCGTGGATGCCGTGCGCGTCGAGTGGGGGCAGGGTCCGCAGTGGCGGCGCGATCCGCGCCGAGAGGGCTTGCTGGTGGACCGCGGACACTTTGATGCGCTGCTGCTGGATTGCGCCAAGGCGCTCGGCGTGCGCGTGCTGCAGCCTGCGGTTCTGAGGGAGCGGCGCTGGGATGCAGACGGTTGGCATCTTCGTATCCAGAGCAACGAGGGAAGCATCGAGTTGAATGCGAAGTTTCTTGCTGACGCTTGCGGCCGGGCCGCCGTCCTGCCGGGGCGGAGGCGACACACCGGCGGCCGCACGCTCGCCCTCTATGCGTACTGGCGTGGCCGGCGTCTTCCGCTTGAGCCGCGCATCGAAGCCGGCGACGACGCCTGGTACTGGGGTGTGCCGCTGCCCGACGGCAGTTACAACACCTTGATCTTTGTCGACTTCGATCACTTCCGAAGCGCCCCGCATGTCGCAGTGACCGAACGATTCCGCGAGCTTATCTCTCGCTCCCGAATCATGGCCGGATGTCACGACGCACAGGCCGGCCCGGTTCGAGCCTGCGATGCCACGCCCTATGTTGACGAGAACTCGGTCACTGCTTGCAGCATCAAAGTCGGCGACGCTGCCCTGGCGATCGACCCGCTTTCGTCAAGCGGTGTCCAGAAAGCGCTTCAGAATGCGCTCGCCGGCGCCGTCGTGGTGAACACCCTGCTGCGCCGGCCCGATTCATGGGAGGCTGCGCTTCGCTTTTTCCGGGACAGCTTGCATACCGCCTCGAGTTCGCATTGCCGCTGGGCTGCAGCTCTCTATCAGGAGGTAGCGCAACGCGGAGGAGGACCGTTCTGGCGGGAGCGGGCGGTCGGAGCGGTCTCCTCGCCTGGCCGCGCGCAGAGTACGATGCCGGTCCACAGGCAACTCAATTCTGATGCGGTGTTTCATGTGTCGCCCCAGCTCGAATTCGTCGATCAGCCGTGCATTGACGGCCAGTTCGTAACCGTCAAAACTGCGCTCCGGCACCCCAGTCTGGACGGACCCATGGCTTTTCTGGGTGGCTGGGAGATAGGACCGCTCGTCAAGCAACTCCCCGGCGGTCTCACCCCGGTTCAGATAGCGAGGTCGTGGGCGAGCCAGGTTCCGCTGGACACCGGCCTTGCCCTCGTCAGTTGGCTGGTTGACCACGACATCCTGGTGCCGGCGGTTTTCGCTACTCAGGATTCGGCGACCCTATACCAGGCGCAATCTGGCGGCCACGAGGAATTGTTAGAAAGCGCCGTGAGCTCCCATGCTGCCGGATGAACTTGCGGCGCCTCGACAACGATGTATTTACATCTCCTCCAAGCATCTTCGTATTCATTGACTTGCCCAGTGCGCGACGATAAGATTCGTGCACCGCAGTGATCGGCCAGACCATCTCCCATTATCGAATCGTCGAGAACCTCGGCGGAGGCGGCATGGGTGTGGTCTACAAGGCCGAGGACCTGCACCTCGAGCGCTTCGTGGCGCTCAAGTTTCTGCCTGACGACGTTGCCCAGGACCGCGTGGCCTTGGAACGATTCCGGCGTGAGGCCAAGGCTGCCTCCGCGCTCAACCATCCCAACATCTGCACGATTTACGAAGTCGGCGAGGAAGAAGGCAAGGCCTTCATCGCCATGGAGTTCCTGGAAGGGACAACGCTCAAACAGCGTATCCTCGGGCGTCCGATGGACATCGAACA
>Ga0187782_10004022_pt1 | contig 10991 bp, 9 predicted proteins | sample 0715_SJ02_MP15_2_FD_132454 | JGI IMG/M metagenome (GOLD analysis project Ga0187782, IMG submission 132454) | Tropical peat soil microbial communities from peatlands in Department of Meta, Colombia - 0715_SJ02_MP15_20_MG | ecosystem: Environmental > Terrestrial > Soil > Wetlands > Peat | place...
CCAACAATTTTCCCGCGTTCGGGTCTTCGCCTTCATCGACACCGCCGACGAGGTGACCCACATGTTCGGCCCGGACGCCGACCTGGCCGTGGCGATCCAGCGCATCACCCGGGAGGCCGGTGTGTACACCCGCGACGGCCACAGTGATTACGGCAACGCGTTCGTCTCGTTCATCCAGGCGCATCCGAACGTGCTGTCACCGCGCAGTTCGTTGCTGGTGCTCGGCGACGGCCGCACCAACTACCGCGACCCGGCCACCGATGTGCTGGCCCACATGGTCACCGCCAGCCGGCACGCGCACTGGCTCAACCCGGAGCCCAAGCACCTGTGGGGCAGCGGCGACTCGGCGGTGCCCCGCTACCAAGAGGTGATCACCATGCACGAATGCCGCTCCGCCAAGCAGCTGGCGGCGGTGATCGACCAGCTGCTGCCCGTCTAGCTCGGCCAGCAAGGACGCTTGCGGGAATCGGGTGTGCGGCGCCGCTCCAGTAAGCTGGCAAACCATGCGAAAGCGGCGGCTGGGAGTGATGGGTGGAACTTTCGACCCCATCCACAACGGCCACCTGGTCGCGGCCAGCGAAGTCGCTTATCTGTTCGATCTGGACGAAGTCGTCTTCGTGCCCAGCGGTCAGCCCTGGCAGAAGCAACGCCGGGTCAGCGCCGGCGAAGACCGGTATCTGATGACGGTGATCGCGACCGCGGCCAATCCCCGCTTCTCGGTGAGCCGGGTCGACGTCGACCGCGGCGGGCCCACCTACACCAAGGACACCCTGCGGGATCTGCACGCGCTCAACCCTGACGCCGACCTGTACTTCATCACCGGTGCCGACGCGCTCGCCGCCATCTTGTCGTGGCAGGACTTGGAGCAACTCTTCGCCATGGCGCGGTTCGTCGGGGTCAGCCGGCCCGGCTATGAGCTGGACCGCGAACATCTCGCCGATGTCCTCGACGGCCTGCCCGACGACGCGTTGACCTTGGTGGAAATCCCGGCGCTGGCAATCTCGTCGACGGACTGTCGTCGGCGGGCGCAAGAGTCGCGGCCGCTGTGGTATCTGATGCCCGACGGCGTGGTGCAGTACATCTCCAAGCGCGAGCTGTACCGCAAACCCCGGGACGACACGTGACGGCCACCTCGGAGGCGGTCGAGATGGCTACCGTCGCCGCGGGCGCGGCGGCGTCGAAGCTTGCGGATGATGTCGTCGTCATCGACGTTTCCGGTCAGTTGGTCATCACCGACTGTTTCGTCATCGCCTCGGCGTCCAACGAACGGCAGGTCAACGCGATCGTCGATGAGGTCGAGGAGAAGATGCGTCGGGCCGGCTACAAGCCCGCGCGCCGCGAAGGTGCCCGCGAAGGCCGCTGGACGTTGCTGGACTACGTCGACATCGTCGTGCACATCCAGCACCAAGACGAACGCAACTTCTATGCGCTGGACCGGCTTTGGGGTGACTGCCCGGTGGTGGCGGTGGATTTGTCCGAAAACCCCCAGAGCTCTGCGAGCCGGTCATGACGACGCGCCGCCTGGTGATGCTGCGGCACGGGCAGACGAACTTCAATCTCGGCAGTCGAATGCAGGGCCAGCTGGACACCGAGCTGAGTGAGCTGGGCCGCGCCCAGGCGGTCGCCGCAGCCGAGGCGCTCGCCAAACGCCAGCCGCTGCTCATCGTGTCGTCGGATCTGCGACGCGCATACGACACCGCAGTCGCGCTGGGGGAGCGTATGGGCTTGCCGGTGCGGGTTGACCAGCGGTTACGCGAGACCCACCTCGGCGACTGGCAGGGCATGACGCACGCCGAGATCGACACGAAAGCACCGGGTGCCCGGCTGGCCTGGCGCGAGGACGCGACCTGGGCACCGCACGGCGGCGAGAGCAGGGTCGATGTGGCCACGCGCAGCCTGCCGTTGATCACCGAGTTGGTCACCGGTGAGCCCGAATGGGGTGCTGACGAGGAATCGGCGCGACCGGTGGTGCTGGTCGCCCATGGCGGGCTGATCGCGGCCCTGACCGCGGCGCTGCTGCGGCTGCCGGTCGCCAACTGGCCCGCGCTGGGCGGCATGGGCAACGCCAGCTGGACGCAGCTGGCCGGGCACTCCGGCGATGCGCAGAACGGCGCCTATGCCGGCGACGACATTCGGTGGCGTCTGGACGTGTGGAACGCATCGGCACAGGTCACCGCCGATGTCCTCTGAGCAATTGCCGCGTCCGGCGCTGCTGATCTTCGCCGATTCACTGGCCTACTACGGACCAACCGGTGGCCTGCCTGCAGACGATCCGCGCATCTGGCCCAACATTGTTGCCTCACAGCTAAATTGGGATCTGGAGCTGATCGGCCGCATCGGCTGGACGTGTCGGGATGTGTGGTGGGCGGCCACCCAGGACCCGCGGGCCTGGGCGGCGCTGCCCCGCGCCGGGGCGGTGATCTTCGCGACAGGCGGAATGGATTCGCTGCCGTCGCCGTTGCCGACCGCGTTGCGTGAGCTCATCCGTTACGTGCGACCGCCGTGGCTGCGGCGATGGGTCCGCGATGGCTACGGTTGGGTGCAGCCGCGGCTGTCTCCGGTGGCCAGAGCCGCGCTGCCACCCCACCTGTCCGCCGAATACCTCGAACAGACCCGCGGCGCAATCGATTTCAATCGGCCCGGGATCCCGATCGTGGCGTCGCTGCCGTCGGTGCACATCGCCGAGACTTACGGAAAGGCCCATCATGGCCGAGCCGGCACGGTTGGGGCGATCACCCAATGGGCTCAGCAGCACGACATCCCGCTGGTTGACCTGAAATCGGCGGTGGCCGAGCATGTTATGAGTGGTCGAGGCAACCCCGACGGTATCCACTGGAACTTCGAAGCCCACCAGGCGGTCGCGGAATTGATGCTCAAGGCGCTGGCCGAAGCCGGCGTCGAGACCGAGACGCAGCGCGGCTGAGTTCACATGCCAGTTGTGGTAGTCACTGACTCGTCGGCGCGCCTTCCCGATGATCTGCGCCGGCAGTGGGGGATTCGTCAGGTGCCCTTGCACATTTTGGTCGACGACCTCGACCTGCGTGACGGCGTGGACGACGTTCCGGATGACATCCACGACTTCGGGCAGGCCACCACCGCCGCAGCTACGCCGGCAGAACTCGACGAGGCTTACCGGCTGGCGCTGGCCGACAGCGGTGGCGACGGTGTAGTGGCAGTGCACCTTTCGGCGGCGCTGTCGGGAACCTTCGGCGCCGCCGAGACCACCGCGGCCGAGATCGGTCCAGCGGTTCGGGTGGTCGACTCGAAATCAACGGCGATGAATACGGGTTTCGTCGCGCTGGCCGCCGCCCGGGCTGCGGCGGGCGGAGGCGATTTGGAAACGGTTGCGGAAGCTGCGGCTGCGGCGGTGCGCCGCAATCACGGGTTCATCGTCGTCCATCAGTTGGACAATTTGCGGCGCAGCGGACGCATCGGTGGTGCCGGTGCCTGGCTGGGCACCAAGCTCTCCCTCAAGCCGCTGCTGCGCATCGACGAAGGCAAACTTGTTCTGGCGCAACGGGTACGCACCGCCAGCAAGGCGGTTGCAACGATGATCGACCGGGTGGGTGAAGTCGTCGGAGAGCGTTCAGCCGCGATCGCGGTGCATCACGTTGCGAACCCCGACGGAGCGGCCGACCTGGTCGCCGCACTGGCCGAGCGGTTGCCGGAGTGTGAGCCGGCAATCGTCACCGACCTGGGCCCGGTGCTGGCTTTGCACGTCGGCGCGGGTGCGCTTGCGGTGTGCGTCGAGGTAGCCGAGTAGCGGGCTTATCGCTGCGCATGCACAGCTAGTGGCGCAGTGTTGTCCTCCTCGGCGGGTGGTACCGGCCGAGGCTTAGGTTTGGCGTGGTCGCCGCGCGGATGCACAACCAGGGGCCACCAGAACCAGCGGCCCAACATCGTAGCCAGCGAGGGCATGAATAGGGTGCGCACCACCAGGGTGTCGAGCAGCAGGCCGATGCAGACCGTCGAGCCGAACTGGCCCAGCACGGTCAGGTCGCTCCCCAGCATCGACGCCATGGTGAAGGCGAAGACCAGACCCGCCGATGTCACCACCGCGCCGGTGCCGGCCATCGATCGGATGTAGCCGGTCTTGAGCCCCGCATGAATTTCTTCTTTGAACCTTGAGACCAACAGCAGGTTGTAGTCGGAGCCGACGGCCAACAGGATGATCACCGAAAGCGCCGCGACGATCCAGTGGATGTGTATGCCGAACAGGTCCTGCCAGATCAGCACCGACAGCCCGACGGATGCGGCGATCGAGCTGCTCGCGGTCCCGACGATGACCAGTGCTGCCACCACGCTGCGGGTCAGCAGCAGCATGATCATGAAGATCAGCGTCAACGCCGAAACCACCGCGATCATCAGGTCGTACTTTGCGCCGTCGGCCATATCGCGGAAGGTCGCCGCGGTCCCCCCGAGATACACCTTGGCATCGGAGAGCGAGGACTGCTTGAGTCCCTCCTGGGCGGCGGTTCGCTCCGCAGACACTCGGGCGATTCCCTCGGGCGTCATCGGATCACCCTGGTGAGTGATGAAGAAGCGCACCGACTTTCCGTCGGGGGAGAAGAACAGCTTCACGCCGCGAATGAATTCCGGGTTAGTGAACGCCTCGGGCGGCAGATAGAAGAAGTCGTCGTTCTGCGAGGCGTCGAAACTTTGGCCCATGACGATCGAGGTGTTGCTCATCGCCTCCATCTGGTTGATCATCGCCGAGAACGTCTGGTACAACGTCAGCGTGATGCCCTTGGTGGTCTTCAGCGTCGCAATCATCGTGGGGATCAACACCAGCATCTCGTGAGTGGCCGCGGCGGTGCGGTTGATGTCACCAGAAAGTTCGTGGAACTTTTCGGCGAGTTGGTCGAACCCGTCCAACGAGTCGAACAACGACCGGAGCGAGTAGCACATGGGAATGTCGAAACAATGCTTCTCCCAGTAGAAGTAGCTGCGGATCGGCCGCCAGAAGTCGTCGAAATCCGCCACGTGGTCGCGCAATTGATCGGTGATCTGCGACGTTTCCTCCGTCGTCTTCGCGCTGTCGTCAGCGGCGCTCGAAAGGTCTTTCGTTATTTGAAATAAGCGCTCGGTGTAGTCGATCTGGACCTGCAGCTCGTCGGCCATCTTCAGAATGTCTTTCATTCTGTCTTTGAGAAAGTCCATGTTCTGCATGGTCGTTTGGGCCTGAATGCTGTTTTGAAACGGAATCGAGCTGTGCTGGATCGGAATTCCCAGGGGCCGGGTGATGTCCTGGATCATCGCGATCCCGACTGTGCGGATCTCGTTTTTGGCCACCTTGTCCAACACCAGCATGTCGGCCGGATTGCGCATGTCGTGGTCGGCCTCGATCATCAGCATGTCCGGATTCATCCGGGCTTCGGAGAAGTGCCGGTCGGCCGCGGCATAGCCGATGTTGGACGGTGCTGATGCGGGCAGGTAGTGACGGTCGTTGTAACTCGGCTTGAAGCCGGGCAACGCGACCATGCCGACCAGGACGACCGCCCCGCTCACCGCGAAAATCGGTGCCGGCCAACGCACGACCGCGGTGCCCACCCGCCGCCACAGCCGGCCGCGGGACTGGGTCTTCTTCTCGAACAGGCCGAAACGGCTGCCCACGAAAACCACCGCCGGGCCCAATGTCAGGCCGGCCGCCACCACGACGAGCATGCCGATGGCTACCGGTGGGCCCATGGTGTTGAACCACGGCAGCCGCGCGAAGCTCAGGCAGTACGTCGCGCCCGCGATCGTCAGACCCGAACCCAGCACAACCGGCGCGACTCCGCGGAATGTCGTGTAGTAGGCCGTCTCCCGGTCTTCGCCGGCCGCCCGCGCTTCCTGATACCGGCCGATGAGGAAGATCCCGTAGTCCGTCCCGGCGGCGATTGCCAACATCGTCAGGATGTTGGCGGCGAACGTGGTGAGCCCGAACGCGTTGTTGTAGCCCAGCACCGCAACGATTCCGCGCGCACAGAGCAGCGCGACGAACGTCATGAACAGCTGGATCAGCGTGGTGACGATCGAGCGGTAGACCAGCAGCAGCATGATCGCGATCGCGGCCAGGGTGAACAACGTGATCTTGGCCAGGCTGTGGTTGCCGATAATGTGCATGTCATCGGACAGCGCCGCCGGGCCGGTGACATAGGCCTTGACCCCGGGCGGCGCGGGTTCGTTGTCGACAACCTTGCGGACGGCGTCGACGGATTTGTTCGCTTGCGTGGTGCCCTGGTTACCGGCGATGTTCACCTGGACGTAGGCGCCCTTGGCGTCGGCGCTCTGCGCGCCCGCCGCCGTGAACCGGTCCCCCCAGAAGTCCTGGATGTGCTGGACGTGCTTAGGGTCCTGCCGCAGCTTACGGACAATGTCGTCGTAATAGTGGTGCGCGGCGGCGCCGAGCGGCTGCTGGCTTTCCACCACGACCATCACGGTGCTGTTGGAATTGAATTCCTTGAAGTTGTGCCCCATCCGCATCATCGCTTTCATCGACGGTGCGTCCAGGGGCGCCATCGGCGCTGAATGGTTTTCGCCGACGACTTCCAGGCTCGGGACCGCGACATTGACCACGACGGTCAGCGCGACCCAGCCCAAGATGATGGGAATCGCGAAGATGCGGATGAAGTGCGGGATGAAAGGTCGGTGGGGGTGCCCGCCCTCGGTTCTCGTGGTGTCGGCCGTGTTGAAGCGCCGCTCCTCAGCATCGCTTCGCTCTGCATCGTCGCTGGCGCGGGTCATGCGGACTTCACCAGGCAGAAAGTTTGGGCGTTGTGGCCGTCGACACTCTGATGCTCGCGGAGCACACCGTCGACGGTGATGCGGCAGGCGATGTGGTTGGCGTCGGTTTGGGCCATGATGTTGGCGCTGACCGCGGGCAGAGTGGTGGAAATGGTGTACGACCACGGCAGCGGCGCACCGTTGACCTGGTGTGTGTTGGCGTCGGCGTCCCAGTAGTTGATGTTCGCGACGCTGCCGGGCGGCCCGTCGATCTCATACTTCACGACTTTCGGGTTGAACTGGACGATCTTGATCCCGGCTCCCGCGTTCGCGTTGAGGTCCTGCGAGCCGAACACCTTGTGCAGCCGTGACACCACCAGTCCGGAGACCGCCAGGACAACCACTAGAAGCAACGGTATCCACCAGCGTCTGAGCAAACCGCCAATCGAAATCGCCCTCACTCGGTCTCCTCCCGCCGGTCCGTCCGCAGTCTTCTCCGCGAACAGATCAAGCCGCAGATCCATTTCCGTCCGCCGCCGTTGGCGTCCCAACATATGCCGAATGAGCTCGTGTTCGCTGGTCATCCCTGCTGATGCCCGTAGAACCTTCGCTCGGCTAACTATGCTAGACGGTAGGGCACGATAGCGTTCCGCTAGGTCCCCACGATGTGTCCGGCGTCATCACGGCAGTGCTGCACGGCCGGTGACGGGCGGCAAGTCGGCCAGCGTCACGATCCCCGGCTTGGCCGCGACGACCGCCGGCACGGCGTTGGTGACCGGCATCGCGGTGTAGATCATGCCCAGACCCATGAATCCCGGCTCGGTCCAACCCTTCGGCGGCAGGCAATGGATCACCGTGCGCATGTTGGGCACGCCAAACACCTGTATGACGTGGCCGTGTTCGAGCGGCTTCGGGGGCGTCACGTGCTCGCCCATGATCCAGTTGAATCCGACACTGACCACGTTGTGATCGCCGACCCAGCCGCGGTGGTAGCCGTACACGCTGCCGACGGTTCCGGCTGGGATCTTCATAAAGCCCAGGTCGGAGTCGGCGGTGGCCGCGGTGAACGTGACGTCGAAGGTGATCTTGTCCAGGTTGGCGCCGATCGCGTCGGCCATCATCGCGGCCGACTCGGCGAAGACCTCGCTTTCGCGTCGCACATTCTCGGCCAGCCCGGGCGTATCGGGGTCCTGCGAGAAACCCATTGCGGTCTGAGTCTCCGCGGATTCGTAGGTCGAGCAGTCCACCGACTCGGTGATGCGGATCTCGTCGACCCGTTCGCAGGATCCGCTGAGCGCCATGCCGACCAGGTTCGTCATCCCCGGGTGCGCACCGCTGCCGAAGATGGTTGAGCCGCCGCGCTCGCACGCGTCGAGGATCCGTTGCCGGTCCTGCGGCGTCTGCTTGCCACCGGTGATCCAGGCCGCGCTGGAGCAGACATTGACGCCTGACTCGAGTAGTCGCACCAACTCGTCGACGTTGGGCCACAACGGGTTATAGCAACAAGCGTCGGGCCGCAGTGCCAGCAGCGCATCGATATCGTTGGTGGCCTTCACTCCCGTCGGCTCAGGCCAGCCGGAGAGCTCGGCGGCGTCCACCCCGACTTTGTCCTGCCCGTGGGCGTAGACGCCGACGAGTTCCATGTCCGGTCTGCCGATGATGGCGTGCAGCGATCGCCGCCCGATGTTGCCGGTCGTCCACTGGATCACCCGAAACGGACGGTCTGCGCTGGTCGTGCTCATCGGGACTCCTTTGCCGGTGCGATTGGACTCATTATGTTCAACCGGGTCCACGCGCACGCGAGCCGGGCGTCCCAATATTCAGAGCGAACTTAGCCGCGGCTAAAAATTTGGCCCGTCATCTGTTGCTGTGTTGGGGCGACCACGATTGTGACCACACAGCGAACAGCTGCAGTAGCGTCGACGTCTATGGTGATCCCCGATATGCAATTGGCTTGAAGCTGCTGGGCTTTCGCGTTTGAGAAAAGGTCAAAGCCCGGCCGTGCCGACGACGATGAACACACAGCCGGCCGCGGCCAGCAGGATTCCAACCTCAGGGCGGCGACGCGATCGAATCCAGTTGTGCAGCGCTGTCATCGACATGGCGGTTGTCTTGGGCGCCAGTAGATAGGCCAGCAGCGGAATCTCTACGAGCGCGAAGGCCACGACGATGTACATCAACAGCACTGCGACTTGCGTCAGGGCTGTCGCGCGGGAGGCCAGTATGACGGCTAGCGTGGCAAGATAGTCGACCGACGGCAATGCGATGCCGAGACCGGCGATTCCCGCGACCCACAGCGAATACCCGCTCAGTAATCGTTGGGCCGGCCTCGCCAATCTTGCCGGGCGCGAGCCTAATCGTCCGGGGACGGGCAGGGCCACGACTACAGCGACCAATAGCGCCAGGAACCCGATCAGAATCTGAACTTTGGGCAAAGTGAAGTAGCTAGACTCCAGCAGTCTGCGTCGAAACACGAACAAGACAACCAGACCCACCGTCGTTCCCATTGCGACACCGCCAAGCAAAAACGCGAGCAGGTGCAGCGCCGGTCTGGGCCTGTTCAGCATGAGCACGGTCATACCGATTCGGAACGGTTCGACGCTGACGGCAAAGGCCATTACCAGGACAGTGACCAACATTGGTAATTCTGGGTGCGCGCCCACGGGTCGGCTTAGGCGTCCAACCGGGCGAATTGGTCCTGGCGGTACTGCTCGACACAGGCGGCGCGCCGGATCTTGCCGCTCGTCGTGGTGGGAATCGACCCGGGCGATACCAGAACGAGGTCCCCGACATTCAAGCCGTGCCCGTTGGATATCGCGGAGGTGACGTCGCTTTTGACCAAACTGAGCCAGTGCATCGCCTCCTCGTTCGAATCGCCTCGCTTCTTGAGCTCAATGATGGTGACCAGCTTCTCGGTACTGTTCAGCGGGACCGATATCGCCGCGACCCGACCACGTGTGATCTCTTGGATCGTCGCCTCAATGTCCTCGGGAAAATGATTACGCCCATGGATGATCAGCAGATCCTTGATGCGGCCGACAATGAACAGCTCACCCTCGGAGATGAAACCCTGGTCGCCGGTTCTTAGCCAGGGTCCGTCAGGCGTGCCCGGCGAAGGGTCGACGAGCATTGCGCCGAAGCAGCGCTGCTCCTCCGGCGGTTTGCTCCAGTAGCCGTCGGCGACATTGGCGCCATGTACCCAGATCTCGCCGACCAAGCCCGCAGCGCACTCGCGGTGTGTGTCGGAGTCGACGATCCGCAGCGTGGGTGATCGTGGCACTTTGTATTTGACCAGCTCTGTGCCGGTCCCTGACGAACACCGCTGAACGCGGCCCGCGGACAGCTCCCCGAGATCGAAGTGAACCGCCTCCGACGATCCACTCCAGGTGCCAGCCGCCACGAAGACGGTTGCCTCCGCCAAACCATATGAGGGACGCATCATATGGTCCCGAAAATTGAAGTGAGCAAACCGATCAACGAAGCGTTGCAATGTGGCCGGCTCGACACGTTCGGCACCGCTGATGATGCCCACCACCCCGCCGAGGTCTAGCCCGGCCAGGTCGCTGTCGGTTGTTTTGCGGGCGGCCAAGTCAAAGGCGAAGTTAGGCGCCGCTGACCACGTCGCAGGACTCCCGGCTAAAGATCGCATCCATCTGGCCGGCCTCTCCAAGAACGAAATCGGGCTCGTCAGCTCGCCGCGAAAGCCGCCCAGGATTGGTGCGCAGATTCCCAGCACCAAACCCATGTCGTGATAAAAGGGCAACCACGAAACAATCGTGGATGGGGGTTTAACGTGGGAGTCCGCGAAAAAGCTGCGCATCAGCTGCTCGAAATTCACCTGGAGGTTGCGGTGCGAGATCATGACCCCGGTTGGCAGTCGGGTTGAACCTGAGCTGTACTGCAAATACGCGGTGCTGGGCAAGTCGGCTGTCCGAACGCTTGTTCCGCCATCGACGTCCAGATTCATCGAATCGATTTCGACGATCTTTGGAACGGCGTCCAGGCGTGCTTGATCAACATATTCGGTGATATCTTCCGCGACCGCGGACGTTGTGAGAACAACCGAGGGCGACGTATCGGCAAGGACCGCACCTACACGCTCATCGCTCGAGCCGCGGTGCGGCAACGGGAGCGGAACTGCGATCAGCCCAGCCTGCATGGACCCCAGGAATGCCGCAATGTAATCAAGGGACTGGGGAGCCAGGATTACTGCCCTGTCTCCGACCGACCCATAAAGGTCGAGCTCGCGTGCCACATTTAGGGTTCGGCGGGATAACTGCGACCAC
>Ga0187782_10004023_pt1 | contig 10990 bp, 11 predicted proteins | sample 0715_SJ02_MP15_2_FD_132454 | JGI IMG/M metagenome (GOLD analysis project Ga0187782, IMG submission 132454) | Tropical peat soil microbial communities from peatlands in Department of Meta, Colombia - 0715_SJ02_MP15_20_MG | ecosystem: Environmental > Terrestrial > Soil > Wetlands > Peat | place...
CAATTGCGCTTCTGATACGGCAAAGGCGTTGCACATCCGAGTCTGGGCGATAATTGCAATAAGTCGCTCACTCCACGACTGTCGGGACAGATCGCGGTCGCAACCCCATACGGAAGCCGTGCGGTCGCCCGGTCGGATTCCCCACCATCCCTCGGTGAACCACTGGCACGCTTGCGCATATTCCCAGTAAGCTCGATCTTGATAGAAATGCACCGGCTCGCCGGTCGAACCTCCGCTGGCGTTTGGTAGGCCCTCCTTCGGATCGCGGCACTCGGCGATTAGCTCCTTCAATCGAGTTTGTACAATAGCCTTTGTTAAAATCGGCAGGCGGGCGAAATCCATCGGGGTAGAGATGTCTTCGGGCACGATGCCCTGTTCTCGGAAAAGGGAGCGATAGTAAGGAACTTGCTTTGCCGCGTAACAAACGATCGACTGCAGTTTTCGCCACTGCATGCGTTCAACCTGGTCACGCGACGCAAGCTCATTACTCCGTAGCTCTTTCAGATGATGGTAGGCAAGCGGAGTCAGCCGGCGTTGGTAGAGCGGATACAAGAACCGGCGAATCAGCTCGGAATCCGCCAGACTTACACCTATATTTAACCGATTCCCTTCCATCGCCACTTCCTTTGAACTTCCTTCACCGTAGATCGGCTCGTTCGGGAGAGGACCACGGCTTCCGTCGCGCTATTCGTCCGCTCCCTCGGCGGCGCTTCGATTATCGTGTAAATTAGAAGCAACCGACCCCTTCCTGGTCATCGGTCATCTCATTGCCAATTGCGATTGTGCGGGCTGAAACTTGTACTGGCATTCCGCTGTTCTTGACAAATCAAATTCCGGAAGTGGGCCCGACGCCCGTACCGTCTGCGAAAGGGTGGCAAATCGGAATTCAGAAAGCATTTTTCTTAGACGCGCCTCGGTCCGTTTCAGCCCGGTATAGTGACGGAATCGAGAGAGGAGTGGGGCGGCGACTCTGGGCTGAGCGGGATCGAGTTCCCAGGGATGGAAATAGATCACCGATGGGCGCGACTTCTGCAAATGCCGCTTCAGCAAGCGTGTCTGAAATCCCAGTGGCAATTGACGCAGGTACCCGCCACCTGTGATGGGAAAATTCACCCATCCGATTCGCACTGTCGGCACAGGAAATTCGATGAGGCTTTTGCCGCCAATCGGAATGCGGAACGGAAACCGAGGCGCAGCAGCAAATCCATAAAGATCATGGCGAATTGGAAAGACGCTGCTATCCATTTCAAACCCGAGATCCACAAGCTCAGCGAAAGCCCACGCGGAACGCGGGGAGATCGAAAAACTAGGACTGCGATACGCCCGCACGCGAACGCCAGCGGCGTTTTCAATGGCGCACAACGCACGCTGCGTGTCGGCGCGAAACTGTGCCGGGCTCAACTCGTACACCAAGCGATGGGAATAGCTGTGACAGCCCAGCTCGTGACCCGCCCGTTCAATCTGGCGCACCAGTGACGGATGACGTTCAGCGACCCAGCCCAAAACGAAAAATGTAGCCTTGCAGTCAAATTCAGCAAACAGATCAAGCACGCGGAGCGTATTTCCCTCAACACGCGTTGGAATGCTGTCCCAGACCGAGATTGACACCGAGTGGCGAAATGCCGACGCGTGGAAATAATCCTCCACGTCCACACTCATCGCGAGAAGCGTTCGCGATCGAGCGGCAAGTTCGGCGGTCGAGGCGTTCCCAGATTGCTGCGGAGCCATAGGATTCATTCAGCGCCAGTAAGTTACGTTGAAATTACGTACATCTCGGAGATCGCAAGCGCCCAGCAACCCGCGAGGATAAGACCGAACAGAGCGAAACTCATCTTGCGCCACGTCCCAAAACAATAGTCTTGATCGTCTCGAAGACGATCAATAGATCCAGCCCATAGGACATGTTCTTGATGTAGAACAAGTCGTATTGGATTTTTTCTTTGGCGTCTTTGACTGAACTACCGTATCCATAGCGGATCTGGGCCCACCCAGTAATTCCTGGACGGACGATGTGCCGCAAGTGATAGTGCGAAATTACCTGGCTGAGCCGTTCAACAAATTCGGGTCGCTCCGGACGGGGCCCTACAAAGCTCATGTCGCCTCTCAGCACGTTCCAGAGCTGGGGGATCTCGTCAAGACGGCTCATGCGGAGCAATCGTCCTACCGTTGTAACTCTCGGATCATCGTCACTCGCCCAAGTAGGTCCGGAATCAGCTTCTGCGTCGGCATACATCGTTCTGAACTTATAGCATTCAAAAACAGTTCCGTTGCGGCCGACACGTTTCTGTCTGTAAAAGATCGGGCCCTCCGACGTCAATTTGATCGCGAGCGCAACCAAGGGAACCAGAGGCAGACTGACTAGCAAACCGAGAATCGAAATTAGGACCGATGTTACCCTTTTGTAAATGAGGAGAAAACGAGAAATGCAAAAGCCCGAGGAAAAAAGCAGCCAGCCCAAACGGAGTGATTCGATGGGAACCTTACCGGTAATGGATTCGTAGACATCCGTCCCATCCTGGATACGCACTCCGCGACTCTTTAAGGTAAGCAAGTGCTCGACAGGTAGCTTCCCGCGACGATCGCCAAAGGCCACAAGAATCCGATTCACCCGGTAAGTTCTGACGGCACGGAAAAGATCTTCATCAGCCGCCGTTAAAGGGCGGCCTTCAGGTTCCGATTCGGAATTTGTCTGCGTGACTTCATTGTTAGGCAACACAATTTGGCTGACGATACGTAGTCCAAGTTCTGGACGACGTTCGATTTCACGCATCAGCGGGACAGCCAAAGGTCCATCCCCAAATAACAGGGTACGTTCGGCGAGATCCGACTGGCTGTTGATGGCGACGAATAGCCTTCGCCAAAGTAAGAGAGTGATTCCAACGAGGGACGCACCAATTGCAAAAACCCCTCGCCCCAATTCCAGTGGCGGATACAAATAGTAAAGAATTGCCAAAAAGACACAGACGGTTCCTAGCACTTGGATCAACCGCGTAAGGTTCTCGGGGCGACTTCTCAAAATGGAGGAATCATAGAGATCGAAGTAATACATGGAGATGATTATCGCCGCTGAAACTACTATAATCTTTATAAAGCCTTGCTCATAACGCAGCATCACGACCGCGTCACTCGCACCCAATCGCACCACGGCAGCGCTCACGAATGCCAAAGTCACGAGGCACGCTTCTGAGACTCCGAGAAATACAGTGCGCGCCGGGAAATGCGCGTTCAAGAATCGAATCAAGGGGTCGTCTCTGCCTTACTGCTTCGCTTTCCGATTGACATCGCGTCCGACGACATAATGTTGATCTTCGTATCCAGTAGGTTCGGATCCGAAGCCTCTTTCAGTGCCGTTCCGATCGGTCGAGTGTGCGGCAGTCGTTCATTCACAACTTGTAGTTCCTATTGTGAAGGCTTTTCCGACGATGCCGGAACGGGTTGAAACCCCCATCTTCATCATGATCAGGCGCAAAAATGCTTTAACAGTATTGGGACTGATTTGCATCCTCATACCAATCTCCTTGCTGGTCAAACCTTGCAAGAGAAACTGAGCGACTTCCTGCTCGCGGGTCGTGAGACGGAACCGTTCGGATAACTGGGCAAACGAGGCCGACTTCGCCGCCGACGCACGTCCAAACAGCACGGCACGACAGATCTGGGAATGTCCATTGGCCATCGAACTGACTTCAAAGCTTCGGCACCAGTAGGTTCGGCGCCCTGATTGAAATCGTGAGACAAGAGCCGGACCAGTCGGCTGCTGTGAAAAAAGCGTCGAGCGTATTCTGCCAGTTAAATAACTTCTGAGATTTTTCTGCGCCTCTGGCTTCTGGGGATAAACGAGGACTTGCGTCGCGGCAGGATCGACGAAAATGGGATTCATGGAGTGATCCAGAAGGAGAAGTCCCTCAGAGGATATGATCGCTGTCATGGCTTCGTTTTCCTTAGCCGTTAGCCTCATCGCACTAGGGAATTGTGTGGCGGGTTCTGTTGAGGTATCGAAAGAACATCAGTGAACAACCGATCCGACTACTTAATCGACTTCGGGGTGGTCGAGTCGCATTCTAAAGACCCCAGAAGCATCTATGATTTTGCGCAAGCTACCGCCCTGTGGGTCACATTTCCTCATTATTCCGATCATCCAGGACAGGCTCAGAGAGTCCGGCCAGTGATCTGAATTTCAAAACTGCCCGAAGGTTGTCACTTAGAGGGTAGTTCTGGCTTTGCTAAGTTTCATTCTTCGACTAGAAACCGCAAATCCGCCAACTGGGCCCGTCAACCCGGTTATTTCGACCCTCTTTACCTCTCCCTTGGCTCGAACACTCAGTCCCGAATCCAGCCTGGATGTATCCAGATCCACTTCGAAATCAACGACCGTTCCCCTTGGGGGAGGATCATCCGTCATAACAAAAAGGCCCGCAGCCGACACGTCCCGAGTAATGCCGGTTCCTTGAAGATGAGCTCCATTTGGCAGCTCCCAACCAAATTTGACCACCGCACTTAAGTCGTACCGTTTATGCTTCCGCTGCTCCATCGTTACCAAAGCGATGCCGACACGCGGTCTTCTGGGTGGGGCAAAAGACTCAGCCTTCAATAGTGCTCTTCCTCATCCCTATTTTGGATTTGCACACAAGGCACGTAAGCTAGCGGACGTCAGCGGTCTGTGCAAGAAGCAAGCATTCTCTTGAATTGTCAGAATCTCCGATAGGAGTGACGCAGGCAAAACCACCCTTACAACGATACCCGCTGAGTTCGTCCTCGTAGGGGGGTTCCTCCATAGATGTTCACAGCCGTCAATGAGGATTTTCTCTATTCATGTCAAGCCGAAATAGAAAGGCTTGCCCTCTAAAAACTTGAGGCGAAAAAGTTGAGGCAAATGAGTCAACTTTCGAGCAGCGAGTTTGGCAGCATCGACTGATAAACTGATCTTGGCTTGGAGTTTATTGAAGGCTTGGCTCAGTGAGTTATTGGTGCATGGGTATCTCGAGTATGGCTTGGGCCAGGCCGGGACGCGGGGTGCGCGAGTAGGTTCGCGTGAAAAACAGAGCCGTATGAAGCCCGAAGTCTGTGACGCGGCAACGGTGACGGTGAGATTGCGGGATACGCTCGAATGATTCTGATGGAGGCCAAGTCTGCGACACGCGACCGGCTTCTGCCCGGGGCGGGCCGCAGGATGCGTCGGCTTTCGCCTGGTCGTCGGGAGCGTTTCTTCCGCGAGTCGGACTTCCGCTGGTGATGCAGAGCGAACGTGGCCTCTGACGCACCAGATCAAAATAACGGGCGAAAGAAGCCATGGCGCAGCGAATGTCATCTCCTTCAGCCTGTTCGCACTCGAACACTTGAACCTCGCCACGGGTAGGATGTGAGTAGCCTGAATCTTGACATTATCCATTTTGTTTAGTAGGTTCGGCGTTAGCCATTTGGATTACTTGGCGAGCGACTCTGTCCCCAGTCCCTTACTCCAGCAAGGGATGCTATGCATTCAGAGTCTGTCAATTCACACCACGCCAAGGCTGATAGGCGTGTCATCAATTTGCTCATCGCCGATGACAGCCACATGAACTGCCAGCTTTTGAAGACCGCTTTCAGTCGGTCTCGTTCACCCTTCCGGATTGTCGGATGCGCCATTTCAAGGGAAGACGTCATTGACTCCATGAAATCCCATCATCCCGACATTGCGTTGATCAGCCAGAACCTGCAGGACGGGCCGCTCACAGGCTTCAGGGCGCTCAACGAATTGCATCATTCTTTCCCAGAGACCAGTGTCATTCTACTACTGCAGTCAGCCACGGACGATCTCATCGTTGATGCATTTCGAGCGGGAGCGAGAGGAGTTTTTTGCCGCGCGGAACCGGTGCAGGCCCTCTGCAAATGCATCAATGCAATACACCAAGGCCAGATCTGGGCCAATAGCAGGCAGTTGCGATCGGTTCTCGATGCTTTTAAGAAAGCCGCGCCTCTCTCTCCGGCCAATTCTCGAGGACGAATCCTGCTCACAAAGCGGGAAAACGACGTCGTGAAACTCATCGTGGAAGGATGCACTAATCGCGAGGTGGCCTCCAGCTTAGGGCTAACCGAACACACAGTTAGCAATTATCTGTTCCGCATTTATGAAAAACTCGGAGTTTCGAGCCGTGTTGAATTGGTGCTCTACTGGCTTAAATGAACATAGTTCATCAGTGTTCATCAGTTGGGCTACTTCCCAGCAATTGCAAATTCAGAAGGTGATAACCTCATGATATGCGCAACCTCAGAGATGAGCAGCGGGGGACAGGTCGAGTGGAATGCGGTCTATACGCGTCACCACCACGAAAAGGCGGTCGCCGAGAGTCTCACTGGAAACGCATTTGAGGTTTTTCTGCCTACGTACAACGTCATCCGACAATGGTCGGACCGCAAAAAGCAACTGTCACTGCCCCTTTTCCCCTGCTATGTCTTCGTGCGTAGCAACTTCGAGCGCCGTTTCCAAGTTCTCACCACGCCGGGCGTTCATTTTTTGGTGATGTTCGCCGATCGGCCTGCTGCGATCCCTGATTCGGAAATAGACGCAATTCGCAGAGCGGTGGACAGTAGGCTTCGAGTCGAACCGCATCCGTTCCTAAGATGCGGCGACTGGGTTCGGGTCACGTCCGGACCTCTTACCAATGTCGAGGGTATTTTGGTCCGTAAGAAGGGTTCTTATCGTCTGGTTTTGTCAGTGGGATTGCTTGGGAAATCGATAGCGCTGGAAATAGATGCTTTCAGCGTCGAGCCATTGCCTCGTCGGTCGACCACATCGCTGCCGCCATTTCCTCAACCTGAGCCATTCGCCAAACGTCAACTTACGGGATAAGGAAAGTCGACAACTAGTCATTCGAGAGTATGCCGCTCGGGCCATTGGTCGGCGTTGCCGCTGAGTGCCGGTCCAATGGTCCTGTACCAAAATAGACCCTGCGGACAGTCGAATCGGAATATTCGCACCGTTTACGGTCTCCACGCGAAACAACGCGCGTGTTGAGACGACATGAATTCGAGAACCTTGCTGGTTCCGGGGCTTGAGGCTCGCCGTGCAGCGATCGGTGCCGCCGATTGCTGATGCCGTTATGGAATACTCAGTCCAGAATCGCTTCCGAGCTTCACATGGGTTCCCGGCGGAGGATTACGCGTACTTGAATCTGAACTCGCGATAAGTGAGATTGTCCCGGTCTACGGAAAGCCGCCGTTCGACCAAACCGCGCGCCCATATTAGTTTTTCGAACAGGTACTCGTGCCATTTAGAATATAACCCAACCAAAGAACATTTACAGGGCCGATGGGAGCATGTGCGGAAAGAAAGGGCAAGAACGTGATTTTGAGCGAGTTTACCCGAAACGACAAACACAACAGCAGTGGCGTGGAATGAGCTACAGCCAAGAACGTCTGAGCCCGAAGACCCCGAAGCAAACAGTGACGGAACCGACGCGACGTCCAAGCCTTTGGACAAGACGCTCACTTCGGGAGCTGGGAAATCACTTCGCGATTCCCACTTTCCCACAGCCACCAAAACAGACTTTCGGTCACATTTCAGATGTCTCGACCACCCCTGGTACGGTTACATTCTTAAATGGTTTGGCAGGCGCTTGCGTCCTCAGCCGACGCCGAAGAATGCCGCCGAACACTAGTAATCCTGCTCCGACAAGCAACATTGAACTCGGTGCGGGAATGGGATCAAATGAGCCAGTGGTAACAGCGCTCGCTCGCGAGGGCCGTGCGCTGCTGCTCACACCACCAATGACGACAAACAGAACAGAAAACACCACACAGCGCAATACTTTCCGCATCCTGCCCTCGTTTGGAAGGAAAGAGTGGGTCTGGGAAGAGTTATTTTCAAGTACCTCGATGGGTTCACCGATGTGGTGTAGTCGGGATAAACTAATCCGTTCGGGTTAGCTGGTGGAACCTCTTTTTGGTATTAACGCATCCACATTCGGGAAAAGAATCTGGGTGAAACCCAAGCGCCGCACAGGTGCTTTCGCTTCTCCGTCGTTCATGCGCGCCTACACTCCAGGTTCGTTTAGATAGAGGGAATCAATGGGGACGCCACTTCCACGCGTTTGGTCAAGAACTGGCCAAACACCCCGAGTTGCAACTGCGAACCTACGTCAATGAAGAGTTGCTGTGCAACTTGTGCAAACGCTCGAACAGCCCAAGAATCATTGCCAGTATCAGGGCTAGCAGTGGGTCGGTGACTTCGGCGACCCTGCCCGGAAGGTGGATTTGGATCACCTCGATTGTCCCTAGTAGCAGAGCCGTGGCGATGGCCGCTTGGGTCAGGCGCCAGCCGGCGGCGCGCAAGAGCCAAACTGACGATCCATACCAAAAACATTTCCGAAGAAATGTCAGCATGCCAAACTCCGGATCATCCTCGAGGAGCCCACTGAATGGTATCCAGGAAAATGCATTAGCAACGCTGCTCCAGTGATAGGGAGCGAGGCCTCGCAGCGTCAGAAGCGACAGCATCAAGCCGGCCACGAGCGCTGCGCGCCACTGATATCCACCTAAGAAGTGACAGCAGATATATGCCAGCACTCCGCCGGCCAATTCGGACCAGCTGACGGTTCTGCCCGCGATGAGAAGTCTTGTGGGTATTACCAATAGCAGAAACGGGAACAATCGACGGGTCCGCTCTGGCCCCAGCACATTTTCTAGCAACTGGGCTACGACCAACCACTCGACAAAATAGGTGAATATTTCGAGTGGAGAGAGCGACACTTCGGCGATAAAGTCGCGGAACTTCTCGGCCAGTTTGGTCCGGCTCAGCACCGGGAACAGAGGAAATGCCTGATAGGCAAGCCAGGTGTAAAAGAGCAGCACCCCTCCGGTCGGATGCAGGAACTTAGCTGTTTCTGTTCGGGCCAACTGGCGCTTTAGCCACTGTTGATACAGTGAGCCCAGGGCCACACCGAGAACCGTGCCACTGACATTGCATACCACGTCAGAAGCGGTGCAGTCACGAGCATCGTCGAACAATTGGATCATCTCGATGCTGCCCGACAGTGTGAGCCCAATCAACACCGTAGCAGTCGCGGCAAATGCGGTGCGAACACTCTGTCGAAGCGCGAGAAAGCCAAACACACCTACGGGCATGTAGAGCAACACATTGATCCCAAAATCGAGGATAAGGGGCTGGTCTACGACTCTCGGCCAAGAATGAATCAGCACCCAGAGTGGGCTAGCGGCTAGTTGTGTGGAGTGGAAGTCCCAAGGATACAGGGACCCATACACGATTATCGCAATCACGATTAGGAGAGCGCGATACAAGTTGGATCTGCCTCTCCCGCCAGCGGACAAGCCATGGTGGCGAGATTGTTGCGACATCATACGCGCCGCTTATCTTCTATGCCACTTTCTGTAACAAGAATCACAAAGCGTAATCAAGTTCTGCACTATATCGCTATCAAGCTTGCTCCTGGGTTTCAAATGACATACTTGCAGCTTCGGCGAACCGCGCTCTTGACACCGCCAACATCTCGTTCCAACAGCAGTACTGTGTATTTTTCCAGGTCCAATTTGATCCTAGGTTGTTTCCGCCACAGACACATCGAATCCGCCCGATCTATCTTTCAGTTTCGTGGAGGGTTGGGGGGAATCCAGACCCAGCAACGAGTTACCTCGGTAGAAAGGGAAGCGAGCGGAATTCCGTCCATTGCGCTTCCGGCAGTTTCGCTCAACGCGGGTCTGTCGACGCCTTTCGCCGGTCGAAAACTCTCCACCCTGAAGATCACGAATGGGCCTCTTTGGCCTCGGACGCAGTGGAGCCCAGCTCCGTCCTTTGGCGCGTTTTGGGCGCAAGGGAGGCCGAGGCCAAAGAGTGAGAAACCGCAGCCCGCTCCTGTTCTGGCGGCGGCACCAGCCCTGCCTTGCGGCGGTCTTTCAGCCGATAACTCTCTCCGCGGATGTTGATGGTCGTCGACTGGTGCAGTAGCCGATCCAGAATGGCGGTTGCGATGATCGGATCTCCGAAAATCGAACCCCACTCCTGCAGCTTTTGTTCGAAGTCAGGATGATGCTGCTCCGCTCGTACCGCGCACCCACCCACTGGAAGAAAATCGTGGTACCCAGATCATCCAATGGCAAGTAACCCACTTCATGTCGTTGCAGTTCGCTCAGCTCTTGCACGTCTCGCCCCCTTAGCAGGTTTCGGACCCTCCTCGATGCGGAGTGGGTTCCGGTTTACCACGCTAGGGGTGGGGAATTTTCAAACGGCACTATGGGGATTTTTACACCGGCGCTGACAGGACAACTCTTGCGGAAGTTAATGTAGCGAAGGCCAGCCACCTAGATGGTAGAGTGTCGTAGTACTGGCGGACTTGGCAAATACACTTGCAAGATTCTCTTCTGTCTCTTCGTAGGGGGAGTTCGCTCCCGAATCGACTCGCAACTTCCTCAGCTCCGCCGAAAGCAGAGAGAATTAGTTCGACGCGGCTCGATAGGTTCGATCAACCGTATGAAGACGGAGAACCGAACGCACCTGCCCGACGGTTGGGTTTCACCGAGATTCGAATGTGGACGCGTTAATACCGAAGCAACGCGAATCCACAAACTAACCCAAACGGATTAGTTCATCCGGACGACACCACATTGGCGAACCAATCGAGGTACTTGCCAAACTTTCTAAGGGCACGTTAACTTCAAGGACTCGGAGCGTGGATCGAGAGTGCAAAGTTGAAGTCGATTAAGCGGTGAGTTGGGGGGAATATGCGCAAACTTATCGGAGTGATGTTATTAGTGCTCGCGACTTCGACGGTTGCGATGGCTTTTCAAACAGTGGGAGGACCTTCAACCGTACCCCTGCGCACACCTGAAATCGACCCCACGGCTGGTATGGCTGCATTGACCCTGCTTGTAGGGGCTGCGATGATAATTCGAAGACGGAAATAGTAGGGGCTGTGGCCTTCAGAATATACGGATGTGCCGCTTGGCGCTTGTTTTTTTCTCCTCCTTCGTTGATTCCTTCCAATCTCGGTGGGGTCTACGG
>Ga0187782_10004025_pt1 | contig 10986 bp, 8 predicted proteins | sample 0715_SJ02_MP15_2_FD_132454 | JGI IMG/M metagenome (GOLD analysis project Ga0187782, IMG submission 132454) | Tropical peat soil microbial communities from peatlands in Department of Meta, Colombia - 0715_SJ02_MP15_20_MG | ecosystem: Environmental > Terrestrial > Soil > Wetlands > Peat | place...
CCCCATCCTAACCGCGTCCTTTGCGGGCAGGGTGGGAACCACTACACCCCACCCCGCGCCGTAGGCGCACCGTTCGTTCGCCCCGCGTTCAACGTGGGGGATCGCTGCTGTCATTTCGCGCACCGAGCCTTGGCCGCCACGAATGACGGTCCACGCGCCCGCTATCCTCGCCGTGCAAGAATTGAACTGAGGAGATTCGCTTGAAAGCCTGGCCGGCCCTGGCAATTTTCATTATCCAAGGCATCCTCTTTCTTGCCCACTGGTTCGTCTACTTTACGTGTATTGCCTTCTGGCCCGATCTGGCCCCTGTCGCTAATCTGCGTGCTGCGATACTGATTCTCTCCTTCAGTTTCGTTGCTGCCTCCCTGCTCGCTTTCCGGCTCTCGAATGCTGCCGTCCGCTTGGTCTACAAAGTCTCTGCGATTTGGCTCGGCTTTCTCAACTTCTTCTTTTGGGCTTCGCTCCTCCTTTGGATTACCTGGATCGCCATCCGTCTCTCGGGTCTACCCATCGATTCCTCCGCCCGGCCTCTCCTCGCGGCTGTCTTCTACGCGTTGGCAACTCTCATTGGGATCTACGGCTTGGCAAACGCGCGCATCATCCGCATTCGCAGCGTTCCCGTTCAAATTCCCAATCTGCCCGCAGCCTGGGCCGGCCGTCGCGCCGTCGTGCTCAGCGATTTGCATCTCGGGCCCATCAACGGCGTTCGATTCTGCCGCCGTGTCGTCGCGACCGCTGCGCGCCTCGCTCCCCACGCCGTCTTCCTTCCTGGCGACCTCTTCGACGGCACACATGCCGACCTTGACCGCCTCCTCGCTCCCTTCCGCAGCCTCACACCGCCTTGCGGTATTTACTTTTCCACGGGCAACCACGAAGAATTCACCGTCGCCACCCATTACATCGACGCAATTAACCGGGCCGGCATCCGGGCCCTCGCCAATGAAGTGGTCACGATTGATGGCTTGCAAATTGCCGGCGTGCTCTATCAGGACTCCACGCACATCATCCGAATGAAAGCCTTCCTCGAAAGCCTTCATCTCAACCACGCTCAGCCGTGCATTCTTTTGAATCACGCGCCCATTCGCCTGCCCATCGTCGAGCAAGCCGGCGTCGCTCTCCAAGTTTCCGGTCACACCCATGGCGGCCAGATGCTCCCTTTCTCGTGGCTCACGCGCAGTGTGTTTGGCCGCTTCACTAGCGGCCTGCACCGGTTCGGCGCGCTCCAGGTGTTCACATCCACAGGCGCCGGAACCTGGGGCCCTCCAATGCGTGTCGGCAGCCGGCCTGAGGTTGTGTTGCTTAAATTTGAGTAGAGTTTCGCGCCTCCGGCCGTTAAGAGGAAGCGTGCGCCCCATCGGGGCTTGACCGGAGCGCAGCAGGCCAAAACGAAATAGGGTATCCGCGCGCCAGAGCCTGGCCTTCGCTATCATGGAAATACCTCGTTCAAAGTTAAATCTAGGAGAGCGATTGCATTGAGCACGACATCTGCCGAACACAAAGCGCCTGTCGTTCGCACCGCCCTTGCCGGGTTGGCTCTACTCATGAATCCGCGCCTTAACAAGGGTACTGCCTTCACCGAAGCCGAGCGCGACGCCTTCGCTCTTCACGGCCTGCTGCCGCCGCACATCGGCACTCTCCAAGACCAGCGGGCGCGTCGCAAGCGGGTTCTCGACAGCCGCCCTACTGCGTTCGGCAAATATTCGAATATGCGCGACCTGCAAGACAGTGACGAAACCCTGTTCTACTCGCTCATCGCTCACAACATCGAGGAGCTGGTGCCCATCGTCTACACTCCGACAGTCGGCGAAGGTTGCCAGCGCTTCTCCGAAATCTGGCGCAAGCCGCGCGGCGTCTTTCTCAGCTATCCGAACAAGGATCGCATCGAACAAATTCTTGCTAGCCCACGCTATGATTCGATTCGCTGCATCGTGGTCAGCGACGGCGAGCGCATCCTGGGACTTGGCGACCAAGGCGCCGGGGGTATGGGCATCCCTATCGGCAAGATGGCTCTGTACACGGCGCTCGGCGGCATTCCGCCGGAGCATTGCTTGCCCGTCCTGCTCGATGTCGGCACCGATAATGAAACGCTGCTCCACGATCCCATCTATATCGGGTGGCAACATCGGCGCATCCGCGGGCAGGAATACGAAGATTTTGTCGAGACCTTCGTCTCTGCCCTTGAACGCCGCTGGCCGCACATCCTCCTTCAATGGGAAGATTTCGCGGGCGACAACGCCGCCCGCCTCCTCGAGCGCTACCGCAACAGCCTCTGCACCTTCAACGACGACATTCAGGGGACCGCGGCAGTCACTACGGCCACGCTGCTCGCCGCCGTCCACGCTACCGGCGTTCCTCTTACGCAACAGACTATCGCCATGTTCGGCGCAGGCTCGGCCGGCATCGGCATTCTGAATTTACTCGTTGCGGTAATGAAGGAACAAGGATTGAGCGAAGAGCAGGCAAGGCAGCGCATCTACGCCTTTAACCGGTACGGGCTTCTCGTTGAAGGCGCAAAAGGCATCCGTCCCGCGCAGCGGCCGTTCGCGCGCAAGCGCGAAGATGTTTCCCGATGGAAGCTTTTGCCGGCAAGCCTGGACGCTGGTGCCATCTCGTTGCTTGATGTCGTGCGCAATGCCGAAATCACGGTCCTCACCGGAGTGAGCGCGCAACCCGGCGCGTTCACTGAAGCAATTGTGCGCGAAATGGCCCGGCACTCGGCGCGTCCCGTCATCTTTCCCTTGTCTAACCCAACCTCACAGTCTGAAGCCGCTCCCGCCGATCTTCTCCGCTGGACCGATGGGCGCGCGCTGGTTGGCACCGGCAGCCCGTTTCCTCCGGTGGACCTCAACGGAAAGCGCGTTGCCATCGCCCAGATTAACAACTCCTACATTTTTCCCGGCCTCGCTCTCGGCATTCTCGTCTCACGCTCCTCGCGCGTCACTGACGGCATGATCATGGCTGCTGCCAAGGCGCTTGCCTCCCTCTCGCCCTTGCGCGTCGATGCTCACGCTGCGCTGTTGCCGCCAATCGCCGAGTCACGCAGAGTCAGCATGGTCGTCGCCCAAGCAGTGGGCCGCCAGGCTATGTCCGACCGGGTCGCCGCGGCTGTCGATGATCAGGCCTTCGCTGAAGCGCTCCAAAACTATGTGTGGGAGCCGGAGTATGTGCCGTACGAGCGCATCGAAAGTCCTTGCTAATGAGGTCTCACTCCACCCCCGCCGGCACCAGCTCCAGCAGCCGTTTCCACGTCTTCTGGTTTTTGCGGAAGCCCTTTTTCAGGTCCTCTAAAATCCGGTCGAAGTCCGCATTCCTCCGCAGGTTGTTCCACGCAGGATTCTTTTGGAACCAGGGATAGTTTTCATTGCCCAGATAAATCGCCCGGCGCAGCCAGTGCAGCGCCTCGCTGGAGTCGCCCTCGACCGCGAAGTATGTGGCCAGCCGGTATGCCATCTCGCCGTCGGCCTCGGCTGCCGCCAGTGTGTCATCTTTAAGTAATGCAGCGCCGCGCTCTCGCTCCTCCGCCTGGACGTAGCAAATGGCCAGCGTGGGCACTGCGATGCGCATCGACGGATCTTCGCGAATAACGCGCTCCAGGATTTCGATTGCCTCGTTCAGGTTCCCCATCCGCATCTTCTGGTAGCCGGCCGATGTGCGCAAGAGCGGATGCTGCGGCTCCAGCGCCAGGCCCTTTTCGAGCTCATCGCCCGCCAACCCCAATTGGTTCTGGTAATGGTACACACGTGCCCTATGGTTGTAGAGGATCGCTGCTCCAGCAGGATTCAGCTTGAGCGCGCGGCTGAATTCGTCGAGCGCTTCTTCATACATCCCATCGCCGCGCAGCGCCAGCCCCGCGACCATCCGCACATTCCAATCGTTTGCCGCGCCGGTCAACAAATTCGCCACCCCATGCCGCGCAGATTCCTTCTCGCCGCGTGAAAGCAGCATATAGATGCGGTAGAGATTGGCCTCGGTCGATGCCGGATCGAGCCTTAGCGCTTCGTCGAACGCCCTGCGCGCCCGCATTACGTGAATCTGTCCCCCAAATCCGTGCCGTGCGTACTGCAGTTCCGCGATGCCTAATCCGCTCCATCCCGCGGCAAATTCCGGCTTGGCCTCCGCAACGCCGGCGAACAGCGTATGCGCGCGATCCAGATCGGCGCGCGATCCCGTTCGCACCATGAACGAGCTCAGCATTGCTCGCGCCTGCAGATACCTTTCGCTGACCGGCCCCGGCAACGAACCGTCGCGAGCCGGTCCTCGCGCTACCCCCGCGCTCGGTCCGATGTGTCCGGCTTCAAAGCTCTCCGCCGGCCCAACGCCTTGCAGTGCGGCAAACACTTCGTTTGAAATCTCCGTCTGCACCGCAATCAGATCGAGAGACGCCACGCGAATCGACCCACCCGACCGCACGCTCTGCGAGGCCACATCGAGCAGCTGCCAATTCAAATCGAATCCGCTGTCGGAGCGCACAAAACTCCCTGCCAGCACAAACGACACCAGCAGTTTCTTTCCCACTGCAAGTGGATCCATCTGTGCGAACGGTTGCGCGCCCGCCAGCGGCATCAAGGTGCTTGAGGGACGCACCACCAGCTCCGGAATTCGCGCCAGGCGCGCCGCAATCGCATCCGCCAGCGCATATCCATAGAGCGGCGCCGCCTCCGCCGCGCCCAGGTTGGCGAATGGCAGGACCACCAGAGAATTCTGCGCCTTTTGCTCTACCGCCGATTCGCGAAACCGTTCCGCAAGCATGGATAGCAATCCGGTCGCTTGCTTCTCTGCCTCCGCACCCGTTGCAGGCAGGTTGGTCACTCCTTCACCGGGAATGATTCCCGTCTCGATGCGCAGTGCCTTCATAATCGTCCTCAGCCCTTCGCGCACGTCGGCCGCTGACCCCGTCCGTGCCGCCGGTGTCTTTTCCAGGCACGCTGCAATCACGCTTTTCAGCTCCGGCGCGATCCCCGGCACCAAAGCGCTTAAGTCGTCCGGCTCAAGAAACTGAATCGCACGAATCGTCTGGAACTCTTCCGCGGCGGGCCGCACAAACGGATGCCGCCCGCTCGCCAGCTCGTACAGAATCACGCCTAGCGCCCATACGTCCGACTGCACGCTCGAGTGCCCGGTGACAAATTGCTCCGGCGCCATGTAGCGAACGGTTCCGCCGTGCGCGGTGTGCGTGGTTGCCGCCGACCCGCCCTTGGCAAGACCCGGCTTGGCGGGATCGAAGCGCGCCTCCTCCGGCGGTTGCCGCCGCGCTAGCCCGAAATCCAGGATCTTGACCAACCCGCCGTCCGTCAGCATCACGTTCTGCGGTTTCAAGTCACGGTGGAAAATGCCCAGCGTATGCGCCGCGTGCAATCCATCCGCGATCTGTATGCCTATCGAGAGAACAAGCTGCAAGTTAGCCGGCCCGCGTTCGATCAGCTTGTCCAGCGGTTGCCCCGGCACAAACTGCATAGCGATATACGCCTCATCGCCGCTTTCGCCCACTTCGTAAATCGCGCACACATTAGGATGTTCGATCGCGGACGCCAGCCGCGCTTCGCGCAGCACCGTTGAGCGCATCTGTTCGGCCGTCAGTTGACCGGTGTGCAGCATCTTCAGCACCACCGGACGCTGCAGCAGCGTGTCCTTGGCCGCATACACAACTCCGCTGCCGCCTGCGCCCAGACGCCGCAAAATCTCGTAATGTGCAATCGTCTTTCGCTTCATCTTTCAATTCAAGTCTACTTGCAAATTCCCTGAAAACAGGCTCGAAGCTGAGTCCCTTGGACTCGCCGACGGCTGAAGGCACAATCCTCCTCCCGCTTGCGATATCGAAAGCGAGCGCGGCGATGGGCGTTATTCAGTGCTTGCGCGTCTCAGTGAGGCGCATACTTCCATTCCCTGTTCCCAACCCCGCGTTCTTCTCCGTCCTCAGCTGGCTGCGCCGGCCAACCAGGAGCACCGTCGTTCCGAATGCAAGCAGCGCCAATCCCCACCAGAAGTTCGCATTGATCCCCAGGCTCTTCGTGTACACCGCAGCGTTGTTGCGCGTGGCTACGCCGAATGCCGTCAAAATTGTCCCAAGGAGTGCGAACAGCATCCCAATCGAAATGCGCGCATCGAAAAACATCGTTGCCTACTCTCCTTTGCGCCCGTCGGAAATATTCCCGCAACTCAAAATAACGCATCGCTTCAAAATAATGCATCGCTTCAAATCAACCGCGGCTGCTTAAATAAAGAGCAAATTCACTACGATCGCCGCCAACAGGATTCCCGCTCCCAGCGTCTCCGGCCGCCTCCACCATGGCTTGTTCTCGGGCTCCCGCTTCGTAAGGGGATGTACCAGGCAGGCAAGCTCGGCTTCCGGCCGCGCCTTGGTAAAGGCGCTCACCGCGGCTATGGCCACAAGGCTCACGCAGAATGCCAATCCCGCCGTTCCCAGCCCAAGCGCCATTCCGCTTGAAGGGTGATGCCAAACGGCAATCCACCCGCCGTGAACGCCCGGATGCTCTCCTCTCGGCAGTGCAAGCCCATGATGAAGTAGCGCTGCCGCTGCGCCTGCAAGCAGTCCCGCGAATGCACCGCACCCTGTCGCGCGCTTCGAGAAAACTCCCGCCAGCAACACTGCGAACAAAGGGGCATTTACTACTGCAAACACCGGCACAATGGCGTCGAGCATGCTGTTGAATTGCATCGTCGCGCATGCCGCGCCGATCGAAAGCAGCGTGCCGCCCACCATAGCCCACCGCCCCACGGCAAGCAACCGCATGTCGTTCGCACCACGGGAAACAAATGCCTGAAATATGTCGCAGGTAAACACGGTGCCGAACGCAGTCACACTTGCCGATACTCCGCTCATCAGGCAGGCTAGCAATGCCGACAGCCCCAGTCCCAGCAGGCCCATCGGCAAGCACTCCGCGAGCGCGTTTGGCGTGGCCATCGTGTAGTCGAGCGCAATACGTCCATCCGCGCCCTTCAGTGGCTTTCCGGTCGCTGCATCCACCCTCGCCGGAACCAACCCCCGTCCTGCATCTACCGCCGGCGGAACCACCGTGATGTCGTGATAGATCGCGCCGTTCTCATTTCGCACCACAATCGTCGTGTGCGGCGTCGGCGATGCAATGGCAATCAGGCCGGGCAGAACTGCCACAAGCGGCACAAACACCATCGCTGTGGCGGCAATCAGCGGAGCCCTACGCGCCGTTTCCACATCTTTCGCCGCCATCGCCGGCTGCAGCAGCCTGAAGTCGCTGCACCACAATCCGCCGCCAACTACGACGCCTATGCTCAGCACCCACCCAACCGCGCCTAACCCGGGAAAGTGCCCAATCGCGTAAGCCGCACCGCTCCACTCATGCAAGAAATCCGCCGGCGCCGCAGCCTTTAGTCCGTTCCATCCGCCAACTCTCTTTAGCCCCAACAATACCACCGGCAACAGGCCGGCAATCGTAAGGCAGAGTTGCATCGCCTGGTTGTACATGGCCGCCGCAAGCCCGCCGAGCAAAACATATGCCAGCACCAAAGCAGCCGGCAGCGTCATCGTTAGCAGTAGGATGCCGATCGGCGGTAGACTCAGCGCGGACCCAATCTGATCGAAGATGCGCAGCGCCACCAGAACACGCGCCATCGCGTACATTGAGATTCCTGCGCCGAAGGCGGCCGCGAACAAAAACAGGCATGCGCTCAGCCCGCGCGTTTTTCGGTCGAAGCGCAGACCAAGATATTCCGGAATCGATCGTACAGTGGCGTCCTGCGCTCCAGTTTTCGCTCCGGAATAGACCGGCATCAGAAAGAGGCCTGCGAAGATCAATGCCGGAATCGAGCCCAGCGCGAACCACCCCAGGCTCGCCACTCCATATCGCGCGCCTGCGGCGCCCATGCCCAACACCATTGGTGAGCCCAAACCGGCGCCCACTATCGCCAAGCCGCATAGCCAGCCCGGCATCGCGCGTCCGGCTTGCAGATAGTCGCGGCTCTGCTTCACGCTTTGTTTGAGCGAAGTGCCGGCGGTCATCGCAAAAAAAGCGTAGATCAGCAGGATCAGCCAGTCCGCAGAGGCAAGATTCGGCACAAACAGCTCCTTCGATCGGATTGTTGCTGAATAAATTCTACGAGCCCTCCGTCCAGACCGAGGATTGCACCTCGGAAGAGCTTTCCCCCATTGGCGCGCCGCAATCGAGGGGCATCCTCAATCGAACCGGATACGCGCGCAATCTCGCCTCTCCTTGCGCACAAAAAAGAGCGGCGGCAAGGGGAAATCCCCCGCCGCCGCTAACCTGTCAACCTTGTTCGCTCTTAGATCGAGTCCTTTGTTGCCCAACTGTGCTCAACCCTGCCGTTGATTTCTCTGTGAGAATCGAGCGCGACGCTTGCCGCCACTACTGCTCTTGTCCTGTCCCCGGACCAGGCGGCTGCTGCGCGGGAGGTCCCTGCGGAGCCGCATTGGGCGGCGGAGGCCCCGACGGTGCTCGGAAGCGCCCGCCAGGGCCGCGCCAAGGCTGACCTTGCCCGTCTGGTCCCCAATCGCCTGGGCCATGCTCGTGCAACCTCTCATGCGCCGTCCGGTTTGCATGTATCGTTCGCAATTCCTTCCATTGCTCCGGCGTCAGTTTGGCGCGGAGGGCCAGTAGGAATCGCGCATTGGCCTTCTCCAGCTCCGCTCGCGCCTGCGCCACCTTGTCGATTTGGGCTAAGATGGCCGACTGGTCGGGCGTGTCCGCTTGTATCAGGGGTTCGAGCCCCAATTCCGCCTTCTTCAGGTGAGCCTGCAGATCCACGAGCGTCAACCGGTGATCCTGCAAAATTCCGTCCATCGCCTTGCGCTGTTCGTCAGTCAAGTTCAATTGCTTCACGATGAGCGGATTGTTCCAGAATTGCCCGCCGCCCAGTCCGAATGCTCGTTCCAAGGGCGGCCTATGTTGTGCAAACCCGGGCCCCGCGTCCCCCCTGCCCAGTCCCTGCGCGCCCCCCAGCGCGCCAACCATCAATACTCCTGCTATCGCCAAAACCACTCGACCAGTTTTCATTGACCTCTCCGCCGGTGTGAACCTAAGGATCTTCTCCCTCTCGCTTCAGCCTGCTACTCTGTCCCGTTATTCTCCGCCGGCTTCTCGTACATCATCTGCGCCAGCGGCTCCATCGCGGCCGGAACTGCCCGCGAAATGTCGTTGTCTACTGTGGCCAGCAAATCCTCGTCTTTAATGGCGGCGCCCAGTGCCGCCGGTTCCTTGGCCATAGCCCGCTCCTGCGCGGCCTTTTCCGCCACCCCTTTTATCGCCGCCATCCTGGCCGACTCCTGGCGGTGATGGCGCTCATACAATACGCCTGCCACGCTGCCTGCCGCCAGCACCAGGCCCAGTGCCCAGCCTCCCGCAGTCCGCCAAGCCGTAGCCCCGCGCCGCGCCGCTGCCACAGATTTCCGGGGACGACTCATCGCCCCGGCACTCCATGCGTCCACGCTCGCTTTGAAGTGCCCAAGCGCTTCCGCCAGCAACGGATCGCGAGTCTCTTCCCCGAGTTTCTCCTTCAAACTCATCGTGAACCTCTCAATTCCGCGCGCACTCTCGCAAGCGCTCGCGAAAGGTGCGCCTTCACCGTTCCCTCGCTCAACCCGGCGGCTTGCGCAATGTCCTTTAGCTCCCGCTCCTCAACGTAGCGCAGCAGAAACACCGTTCGCTGCCGCTCGCTCAGGCTGTCGACCGCCTTCCAAACTTGCGCCACCTGCTCCCGCGCCAGCATCTGCTGTTCCGCGGTCCGCTCGCCGCTCTGCAACCAATCGCTGGCCTCGTCCAGGTCCACCGCGTTGGCCCGTGTGTGCCGCCAGAATTGCATTCGCCGGTTGCGCCAGTGGTCTTTCTGCAAATTGATTGCGATCCGCATCAGCCAGGTCATTGCGGTCGAATCGCCGCGAAAATTCTTCCAATTCCGGTGCGCCTTGAGGAAGCACTCCTGTGTAAGCGTCTCTGCCAGATCCACGTCCCGGAGCGATGCCAGCAAAAACCGGAAAATTTGCGGCCGATGGCTCGCCACAACGCCGGCGAACTCCTGCGCAGCAACTTCTTCCGCTGCTTCGGCGGTCATCGGCTTCACGGCTGTCCCGGCTGCCATCGATTTGGTAGACGTTCGCATGGGGCGCAAGTTTACACTTTCCCCTATTCATTCTCGCGCCCGACCTGCCTGAACGGCTAACTGCTGCGCAACGATATAATCTGATCCTGCAAAAGCTGTCTCTGCCTTTCAAGCAGCGGAGCCTCCCATGAATTCCCGCCGCGACTTTCTGAACCGCATGGCCGTCGGCATGGCCGGTTCGGCATTTGCATCGGCCGCCAAAAGCTATGCGCAGATTCTGGGCGCGAACGACCGCCTCAACTTCGCCATCAACGGTCTCAATGGCCGCGGCTATGCGCATCTTTCGGCGTTGCGCGCCAATGGCAAAGCTGCGCGATTGGCCTACGTATGCGACGTCGACTCCACGGTCCTCGGCAAGTTCGCCGCCGCTGCCGAACACTCGCTCGGCTACGCGCCCAAAGCCGAAAGCGACTTCCGCCACGCTCTCGAGTCGAAAGAAGTCGACGCCATCGCCATCGCTACCCCCGACCACTGGCACACGCCCATGGCGGTCCTCGGCCTCAAGGCCGGAAAACACGTCTATCTGGAAAAACCTTCGAGCCACAATCCGCGCGAGGGCGAGCTACTGGTTGCCGCGCAAAAGAAATACGGCAAGCTCATTCAAGTCGGCGATCAGCAGCGCTCCTCTGCTTTCACTATCGATCTGATTCAGCGGATCCACGATGGCCTCATCGGCCAGGCATACATGGCCAAGGCCTGGTATGCCAACACGCGCGGCGCCATGGGCATCGGCAAACCCGCCCCTGTCCCCGCCAATCTCGACTGGGATCTTTGGCAGGGCCCCGCTCCGCGCGGCGAGTTCAAAGACAACATCCACCCTTATAACTGGCATTGGCTCCGGCCCTACGGCACCGGCGAAACGCTCAATCACGGCAC
>Ga0187782_10004026_pt1 | contig 10984 bp, 10 predicted proteins | sample 0715_SJ02_MP15_2_FD_132454 | JGI IMG/M metagenome (GOLD analysis project Ga0187782, IMG submission 132454) | Tropical peat soil microbial communities from peatlands in Department of Meta, Colombia - 0715_SJ02_MP15_20_MG | ecosystem: Environmental > Terrestrial > Soil > Wetlands > Peat | place...
CGGGTCCTGGACCAGGTTGTGCGCATCCGCGAGCGGCGCAAGTCAACGGTGAAAGCCTAGAAGATTTCCTTCATATTTCCTCTGTGTTCCTCCGTGTCCTCTGTGGTTGAAGCTTTCTCAGCGCGCTTTGCTGCAATCGCACTCTCCACAAGGTACAATTCCGTAAACTCTTTCTTAGGAGCGCATGATGACCCAGAAAGTGATCGAGGTGGTGGGAACTTCCAAACAAAGTTTTGCCAAGGCGGCGGAGAGCGCCGTTGCCGAGGCGGCAAAAACCGTGCGCGGCATCAAGTGGGCGCATGTGGATTCATTAGATATGCAACTGGATGGATCCAAGGTATTGCTTTATCGCGCCACAACCAAGATCTACTTCGACGTAGAACATTAACTTGCGGCGTCGGTAGGCCGCTCGCCGGGGTCTACTGACACGTATCCCTCTTTTCTAACTGATGCACCGAGCCGATGGCCTTGGCACTTGATCCTGAATTGCGGCGAGCGCTCGCCGAACGTGTCCGTTATTACCATGAGCTGGGGATTTACGACTTCTACCGGCGCGAGGCGGCCGCTGTCGCGGAAGTTCCATCGTTTGCGGACGAAGCCCCGCTCTCAGTAGTCACTTCAAATAACCAGCCAGAATTGCGAGAGGAGATGCCCGCCATAAAGCGCGCCGTAGCCGCAGAGGAGAACATCTTCGAGATCATCACGCCGAAGCCGGAATACGGCGTGGCCGATCCCGCGGCGGCGCTGAAGATGATTCGCGAAGATCTCGGTGACTGTACGCGCTGCAAGCTGCACCAATTGGGACGCAAGCAGATCGTGTTCGGCGTGGGCAACCCGCGCGCCGAATTGATGTTCGTGGGCGAAGGCCCGGGCGCTGATGAAGACGCGCAGGGCCAACCTTTCGTGGGCCGCGCCGGCCAGTTGCTCAACAACATGATCAAAGCCATGGGCCTGCGGCGCGATGAGGTTTACATCGCCAACGTGGTGAAATGCCGTCCGCCGGGCAACCGCACGCCGGAGCGTGACGAGTGCGAAACTTGCTCGCCGTTTCTGATGCGGCAGATTGCTGTGATCAAGCCGAAAGTGGTGGTCGCGCTGGGGGCGGTGGCGGCGAAAAGTTTGCTGGCCTTCAACGCGCCCATGTCCGAACTGCGCGGGCGGTTTTATGACTTCATGCCCTCGGGTGTGCGCAGCAAAGATTCATCGTGGATAGGCGCGAGGCTCGCCGTCACTTACCATCCCGCGTTTCTGCTGCGCGATCCGCGGCAGAAGGGCGAGGCGTGGAAAGATTTGCAGATGGTGATGAAGGAGTTGGGGCTGTCGACCTCGACGAAAGGGCCTCAGTGATGGCTATGAACGAGCAGGCGGCTCAGGCCCTTATCAACGATTGGCTCGGTGAACTGAAGCAGCGTTCGTATAACGATCTCACGCTCATGATTGGGCGGACCAGGACCGAGACGCGTCGCGGCGAAGACGGAAAGGAATACCAGCTCGAGGCCGAAGTTTTCTGGGCAAACAAAAAGGGAGGAGACGTCTTAGTAATCGTCTCCGCCGACGATGGCGGACTTCGCGCATCCCATCCCCTGAGTAGTAGCTTCCTTCGTGGGCCAGACGGTTATCTCGCCGAAGAATGGCCGAACGGTCGCTTCTCTGATTGAATCCCAATTCCAGTCAATGGACTGGTTTATTCTTCCAACCAATGCCCGAATTCTGCGACGTTGCCTTGGCCGTGCCACTCGACATGGTATTCACTTACCGGGTCGGCGAGATTGCGCCCGTAGTTGGCGGGCGCGTGCTGGTGCCTTTCCGCCAGCAGCGGTTGACCGGCATCGCGCTCGAAGTGCACGACCGCAAACCTTCGGTCACCACGAAAAATATTCTTCGTGTGCTCGATGCCACGCCCGTACTCGACGAACAATTACTCCGGCTTGGCCGCTGGATCGCGGACTATTATCTTGCTCCCCTGGGCGAAGTCTTCCGCACCATGCTGCCGCTCGGCGCGGAGTTCAAACGCACCATCGCTTACCGCATCACCAAAGAAGGCAGAATGGCGCTGCACCTGGCAGGAATGTCGGGGTCGCCCGCGCGCTCGCACCGCACGCCCGATGAGGAGGCCGTGGAGTTTCGAGTGCTGGATTATCTGGCGGCGGAAGAACCCGAACAAGGTGAAGTCCCTGCCGTTTCCGAACAAACTCTGCGCTCGACGACTCATGCTGCAAAATCGATTCTCAGCGGCATGGTGCGGAAGAAGTGGATTGTTCGGGAAGACGTTTCGACCGTCCGCGATGCCATACCCAAGATCAGAATTGCTCTGCTGAAATCAGCCGAGGGCAAGCTGAATGACAACCAGCAGCGGCTGATCGAGACGCTGGCGGCGTCTGGAGGTCGAGTGCCGGTGGATACGCTGCAATCGCTGGATGTTCCGCGAACAACTTTGGCAACGCTGGTCAAGCGCGGTCTGGTTGAAATTGTCGAGGAACCCGCCGCCTTCGCCGTTTCCCACAGCAAGCCCCGGCCTTCACCCTTTGAGTTCGAATTCAATCCCGCGCAGAGATCCGCCCTCAACCGGCTGCAGGAAGCGGTGTACGCACGCAAGTTTTCCGGCATCCTGTTTCACGGTATCACCGGGTCGGGAAAAACCGCGGTTTATCTTGCCGGGATGCGGGCGGTGCTCGATGCCGGACGCTCCGCCATTCTGCTGGTTCCGGAGATCGGTCTCACGCCGGCGGTGGCCGCAGACCTGCACCAGATTTTCGGCGAAGAGGTCGCCATCCTTCACTCAGCGCTTTCGGACAAAGAACGGGCGCAGCAATGGCATCGCATCAAGAGCGGCGAAGCGCGGATGGTGGTGGGCACGCGATCGGCGGTGTTTGCGCCGGTACGCGATCTGGCTTTGATCATCGTGGACGAAGAGCACGATTCCTCTTACAAGCAGGAGGAAACGCCGCGCTACCACGCCCGCGATATCGCCGTCATGCGCGCGAAAATGGCGAATGCCGTGGTGGTGCTGGGCTCAGCGACTCCGTCGCTCGAATCGTATTTCAATGCCACGAAAAACAAATACGCTCTGGTAGAGCTGCTGGATCGTGTGGAACAGCGTCCTTTGCCGGAGGTCGAAATCGTCGACATGCGCCTGGAGTTTCAGGAAACGGGACGCGAACAGGTGATCTCGCGCAAGCTGGCCGCCGAAATCCAGGAGCGGCTCGATCGCAAAGAACAGGTGATGGTGCTGCTCAATCGCCGCGGATATTCCCCTGTGGTGTTGTGCCGCGCCTGTGGCGAGACGCTGCAATGCAGGAATTGCGCCATCGCGCTCACCCACCACAAGCGGGAGCACAAAATGATCTGCCACTACTGCGGTTATCTCGCGCCGGTGCCCAAGGCGTGCGTGCACTGCGGCAGTGAATACGTGTATTTCCTGGGCACCGGATCGGAGAAGCTGGAAGATCTGCTGCACGGCATGTTCCCGCAGGCGCGCATCGCGCGGCTCGATCGCGATACCGTCCGCGGACATGAAGATTTCGAGCGCACCCTGAACGCGTTGGACGCGGGCGAACTCGATCTGCTCGTGGGCACACAGATGATCGCCAAAGGGCACGACATTCACGGAGTCACACTGGTGGGTGTGGTCGGCGCTGACAGCGCGCTCGGGCTGCCTGACTTCCGCGCCGCCGAACGCACCTTTCAATTGCTCACACAGGTTGCCGGACGAGCGGGGCGCGGGCAGACCCCGGGAAAAGTGGTTCTGCAAACTTATTTTGAAAACCACTATGCCGTGCAATACGCCGCCCGCCATGACTTTGCCGGCTTCTACGAGAAAGAGCTGCGCTTCCGCAGCTGGATGCAATATCCGCCTTATTCCGCGCTGGCGAACGTACTTATCCGCAGCGGTAAGCTCGACGAGGCGTTGCAATGGTCGGGCACGCTGGGAAAGTGGTTTGATCAGAACCGGCACGAAGGCGTGCGCGTGCTCGGACCGGCTGCCGCGCCCATTCTGCGTTTGAAGCGCGATTACCGCTATCATTTCGTGCTGAAGTCGCCCAGCCGGGAAAAACTCAACACCACGCTGCGCGCCATGATGGCGCACGCGGCGACACAGAAGATTCCACGGACGCAGGTCATCGTCGACGTGGATGCGCTGTGGCTGATGTGAAGCGAGCTTTTAGCTTCTAGCTCCTAGCTTCTAGCTCAAAGCGTGGCGCGAGGCAACTTCAGTTTGCGCCGCCGAGACTCCCTCGAATCACCACCACCGACGCCGCCGGCAATTCATACACCGTTTCTTTCCCCGCAGTCAGCTTGCTGTAAACGATCGGCCCATCAGGATCGGCCCAGCCCTGGGTTGTGGTGACGATGGTCGGCTTGCCGCTGTTTTCCGCATGGGCCATGAAGCGCGTCTGCGCGGAATGCCATTGATATTGGGCGCTGCCGAACGTCGCCATCTCCACCGGGCCGTCGAAGCTGCTTGCTTTGCCTCTCGGCCCCGCAAACGTAATGCTGACGCGATGCGCATTCTGCTGGTCGCGGTTCACCGCCATGATCGACCATTTCCCATCGGGACGCTTCACGGCGTAGCCCGTCACCAGTTGGTGACCGGCGCCATCGTCGACGTCGCTGGCGGCCGGATACGTCTGGTGCTCGCCACCCTCGGGCTGCACCCACTCGCGGTTGATCAACTGCGCGACAAAGAACTGCGCCAGCGGCTGCTGAATCTGGTAGCCGGCATCGACGGTAAACATTCCAAACGTGCCTGGAGAACTGTGGCATCCGGGTTCCATCTGAAGCGGCAGATAGTGAAAGAAGTAAACACCGTTGCCTCCCGCGTTCAAAAAGGACCCGATGTAATCGGCTAGCCAGATTCCGGCAAAAATGTCCTGATAGGTTTCGCTCGCGCCTGAAGAAAGATTTCCCTCGGTGATGAACATGGGCAGGTCTGCCGGAATTCCATCCTCATGCCACACCTGCATGATGTGCGTGACCAGTTCCGTCTCGTCGTACAACACGCCCCACGGGGTCTCGCATGGTTCATAAGGATAATGCTCGAACGAAAAGAACGCGAGATCGTTCATGCGGCCATGCCGCTTCAGGTAATCGACAAAACGCCCGGTCCACGAGATTTTTCCGTTCGCATCCGGCCAAGTTTCGATGTCCTTGTTCTCGCCCGTAAATGACGGCCCACCCAGCTTGAGTTTCGGGTCCACACGGTGAAGCGCCGCCGCCCATTGCAGGTAGAGCGCGGCATAGTCTTCCGGCAGGATGTTCTGGCCGTCGGCTTCTTCGCCCATTTCGACATAAGAAATTGGATATCCGCGCTTCTCGAGATAGGCAATTTCTGCGGCGGCATTGTCCGGGGTGTCGTATAAGAGCGCAACCGGAATCATGGCCGGCAGCCCGCGCGTGATGCCGCTGGTGAAAAACAGATCGAAGCCCATCTGCGCCTGTTTGGTCGAACCCAGGTCTGAGGGCTGATGCCACGGGTCAACCGACGAACAGTACGTGGCGGTCTGTTCCTGATCGGGCGTGTGGCGCACCGTGTCGTGAAACAGGCCGTCGTCCGTCGATGTGCCAAGGTAAATTTCGCGAATGGCGTAGCCGACGCAGTTTCGCGGATCCGCCGGGCCATCCGCATCGCAGGTGTTGGAAGATTCCGTCATCCAAATACGCACGAAGCGCACTGTGATGGCGCTGCTGCTTAAACGAAGGGTTGCTGTGCCGCCTTTTCCATCGGAGACCGTGCCTTGTGAAAAAGTCTGCCAGGTTCCCTTGGCGGGCGACTTGATGGGGTCCTCGCCGGTGAAATACTGCACGACGTAACGGCGCGCGTACGGTTCAGCCCAGGCGATGCGAATGCTGTCGACTTGCTGCGGTTCTGCCAGATCGACGACCACCCATTGCGGATGCAGCACATCGCTTTCGCCGGTGAAGCGCTCGGTCAGGTAGGGATTGCTCTTCCAGAACGTATTCAGGTCGCCATCGGTCAAGCGAGAAAAACCCACGTTATCGGTACCGTCATTGCGGGTGAACCCGCGGCGCGGCAGCGGATAGCCGTACGAATAGCGGATTGTTTCGGTGGGAGTCGCAGAGCCGGTGAAGTATCCCTTGCCGCGGGGGTCGCTCCAGGTTCCTTGCGGATTCCAGTGCCAGGCCTCGACGGCCAGTTCGGTGTTCTGGCGGTAGCTGACGGGCTGCCAGCCAGATTCCTGCGTTTTCTCAAGCGTGGGCGGGAGAACATCTTTGTCGATGGCTTCCACCGGGATGCGATCGACGCCCGCACCCAGAGTTTCCTTTGGAACGAAACGATTGGTGGGATGGGAAAGGTCAATCGAGATGGTTTGCCCCGGAGCGGAAAACGAAAAAAAGACGATGGCGAAGAAACAGAAGAAGATTGCGGCCAGCTTTTTCAACGCAGCCCTCCTTAATTAAAACGATTGAATATGGGAGTATACGAAAACCGGGAACGACCGAACCAGTGCAGTTTGCAGTCAACTAGAGAGCACAAGCGCTCAATGCAGCAGCGTCCGAAAGCCGGCTTGCACAAAATGATGATCATGCGTCAAAGCTTCCTGAATCCGCTCTTGTTTCATAATCAAAAAGCTGGCGCAATCCGTAAGGCTCCAATTCTTGTCCGCCACTCCCGGTAGTGCCGGACGGCATTGATGAAAAGTTCGCTGGTTTGCGGAACAATGAGAACTCCTGCTGATCGAAGAGAATCCACGGCATTGGCTGCCGCCTGGCGCAACCCGGGACCGTAATTACCGAAGCAATTTAGGAACTCGACCAGCACCATTTCACTGGTTACGATGTCGCTCGGAACCTGCCCTGCGAGATCTGTAGGGCGCTTTGATGAAGCCGGTCGCGAGGACTAAACAGGGCTATCCAATAGCCCGTGTCCGCAAAGACTCGTTTCATGAGCGGGTCTTGTGACCGTTATACAAGTAGCGATCGACATTTTTCGACAAGTCGGCAGGAACCCTTGCCCACTCGGAGGGAGGAACATCTTTCGCGGCATCCTCAAAAACATCAGAAAGGGTGCCGGCGTCGCAGGGCGTCGGTGGCTGTGCCTGCCGCTCGCGCGCCTGAATTAATTCAAGACCTTCGCGAACGACGTCATCTGCCGATCGGTAACGACCGCTCCGGATTTGTTCAGCAATTAGGCGTTCAACATCGGGGCTGAGTGAGATCATGATGCCACCCTCAGCAACAGCTTATCAGACATCCAAATCTTTTTTGGTCAGCTAAGCCCGGCGCAGCTCGCGCAAAACTTCTCGCAAGGAAAAATGCAGGAACGGCGACGGCGCAAGCGTGAGCGCGAGCATCACAACCGCAAATAGCGCCAACAGCGTGCGTCCGCCGGCGACTTTGGGCCACTCCGCGACCTGCGGATGACGCAAGCTGCTCAGCCGCAGCAGAACCGCCCACATCAGCCAGACGTAGCAGAGATAGTACGCCATAAACAAAAGAACGGTCGTGGTGAGCCACGAAATCCAGCGATGGGCGCGCGGCGCGATGGAGAAAACGATGTGGCCGCCATCGAGCTGCCCGCCGGGCAACAGGTTGAGCGCCGTCGCGAACATGCCCACCCAGGCAGCGATCGCCGCCGGATGCAGCAGCAGCCGATCCAGGGGCAACACCGCCGCATAGCCGGAACCATGAGCTGCCAGCAGGCGGTGCATGAGATGGAAGATCAAAGGGAATCCGACTTCCAGATCGGCAGGCGGAGCTCCGGCTGCGACCGGTTTCGACCATCCCAGAGAAACCGCCAGCACTCCCACCGCAACCACAAACCCGGCAATCGGGCCGGCAATGCCGATATCGAACAATCCCGTGCGCGAGCGGATCGGCGACTTGATGCGGATGAAAGCGCCGAAGGTCCCAATCAAGGTAGGAGCGGGAATGAAAAACGGGAGCGTGGCCCATACGCCGTAACGCTGGCACATGAGGTAGTGGCCCATCTCGTGGGCCAGCAGGATCAGCATCAGCGTGCCCGCAAACGGAATTCCCAGCAGCAGGCGCGACGGCTGCACCAGCGCCCAAGGCAGCCGCAACAGAGGAGCGTCTTCGAACAGAAACGGCGGGCGGCCGTGATCGAAGTTGTACTGCATGTGCGCTCCCACTACCAGGGTGGTAAAGCAAGTCAGCAAAAGCAGCAGGGCGTGCAGCCAGTAGCGTGGCCGCGGCCGGCGGACGGCGTACACCGGCATGGGCCGCAGGTATTCGATAGTAGAAGAAGTGATGGGAGAACTCGGTTCCGACATGCGCTTCGCGGCCCTGCCGGTTGTCAGCGGGCCATACTCTTAGATGCTACTACGAGAGGAGCAGTACCCAGTAGCCAGAAGCCAGTACCGAGTACCGAGTAGCGAGTACCGAGCAGTCAGGGTCGGAGAAAATTGACCCAACGATCCCCCGCACTCAGGGCGAACAAAACGCAGTGGCCGCGAGAACACTTGGTGAGAATTCTCCAGGAAAGTCGAGCTTTCCGAATACTGGCAACCGGGTACTGGCAACTGGGTACTGAAAGTTAGTCGATCGACTGTAATTCTTTGCCCGGCTTGAAGCGCACGGCTTTGCCGGGAGGAATCGACACTTCGGCGCCGGTACGGGGGTTGCGCCCGATGCCCGTCTTGCGCGGGCGCACGTTGAAGACGCCAAACCCGCGCAGTTCAATGCGCTGGCTGCGGGCCAGCGCATTCTTCATGCTGGCAAAAACGGTTTCCACTGCCAGCTCCGCCTTCGTCTTGGTGATGCCGGTGCGATTGACCACTTCGTTGATGATGTCGAGCTTAATCACGAAAGGCTCCCGGATTGGGTGTGAGGATCGTGCCTCAAGTGATTGATGCTATGGGAGATAAGAGAGATTGTCAACGGGAGGACCAGCAAAAGTAAATGGTGGAACGCCAGAGGCAGGGCGCGGGAAATTACCCAACGCAATTACCCCATTACCAAATTTCCCAATTACTCAATCTTCTAACGTCCTTCCTCTTCCTTGAACATGTACTTGATGGCGGGCTTGTAAATCATCAGGTTGGGGCCGTTATCGCGGTTGACTTTGATGCATATCTTGTCATACCACTCGATGGTGCCGTGGACCTGCTCCCCATCTTGCAGCACGATCACCATCGGGGTTTTCGACTGCATCTGCTTCTGATAATAGAAATTCTCGGCATTGGTTTGCTCGGGGGGCGCCGTCTTGCGTCCGCCGCCGGAGTTGCCGGCGCGCTCGCCGCGATCAAAGCTGCGCTCGGACCGGTCGCGCCGTTCGGGACGGCGCTCCGCCGCCTGCATGACGCTGGAGTTGTGATTGGTGTGGTTGTGATCCGTGCGCGGCAGCGCGGGACGGATCAGCTTCCGGTTGGCAAAGTTCTCTTCCGCGGAAACCTGGGCCGGAATCGCTTCCATCGTTTCTTTCATAGTGGCGCTACCTCGGCACACGCAGTCACGCAGGCTGTAACAAATGAATCCACCCTAAGAATTATTGCGAAGGCGTGAAATTTTCACCTAACGTATCACAGGAACTCCGGCGTGACAATCCCGCCGAAGTGCCGTGTGTCAAAACTTGCATACCCACTTTTTTCTCAGATTGGGACCGGCATGGTTCCGGGGCGCCGCTAAGTATTGGTGAGGTCTGCACCCCGGCGCTCCCGCCCCACGCCAGTGACGAACGCCACCAGCGCGACGGCGATCACTACCGTCGAGCCCAGCACGGGAGCGAATGCCCCACCGAAGCGCTGTTCGACCAGCCGGGCCTGGATGCGGATGTTCCACGAAGAAAGAAAGTTTCCCAGTTGGTAGGTAAAACCTGGAAAGGTTCCGCGGACGGCGGGCGGCGAAAGCTCATTCAGGTGCGCGGGAATCACTCCCCAGGCGCCCTGCACCATGAACTGCATCAGGAAGCCGCCCAGCGCCAGCATGGACACGCTGCGCGAGTAGGCCCACAGCGGAATCACCGGGATGGCCAGCAGGGCCGCGACCACGATCGCCCGCCGCCGTCCGATTTTTTCCGACCAGGCACCGAACACGAATCCGCCCATCAGCGCGCCGATGTTGGCGGCGATGGCGATGTTGCCCACGGTTTGTGATGTGAAGTGGTGGTCTTTTTGCAGGAACGTCGGATACAAATCCTGAGTTCCGTGGCTGAAAGTGTTGAAGGCAAACATCAGTACCACCAGAAACAGAAATGTGCCGGTGTAAGTAAGAATGTCGGTGCCGATATGCGTTTCCGCCTGGCGCGAGACGCGCCCCTGCAACCAGGCCGGGGACTCTTCCACCTTGCTGCGAATGTAAACCACCAGAAACGCCGGCAGCGCGCCAATCACAAACATGCCGCGCCAGCCAACCATCGGGAACACCGTGCGATACACCAGCGCCGCCACCAGGTAACCGGCCGCGTAGCCTTCCTGCAACAGACCGGAGAAGAATCCCCGGCCTTCGGCGGGCAGCGTCTCGAAGGTTAACGCCGCACCCACACCCCATTCCCCTCCCATGGCTATGCCAAACAGGGCGCGGGTGATAATCAGCACCTTCAACGAAGGCGCGAAGGCCGAGGCCAGCTCAAACAGAGAGTACGCGATGATATCGATCATCAGCGTGCGGCGGCGGCCAAATTTGTCGGCAAGCACGCCAAACAGGAACGCGCCCACCGGACGCATGGCCAGGGTCCAGGCAATCGCCACCACCACCGCAGAAACCTTCTGGTGGAACTCAGTGGCGATGGCGCTGACACAAAAGGTCAGAATGAAGAAATCAAACGCGTCCAGGCACCAGCCCAGAAAGCAGGCCGTGAACGTGTTGCGCTGCACCGGCGTGAGCCTGCGAAAACGGCCGACGATTTCCATGAAGACTCCCTCAGATCATTCCCTGCGTCAGCAACGCCCTGCGGATGCTAGCATAGGTTCTTCAATCGGCAGGCAAAAATCAACCCTACGGCAATCTCGCCATGCCCGAACTCGATTTCCCGCAACGCCAGGCCCCGGACTCGCTGATGCTGACC
>Ga0187782_10004028_pt1 | contig 10983 bp, 12 predicted proteins | sample 0715_SJ02_MP15_2_FD_132454 | JGI IMG/M metagenome (GOLD analysis project Ga0187782, IMG submission 132454) | Tropical peat soil microbial communities from peatlands in Department of Meta, Colombia - 0715_SJ02_MP15_20_MG | ecosystem: Environmental > Terrestrial > Soil > Wetlands > Peat | place...
CCGGTGATCGTGACCGCAAACTACACGCTCAGTTTCGATGCGGTCCGGTCTGCCCTTTCACAACACGATGCCTGGATCCTTGTCCTTGACACAAAAGGCGTCAATGTCTGGTGCGCTGCGGGGAAGGGAACATTCGGGACCGGGGAACTCATCCGCCGGGTTGCCCGGGCAGACCTCGCATCCGTTGTCAGCCACCGGACCCTCATCCTCCCGCAGCTCGGCGCTCCCGGCGTTTCCGCCCACGAGGTGCAGAAATACACCGGGTTCCACGTGGAGTACGGCCCGGTCCGGGCACGCGATCTCCCGGAATATCTCCGGACCCACCGGGCAACGCCGGCAATGCGGACCGTGGAGTTTTCCCTGTGGGACCGGTTCGTGCTTACCCCGGTCGAAGTTGTAACGGCCGCGCTCCCGATGATCATTGCGGCCATCGTGCTGTACTTCCTTGCCGGTTTTGTGGCATCGCTTGCGGCCATTGCCGCGGTGCTCGCGGGGACCGTCTTTTTCCCGGTCCTCCTGCCCGGGATCCCGACAAAGGACTTTTCCACCAAGGGCTTCCTGCTTGGCCTGGTGGCCGCCATCCCGTTTGCGGTTTACTTTTCCTCACGCATGCCGGCAGGAGAGGTCCTCCCCGCCCTGGGAGCGCTTATCCCGCTCCTCCTCTTCCCGGCCGTGGTGGGCTACCTTTCCCTCAATTTCACGGGCTCGACCACATTTACCTCGCGGACCGGGGTAAAAAAGGAGATCTTCCGGTACGTGCCGGTGATGGTGCTGCTGGCCGGCCTTGGCATTGCCAGCTGGGCCGTGGCCGGGATCCTTTTGTACCTGGGGGCCGGCCATGTTTGATTCCTATAGGGAAAACACGCTCCGGTTTTTCCCGGAGAAGTGCATCAACTGCCGGCGCTGCACCGAGGTCTGCCCCCACGGGGTTTTTGCCGAAGGGGAAAAGACCGCGAGGCTCGTTTATGCCTCCGCCTGCATGGAATGCGGAGCGTGCCGGAAAAACTGCCCGGTGCAGGCAATCGAAGTCCAGAGCGGTGTCGGGTGCGCCTCGGCAATGATCCGGGCAGCCCTGAAAGGAAAGGGCATGGACAGTGCCGAATGCAGCTGCGGCGGGGATGCCGGTTCCTGCTGCGGGCACCCGGAAAAAGAAGAACCGTGCCCCTGCAGCGAAAAGTAACGGGGGCAGGACCCCGTTAATCGATAAGAAGGAGGGCCATGAGCTCCGGGTGCCCCTGGACCGGGAACCGGATCGGCATGCCGGCCTTTTTGGCGGTGGCAACCATGTTGATGCCCACCGCGTGTTCGGGGATCCGGGCCTGCGTAGGGTGCACGCAGATGCCGCCTTTTGTGTTGCAGGTCTCGCAGATCCGGCACGAGCCGTTCACAAACGCAAGGGCAAACGGGTTGCCGGCGTTAAATGCGATACGTTCCAGCTCGAGCATTGCAGGCGCAAAGGCGCGGGTGCCGTCGCGGTGGTCGGCCCAGAACTTTTCGGCCTGTGCTTTTTTATCGGCCGGCGCATCCGGGTCAAGCCAGTAGCGGTACACCGAACAGATCACATCGGGTTCTGCCTCTGCCGGTGAGAGAAATTTCACGAGCAGGGCCGTGTTGTACTCGAAGAGGATCTTCCTGAACTCGTCCGGGGTCGGGACATACGGGGGACAGGTGAGTTTTTTCCCGTAGCTGATGCAGCCGGCCCGGCACTTTAAGGCCACGCGGTTTTCGACAACGATATCTGAGGTCCTGATAATCTTTGCACCAGCGGCTCCAAGCCGGTGTGCTTTGTCAATGAGGAATCCATATTCAGTATCCTGTGTTCTGCCAGGTTCCAAGGTCTCACATCCGGGTACAGGGTTCCCGTGAGGAACGCAGGCGCGAAAAAAGGAGCCCCGGCAGTCCGACAATGTCACGAGGGGACTGCCGGGATCGGCGGCCTCTTTTGCAGTCGTGCGTAATCACGTATCCTGTTGTAAAATAACATACTCATTAGAATGTATAAATACCAAACGGTTTGTTTTTCATCCGGATGCCATGTTTTTTATCGGGCCGGGCTCAAACGTGATTACGGTTGAGCAATGCCTAAGGTCGTCCCCGAGTACAAGGATGATGCCCGCCGCCGGATCATCGGTGCGGCAATCGATGTGATTGCGGAACGCGGCAGCGATGGGATGACCGTCGATGACGTGGCAAAGAAGATCGGGGTGACCAAGGGCGCGGTGTACTGGTATTTCCAGAGCCGGGAAGCACTTCTCGCCGCTGTGCTTGATTCGCTCCAGGCCGAGATCCGGCAGGTCACGTTCGAGTCGTTCTACAACCGGCCGGCCGAGGAACTGCTCATGCAGATCTTCGACCGGTTCAGCGTGGTAGACGCAAAGAAACGTGCGGTATTTTTCGATATGCTCGTCCTTGCAAACCGCAACTCGCAGGTACGGCATGCCACACGGGAATATTACGACGGGCTGGTTGCAACTTTCGAGAGCGCCATTACCCGGGAGAAAAAGAAGAAGTTCATCCAGACGCAGGCAGACCCGCACCACCTTGCACTGATGCTTGCCGCCCTTTATTCCGGGCTCCAGAATTACGATATGCTCCTGCTGCACCAGGAGGAACTCCGGGAGCTCTGGAGGGAGGGAGTCCGGATCCTGCTTAAATCCACGTACACCGGGACATACGGTGAAAAAAACGGTTAAGGCCGGGCGGTTGCGCCTGCGGGTGCCGATGGGTTATCACGATCGTTTGCAAAAAACTGCTCTTTTGGAGAAATCCAAAGAAGATTCGAAACGGGGAACAGCTCCCGGATTTTCCCGGGGCATGAGATGCATTTCCCCCTTTGTTTCCCGGATACTTCTTTTTTTAGCTCCCTGCCGGTACCGGATCGATACCTTTAATCGGCTTTCCCAGTCATACACGTATAATCTCAGGTAAATAACGGGCAGACCATGGCGTTCGATGTAAAAACCATACTGTTCCTCCTCTTCCTGGTAAGCGCGGTGCTTGCCCTGATTCTTCTTGTGTTCTGGAAGACCCAGAAGACTTACGAGGGCTTTGGCATCTGGACGCTGGCATCGGTGCTTGCCTCGCTTGGGTACCTGCTCTTGATGCTGCGGGGCGACATCCCGGCCGCCCTCTCCATTGTTGCTGCCAATATCTGCATTGTCCTTGCCGTTATCATGCGCCTGGACAGCATGGACCGGTTTTCCGGCCTGCGGAAGGTGCCGGCCCTTCTCTACGCGGTAATCATCCCTTTCATCGCCCTTATCCTGTACTTCTCGTTTGTTTCTGACTCAGTGGCATACCGGGGCCTGGTCACCGCTGCGGTGATCATCCCGGTCCTTGTCCTCCTCGCGGGCGCCGTGCTCTGGTACGGGAAGAAAGAAAACCGGCTGATCTGCACGATTTTTGCCGCGGCCCTGGCCATTTTTGCGGTTATCTATGCCCTGCGATCCGTGTACTGGGTGTTTATCGCCCCGCAGACGGTGTTCAGCGATGATGCACTCAACAGCCTCTTTTTTGTGATCGCGCTCGTGGTCGATATCCTTGCAACCGGATTCTTCCTGATGCTCAACATGTCGCGGTATGGCGCAGACCTTGCCGCAAGCGAGGACCGGTACCGCACGCTTTCCGACAGCCTTCCCGACTACGTGGTGGTGCATGACGGCAAAAAAATCCTGTACGCGAACCCGGCATCGGTGCAGTTCACCGGGATTGCCGCGGACCGGATCACAGGGATGCCGCTTGAGCCGTTCCTTGCACCCGAGATCCGGGAAAAGAGCCTGCATTTCCTCGAAACCGTACGGGAGAACCCGGGCGCTGCAGAGCTCCGCGAGATCGTGATCCTTACCCCGGACGGGAAACGCCATACCTGCATTGCAAAGAGCGTGCCCGTGCTCTTTGGGGGATCGGGCGCGACATTGAGCGTGCTCACCGATATCACCGACCGCAAACAGGCAGAAGAGGCGCTCAGGACCACCAACAAAAAACTCAGCCTCCTCTCGGGCATCACCCGGCACGATATCAAAAACCAGCTGCTGGCACTCGACGCGTACATCGAGCTCTCGCGGGAGGCTGCGCACGATCCGGCGGCCCTGGGAGAGTACATTGACAAGGAACAGAAAATCACCCGGGACATCGCCCACCAGATCAGTTTCACCCGCGATTACGAGGACCTGGGCGTGCGGTCCCCGAAATGGCAGAACGTGCACGCGGTAGTCGAAGCCATACGCCCCCGCCTGCAGGCAGGAGCGGTCACCCTTACCGCAGAAGAGCCCGGCCCCGAGGTCTTTGCCGATCCCCTGCTCGAAAAAGTATTTTTCAATCTTTTTGAAAACGCGCTCAGGTACGGCGGAAATCAGCTGACATCCATCTGCGTGTCGTACCGCGCCGCGGGACGGGACCTGGTAATCACGGTGCAGGATAATGGCGCGGGGATCAGCGTGGAGGATAAGCAGCAGCTCTTCACCCGGGGGTTTGGGAAGAACACCGGCCTTGGCCTCTTTTTGTCCCGCGAGATCCTCTCTATTACCGGCATCACCATCACCGAGACCGGCACGCCGGGATCGGGGGCCCGGTTTGAAATCTGCGTGCCGGAAGGGGTATGGAGGTACCCGGGAGCTGCCCGGGAATCCCGGTAATACAGCCTCATTGCTCAGGCGGGGGATGCGTCAGGCGTGCGGGAGCGAAAAAAAGCCTGCCAGGGAGTTAAAAGAGCGTTTTTATGAAACGGTCCGGGGATTTCCCCGGAGCCGGAAAATACCTTGTCCGGGGTTTTTGTTGTCCCGTAAAAAAAGTATGCGGGTGCGGTTACTGGCGCTTTTTGCTGTTCACTCTTCTGGTGATGTACCCGGCAATGCGGTTCCTGACGCGCTTACTGGGGATCACTGCCGAGACTGCCAGCTGCTGCTTGTTTGCATCGAAGCTGTCCGAAAAGTATTCCCGCTGCTTTTTAAAAAGTTCATTTCCTATCGTTTTGATGTAGGATGGCTTGATTCCCATGATGGCACCCGTGTATTCTGTATTACATGCGTTCCGGAGGGATAATGCTATGGATGTGCTCCCCGGGATTTTTTTGGCGCGCCTTTTGTACCATCCGTCCATTTTATCATCTCATACCGCCGGATAATGTAACACAGTTTTAAAAGAGACTGTTTGAGAAACATTATGTACGGATCAAATAATTTTGGGGGCAGCAGAGGCCCGAGGGATTTTGCTCCCCGCGAGATGACAAAAGCAACCTGCGCAGACTGTGGAAAAGAATGTGAAGTTCCGTTCAAGCCGACAGAAGGCCGGCCGGTATACTGCCGCGACTGCCTGCCGAAACACCGGAAACCCCGGTTCTAACCTTTTTTTTTAGGTTGGTATTTCCGACCTGTGCGGGGCATCCCGCCCTGTTCTTTAGCGGCCCGCAAGGGGCCTTTGCACGTTCCTGTCCGGGAGGCGACCGCTCTCCTGCCGGGATGCAGCCGGGGATTTCTGCCGGGAAGGCATGGTTACTTTAGGTCATCCATCCAATAATATATTGGTGATTTGCCCGGGCCGGGGATATCCCGCCGGGGCAGTGGGCAGCGTTTCCCCGTAAACAGTTACCAGGACCCCTCTTATGCAAAACCGCAGTAAAACCCCCCTTGCAGCCCCGGAAGTGTTTGTGCCCACAGAAATCCAGCTCGATATCCTCCGGGCTGTTGCCGACCGGCAAAGCTGCCGTATCGGGGACGTGGTAAACGGGCTGTATCCGACAAGGAGCGAGAGCAGCGTCCGGTCCGGCGTCCGTATCCTCCTTTCCAAAGGCTGTCTTGACGGCGGGAAGTCCTCAAGCGAGATCATCCTGAGGCTTACCTCCCGCGGCCGGGTGCTGCTCCAGCCCGCAAATGCCGGCTGACGCCGGGGACTTTTCTTTTTAAAAATGACCCCGGATAAAATTAAACCTCATAACGGACAATGGCCCTGCCAAAACCCGGCAGAGCAAACTCGGGGTAAGGCATTGAAGAAGAAAATCCGAAAGCCGCAGGGGAATACGGGCGGTGAGAAGCCGGATAGGTGACGGAACAAAATCCGTCGATTGGGTGCACCATTGGGCGTCCGTCGAATTACGGCTTGTACCGGAAATGGGGATCAAAACAGGGGCAGGCGCGTCCCTCAGACAGAGAGGGCCAACGTCGAAAAAAACGGATATTTCCCTGGATGTATTCCGGATTTATTTTTTTTTAATAGAGAAGATTGCTTGTGAGAAACTGAATAAACTCTGTTCAGGGAATCCCTTCGGGCCGGGATCATGCCGGTCCCATGCATCATTCTATCAGCCGGAAGAGCAAAGAGTGTATATTCATTAACGGTTTTGCCAACGGAATTTATCTGAAGGGAACATGTGGTTCCGGCATCCTGAAAACCACCTGCAAAACTTTTTCTGAGTATCCCCGGGACTTTTTTTTAAAGGCAAAAAAGCCCGCGGCACACATGAACACCCACAAAACATGGCATAATGAAAACCTTAAAAACCTATCCCGAAGTCAGGGGCACCCAGGCCGGATACGTGATCCGGTATGCCTGCCCCTTTTGCAAGACCGAGAACATCATCATTAACAGATCCCCCCGGGACCATTTTAAAATCGCACGGACCGTTTCCTGCCGGCACTGCCGGACACGCGTTGCCGTGCTGACACCGGGGAGAGATTCCTGAACCGGTATGCCGGGGGCCGGGAAAACCCGGTAACCGGCACCACCATCCCCGGCACAAACCCGGTCACCTCAGCCGGCAGGAGAAAAAGACCCCGGCTGCTGCCGATCCGGGCCAAACCGCATACAAAATTTCTGTTTTAAAAAAAGGTTAAAGGTACCCGTTCTTCCGCAGCCAGTCTCTCTGGGGAGGCAGGTAGCGGTACAGGATATCGCATTTGGAATCCTGGAAACTCCAGGGGACGATAATGACAATATCGCCTTCGCGGATCCAGGCGCGTTTTTTTATCTTGCCCTTGATCCGGCCCATCCGCTCGATGCCATCATGGCACCGGATACGGATGTGGTTTGCGCCCATCATGAGGTCGGCGCAGCCGAATTGTTCGTTTAGTTTCTTTTTGGGCAGCCGGACGCGGACAACGGGTGTCCCGTCAGGATTGAATTCAGGTGTACTGCCAGAACTGCCAGGTTTTTTTGCGTTATCATGAATGCAGACATCTCCGGGGAGGTGTAAACCAATGGTGCATGGCCTGATGAACGTATGGATGGGTACGCCGTACGATTCACGACGACCGGGCCCGGGGGGCAGGGACCAACCCGCCAATATCCTGGAACCGGGGGATGATGGCCGCATCAGTATGCAGAGGTGAAAACCAGGAGAAGATCACCTGCGGGACCGCGAAGACTCCTGCAGGGTTCACGGACGCCTGCCCAAAAGCACTCCAGGCTGCCGGGAAACCGCGGGCGGTCCCGGGAAAATCCCCGGGATGCTTGCGGGTCTCGCAACGGCAGGACGGGAGTGGCCCCGGTCTTTACGTTTCCCTTCCCCGGGTTCCCGCGTATATCCCTTCCCGCAGGCATTCCCGGCCCAAAAAAAGATATTTTTACCGGACTGCTCTCTGCACGAGGACGTGCGAAAGAAGGTACGAGAGGCCCAGGGCCACCACCGCATAGAAGATGCCCCAGACATTGAAGGGGCCGAGATCGAGTTCGAACGAGGTGTTGAAGATCACCCCGAACGCAATGAGAAAGATCAGGGATAACAAAAGAAAGGTAAGGACAAAGGTAAGGTTTACCACGACATTGTCTTCGATATACGTCATCTACGCCACTTCCGCAAACTGCCCGGGACCTGACTGTTCCTTATCGCGTGATTCCATAGGTTTCCTCCCGTACAAACAGTTTTCATCTTTTACGTTTGCACCCGGGGTAATTAATCCGTTCTCCTTTGGGGATGCCCGGGTAAAATCCGGGGATGCCAGGTATCCTTTTTCGCCCGGGCACTCCTGAGCCGGGCAGGAGAGGATGCGGGGCCAAAGGTCCGCAAAAGCCCGGCAGCTCTTTAAAAAAAATGAGAGAGAAACGGTCTACCGGGGGAAGTACTGTGCGAGAAAGACAAGGACCGGCGAGCACACCACGATGTGGTGGCTGAGCACATCGATGAACTGCTGGTAATAGAAAAGATATTCACAGGTATTCTGGGAGGCTTCGAGTTTTCTTATGAGCTGGAGCAGGTCCCTTTTGCGCTCACTCTCGGGGATTTCCGCATCAAGAAAATGACGTGCCCCGGGGAAGTCATGGATGACTGCCTTGTTATCGCCACAAATGCTGGATGCCATGGTTTTTACTCAACAGTATATCCTATTAATATTTTGCCGGCCCCCGTTCTCCCCGCCATCCCGCGCAACAATAACCGGCCCCTTCCGGCTCCTGTTCCCGTACCTATATCCCACATTTTTATAAATCCCCGGAACAAGATCACCATGACGGCAACAACCGGATGCCTGCTGTGGAGGAAATGCGGATGGGAGTACAAAAAACAAACGTCACAACGTCCTGTGCCGATGCGGGAATACTTGATAATGCCCTGGTGATGATCGCGGTTCTCGATGAAAAAGGACTGGTAACCACATGGAACCGGACCGCAGAAAAGGTCACCGGCTACTCCAAAAAAGAGGTGGCGGGAAACGATGCGATCTGGAAGCTTTTCTATCCCGACAAGGAATACCGGGATTCGGTAACAAAAAAAATTACCTCGGTCCTTGCAACAAAAAAATACATTGAGAATTTTGAGACCACGCTCCGTACCAAATCGGGTGCGTCCCGTACCATCCTCTGGAATACCAAAAAAAGTACAGACCGGGGTAAGACCCGGATCATTGCCGCGGGCCTTGATATCACGGAGTCGCGCAAGGCCGAGCTCTTCCGTGAGAGCGTGATCGAGAACGCAAATATCCTTATTGCGGTCCTTGAAAAGGGAACGATCATTGTCTGGAACAAGGCTGCCGAAGCAATCACCGGCTATTCCCGCGAAGAGGTGATCGGGAAACGGGAGGCATGGAAATGGCTCTACCCGGATACCGCGTACCGCAAAGCCCTGACCCGCCAGATCACGGAGATCATCGGAAAAAAGCGGTATTTTGAGAATTTCGAAACAGAGATCGTGACCAAATCCGGAAAAAAGAAGACCATTTCCTGGAACACGCGGCAGATAGGGACCGGTGAGGCATGCCAGGATATTGCCATCGGCCTTGATATTACGGCAAGGAAGGAGGCCGAGGAGGCCCTGGCCTCGTACATGACGGAGATGGCAATGCGGCTTAAAGGGCCGGTCGGGGTGATCCGGGACAACCTGTCCGACATGTCGCACCTGATCCGGGAAAAGAAACTCGACCCGGGCGATATCGCCCTGCTTCTCGAAGGCCAGGCAAAGAACGCGGAAAAAGTCGCCTTAAACGTGCAGGAGTTCCAGCGGGCAATCGCAGAAAAACACCAGGAGATCCCGGAGACGTACCGGAAATTCCTTGCGGGGGAATAGCGTGCCGGATATCGTCCGCCCCGAAGATCTCCAGACAAAGCAGATCGTGCTTATCCTTGCAGCCCCGGCAAATATCCGGGAATGCAATATCGGGGTAATTAAGGAGCTCTCGGCCCTTGGGTACCATTCCGTAGTCATTACCACGAACTTTCCGTACGCGATCCTCAAAAAACTCTACGGGGAGGGCGGGATCGATCTTAACGGGGTATGTTTTGTCGATGCCGTCACCCATCATTCGATAGGAACCGCAAGCGATATTCCCGGGGTTGTCCGCTACGTGAACAATCCCGCCAACCTGACGGGTATGGGTATTGCGGTCACGGAAATGCTCAAAGAGCACAAGGAGGAGAAAATATGCATCCTGTTCGATTCGATCAGCACCATGCTTGTCTATCTCCCTTCCGCCGACATCTCCAAATTCATCCATTTCGTCACGAACAAACTGCGGATCCTGGATATCTGCGGTGTCTTTCTTGCCGCAGAAAAAGGGCTCGATCCTATGCTGACAAACCAGCTCACCACGTTTGTCGATAAAGTAGTGGATGCCGGGTAACGGTATCCCGCCGTTCTTTTGGGGGCTTTTGGCCCCGGCTTTATGTACATCCGGCCGGGGAACCGGCAAGAGAGGGACCTGCCCGTGACTCTTTCCCGGCGTTTTGGGGGACGCCCCGGGTATCGCAAAAGGAACCCCGGGCATCCTCCCCCCGGCGCCGTTTTCCCCGGCAACAAAAAAAAGCGAAATTCCTTTTCCTAGCGTTTCCAGGTTTCCATGCTGGACATGTTCTTCCCGTGGTACGTGATCTCGCCAGCGGTAAATACGATCACCACGAAATCCGGGTTTTCGGGAGTTTTGAAGTACTGCTCATACATCGGGTTCCAGTACTTCTTTTTCGTGGCAACGTCTTCGTGGATTTTGCCTTTTGCCATGATGTCCACATAGGGATCGGAATATTCCTTTCCCGACCAGATGGAAAGGGCCGCATCAGGGTTTTTCTGGATCTGCCCGACTTTTTTCGAGGATTTCATCGTGGCCCCGACCAGGGTCATGTCAGGCATACCGGCAAGTACCATGAACCGGACCGCCGGGTGTTTGCCATCCAGCGTTGCAACAGCGGCAACGTGAGGGCCGCCGATCACTTCCAGGATCTGCTCCTTGAGTGCCATGGGGGTCAATATCCCCCCGGATCCCATAAAGGTACGGATAGGGGAAGTGGGGAGCGTATACGGGCAGTGACACCCTTTTTGTTGCATTAGCACGTCCCGACAACGCGACAGGAGCGACAGCCGAAATTTTTATATTGTCAACCCGCATTAGTTGTCATAGCCATGCTGACAGATGAAAAATGGTTTGAATTCTGGAAACTTCGGCGTAACCACGTCCCGAATATCACCATCGCAACAAATCTGGGCATCTCCCGGCAGGCCGTTTCAAAGGCCCTTCTCGCAATTGACGGAAAGATCGAGACCGCCCTTTGTACTATGGCAAAGGCAAA
>Ga0187782_10004030_pt1 | contig 10977 bp, 4 predicted proteins | sample 0715_SJ02_MP15_2_FD_132454 | JGI IMG/M metagenome (GOLD analysis project Ga0187782, IMG submission 132454) | Tropical peat soil microbial communities from peatlands in Department of Meta, Colombia - 0715_SJ02_MP15_20_MG | ecosystem: Environmental > Terrestrial > Soil > Wetlands > Peat | place...
AGATGAATGGGAACGGTCTCGAAGGTTCCCATCTTCCACACCACGCTTTTTTCCGTGCAGCCCAAACACGGAATGCCGAGTCCGATCGGCCACACTCCGGGAATCTCGTTGAAGTGCCGCGTCGAGCATGCCGCATGCGTGACCGGTCCCTTGCAGCCGAGCTTGTACAGGCACCAGCCTTTGCGGTGTCCTTCGTCGCCGAAAGCGGTTGCGAATCGTCCCGCGTCAAAGTGCGCCCGCCGCGGACAGTTCTCGTGAATCACGCGCTCATACGCAAACTTCGGCCGTTTGAACTCGTCCATCTCCGGTAGCCGCCCCATGGTGATGTACTCAAGCACCACGGCCAGAAGGTTGTAGGGATTGGGAGGACAGCCCGGGAGATTGATGATGGGTTTTCCGGAAACGACGGAATCGACGCCCACCGCTCCGGTTGGATTCGGGTCGGCCGAAGGCACGCCGCCCCACGAGGCGCACGATCCGATGGCGATCACTGCCGCCGCTTGCCCGGCGACTTCTTGGACGACCTGGATGGCGGGCTTGCCGGCCAATTCCATGAAAATGCCGTCGTCTTTGGCCGGAATCGCTCCCTCCACCACCAGCACGAACTTGCCGGCATTCTCTTCAATGGCCGAACGCAACGCGGCTTCGGCTTGCGCGCCCGAAGCCGCCATCAACGTCTCGTGATAGTCGAGCGAAATGACATCCAGAATCAGGTGGGCGACGTCTGGCGCGGAGGTGCGCAGCAGAGTCTCGGTGCATCCGGTGCAATCCTGAAAATGCAGCCAGATCACCGATGGACGCCGGGTCTTGCCGACGACCTTGGCGACCTGTGCCAAAGTTCGGTTGGTGGTCAGGCTGAGCCCGACCGGGGCGGCGATCATGACCTTGGAACAAAGTTGCAAGAAACTCCGGCGAGACACTCCGCTCTGCTTCAAATGAGCAGCAATCGTCTCTTTTTCCGTCGTCATAGGAGCAGTCTCCTGGCGTTGCGTCCATCGCGGACACTTTTCGCCCCCGCCCAAAACCGAAGGCGGCCGCATGCCGGCGCCCGGGCCAACGACACTACGACCTGCGCAACGGCTTCAGACTTGTGTTCGACTACGGAGGAGTGAGGAGGGGAGTGGTGGGATATTTCGAGAGAATGAATGAATTCGTATTAGGAAACTACCGTGCCAATGCGCCTTGCGATCCCGTTGAGACTCCCGTCTCCGTCCTCTCTGAACTGCCCTTGATCGCGGTCAGCTCACGCGAGCCGAACTTCAATGTTTATCTTCGATTCCCAGTTGGCTCACAGTGACTTGAATCACACAGGGAAGTGACAGCCGTCGCAGGTTGAGCGATGCTCAGTGATCCGTCACTGCTTTTTCACGTCCGTGAGGTTGTCGTCGGGGCTGCGATCAATGAGCTTGAGCAGCGGGTCTATTCCTGCCTTAGCCGGAACCTTATCTACGGTCACGGTGAATTCTTGTTTTTCCCGATCGATTCTCTGTTTCTGCAAGTACAGGAGATTGCCGTCAGCATCCAATACGCCGATATCGATCAGGTCATGCAGCGGAACCGGATGCTCCTGCCCCTTGCCATCTGCGCGATACTTCTTGGCCTCAATGCTCAACTGCACCCGGTATTTCCCATTTGGCAGCACGGAGTAACTCGCTGAAACCGCGCGATTGTCGAACAGCGTGATGTTCTCAAACCAGTCTTCGTACAGATACTGAAACTCGGGCGGCGTTTCCTTGCGCAGATAATTGACCATGTCAATTGAGGCCGGATATGGCGGGCCTTTGAATCCCCAGTCCTTCACCATCGCTGACAAAGCCCGATTGACATGATCTTCGCCGATATAATCCGCCAGCGTATACATGACCTGTCCGCCCTTGTTGTAGTGGATGTAGCCCTGCAGCGGCTCCACGCGCATCAGCGGTTTTTCCTCGTCGCGCTCCTGCGCACGGCCGCGCAAGTAGCCGTCCAGTTGGTAGCGCAAAAACTGCTTCATCCTCTCCGGCCCGTAGGTATGCTGCATGACCATCAACGCACTGTATTGCGCCAGGGTTTCTACGATAGAAGTTGCGCCTTCGTTGTTGGAACTCATCAACTGGTGCCCCCACCACTGATGCGCGGTCTCATGTGCGGTAACGAAAAGCGGTAGATCCATCACATCTTTTTTCTTCGAATCTACATAGGTGATGAACCCGATGCCTTCGGAGTACGGAATGGTGTTGGGGAATGACTCGGCGAAGTCGCCATACCGCGGGAACTCGACTATCCGCAATTGCCGGAACTGAAACGGGCTGAACCACATGGTGCAGTAGTCGAGCGCGGACTTCATTCCGTTCATCATGCGGTCCAGGTCGAATTCGTGCCCCGGCTGGTAATAGATTTCCAGGTTCACGTCATGCCAGTGATCGCTCTTTACCGCATAGCGCGCTGAATTGATGGAGAAGATGCCGGTCTCGAACGGAGCTTCGGACTTGTAGTGCCGGTAGCGCCGCCCATCCTGCATCCACTCTTTCTGCAGGTACCCGGGCATGATCGCAATCTGATCGGGGCTGGTGCCGACCGTGCCTTCAAAATTCACCCAGTCGGCAGCGGTGACCCCATAATTGGTTTGGCGGCCGGTCAAATCCTCGAGCTTGGGGAATCCGGCCGATTTTTCGAGACCGTGCCGACGACGTGCGCTGTCGTCCACCAGTTCCACATCCTGCAGATATGCGGGAAAAGGAATGTAAGCGCTGCTAACGAAACTGCCGTTGTGAACGATATCTCCGTTGGGGCCGGAATTGGCGAATCCCGGATTCGGATACGCGAGATCAAAATCCAGAGCGATTCGGCCGTGCGGCGGGACTGGATTCGGCAGCCGGTACAGATAGAAGCCCAGCGCACGATCTTCCAAAACGGGTGTCTGCCCGCCTTCAAATGCCAGCGTGTGAATTTCCGTGCGCGGACGCGGAATGATGAATGCATCCTCGGGCCACAGCGTTATCGCCACACGATCGATGGGCGCGTCGGTCTTGTTCTCTAGCCATTCTTTGCCGCGAAACACGGCCAATCGCTTCTCGGGATACAGCTCAACGTCCACATTCTCGTCGGTCAAGCGCAACTGCGGCATTTTCTGGTACTGCTTGTATTTGATCTCATACTGGGCGCGATCTTGCTCGTATTTTGACTGCGTGAACACGCGATTCAGAATGTGCGTGTTGTGGAAAATGTATGCGCCAACCACGGCAAACAGCAGCGCGCACACCGCCAGCCCGATTCCCGTCGAAGCCGAGAACCTTTCTCGCGCCAACCCTAGCCGGTTGCGGACTCCTCCCTCCACGCCGCGTACCCAAAGCAGATTGGTCACGATCGCCAGCACCACCGCGCCGATTCCCCAATAAAGAAGGAACCAGAACGACGATGCCGCGTACGGGCCGTAGCCGTTCATGTCGGAGAACACCACCTGCGGCGTTTCTCCCACTCGGTACAGGTAGTCTTGAAAACTCGTTTGCCGCACCACAATCGTCGCTACAAAGTACAACACCATCAAAAAGTGGCCGAGGTATTTGTGATTGACAATGGTGTGCACCAGCATTGCAATCACGCAGAGAATCCAGAAGGAGATCAGTTGCCGGCCGAACAAATCGGTCAGGTAGAGGCCAATCTCGAACCGGTGATACCCGTGAAGAATCTGCACCAGAATGCCGCAACCCATCACCATCAACAGGAGCAGCACCTGTACCAGCATGAGTGCGAACAGTTTGCTGCAGAACAGAACCCAGCGCCGCACCGGCAGCACATCCATGATCTGGTTGAGTTGCGCGTCGCGCTCGCGCCAAACCAGTTCCCCGGAATAAAACGTAATAATCGCCAGAATGAAGAGCCCAAATCCGCCGCCGCCCAGCTCGAGCATCCGCCAGGTCACCGGATACACCGGCGTGGAAAACGGTGAGTTGATGTCATAGGCGGAAAAGATGGCAAACAGTGCGCCCGCCAGAACCAGCACGCCGAAGAAGACGTTCTTCACGGTCTCGCTGAGCTGCAACTGCGTCAGCGAGAGCATTTCGCGGAAAGAATCGCCGAAGCAAAACGTGGGATGCACCGTCGGTAGGGCCGTCGTCGTTGCCGCCAAGGGATCATGAGCAGCTTCGGTGAGCTGCTTGCGCGCCGCTTTGCCTGCCGCATAGGTAAATGAGAAGCGCACGTACGTCGCTGCCAGAATCACCGCGCCGATCCCCAGCCAGAGGATTCGATTCCACAAAAGCACACCCGCCAGCGGCACAATCTGCGTGTTGCGCTGAAACGGCGTCCAGTATTGCGTGAGCCGTGCAACCGCATTTCCGCCAAACGGATCGATCATCGCCGCCAGCGTGGTCTCAGTGATGTCCGCAGAGAGTTGGCCAGCCACGAAATAGGCGATCAGCAGAATTACGCTTCCTGCGTACACCGGCAGCATCTTCTTTCCCAGCGCTGCGAGGGAAAAGAAAATCGCGGAAACAAAAATCAGATTCGGAATCACCATCGTGAGATACGGCTGGAAGTACGCATAAAAACTCTGCGGACCCACACGCGCCGCATCGAGCCAGGGCATGCGCGTGCCCACCCACGCTCCCAGTCCCACGCTGGTGAAAATCACGATCTGAATCGCGAGCGCGCCCAGGAAGCGTCCAGCCAGATAATCAAACTTCGTGATCGGCGCGGTGTAGAAAAATGCCGTGGAGTTGTTATCCAGGTCCTGGTACGTCGCCTGCCCCGACAGCGCCGCGACCACGATCACGCCGAAGAAACTCACGTACATAATGATGAGGTTCAGCGCAAACGGCGAGGTCACCAGCACCTTTCCCCCGGTGCCGTAATCGACCGTCACTTCCGCAAACGCCCCGCCCGACGTCAACACGAACAGAAAGCCAAGACCGAAAAACACCAGGAAGTAGACATAGGTCGAGATACGGCGTAGCCGCCGCGAAAACTCGAACGCAAGGATCGAGGTAATCATGCGTCAGTTCACCGCACCGGAATCCAGGGGATGGATGAAGCCTTTGATGGTCGCGAAATAAAAGTCTTCCAAATCCGGCTCAACCGGTTCGAATCCTGCTTCCGGTTGGCGCAGGCTCAAAACGTGCACCAGCGTCTGGCCGCCGAACAATCGCATCGAAATCAGTTGAAAGCGTTGGCGATAACTCGCCACTTCGTCGTGCGCAATCGATTTTCGCCAGACATGCCCTTGCAGTTCCGCGACCAGTTCCGAAGGATTGCCCGTCACCCGCACCCTCCCTTCATGAATGATCGCCATCGAGCGGCACAGATCTGTTACATCGGACACAATGTGCGTCGAGAGAATCACGATGATGTTCTGCCCGATCGCACTGAGCAAATTGTGAAAGCGCACGCGCTCTTCCGGATCGAGCCCGGCCGTAGGCTCGTCCACAATGATCAGCCGGGGATTTCCCAGCAGCGCTTGTGCAATGCCGAATCGCTGCTTCATGCCCCCGGAATAGCTGCCCAGAGCCTGCTTGCGATGATCTAATAAATTAGTCTGTTGCAGCAGCGCCTGCACTACGTCGCGGCGCTCCTTCCCGTTCGTGATCCCTTTGAGCGCCGCAAAGTGCGTGAGCATGTCCTCGGCCGACACCTTGGGATAGAGCCCAAATTCCTGGGGCAAATAGCCTAATAGGCGCCGCACCGCGTCCTTGTGCCGCAGGACGTCAATCTCGCCGAGCACGGCCCGCCCGCTGTCGGCCTCCTGCAACGTCGCCAAAGTTCGCATCAGGGTGGACTTCCCGGCGCCGTTTGGTCCCAACAGCCCGAACATCCCCTGCGGGATGGTCAGCGATACGTTTTGAAGAGCCTTGGTGCCGTTGGGATACTGTTTAGAGAGGTTTTCAATTTTCAGTTCCATGCAAAGTCCTGCCCGGTTTCTTTATACTACGGGACTGCACCCCGAAATGTTCCCCTGCATCGATGGTGTGCCGGTTCTCAGTGACGGCAAAACACTACTTGGACATTGTGTTAACCAGAACGTCAGTTGACCGTCTGAATGAATTGGAGGCAATTCCTTGAAAAGCAAAAGCGCATTCGTCTTGATGAATCTGCTCGCGGTCGTGTTGCTTGTCGGCAACGCGATCTCCACCTTCGCGCAGGCCAATCCGTCCCCAGCCCATAAAGCGCCGGCGGCAACTGCGAACGTTGATATCCCGATTCCCGATATTCCCTACACCAAGTTCGTCCTCGCCAACGGACTCACCGTCCTCGTCCACGAAGACCACAAGGCTCCCGTCGTCGCCGTCAACACCTGGTACCACGTCGGCTCTAAGAACGAGAAGCCCGGCAAGACCGGATTCGCCCACCTGTTCGAGCACCTCATGTTCAGCGGCAGTGATGACTTCAACCACACCTACATCAACGCGATGGAGAAGGTCGGCGCCACCGACCTCAACGGCACCACCAATAACGACCGCACCAATTATTTCGAGAACGTTCCCACCTCCATGCTCGACTATGTCCTGTTCGCCGAAAGCGATCGCATGGGCCACCTGCTCGGCGTTCTCGATCAGAAAAGGCTCGATCTGCAGCGCGGCGTCGTGCAAAACGAAAAACGCCAGGGCGAAAACCAGCCCTACGGCGTCACCGATGAAATCATCACCGAAAATACCTACCCAGTCGGCCATCCTTACTCTTGGACGGTGATCGGCTCCATGAAGGATCTCGACGCCGCCTCACTGGACGACGTCCACGAATGGTTCAAGACCTACTATGGCCCCAACAACGTCACCGTAGTGATTGCCGGCGATATTACCCCCGAAGTCGCCCGCGAAAAGGTCGAAAAGTACTACGGCGAGATTCCCGCTGGACCGCCCATCGGCAAGCAGGAAGTCTGGATCGCAAAGCGCACCGGCACGCACCGCGGCTGGGTGCAGGACCGCGTCCCGCAAGCGCGTCTCTATCGCGTCTGGAACGTGCCGGAATTCGGTTCGCCGGAACAAGCCCAACTCGATCTTGTGGCGCAACTGCTGGGCCACGGCAAAACTTCCCGGCTCTACAAGCGCCTCGTCTACAAGGATCAGATCGCGACCAGTGCAAGCGCTGACAACGACGCCAACGAAATCGGCGGCCAGTTCGATTTCGAACTCACCGCCAATCCCGGCGGAGATCTAAGCAAAGTCGAAAAAGCCGCCGACGAAGAACTCCAAAATTTCCTCAAGAATGGCCCCACCGAATCCGAACTGCAAATCGCCAAGACCCAGATTCTCGGCCGCTATGTTCGCATCGTCGAACGCATCGGCGGCTTCGGCGGCAAAAGCGATCTGCTGGCGCGTTGCCAGACCTACAGAGGCTATCCCGACTGCTACAAGGACTATCTGAAGTGGGTCAAGGCCGCCACGACTGCGAGCGTGAAGAAAGCCGCCAACGCTTGGCTCAGCGATGGTGACTACGTTCTCGAAGTTCATCCTTATCCCACCGATCTGAAGACTGGTGCCAAACTCGATCGTTCCCATGAGCCTGCTCCTGGCGGTCCTGAGTCGTTGAATCTTCCTCCTTTGCAAAAGGCTCAGCTGTCCAATGGGCTGAAAATCGCGTTGGCCGAGCGCCATACCGCGCCGGTCGTGAACTTCACTTTGATGGTCGATAGCGGATATGCTGCCGATCCCGCCAATGCCCCCGGCACGGCCAGCTTCGAGCAGCGCATGCTGGAAGAAGGCACGCCTACTCGCGATTCCCTCAAAATCGGGGAAGAACTCGAATCCCTCAGCGCCAACTTCAACGCCGGCGCGTTTCTGGATTGGGCGACCGTCAGCCTGAACACTTTGAAGGGCACGCTCGACCAGTCGCTCGACATTTACGCCGACCTCATCCTGCACCCGGCCTTTCCCCAAAAAGAATTTGAACGGTTGCAGAAGGAGCGCATCGCCGCCATCAAGCGCGAAAAAGTCACGCCCCAAACCATGGCGCTGCGCGTTGTTCCTGCGCTGATCTACGGCAAAGGCCATCCCTATGCCGTGCAGTTCACGGGCACGGGCACAGAGGCTAGTGTCGGGAAAATGACGCGCGAAGATCTGGCCAAATTCCACGACACTTGGTTCAAGCCCAACAACGCCACGCTGTTAGTCGTGGGCGACACCACCCTCGACGAGATCAAGCCCAAGCTGGAAAAACTCCTCGGTTCCTGGAAGCCCGGCGACGTTCCCCACAAGTCCGTGCCGCACGTCGACCAGCCGGAAAAAGACGTCGTCTATCTCATCGATCGTCCCGGCTCCGGCCAGAGCGTGATCTTCGGCGCGCAGCTTGCCCCTCCGCGCAACGATCCCGACAGTATCCCCTTGCAGTTGGTGAATGACGTGTTTGGCGGCACTTTCAGCTCGCGCATCAATATGAATCTCCGCGAAGATAAACATTATTCGTACGGAGTGTTCGCTATGCTGCCCGCTGCTCGCGCCCAGCGTCCCTACATCAGCATCTCGGCGGTGCAGACCGACAAAACGAAAGAGTCGCTGGTTGAGTTGGTCAAAGAATACAAGGGCATCGTCGGCGACAAACCCATCACCAGCGAAGAACTGAAAGATTTTCAGAGTGACGAGACTCTGCGCCTTCCCGGTTCCTTTGAAACCGTGCAGCAGGTGGCCGGCGCCTACAGCACCATCCTGCAATTCGGGCTCCCGGAGGACTACTACAACACCTTCACGCAGAAGGCGATGGCGTTAACCGCGGATGGCGCGAACGAGATCGCCAAGAAATACATCCTGCCGGATCATCTGGTATGGGTCGTGGTCGGAGATATGGCAAAAGTCGAAGCCGGCGTGCGCGAACTGAACCTCGGCGAGGTCCACAAGATCGATGCCGACGGCAATCCCGTGCCATAGCGACGGTACCCCTACAATTAGGCCGTCGACCGCGATGGCCATTCAAAGCTAGGGCGGCGGAATCCAGCGCACGTGGATTCCGCCTGTTTCTTCTTGGGCCTCATTTTGTGATTCCAATCACAGACAATGCTTTGCGGTATGCGGTACACATAGCCCTATGTCCTTGTTCGAACGAACGTTCGATAATCTCAGTGACCTTCAGTTCCCCTCCGTCCGCGAGTGGAAGCAGTCCCACCCCGGCTCCAAAGCTATCGCCTATTTTCCCGTCTACGCCCCAGTGGAACTGATCCACGCCGTCGGCATGTTGCCCGTCGGCCTCAGCGGCGCCGGGGACCGGCTCGACATCCAGCATGCCGATGCCCGCTTCGGTTCCTTCATTTGCTCGATCGTCAAAACCACACTGGAAATGGGTCTGACCGGGCACCTCGAACCGTTCGACGGATTTCTCTTCTCTACGATCTGCGACTCTGCCCGGAACTTGTGCTTCGTGATGAAGCGCAATTTCCCCGCGATGTACGTCGACTTCTTGCATCTTCCTCACAATCCCAGCTCACCGGCAGCCGCGCAGTTTCTGGCGCAGGAATATCGCCGGATTCTCGGCGAGTTGGAGCGCTTGGGGAATTGCCCGGTCAGCGACGATGCGCTTCGGAACTCCATCGCTCTCTATAACCGCAACCGAGCGCTGATCCGTGAGCTCTATCAGCTGCGAACGCTCCACCCAGAGCAGGTTCCAACCTGGGAGCTGTATCAAATCATTCGGGCTGGAAACTATCTACCGGTGGAGGAGCACACCGCCCAACTGGAACGGGCGTTAGTGGATTTTCGTTCGCGCAGCACGAAGAAACGCGATTCCATTCGCATCGTCGTCGAGGGTTCGTTTTGCGAGCAGCCGCCGCTGCAGTTGATCCGCCTCATTGAAGACGCAGGCTGCTACATCGCGAACGACGATTTCACCATCGGCCAGAGCTGGTTCGAGAGCGACGTGCCCTCCGCCGGCGATCCGGTCTTGGCGCTCGCTGCCAGCTACCTGGATCGCTCCGTCTATTCGTCGGTGCGCCACGACTTTCGCAAGCCGCGCTGGCACGGGCTGCTTGAAAAAGTGCGCAGGAACAAAGCCGATGCGGTTCTGTTCCTGATCGCCAAGTTCTGCGAACCCGCTTATTTCGATTACGTTCCCTACAAGCAGGAACTGGATCAGGCTGGCGTTCCTCATCTGCAACTCGAATTTGAAGAAAAGTCGTTTACCTTCGATCGACTAAGAACGGAAGTAGAGACCTTCGTGGAATCGCTGGTCTTTGATTAAGCAGCGCAGAACATAGAAGTCAAGATCAGGATTCAGGAAATCAGGATGACAGAGAAAAAAGAATATCGGGGCTCCATTCATCAACGGCAAAAAGACCTGATGCTCACCTGGTATGACCAGCTGGATCAGGCGGCCAACACCGGGAATCCGCCGACGGTTTCCATGATGATCTCCGGCAACTGCGTCGAGTTGCTCGAAGGCTTCGAGGCCGTTCCCATCTACCCGGAAGTCAACGCGCTGCAGCTCGCCATTCGCCATCAATCGCTCGATCCGATTCTCGCGGCCGAGGATCTAGGTTACGCCGCCGACAATTGCGCCTACGTCAAAGCCGATATCGGTTGCATTCTGAAGGGCATCACACCGACCGGCGGAAAACTGCCCACCCCGACGCTGATTCTCTGCAACTTCGTCGGCTGTAATACCTACCTGAAATGGTTTGAGCATCTCGCCAAACTACAGAACGCGCCTCTGTGTGTAATCGATGTGCCCTTCATGCGCGCCGACGAGCCATCTCGTTCCGACATTGATTATGTCGTCAAGCAGCTGCAGGAAACCGTCGCCAAGCTTGAACAGCTAACCGGCCGCAAGTTCGACTACGACCGCTTCCGCCAGGCAGTCGATTGCTCCCGCCGCTCGGAAGAACTGTGGTCGCAAATCAAGCATCTGGCGCGCCGCTCACCCTCGCCCTTCGACGCCTATTTCGACGCCATCACTCTAATGGGCCCTCTTTACGTCTGCCGCGCCCGGCCCGAAGGCGTGGAGTTCTTCGAAGCCGCTCTGGCCGAACTGAAAGCCAAATCCGATGCGGGCAAGGGCATTTACGAGAAAGAGCAATTTCGC
>Ga0187782_10004031_pt1 | contig 10976 bp, 11 predicted proteins | sample 0715_SJ02_MP15_2_FD_132454 | JGI IMG/M metagenome (GOLD analysis project Ga0187782, IMG submission 132454) | Tropical peat soil microbial communities from peatlands in Department of Meta, Colombia - 0715_SJ02_MP15_20_MG | ecosystem: Environmental > Terrestrial > Soil > Wetlands > Peat | place...
AGTTTCTCAGGCAGATTGTACTTGTGCAGCACCTGCACGATCGGGCGCTGCATGATGTCCACTAGCCGCGAAGCGGCAAACCAGCAGCCAAAAAACGCAATCGCCACCGCAATAATCGAATAAACAATCCGCCGCCTCAGTTCCTCCAGATGGTCGAGAAAGCCCATCGTGGGCATTGCCTCCGGGGCTGATTCTTTCAGCGAAGGACTCGCCGCCGCTTCAGACATTTGTCATATCCTTGGTCGCGGACGCTGGCTCCCGATTTTCAGGAAAAGAGCTGGAGGAAGAGGCCGAGGAGGACGCAAGGGAAGTCGGAGAAGAAGATGCAGAATCTGTTTTCGCCGCCGCGCCATTCTCTGCTGCCGGCCCGGGGAGTTCCGCCACCGGGGCTGCCGGCGAATCCGCTTCAGCTCCAGCCGTTTTCGGCGCATCTACCGTTTGGGCAGGCGGATTGAAAATGCGGCTGGCGAGCGATCCCAGTGGCGCCTTGCCGGGCGGCAGGATTTGCGGCGTTTTCAACCCGGCAGCGTTGATTTCCGATTCGATCTGCGAGCGGAATTCGTACGAAGCCCGGCGGAACTCATTCATGATCCGCCCAATCTGCCGTCCGATCTCGGGCAACTTCTTCGGGCCGAATAAGATCAGCGCCAGAAAAAACAGGAAGATCATCTCACCCGAGAAGCCAAACCCATTCATATCGCTATCATAATGCGCACGGGCAAGAACTGCCTACAAGCCCTCCCAGGGCCTGCGAATTAAGCCTGCGCATTACGGCGGAGATCTCCCGAGTGAACAATGCTCCGGTCCGGTCAGCGCTTCTATCGGAACGTATAGCCGATTGAGCCGCTGTAACGGAGAGCGTGCGCCGAGCTGAACTCCACGTTGTTCTTGATCTGGTAGTACCTGGCTTCAGGGCGGATAAAGAAGTGGCGCCACACGTAGAACTTGATTCCCCCGCCCCCAACCACCATGAAATGGTTGGTTGTGCCATAGCAGCTCGAACCGCTGCAGCCTTGCACATAAAAGCGCGTCGTCGCCACGCCCGCGCCCCCAAGCGCCTCCACTGCCAGATGCACAAAACGGTAGTTGAGTGTTTTTGACGACCAGATGGCGTTGAAGTCGTAAAAAATTGGCTTAAAAGGCAGGTTGACATACCCCGGGGCGTACGTCGAATCCCTCCATCGCCACGCGATTTCGCCCTGCACCCCCACCCGCTTGAAAAACAGAAAGTCAGCGCTGGCCGACGGATACAGTCCGCCCGTTAAGGATTGCGCTTCGTGGGTCCCGCTCGCTGCGCTCGCTGGCGGAGCAGTGATCGATCCGCCTCCGATCGCCACATCGATCTGCTGGGCTTGCAATGCTTTTGGAAGTCCGGTTAACAACAGGCACGCAGGAATTAGGAGAAGTACCGCTCTTAGTGTTCGTTTCAATCGGAACCATCCGAAGTCTTGTGTTGGGCTCAGGCGCGGCTGCGGCAAAATACCGATCTTCTGCAGCCGCCTCAGATTCACCCAGCTATCATAAAGCGCGGGAACGGAAAATGACTACCAAAGATGAGAATTTGCTTCTGCGCGACGAGGCCGAAGCCTCGTCGCTGCCCGGCAAAATCGCGCCGCTCCGGCCTATCGGAACGTGTAGCCGATGGATGCTCCTACGCGCGTGGCATGGTTCGCGCTGTAGTTCGTGTTGTTGTTGATAACATAGACCCGCGCCTCGGGGCGGACGAAGAAGCCGTGAATGAGATATAGCTTGAGTCCACCCCCGAAATCTCCGTCCAGGTGGCTGCTCGTGGAGAGAACGCCGCTGTTGCCAAAGACCGAGGTTTGGGAGAAATGGGTATCCAGCGCACCGATTCCGCCGACCAGTTCCAGAGAGACATGATTGGTCAGCTTCGGCGCATATACGGCGTTGAAATTGTAAAACACTGGCCGGAAATTGATGCCCGGACCGAACTGTGTTTGCAGATAATTATCGCTCGTGGTTCCTCTCCAGAACACTTCAGCTCCAAAGCCCAGATTGTGCCAGAACGTCACGTCGCCGCTGAAGCCGGGATACGCGCCGCCCGTGAGCGACTGGGCGACGAACGGGTTGCCATCGCAACTGCCGCAGGCGCTGGCGCTCGGTGCAACGATCGTGCTCATGCCGAAAGCAATATCGATTTTCTGCGCCAGCGCAATATTCGCGAACGTCGCCATTGCCGCGCACGCCAGAGCCAACACAACAACAATGCGCAAGGTGTGTTTCAAGCGAAAAGCCTCCCAATAGATTGATTTGTTTAAACTCGTTAGATGCAATTAGGTTGGCTGGCGCTGCGTGAATTGTGTCCTTTACAAGACTTTACGATCCAGACAGTTAAGAAGTGCAGAACTTAATAAGCCAATAGGATCCGAAGGTCACGCACATTGTTGCCCGTAGGCCCGGTTACTACTGCGTCTCCCATTCTGTCCAACAACGGATAGGCATCAAAACCATCAGCCGCATCGCGCACGCTTTTTGCCCCACCCGCTCGCTGCAGCGTGCTCCCATCCACCACCGCCCCGGCAGCCGGACTATTGCCATCAATACCGTCCGTCCCGGCGCTCAGGACGGTAATGTCCTCACCCGATATTCTTTCTGCGCAGGCCAGCGCGAATTGCTGGTTACGTCCGCCCACTCCCCCGTTGCGCACCCTCACCGTAACTTCGCCGCCCGAGAGCAGGCAGACTGGCGACGTTGGCCCACGCAGCCGCCGCAGGCGATCCAGCAGGTAGTCCGCCGCCTTTTCGTAGTCCCAGTCGTCGCACGAGTTATCGACCTCAACCGCAAAGTCTGCATCCTTAGCGGCCGCCGCGGCCTCATCCATCGCTACTTGGTTTGAGAGCACCGTCCACCATCGCGCCCGCGCAAATGCGGGATCGCCTCTCTTGGGAGTTTCGAGGAGCGCGTGCTCGCGGAACAGACGGGCAACCGCCTCTGGAAACTGCTCCACCAGTCCGTATTGCGTGGCAATGCGTTCGCAATCGCCGATCGAGGTCGAGTCCGCCATCGTAGGACCGGAGGCGAGCGCGTCCGGCGTTGCCTCTGGCACATCGGAAACCAAAATCGAAACCTGCTGCGCCGGATGCGCTGCCTGCGCCAGTCGTCCGCCTTTCACCGCCGAAAGATGCTTGCGAATGGCATTGATCGCTGCGATCGGCGCGCCCGACAACACCAGGCTCTTGTAGGTCGCAATCAGATCCTCAAGCGTGATCTCCCGATCGATCGGCTTCTCAACGATCGCCGAGCCTCCGCCGGAGAGCATGAAAATCACCAGCGAATTCGCATCCAGCGATCCCAGCCTCTTGAGAATCGCTTCGGCCGCGCTGATCGATTCGGCATTCGGTGTCGGATGTCCTCCGCGGAAGTAGCGGAAACCGCGCACTTGGTTCGCCTCTTCGACCGGCGAAGCTACGATTCCTTCCAGTCGGTCCCCAACCTCACGGGACAGCGCGCGCACCATCGTGTGCGCCGCTTTTCCCAGGGAAACCACAAACAGCCGCCGGTAGGAGGTCAGATCGTAAAGGTCGTCGCAAATGCGAAGAATGCTTCGGTCGCAATGCACGCGTCGCGAAAATGCGCTCGCAATCGAAGCCTTTTGAATTGCCGTCAGGAAAATGCCCCGCGCCACCTCGCGCATGTGGCGAAACTGAGACTCACGTTCAGCCAGATCGGCCATGGGGGATGTGAAATGGATTCGTCGTTCCGCCGGCATTATACTGCGCGCCCTGTCCGCCCAGGTTGCCGCGCCACCGTCTCCTTTAACCACATCTCCATTGCCTCACGCATGTCTTTGATTTTTCCTTCGAAGAAATGGTCTGCTCCTGCAATGCGGACCAGCAATTTCGGCTCCGCGAAAGTGCTCGCCAGCGCTTCTAGCGCTCCCGGCGGAGCAAACTGGTCGCGCGCTCCACTGACCAACAATTTCGGCTTGGCGCACTTGCGCAAAAAATCAAAGTCATAGATCCGCGCCCTGCCCGTATCAGACGGGACCGGCAGAGCCGGCAGCCCCAGCCCAATCAGCGCGTCGACCCGTTCATCCGCGCAAGCCGGGCGCAGCCCCACCGCCGCCCCAAAAGAAAAACCGGCGAAGATGACGGGCAGGCGAAATTCCTGCTCCAGCCATTGCAGCGCCGTTCGAACATCCTCAGTCTCGCCCACGCCGTTGTCATGTTCGCCTGTGCTTAGCCCGGTCCCGCGAAAGTTGAAACGCAATACTGGAAATCCGAATCCGTTCAGCACTTTCATCGCGTGGAAAACGACTTTATTGTGCAGCGTCCCGCCAAACAGCGGATGGGGGTGGCAAACCAGCGCAGCATGGGTCGCCTCGCCCGATCCTTCATTCAGCAGCCCTTCCAGCCGCCCCGCCGGCCCGGGCAAAAACAATGACCGGATACTCGGATTTTCTCTTCTCACCCATCCAGAGTAATCGAAATCAGGCGGCCGATTCGCACTCAGCGATTTTCGAATCGCGCATGTCCTCACCAGTTATGCCACGCCAGATCGTCACGCCGTCCCCGCCCCGATCCCTCCTCTGTTACGCTTTTCGCATGGATCTTTTCGCTCTGACCCGACGCCTGGTCGATATCGAATCGATCACTCAGAACGAAGCCGCGATCGCCGATTATCTCTTGCGCGAACTCTCGCGCCGGGGCTTCGACCCGCGCAAAATGCCGGTCGCGGGCGAACGCAGCAACCTGCTCGCCACCTCGCCCGGCCATCCCCGTCCGGAAATCGTCCTTTCCACGCATATGGATACCGTTCCGCCCTTCTTTGCTTCTTCGGAAGACGAAACCTGCATTTACGGCCGCGGCTCTTGTGATGCCAAGGGAATCATCGCTGCCCAGATCGTGGCCGCCGAAAAGCTCCGCCAGACGGGCATTTTCGTGGGTCTGCTCTTCATGGTGGGCGAGGAAGAGGATTCCGTCGGCGCCGTCGCTGCCAATCAATCTCCCATCGGCTCGCGCTTCCTCATCAATGGCGAGCCCACGGACAACCGCCTGGCGCTAGCCAGCAAAGGCGCGCTGCATGTCGTCCTCACCGCAACCGGCAAAATGGCGCACTCCGCTTACCCCGAACTCGGAGAGTCCGCCATCGACAAACTGGTCGAGGCGCTGCACCGGCTGCACGCCATGCCACTCCCCACCACCCCCGACGCCGGCTCGTGTACAAAAAACGTTGGCACCATCCAGGGCGGACGTGCCCGCAATATCATCCCCGATTTTGCGCGCGCCGAGCTTTTCTACCGCCTCGTCGCTCCCGCCGAACATCTTCGTCGGCAAATCCTGGACACGGTCGGCGATTTGGCCCAGGTCGAGTTCACCCGTGAATCGCCTTTCATGCGCATGCTCACCCTCCCGGGCTTGCCCACCATGGTCGCGGCTTTTACCACGGATGTCCCTTCGCTCCCCAATTGGGGCGAGCCGCTTCTCTTCGGTCCCGGTTCCATTCACGTTGCCCACACCGAGCGCGAATTCGTGGAGAAGAAACAACTGGTAGACGCAGTGGAACTGTATTGCGCCGTGGCAAAACGCCTGGCTGGAGGCGAATAGACGAACCGGCCGAGACCTCACGGTCCCGCAGGCAGCGCCACCCCGCGCGCGAATGCTCAGCTTCTGATTGATTTTTGCTCTGGGAGTTACGTCTCAGCTCTGCGCCTTGATTTGGGCCACCGCTCGCCTCAGCTCCTCCACTTCCGAGGAGTTCGGCTTCATCTTGGAGACGCGTTCCAACTGTTGCCGCGCCAGCGCCGCCTGCCCGTTCTTAGCGTACGCCAATCCCAGGTGGTAGTTGAACACTGCGTTGTCCGGTTCCTTCTTCACCGCTTCCTGGAATAAACCGATCGCCGATGCATAGACGTGCTTGTGATAAAAAGCCCACCCCAGCGTGTCTGCCGAGTCAGGATTATCGGGAAGCTGGCGCCGCGCATTCTGAGCCATCGTGAAGGCAACGTCCACGTTGCCTCCCTGCTGCAGCATTACATAAGCCAGGTCATTCGACGCGATCGGATTTTCCGGTTCAAGCCGAAGCGCTTCCTGGTACATCTGCTTTGCATGCTCCCAATCCTCTTTGTTCTCGTATACGTTGCCCGCTAGCAGGTAAAAGCTCACCTCTTTCGGGTTCGCATGGGAGGCAGCCAGGAAAGTCTGCAACGCGCCGTCAAGATCGCCGCGTAACTTCCGCGCCTTGCCCAGATTGATCTGAGCATCGACGTTGTTCTTGTTCAAGTCCACGGCCCGCTTGTATTCCGCTTCTGCCCCCGCCAGGTCTTTCTTTTGGTCCCGGAGCAGGTCCCCCAACAGGTCATGAAAACCTGAGTTGTTCGGATTACTCGCCACATGCTCGCGCACCGCGGCCAGCGCCTTGTCGGGCTGCTTCTGCGCCAGATATACCGTGGCCATCCCGGCGAGCCCGTCCGTCGAATTTGGATCCTGCTCGAGTGTCTGCTGGTACGATTTCAACGCCTCGCCCAGTTGTCCCTCTGCTACCCGCAGGTTGCCCAGCTGTATGTACGCTTCCGGGTTCTTCGGGTCCTTCTCGATCGACTGGCTGATATAGTGCTCGGCCGTCGAAAACTGCTTCCGCACAATTTCCGCCATGCCCCGCCACAGATATCCATCGGCCGCCGCCGGCTGCAGCGCCATAATCTGATCGGCTTCCTGCGCCAGCATCGTTGCGTCTTTTTGCTGGATCGCTATTTCCGCCAGCGCCCGGTGTGCCTCTACCATCGCTGGCTGCAACCGCACCGCGTCCCGCAATTCCGCTTCTGCCCGGTTGTTGTTGCCCATCTGTCCAAAAGCCATGCCCAGCTGATAATGCGCAATCGCGTTGTCCGGATCGTTCTTCAGCACGTTTTCCAGCGTGTCAGCTGCATCGTTCGTCTTGCCGGCGTGCATCTGAATCTGCGCCTTGTAAATCTGCGCCTCCAGGTCGGAGGGCTGGCTCTTTAGCACTTCGTCGTTTAGCTTTTGTGCTTCGTCCAGCCGGTCCTTCAAGATCAGCAGCTGAATGTAGTTCTTCCGTACCGCCGGGTCGTTCCCGTGGTCGCGATACAGGGACGCATATTCCGTCAGCGCCTTGTCGATTTGATTGCCCGCAATATAGAAATTCCCCAGCATGCAGTAGCCGGTCGAATTGTCGGGAAAGTCCTTCTTGGACTGCCGTAGGAACTCTTCCGCCTCCGTTGGCTTGTTCTCCGCCATGAACAGTCCGGCCAGCGAGAGCCTTGGATCGGGGTCCTTGGGCGCCGCTTGAATGGCCTGCCGATAGGCCTGCTCCGCCTCGGGGAATCGCCCGCGTGTCTGGTAGAAATTCCCCAGCGTCACAACCGCTTCCACCGACTTCGGAGCCAGTTCCACCGCTTTCTTCAGGTCCGTTTCCGCCTCCGCCCACTGCTGCCCCTGCACATGCACAATGCCCAGCGACAGGTACGTCTCAGACTTGTTCGGGTCCAGTTTCAGCCCCTTCTCCAGCGCCGCCATCGCTCCTGCTAGGTCCTTGTTCGCACCCTCTTGGTACTCCGCCAGCGCAAGGTAAACATCGGCGTTGTTTGGCTGGTTCTTCGTCAGCCAGTCCAGTTGCTCCTTCGCCGGGCCGTAGGCGTGGAATGAAAGCAGCATCCGGGCAAAATCCAGGCGCGCCGCCGCGTGGTTGGGATCGATCTGGATGGTGTTGCGAAACTCCTGCGAAGCCCCAGGCCACTGCTCCAACTTCACGGCCGTTTTGGCCAACCGGTAGTGCGCTTCCGCAAATTTCGAATCCACTTGGATCGCATTCTGAAACTGGATGGCCGCTTCCCGATACTGCCCTTTGTCGTAGTAACGCTCGCCGCTTTCCAGATATTTCTGCTTGCGAACGCTTGGGTCTCGCGAGCAACCCGCCAGCAACGCAACCACGCAAAGTGCCGCCACTGCGTACCAAATCCGCGATCCCTTAGCTTGCCGCATAGATACCGACTCCCACACATCCCCGGTTTTTGTTTTGTCGCGCCGTCGCATAGAGACACTTTCAGGCCGAACTGAGGAGAACTCTGCCGCTATTATCGCAAAAAGAACCCGGCAGCATGAAATCTGCTGCTCTTTCAGCATACGCTCGCGGGCACCTGCTTTGGTAATGTGACACTGCGTTCCCCACTCCTCGTGAGCCACTTCAAGATTCGTACCCCCGCGCCTCGGTATACTCGCTTATTGCACCCAGAGAAAATCCCCAGGTATTCAGTCGATGAGCCCCTCTACCAGCCAGGTCACTACCCGTTCTCCCGACGAAACCATTGCCTATGGCCGAGGTCTGGCCTCCGAGCTCTCTCCTCCGCTCATCATTCTGTTGCGCGGCACTCTCGGCGCCGGCAAGACCACCCTGGTCAAAGGCATTGCCGAGGGCTTCCACGCCGCTCCCGCCGAGGAGGTTACCAGCCCCACCTTCACGCTCGTCCACGAATACCGCTCGCCTCGCGCCCTCCTTTACCACGTCGACCTCTACCGCATCGACACCGAGCGTGAACTGGAGACCCTCGCCTTGGATGACCTGCTCGCGCCCAATGCCATCTTGCTGGTAGAGTGGGGAGAGAAGTTTGCGCGCTTGCAGCGCGACTGCGACATCGAAATTACTCTTGAACGCGTGGGCGACACCGGGCGGACAATCCGGCGGTCGGTCCGCTGAATTTCTGTTTCTTGGGGAAAGATCCCGACTGAAACTGATCGGAGCCATTGAGAGCTTGAGACCCATACATCTTGCCTTGGCCTGCTTCCTGCTCGCCTTCACCCTCTGCCATGCCCAGGCCACGCCCCCAAGCGCACCGCCAGGCCCATCCCATGACCAGCCTGCCGGTCAGAACGGTGCCAACCCGCCTGCCGCGCCTGCCAATTCGCCAACCCCGGCGTCGACCCCATCTGCAAACTCTTCGTCCGATCCGCCTATAAAATCGGAAAACACTGTGCAGCAGACGGGAAAGGATCAGCCCCCGCAGAGCGGCACTTCAAAAGACCGCCTTTTTTTTACTCTGCCCAATTTCTTGACGCTCGAAAATGCTGGCCAGGTTCCGCCACTTACCACCGGACAGAAGTTCAAGGTCGTCGCGCAGGGCTCCTTCGACCCTATTCAGATCGTCTGGTACGCTGGACTCGCTGGCCTTAGCCAGTTGCAAAACAGCGAACCCGGTTACGGACAAGGCGCGGTTGGCTATGGCAAACGCTATGGCACCTACGCCGCCGATGGCATCATCGAAAACTTCTTCGTCGGTGCTATCTTCCCCTCCATGCTTCGCCAGGACCCGCGCTATTTTCAGTCCGGTCAGGGGAACTGGTTCCGGCGCTCCACTTACGCCGCTACCCGCATCTTCGTCACTCGCACCGATTCGGGCCACAGCCAATTCAATTATTCCGAGATTGTCGGCGCCGCCGTTGCTTCCGCCATCTCCACCTACAGCTATCATCCCCATCCCGGTTATCATCCCGTGGCCGGCCAGAACGTACCCTACATCCCCAGCGACCGCACCTTGGCCGATACCGCCAGCGTCTGGGGATCGCAGGTCGGTTACGACACCATCACCTATGTGATTAAGGAGTTCTGGCCTGACATCCGCCGCTGGATCAGGAAACAGCCGCGCCCGGCGCCGACTCAGTAGCGTCGTCGTTCTCGCTTCTTTTTGTGGGGTAAACGCGAAGGTGGCCGATAAGATAAGCGCGTAGCAGGTCGATCGGCTGAGCACGACGTCCGTCGAAAACTTCTATCGGATTCGGGATTGCGCCACTCTCAATCGTGGACACGCGGCCGGCGCATTCCATTCCCGCGTGATCGAGAACAGCATCGCCGTTGCAAAAAGCACAAAAACTATAACTCGTCCTCGCATCTGTCTTATCATCCACCACGGCCACCAAAGCCGCAACTGTGGCGGGCCAGCGTAGCCGTGCTCCGGTTGCGGAAAATCTCGCCTCCGTGAGAAAAAAGGAAACGATAATCAAGGAGTTCGCACTCCCATGGCCGATGACCCACGCGCGCCCGCCCAACCGCTAAACATCACTCGGGTTGCCGCCGCCGACCTTAAGGTCGGTTTCATCTGCGCCGACCGCGACGGCAATCGCATTCGCATTGATCGCGTCGATTCCGCCGCAGCCTCTGTTTCCTATCACTTCTTGAACGACGAACTGCGCGTGCAGGAAGGAATCCAGATATTCCCGATCGAAGGTTTTCTTGCCGAAGGCTGGTACCGGATACCATCCGGATCCCGATGACCCGAATCGCATGGACCCCAAGGCGAAAGCCGGAAGCCCGGATCCTCGCCGCCTAAAATCCCATAATGTTGTATCCGCAATCCACGTAGATCGTTTCGCCCGTGATTCCCGAGCTCGCCTCCGAAGCCAGAAACACCCCCGCGCAGCCGACTTCCTCCACCTCCACGTTGCGTCCCAGTGGCGCACGTTCGGCATGCGACTTGAGCATGTCCCCCAGTCCCGAAATGCCGCGCGCAGCCAGCGTTTTGATGGGTCCCGCGGAAATCGCATTTACTCGTATTTTTTTCCGTCCCAAATCCTCCGCCAGATAGCGCACGGTGCATTCCAGCGCCGCTTTGGCTACGCCCATCACGTTGTAATGCGGTACAACTTTTTCCGCGCCATAGTAAGACATCGTGATCACGCTTCCGCCATCTTCCATCAGCGGCGCCGCTGCCCGGCAGATCCCGATCAGCGAATACACGCTCACATCGTGCGCAATCCGGAAGCCCTCGCGCGAGGTATTGACAAAATCCCCCTTCAACTCTTGCGCCGGAGCAAACGCCACGCTGTGCACGATCACGTGCAACTTCCCGTACCGCTCTTTCAATTTCCCGAACAGGCCGGCAATCTGCTCGTCGCTTGCCACATCGCACATGTAGCCTTCCGCGCCCGGCAGCGAATCAATTAAGTCCTTGGCCTCCTGCTCCATCCGTTCATTCTGGTAGATAATCGCCAGCTTCGCGCCCGCCG
>Ga0187782_10004032_pt1 | contig 10976 bp, 9 predicted proteins | sample 0715_SJ02_MP15_2_FD_132454 | JGI IMG/M metagenome (GOLD analysis project Ga0187782, IMG submission 132454) | Tropical peat soil microbial communities from peatlands in Department of Meta, Colombia - 0715_SJ02_MP15_20_MG | ecosystem: Environmental > Terrestrial > Soil > Wetlands > Peat | place...
AATGTACCGGCGCTCGCTCTCGCTCAGTTCCGCATCTTCTTCGGGCTCGCGATACACACGCCAGAAAACCAGAAAGTAGACGAAGCTGACTGCTCCCGTCAGAGCAAAACTCCAACGCCAACCTGCTGCCAAAAGCGTCATGCCGATCAGCGGAACGCCGATGGCCGACGCGAACTTTGCCGCTGCGTCGAAGAGCGATGTCGCCAGGCTGCGCTCGCGCGCGGGAAACCATGCGCCAATCGCCTTTGCATTGGCCGGAAATGTCGGCGCTTCGCCCACACCCAGCAAAAAGCGCGCGCCGAAAAGCCCGGTCAGGCTCGGCGTAACCGCCGCGCAGAACGAAGCCACGCTCCATAAAAACGCTCCCGCGCGTCCCACACGCCGCACGCCGAGCTTGTCCAGCAAAACGCCAATCGGCAGCTGGCACAGCGCGTAGGTCCAGTTATACGCTCCCGAAAGATAGCCGAAGACAATATCGGAAACACCGAACGCGGCAAACAGCGAAGCGTGCGAAACCGAAAGATTGACGCGGTCGAAATAGTTCACCAGCACGCCGATTCCCAGCAGCCATGCGATGCGCCACCGGCGATGCGGCACGCGCGCTAGGTGCGGCTCGTCTGTCCCGTGCGGCGAATTCCGCGCTGAATGAGAGTTTCTATCTGGCAAGCTTGCTTCCTACAGTAGTCTTTACCGTGTTTAGGCTTGAGCGCCGGATCTTCCCCGCACGACGACGTTCTCGAGCGTTCCAATCGGGTCGATCGTGATGCGAATCCTGTCGCCTGCGGCCAGTGCAAACGTGTCCGGCGGAACAATTCCTGTCCCTGTCATCAAAAACGCCCCGGCCGGAAACGTATTTTCGCGAAAAAGATATTCGGCCAAAACCCCCGGCGTGCGCTTCAACTCCGCAAGCATCGTCGCGCCGGCAAACTCGATCTTACCCTCACGCAAAATCTCCAGCCGGATCGGCGTGCTCGCCGGCGGCGGATCGTGCGCGACTAAAATGCATGGCCCCAGCGCGCAGCTTCCGTCATACACCTTCGCCTGCGGCAGATACAGCGGATTCTCGCCTTCGATGTCGCGTGAGCTCATGTCGTTGCCGACGGTGTAGCCGATGATTTGGCCATGTGGGCCGATCAACAATGTCAGCTCCGGTTCCGGCACCGACCACTTCGCGTCGCCGCGAATCCGCACCTCGCCGCCGGGTCCCGCCACGCGGCTTGCTGTGCCCTTGAAAAACAACTCCGGCCGTTCAGCCGAATACACGCGATCGTAAAAATCGCCGCCGCCCGCATCCTTTGCCTCCTCCATGCGCGCGCTGCGGCTGCGGTTGTAAGTCACGCCCGCGGCCCACACCTCCTGGCTGCCGATCGGCGCTTCAATCCGTGCCGCCGCAAAATCCGCCGCGGCCTTGCCGCCCTCCACAACCGACCGCAAGTGCCCCTCCAGATCTTCACGCACCACAACCGCATCCCAATTCGGCTCCGGAACGCGGTAGTATTTTCCGCCGTCTTCTACATAGTTCCCATTGCTCGTGCGATAGAGCTTCACTCCTTGCCCTCCAGTTGCGCAGTGATTCGATCCACATCGTAAACGCAGCCGCCCCACACGCCGCCGCTTGCCTCTACCAGCGCAGCCCACAGCCGCGTGTCTTCCGGCAAGTCGGGATGCGGCGCAAGATCGTCGCGTGACTTTCGTTGCGCCAGCCGCCGCGAGCCTTCATCCGCGCCGAAGCTCTCGCCGGCTTCTCCCACCAAATTCACCGATCCGGCGAGCGCCTCGCGGTCGATGGCGATTTCGATCCGGTCGCCGTCGCGCACTTTTCCAATCGGGCCGCCGGCTAGGGCCTCAGGTGAAATGTGCCCGATGCACGCTCCGGTCGACACGCCGCTGAATCGCGCATCGGTCAGCACGGCTACATGCTTGCAATGCGGCAACTGCTTCAGCGCAGACGTAATCTGATAAATCTCCTGCATGCCCGCGCCCTTCGGTCCGCTGCAAACCAACACCACCACGTCGCCCTGCGCAATCTCTCCCTTTTTGATCGCCTCAATCGCCGCAGCCTCCGTCACGAAGACCCGCGCCGGCCCCGAATGCCGGTAAACATTGCCCTCGCCGACAAGCGACGGATCGATCGCCGTGCACTTGATCACCGAGCCTTCCGGCGCGAGATTCCCCATCGGAAAACACACCGTCGAAGTCAGCCCACGCGACCGTGCGCGATCCGGCGTCATGATCGCATCGTCGGGATCGACGCCGTCCTGTTCCCGCAAAGCCCGCTTCAACGCAACGCGCCGAGGGCTCTCGCGCCACCAATCCAGGCACGCGCCCAGCGTTTCGCCGCTAACCGTGAGCACCCTCTCATCCAAAAGCCCCGCCGCGCGTAAGTGCAACATCACTTCAGGCACGCCGCCCGCAAGAAACACCTGCACTGTCGCAAAATCCCGCGGCCCGTTGGGCAATGCGTCAACCAGGCGTGGCACCTGCCGATTTATCTCCGCCCAATCGGCGACCGTCGGCCTCGGCAACCCCGCCGCATGCGCGATCGCCGGAAGATGAATCAGCAGATTCGTCGATCCACCGAATGCCGCATGAACCGCCATCGCGTTCCGCACCGCCGCTGATGTCAAAACGTCGCGCGCACCCATTCCGAGCTCGTGCATGCGCAGCGCGGCACGCGCCGACCGCCGCGCCGCGTCCAACCACACCGGTTGGCCTGACGGCGCAAGCGCCGTATGCGGCAGCGAAATCCCCAGCGCCTCGCCCACCACCTGCGAGGTTGCCGCGGTCCCCAGAAACTGGCACCCTCCGCCCGGCGTCGCGCACGCCCGGCATCCCACCTCCGCCGCGTACTCGAGCGTGATCTGCTTCTGCGCAAACCGCGCGCCGATCGTCTGCACCTTGGCCGCGTCCTCGCCCGCCTCCGGCAGCAACGTTACGCCGCCCGGCACCAACACCGCCGGATTTGCGCCCGCCGATGCCAGCGCCATCATCATCGCCGGCAGCCCTTTGTCGCACGTGGCCACGCCGATCGTGCCCTTGCCCGTAGGCAGCGAACGCATCAGCCGCCTCAGTACCATAGCCGCGTCGTTGCGGAAGGGCAGCGAATCCATCATGCCGGCTGTGCCTTGCGTGCGCCCGTCGCATGGATCGGTACACGCTCCCGCAAACGGCGTCGCGCGCAGCGACTTCAACTCGCGCGCGGCTTCGGCCACCAGCAGGCCCACCTCCCAGTGACCGGTGTGAAAACCGAGCGCGATCGCCTGGCCGTTCTCCGCGCGCAGTCCGCCGTGCGTGCTCAAAATCAGAAACTCTGGGTCGAGCAGCCGGCCCGGCTCCCACCCCATCGCCGCATCCTGCGTCAACCCAAACAGATTTCCGGAAGGCTCCTTGAGCAGCATCTCGGGCGTAAGCGGCAGCGCTCCCTCCGGCCCACGCGCGTGCGTAGCCACGCGCAGCAAGTTCGCGTCATCCGTTTCGAGCACCGAGCTGAGTGAAATGTGTTCGATTGCGCGGACCTTCCGCCTAACAAGTGTCGGCCAGTCGTGGCCGGTGCAAATCAGTATAGTGGCCGCGCCCCACGCGCCGTCGCAGCCGCTGTGCCCCCAAAATCCTATCGGGATGCTATAAAGCTGATGTGCCCGTCGATCGCTCCCTTACTGCCGCGCAAACTCAGTCCGAACTGCGCCACCGCTGGCTCTACCTGATGCCGGCGGTCTTTGTCACCTATAGTCTCGCCTACCTTGGCCGCTCCAACTTCGGCTTCGGCGCCGCTGCGGGACTGGCCAAATCGCTCAACATCACCGAATCCCGCGCGGCCTTTCTCGCCTCCGCCTTCTTTCTCGGCTATTTTCTTTTTCAAGTGCCTGCCGCAACTTACGCCGTGCGCCGCAGCGCCACCCGTCTGGTGTTTTTTGCGCTCATCGGTTGGGGAATCTTTTCCGCGCTCACCGGAGTCATTCGCAACTTTTGGCTGCTGGTCGTCGATCGCTTGCTTTTGGGCGTCGCCGAAAGCCTCATCTTCCCCTCCATGCTCATTCTGCTCACCAACTGGTTTACGCGCTCCGAGCGCTCGCGCGCCAACGCCGTCCTCCTTCTTGGCAATCCCGTAACGGTCACGTGGATGGCCGCTGTCACCGGCTATCTCATTCGCGCCGTCGGCTGGCAAATGACTTTCATCGTCGAAGGCGTTCCGTCGGTGCTCTGGGCCTTCGTCTGGATCCTGGTCGCACGCGACAAGCCCCGCCAGGCTCGCTGGCTCTCGCAAGAATCGAGTAGCGCGCTAACGGCCGCGCTCGCCGCGGAACAGGCCTCGCTTCCTGAGTACTCAAACCTGGCCGCGGCGCTCCGCGTGCCTGGGGTGCTCGTTTTGTGCTTCCAGTATTTTTTCTGGAGCTTCGGTGTCTACGGCCTCGTCCTCTGGATTCCGAAGATGATTCGCTCGAGCTCGATGCGCGCCATCGAGCAGATCGGAATCCTCAGTGCAGCTCCTTTTCTTTTCGCCGTGGTACTCATGCTTCTCGTCGCCCACTTCTCCGATCGCGCACAGAATCGCAAATTGTTCGTCTGGCCGTTCCTCATGCTCTCGGGCGCGGCTCTTTTTTGCTCGTTCGTCACCGCGCGAGACAACTTTTCGCTCTCATACGTTGCCCTGATCGTTGCCGGCGGCACAATGTACGCGCCCTACGGGCCTTTTTTCGCCATCGTGCCGGAGATGCTGCCCTCGAATGTGGCCGGCGAAATCATGGCGCTCGTGAACAGCTTCGGCGCGTTGGGCGGCTTTGCCGGCACATGGCTCGTGGGCCTGCTCCAAGCCGTCACCGGCAACGCCCGCCTCGGCTACCTGGCCATGTCGGTCTCGTTGATCCTCTCAAGCGCGATAACCTTCTTGTTGCGCCCGCCCAAGTCCCCTGCACCTAAGACGGTCTCGTCACCGCGTCCCGCGTAAACTCGCCGTCGATCATCCGCCAAATCCCCAGCGGATTCTCGTCCTTCAACTCACTCGGCAGCGCTGCCTGCGGAAAATCCTGGTAGCACACCGGCCGCACAAATCGATAAATCGAGTAAGTGCCCACCGAAGTCGCGCGGCTGTCGCTCGTCGCCGGATACGGGCCTCCGTGTACCATCGCGTGGCAAACCTCCACGCCGGTCGGAAAACCATTTACGACGAGCCGTCCCGCCTTCCGCTCCAGCACCGCAATCAAATCGGCAAATGCCGCCAAATCGCTCTCCGTTCCGTGCAGCGTCGCCGTCAGTTGGCCCTCGAGCCCTCGAGCCAGCGCCAACAACTCCTCGCGGCTCTCGTAGCGAATCACCAGCGTGCTGGGCCCGAAAACCTCGCTCGCCAGTTCCGGCTCGCGCAGCAAGTCCGCGCCCGCGATTTGAAAAACGACCGGCGCGGCAAAGGTGCTTCGCGCTCCGTCCGCGGCCTTCTCGGCAACCGTCTCCACGCCGCCGTTCGCCTGCCGCTCGGCCACGCCCGTGCGATAGCTCTTCGCAATCCCTTCCGTCAGCATCGGCGCGAGCGCCGCTCCTTCCACCTGCGCCGTCAACTCGGCAACCAGCGCGTCGGCATCTGCATTGCGCGGCAGATACACAAGTCCCGGCTTGGTGCAGAACTGTCCCACTCCCAGGGTGAACGATCCGAACAATCCCCCGGCAATCTGCTTGCCGCGCGTGCGCAGTGCTTCAGGCAGCACAAAGACCGGATTTACGCTGCTCATCTCCATAAAGCACGGAATCGGCTCCGGCCGCGCCGCGGCTCGCCGCACCAGCGACATTCCCGCCGAAAGCGATCCGGTGAAACCCACCGCCTTCACCTTCGGATGATCCACCAGCGCTCCGCCAATCTCCGCGCCTGCTCCATAGAGCACCGCGAACACGCCCGCCGGCAGCCCGCACTCCTTCACGCTGCGGCTGATCGTCTGCCCCACCATTTCGCTCGTTCCCGGATGCGCCGAATGCGCCTTCACGATCACCGGATTGCCCGCAGCCAGCGCCGCGGCCGTGTCTCCGCCCGCAACCGAAAACGCAAGTGGAAAGTTACTCGCTCCAAATACCGCTACCGGTCCCAGCGGCCGCATTATCGAGCGAATGTCGGACCGCGGCAGCGGCTTCCGATCCGGTTGCGCGGGATCGATGCGCGCGTTCACCCACGACCCGTCTTCCACAACTTGCGCAAACAACCTGAGCTGGTTGATGGTCCGCGCAGCCTCGCCTTTCAGCCGCGCCTCAGGCAACGCCGTTTCGCGGTTCGCCCGCTCCACCAGCTCCGGCACTATCGCTTCGATCCCCGCTGCAATCTGCCGCAATAAGCGCGCCTTCTCCCGGCCTGTGCGTTTGCTGTATGTCGCGAACGCTTCCTCGGCCAGATCGGCCGCGAAACTCAAGTCTTCAACCGAAGCGCCACGATACTCCGGATCGAGCCGAGCGCCAGTCGTGGGATCGACGCCGTGAAATGCCGCTCCATTTCCAATCCGCGATTCGCCGTCGATGATCGAATACCCGCGCAAATTCAACTTTGTTTGCTCACCCAACATGATTCACCCATTTCTGTTAGCTTCCAGCCTCTAGTTCCCAGCTTCTAGTCACGCTGCGGCAGACAAAGCTGTCGCGGTCCGCGAATTGGCTAGACGCTAGAGGCTAGGAGCTAGAAGCTGTCTCTCAGTCTCCTCCAATGTCTTCGTTCCAAATCTCCGGATGCTCGGCGATGAAACCTGCGAGCAACTCTCGGCACTCGGCATTATCGAGATCGACCACGTTCACGCCGTTTTCGCGCAGCCAGCCTATGCCGCCGGAAAATGTGCGGCTCTCGCCCACCACCACCGTGCCGATGCGAAACTGCCGCACCAAGCCGCTGCAATACCAGCAAGGCGCGAGCGTCGTCACCATCACCAGATCGCGATAGCTCCGCTGCCGCCCCGCGCGGCGAAATGCATCCGTCTCCCCGTGAATGCTGGGATCGCCCTGCTGCACGCGCCGATTTCGCCCGCGGCTCACAAGCCTTCCCTCGAGCGTAAACATCGCCGCGCCGATCGGAACGCCTCCTTCGTTGAGGCCCAGGCGAGCTTCCTCGAGCGCCACGGTAAGCATCTCTTCGTGCAGCGTCACAAATCCAGCCTAACGTACCTAGCCAGCAAGTCGGCAAGCTAGCAAGTCAGCAACCGGTCCTCGCGGTTAATGTGAACCAAGATTTCCGTTGCTTCGCCGGCGGCTCGGACGCTAACTCGCTAACTCGCTGACTTGCTCGCCAACTCGCTAACTTGCTAACTCGCTAACTCGCCAACTCGCTAACTCGCTAACTTGCTAACTCGCTGACTTGCTGCTTCAATTCACCGCCAGCACCAGCTTCCCAAAGTGGCTCGCCGCTTCCATGCGCTTCAGCACTTCGCGCGCTTGCGACCAGTCGAAGCTCTCGAGCACAGGCCGCATTTTGCTCAACGAGATCGCTTTGTTCATTTCCACAAAGTCGCTCCGCGAGCCCACATAAATACCCTGAATCCTCGCCACTTTATGCAAGATGAGCGGTATGGGGAACGGCTCCGCCGCCTGCGTCAGCACGCCGATCTGCGCTACCGTTCCACCGGGCCGAATCGCCTTGAGCGACCGAGCCAGCGTGCCCGCGCCGCCCACTTCAACTACCAGGTCCGCGCCCTCGCCGCTTGTCCGATCCAAAACCCAGCGGTCCCAGTCCGGATTCTCGCGGTAATTCAGTCCCGCATAGAGGCCCATCGCGCTCGCCCGCTCCAGCTTCTCGTTGCTCGACGAAATTCCCAGCACGCGCGCTCCCCTCAAGCTGGCAAACTGCAACGCGAAGATCGACACGCCGCCCGTGCCTAGAATCAATACTGTCGCGCCCGGCTTCACGTCTCCCGCAGCCAGCGCGTTCCACGCTGTTACCGCCGCGCAGGGTAGCGTGGCCGCCTCTTGGTAGCTCAGATGTTCGGGCACGGCCACCAGCCCCTGCTCTTTCAGCACCACAAAATCGGCCAGGACGCCGTCGATGTCGCCGCCCAGCGCGCCGCGCGTCTTCGCCGCAGTAAGCGATCCGTCAAACCAATTCTGCATGAAGATACCGGCCACGCGATCACCCGGCCGCCATGCATTCACTCCCGCGCCTACCGCCGCCACTTCTCCCGCGCCGTCCGAGCACGGGATTCGCGGCAGCTTCATATTTGGGTTGTAGAGCCCCTTCACAATCATCAGGTCGCGATAGTTGAATGAAACCGCGCGCACCGCCACCAGCACCTCGCCGGGCCCGGGTACTGGGGCAGCTTGTTCCACAAACTCCAGAGAATCAATACCAAATCCCGAGATCCGCCAAGCGCGCATGCTTGCACTGCTCCTATTCCGGAACTGCCAACACGTTTGAAAACGATGACCTTAAGGGTTCATTGCGCCACTCTGCGGGACGCAATTATTCAAGCTCCACGTAAAATGAAGATATGGCTCGTGGTTGGGAAAGTAAAGCCGTGGAGGAACAGATGGCTACTGCCTTAGGGAACATCGCCGCGCCTGCGGACCAACGCGGCCCCCGAAACGCGAACATCGCATTCGGGGGTGCTGACCGATCGCCGTTCGAGGCGTGGAAATCAACCGGCGACTTGATGAGTGCAGAGGACCGGCGCGCAGCCGAACACCTTCGCACCGCGCGCGAGCGGCAAATGCAGTCACTTAATTTGCAACGCGACTGCATTCTCTCGCAAAAAACTTCGAATCCCGTTCGCCGCGCTGCTCTTGAAGCCGCATTGGCCCAAGTCGAGGCGCAGATTCATGCAATGAGTTAGAGCGCTAGATTAATTGGCTCGGAACCTTTTTCTCCCCAGACAATTTGCGCGTGGGTGCGTCAATCCCGTTTCTTCGCCATGGACGCGGGTGCCCGGCTAATGCGTCGGCCAGCAACAGCTCTCAGGCTAGGGCAGCCGTCTGCCGTTGTCTTGGCGCACAATCACGGAGGGGCCTTTGAGCCTATTCCTTCCGATGAATCAGCAGCGTGTTTGCCTGGTCTGCCGAGCTCAGCGACACGCGCGCGATGTTCACGTGCTCCGGCCGCGTCACGGCCCACAAAATCACGTCCGCAACATCTTCGGCAGTCAGCGGCTTCACTCCCTTGTATACCTTCGCCGCTCGCCCCGCGTCACCGCGAAAACGCACCAAACTGAAGTCCGTCTCCACCATTCCCGGATCCACGCTCGTTACGCGCACCGGCGTGCCCAGCAAATCCTCGCGCAGGCCGTCGTTGATCGTCCGAGCCGCTGCCTTGGTCCCGCAATAAACGGCGCCGTTCGGATACACTAATTCTCCGGCCATCGAGCCCAGGTTCACCACGTGGCCTCGCCCCCGCACCACCATCCCCGGAACCACCGCGCGCGCCACGTAAAGCAGCCCCTTGATGTTGGTGTCGATCATCTCTTCCCAATCGTCGATTCGGCCCGTGTACAGCTTCTCCATCCCGCGGCTCAGCCCCGCGTTGTTCACCAGCACGTCGATCTCGGCCCACTCCGCCGGCAGCTCGTCGATTGCCCGCTGCACCGCATGCCGGCTGCGCACATCGAGATCGATCGAGTGTACCGCCTCAGCTCCGCGCTCGAGCGCCCGCGACGCAACCTCGGCCAGCTTGCCCGCTCGCCGCGCCGCCAGCAGCAGCCGCGCGCCCTCGGCCGCAAACAGCATCGCCGTCGCTGCGCCAATCCCCGCGCTGGCTCCGGTTATGAAAACAATCTCCCCCTTCAGGCTCGCCTTTGGCATAATTCCCCTCGAATCTCCAGTTGGAGCCTCCGGAACAACGCCACGCTTCGAATGGGCATGACCGTGTATCCTCTCGGCTTCGCGCCGGACACGCCGAAAACAACTGGGGGCTTTCGTCCCGGGGGAGTGGCGCACTTAACGGCCGAACGGATTCGGAGTTCTCCAGTGTTTTTCTTTTTATCTCACAGAAATGTTGCCCCGCTGTGACACGCGGTACATTCCCACGGGCCAATCCGCCTGTCCGAGCCCGGCAGTGCGCGCCTCCGCGAACACGCCCGCCAGCTCATCCGCCAGCCGCAGCCGCGTCTCGCGCCCACTCGCCGCCTCGCGCAGCAGCCGCAAATCTTTTTCGCCCAGTTCCATCGTCGCGCCCGGCTGCTCCGGCGGGTCCAGCATCGTCTTGGCGTACGCCGCATAGAACGGCGATTGAAACAGCGCGCTGTTCACCGTCTCAAAAAACGTTTCGGGATCGACCCCCTGCCCCGCCGCATACACAAACGCCTCGCCCAGCGAGTGAATCGTCGCACTGATCAAAAAATTGCCGCCCAGCTTCACCGCGTGCGCCAGCCGCGGCTCCGTCCCCACCACTGAAATGCCGCGCGACATCGGCTCCAGCACTGGCCGCGCCCGCTCCACGGCTTTCTTCGCGCCTGCCGCCACAATCCACAACCGCCCTTCGGCGGCAACATTCGGCCGCCCAAACACCGGCGCTGCCACAAAGTCGATTCCGCGCCTCGTATGTTCCCGTGCCAGCCGCTCGCTCAGCGCCACGCCGATCGTACTGCATGAAATGTGCAGCGCGCCCTCGCTCATCGCATCCATCAGCCCGTTCGCGCCAAACAGTACTTCCTCATGCGCCGCATCGTCAAAGAGCATGGTGATTACGGCATCGGTGCCCAGCTCCGCCTCCGCCGGAGTGGCCGCCGCAATCGCGCCCTCGCGAATCAGCGGCTCCGTCTTCCCTTCCGTCCGGTTCCACACCCTCAGCTCATGCCCCGCCGCGATCAACCGCATCGCCATCGGCGCACCCATCTTCCCCAACCCCAAAAATCCAATCTTCATGCGCAGATTGTAGAAGACGGCAGGGGGTTGTCAGCGACTAGAGCAGCAAGAGAGTACGCGTTAATTCGGCGTCCCGGTGGTCTCATCGCGGCTGAACCCGCACTCCTGGCACTGGCACATGCGGCGCAAATACTCCCATGAGTAAATCCCGCCCGAGTGCCCGTCGGCCC